>JGI25382J43887_10000443_pt1 | contig 13838 bp, 13 predicted proteins | sample GraSoi013_1_40cm_3_FD_43887 | JGI IMG/M metagenome (IMG submission 43887) | reverse complement strand
TGGCTTCAACGTCACAATGCCCCACAAGACCACCATCTTGGAAATGCTGGATAGGCTTGACGACGGAGCGGAGAAGAGCGGGTCAGTCAATACAGTTGTCCGAACCAAGAGTGGACTTGTAGGATACAACACCGACGGAGAGGGAGCTGTCAGAGCTCTTAGATCCTACGGTTTCGAACCCAGCGACAAGCGGATACTTATGCTCGGGGCAGGAGGAGCTGCTCAGGCACTAGTTCATCGTTTTTCGACAGAAAACAATACGATCAAGATTCTTAACAGAACTTTGGACAAGGCCCGAGAGCTAACGGATAACACAACGGGCACCGTCGGAATTTCTTACGCAGAACTTACCAAGGACAATCTAGAGAACGATCTCCGCGATGCAGACATTCTTGTCAACGCGACTCCGATAAGGACCTCGGCTCTCGCATCCCAACTAATGATCCCACCCAACAGACTAAAGGATGTCGAGTGGGTTTTCGACCTCGCATACGACAAGCCCGCCGAACCTGTTCACTTGGGACGCGGGACGATAAGCCCGCTAGAGATGCTTGTGCACCAGGCTGCGTTGTCGTATGAAATCTGGCTCAACGAGCCCGCTCCCTTCGCTCTCATGCGCTCCTCCCTTGTAGATTATCTGGGAGAGGATTGGAAATGAAGGGTACCGGCCAGGCTCTTTCCCACGGCGCCATCAGCATTCTAAACGCGTTTCCAACAGGCAAGGGAGGCACTCTAGGAGTAGACCTTTGGACCCGAGCGAAGGTTAGCTTGAGAGAGGGACCGGGCCAGATTTCCGGATTCATATCATCCGACCCAGAGGAATCGAACAAGCTCGCGGTCACGGTGGTCCAGAAGATCCTGGAACATTACGGGTATGAGCGGAAGCTGCATGGAGAAGTGATCACTTCCTCTAACATTCCAACAGCTGTGGGTCTCAAGAGCAGCAGCGCGGCAGCCAACGCCGTAGGCTTAGCCACTGTATCCGCGTTGGATCAGGAGCCAGCTGATGACACGCTGGTTGCAATTGGAGTAGAGGCGTCCATTGAATCCGGGGTAAGCCTGACGGGGGCCTATGATGATTCCTTCGCGTCCTATCACGGCGGCGCTGTCCTAACCGATAATGATCGAAGGAAGGTACGGCGGCGCTGTCCTAACCGATAATGATCGAAGGAAGGTTGAAAAAATTCTCAAGGTCCCCAGAGATTTCAAAGTCCTCATACTTGTTCCACCGCGAAAAACCCGAACTGGACAACTGGACCGAACAAGATTTGCGCCTATCCGAAGGATTTCAGAACTAGCATATNGCGAAGCCAGCAACGGCCACATCTGGGACGCGCTTACACTCAACGGCCTCGCCCTTTCATCCATCCTCGGAGAAGACCCTCGCCCAGCACTCTCAGCGATCGAAGCAGGGGCGTTTGGAGCAGGACTGTCCGGCAAAGGACCAGCCGTTGCCGCAGTAGTTGACGAGAATAACGTGAAACCGGTGCGGCAGGTGCTCGAGAAATTCGATGGAAGAATAATCGAGGCAAATCCCAACTTCACGAAAGCGATGATCGAGACTTGAGAGTCAGGATCAACGGTCCACAGGCGATTCACGGAAAAGTGAAGGCTCCCGGATCCAAAGCATACACTCACAGAGCACTCCTGGCCTCTCTATTATCGCCCGGGAAATCTGTCATTGAAGGAGCGTTGCATTGTGATGATACCCAGCGAACCCTTGAGGGGATTCAAAGGTTGGGAGCGAAGGTTCTTGTTAAGAAAACCCGGACACTTTCTAGTGGAGTGAGGAGACCGACAACATCTAACAGGCCCATTGACTGCGGTGACTCGGGAGCCACCCTCAGGTTCCTTACCGCGATTTCGTCTACTTCCCTAGAGACAGTTAGGCTAAGGGGGAGCCCGGGACTTGCCAACAGACCCTTGGATCCGCTTGTGAAGGCGGTCAACACTCTAGGCGCCTCCGCCCATGCGATTTCCGACACGCATGGACTCGAGGTACTGGTTAGGGGGCCTCTCAGAGGAGGAGAGATCTCGATTCGAGGCGACATCAGCTCCCAGTTCATCTCAGGACTCCTATTCGCAGCCCCACTAGCGATAAGAGACGTCACGATCAACGTGGAAGGCACACTTGAATCGCGCCCCTACGTGAACATGTCCATCGATGTGTTGAGAAAACATGGAATCTCGATCGAGGAATCAGAACAGAAATTCAAGATTCCGGCACCGCAAAGCTTCGCGCCAGCGACTCATCATGTTCCGGGAGATTTTTCGTCCGCAGCCTTCCTTATTGCCGCGACGGGAACCGCGGGAGATGATATCACAATTTCCGGCCTTGGATCGTACGACCTTGAACCTGACTCTGCAATATTGAAAATCGCCCGCGAAATCGGGCTCGAAGTCCAACAGAATGGAGCGAGTCTGACGATTGGGAAGGGAGAACTCGATGGATTCGAGTTCGACGCGAGTAATAACCCAGATCTTGTCCCACCCCTTGAGACCCTCGGATGTTTCGCGGAGGGCTCATCAGAAATCCGAGGAGTGAAGAGGCTAGTTTACAAGGAATCAAACAGGCTGCACACCCTTCCGATGGAGCTGGTGAAGATGGGCGCCAAGATTCATGCCGAAGACGACATTATCAAGATCGAAGGAAACAGAGAATTGATCGGAAGCGCGCTCGATTCACACAGCGACCATCGTGTTGCGATGGCATGCGCAGCCGCCTCTCTTGCTGCTAAGGGAGAGTCAATAATACACAATTCAGAAGCGGTTTCGAAATCTTACCCGGAATTCTTCCAAGACCTCGCAAAACTGGGGGTACAACTTAGTGTGGAGTAATTCCATCGGCAAAGCGTTTGTGGTTACCTGCTTCGGAGAAAGCCACGGCCCTGGGGTAGGGGTCACCGTAGACGGATGCCCAGCCGGACTACCACTGACTGTCGATGATATTCAACGGGCGTTGGACTTGAGGATCCCGCAGGAGAAAGAGGTTGTCTCTGCGCGACGAGAGCCTGATGCCGTAGAGCTATTCTCTGGAGTATTCCAGGACCATACGACGGGGGCACCAGTGACTTTGCATATCAGAAACAAGGACGCGAAATCCTCTGATTATGAGCCTCTGAAGGATATCGTTCGACCCGGACACGCAGACTATCCGGCGAAGGTGAAGTATGGTGGTTTCAGTGACTACCGAGGGGGAGGAAGACTGTCAGGACGAATGACCGCAGCGTTCGTTGCTGCGGGAGCGATTGCCCAGAAACTTCTCTCCACGTTTGGAGTGGAGGTCCTCGCCTATGCCCAGGCTATCGACGGAGTTCGATTAGATAACCCTCCCAGTAATGAAGCTGTCAAGAAAGTCACATACGAGAACTCGATGAGGTGCCCAGATCCGGTTGTCGCGGAGAAAATGCGGCAAGCAGTGATAAACGCAAAGGCCGATGGGGACAGCGTCGGAGGAGTCGTCGAGTGTACAGCGCTAAACCTTCCCGTGGGGGTTGGTGAGCCGCTCTTTGACGCCATCGACTCGGAGCTCGCCAAGATACTTTTCGGAATCCCCGCGGTCAAGGGGGTCGAATTTGGAGCCGGGTTCCAGGCAAGTAGTCTGAAGGGATCCGAAAACAACGACCAGTACGTGATCAAAGGGGGAAAAGTTGTCACGTTAACCAATAATTCTGGAGGGGTTCTGGGGGGAATGTCAACCGGTATGCCTCTGCTTCTTAGAGTAGCTTTCAAACCACCGTCCTCAATTGCGAAAGAGCAAAAGACCGTGAACGTTTCTGAAATGGAGGAGACTAAGCTTGGGGTCAAAGGACGACACGACCCATGCGTAGTACCCAAGGCCGTTCCCGTCGTCCAAGGAATGNTGGCAATAGGATTAGCGGACTTGATGATCCGCGGCGGAATGATTCCTCGGGTCCTGAAGAGCTAACTCCCAATGGACGATGTTGCTAGGATTCGGGACAGGATAGACGAGCTAGACCAAGAGATAATTAGGCTTCTCAAGAACCGGTTCGAGAACGCTAGGCTCCTTGGACGTATTAAGCAGCAGAGACATCTCGATTATCGCGATCCCGAGCGAGAGAAAATCATCCTCCGAAAGATAGAACGCGCAGCCACATCACTGGACCTCGATCGGAACCTCATACGGCCAATATTCGACCAGATTTTTGCCCTAAGTGTGGAGGCCCAGCGAGACCATCCTGAACAATCCGCGAAGAGACTTGACCAGACAAAAATCCTAATCGTGGGCGGAACCGGCGGGATGGGACGTTTCTTCGCAAGGTTCGCCAGCCTCCAAGGGGCGAGAGTCAAGCTAGCGGGCCGAGAGATCAACAAGACTCGGACAGCGGCCAAAGAGATGGAGGTCGAACCAGGAACAATCCTGGACGCAGCTTCTTCGGACATTGTGATTCTGGCCGTGCCGATGGCGGAAACTGTCAGGGTTGCGACTGAAACAACGTCACTTATGACAACCGGAAGCCTCCTCATAGATATCTCGTCGGTCAAGACAGGAATATCGGAAAGAATCGCCGAAAAAATCCCGAAAGAACTGGAATACGTGAGTTTGCACCCTCTCTTTGGACCGAACACAGATCATCTTTATGGTCAAACCATCGTAGCCGTGTCCTACCAGTCTGGCCAGAAGTGGTCTAAGCTAGCTCGTGCACTCCAGAGCGCCGGATCGAAGCTCATTGCAATGTCAGCGGCTCAGCATGACAAGGCCATGGCCTACGTGCAAGGTCTCCATCACTTTGCACTGATTTCTCTTGGACTAGGCCTCGACGGGATGGGAGGAGAACCTAGGACGCAATCTCTTCGAGAGACTGAAGGCAAGATCGTCAGCTTGCTTGACAGCTGGGACACGATTGTCGGAATCCAGCAATTGAACCCATTTCTCCCTCCTGTCAGACAGAAATTTGTCGAAGCTGCAACCAATCTTGCCCAGATTCGATCGAAGCAGTCGACTGGCGTGAAAAAGAGACTTTCGTCTAATGTACAGAAGTGGTCACGCAAGCTATAAAAGCGACATGGGAGTATCAGAGTAAAGGCGACATCCATGGGGTATAGTCTTTGGACAGCAGCTGACCACGCGCCCCACCAGGCTGAACTATCTTCCGCTAGAAACTAGAAAGCAACCAATCGACGTTTTCGCAGCCATTAGAAACAGGTTCGACACATGCTTTATTCTCGAGTCAGTTGAGGGACCTCGCCGCCTAACCAGATACACGTTCCTAGGATTCGACCCCCAGAAGATCATTCGAGCTTCTAAGAACCAGGCTGAGACCCTCGATCGGCAGAGATCGGAAAGACGGATCGAGAAGTGTCAAGACCCTCTAACCCTCCTAGCCAATCTCAACAGCCCAGTCAAGGAACGAAATCCTGGGGACAGATACGCTGGGGGCCTAGTAGGATACGCGTCCTACGATCTCGTACGCTCCTTTGAGAGAATTCCCAGAGTAGGAAACAAGGGAAACGGGTTTCCCGATATAGAATTTGGACTCTTCGAAGACGGGATCGTTTTCGACCATGTCAGCGGCAAAATACACTACTTCTATCGAGAAGAAAACAGGATCGAAAAAGCGAAGGATCTGCTGGGAGATTCTGCCGGCAGCGATCAGATTAGTTTTGGCAAGCCAAAGTCGAACGTTAGCCAGGAGGATTTCTGCGAACGAGTCGAAGAGGCCAAGGACTACATTGAATCAGGAGACGTCTTCCAAGTAGTTCTGTCGAAGAGATACAAGATTCCGTTCAAAGGCTCGCTCCTCCGGTTCTACCGAGCACTGAGGAATATCAATCCGTCTCCCTACATGTACTACCTCAAGTTTGGCGACAGGGAAATTGTCGGGTCCAGCCCAGAGATGCTGGCCCGAAAAATCGGTCGCAACGCNGAAAGCTTCCCCATCGCGGGAACACGGCCCTTCACTGGAGATTCTGCGCGAAACAAAGCACTGGCAGCCGAACTGCTTCAGGACGAAAAGGAACGAGCAGAACACGTGATGCTCGTGGACTTAGCCCGAAATGACCTTGGTAGAGTCTGCGACTACGGGACCGTTAAGGTTCCCGAGTTTATGAGAGTTCAGGGCTACAGCCACGTCCAACACATTGTTTCCAGAGTCACTGGACAACTGAGAAAGAACGCCACTAGCTTCGACTTGTTCAGGGCGGTCTTTCCTGCTGGCACAGTTTCAGGAGCCCCCAAGGTCCGCGCCATGGAGATCATCGAGGAGCTGGAAACCACTGCGAGGGGTCCTTACGCGGGAGCTGTTGGTTACTTCTCTGCTAATGGAAGCGCGGATTTCGCCATAACAATCAGGACTCTTTGCGCCCAAGACGGATATTGCTATCTCCAGTCCGGCGCGGGAATAGTTGCCGATTCGGCCCCTGACCGGGAATGGATCGAGTCGGAGAGAAAAACGGCCGCATTGTTCACGGCCATGGATCAAGCTCAGGAGGAAGACCGGTGAAGGTCTTGATCCTCGACAATTACGACAGCTTCGTCTACAACCTGGTCCAGTACGTGGGTGAGACCGCCGACGAGGTTCTCGTGAAACGGAATGACGAGATTGATGTCCAAGAGGTCAAGAAACTCTCACCGGATAGGATCATAATCTCTCCTGGCCCCGGCACCCCCAGCAATACCCGGTACTTTGGGACCTGCACGGCCATCCTTCGAGAGGTGAGCAACAAGATCCCGACAATGGGGGTTTGCCTCGGACATCAAGGGATTGTTCACGCGTTCGGAGGCAAAATAGTTCGAGCGAGGAGACTCCGCCACGGCAAGACCAGCCCGATCAGACACGACAGCAAAGGAGTTCTCCGTGGAATAAAGAGCCCCTTCGAGGCTACCCGATACCACTCGCTCGTTGCGGAAAGAAAGAGCCTGCCGAAAAGCCTCGAAGTGACTGCCCAGTCTATCGATGACAATGAGATAATGGGCGTCCGCCATAGAGAGCTTCCGATTGAAGGAGTCCAGTTCCATCCAGAGTCCATCCTTACGGTGCCGGGGCTTCGGATTATCGAGAATTTCTTGGAGGACTGATAGAGGGATGATCAGAGAATGCATCCCGCTGCTCATCGAGAACCACGAATTGACATCCGACCAGGCGAAGGCTACCATGAAAGAAATCATGTCTGGAGAAGCGACATCATCGCAGGTCGCAGCCTTTCTGATAGGACTGAAAAAGAAGCGGGAGACAGCTGACGAGGTCACAGCCCTAGCCCAAGTAATGCGGGAATTCAGCAGGAGAATCCACCCGAAAATAAACGGTTACCTGCTGGATACTTGCGGAACTGGCGGAGATAGAACGAAAACGTTCAATGTCAGCACCACCGCTGCTTTCGTAATAGCCGCCGCTGGCGTTCCGGTGGCAAAACATGGCAATCGATCGTTCACGAGCAAATGCGGAAGCGCAGACGTTCTCGAACAATTGGGCCTGAACCTGAACATGGAACCAGAGTTAGTCGAGCGAGCGATCGAAGAGATCGGAATCGGGTTCATGTTCGCACCCAATTTCCATCCGGCGATGAAAAACGTAGCCTCGGTGAGACGCGAGATAGGAGTACGCACCGTATTCAACATACTCGGCCCACTAACGAACCCCGCAGGGGCAAATGCCCAGCTGATCGGAGTCTACGACAGTGAGCTTCTAGAACCGATGTGTCTCGCAGCGCACAACTTGGGAGCGAANTCCGTGATGACAGTCTATGGGCTCGACGGAGTCGATGAGATTTCCATGACGGGCAAAACGATCATTGTACGGCGTCAAAACGGAAGAATATTCCGGGACGAGGTGGAGCCAGAGGATCTGGGCTTCAAGAGAAGCACAAGTGAGGAGGTTGCTGGCTCGGACCCGGAGGAGAACGCACGCCTTACAGCCAACATCCTATCAGGACATCTAGGACATAATGACCCCCGCGTCCAAATGGTCTTGGCTAACGCGGCAGCAGGACTCGTATTGTGCGAACAAGCCGAGAACTTCAGAGAGGGAGTCGAGATAGCATCGAAAGTCGTGAGTGATGGAACGCCGTTCCGAACACTGTATCAGCTTGTAGAGTTCTCGGGCGGNNACACTCACCGGCTCAAGAACCTGGCTTGAAATTCTTGGTCGACCATTTGCCTGAGCTAGCCGCAAAGGCGAGAGCTAGAGTCAAACGAGGCTACTACGACAGCAGTGGAACCGCAAACGCGTCTCGAAGAAGCTTAGTCAAGACGATCCAAGAAAGCAGAAAGACACCGGTTATCACGGAGATAAAATATGCTTCCCCTTCCGCTGGAAAGATCAGAGAATCTGGAAACCCACTTCAAATTGCGAAGGCAATGTTGAACGGCGGAGCATGTGGAATCTCGGTGCTTACAGACCCTGAAAACTTCGACGGCAATTTGGAAACACTGGTTACAATTAGCCGGGATACAGAGACGCTTACGATAATGAAAGACATCATAGTGTCACCGAAGCAACTTCGGGCCGGAAGGAGAGCTGGCGCCAGTGCAGTGGTCTTGATTTCCGAAATCTTCAGCAGGAAGTTGTCCAATGTTGGACTCGATAGTATGATTCTTGAAGCGAATCGGCTTGGACTGGAGGTCTTAGTAGAGGCAAACAGTGCTGGCGAGTTTGAGAGCCTCCGAAGATTCAGACCAGACCTCTACGGTATTAACAACCGCAACCTATCCACCTTCCAGTTGGACCTCTCGACCACAGAGAAGATCCTAGCAGAGAACGTCGACATGGATAGGCCGGTCGTTTCTGAGAGCGGGATAGAAACTCCGCATGATATTAGACGGCTCAAGGCCGCGGGCGCGGAGGCCTTTCTTGTAGGCNCTTCGATAATGAAATCGTCCGATGTTGGGGGCAAAGTGAGGGAGCTGGTTAACGCTTGAAGAAACACGCCGAACCGAGGACACGTTCGAAGCCGGGCAAGTTCGGAAAGTACGGCGGGCAGTATGTACCTGAGACCTTGATGGAACCGCTGAGAGCGCTTGAGGAGGCGTACAATCGGTTCTCGCGCGACCCTTCGTTCAAGAAGGAATTGGCGGGCTGGCTGGACAGTTTCGCTGGAAGACCAACGCCGCTGTATCTTGCTGCCAATCTGAGTCGCCATGTTGGGGGCGCTAGGATCTACTTCAAGAGAGAGGATCTCCTGCATGGGGGGGCGCACAAGATCAACAATACTCTCGGCCAAGCTCTCCTTGCAAAGAAAATGGGGAAGCGGAGGATCATTGCTGAGACCGGGGCGGGACAACATGGGGTTGCTACTGCTATGGCCTGCGCAGCTCTAGGTTTGAAGGCCGAAGTCTACATGGGGAGCGAAGACATGGACCGGCAGAGATTGAACGTGTACAGGATGAAGATGCTAGGCGCCAAGGTGCATCCTGTTGAGTCGGGGTCCAAGACCTTGAAGGACGCGATCAATGAGGCGTTGAGGGACTGGGTTACCAACGTTCAGGATACTTACTATCTTCTGGGGTCGGTTGTGGGTCCGCATCCTTACCCGACGATGGTCCGGGACTTTCAAAGCGTGATCGGGAAAGAGGCACGGAAGCAGATCCTTCAAACAAACGGCGACCTCCCGAAGGCAGTTGTTGCTTGCGTCGGTGGAGGGAGCAACTCGATCGGAATCTTCCATTCATTCTTGCATGATCTTGAGGTTGACCTGTATGGAGTCGAGGCTGGCGGGGAAGGCTTGTCGCCGGGACAAAACGCTGCTCCGTTGGTCGCTGGACGTGAAGGGGTCTTGCATGGCATGATGACCTATGTTCTGCAGGATGATGCTGGGCAAGTGCAGGCGACCAAGAGCATCTCTGCCGGACTTGACTATCCCGGGGTCGGGCCGGAACACGCTTTCCTGATGAACGCGGGGCGAGCCAAGTATGTTACAGTGTCCGATGAAGAGGCTCTGGAGGCATTCAGGAACCTCTCACACCTGGAGGGGATCATGCCTGCTCTAGAATCGGCCCACGCTACTAGTTACGCGATGAAGTTGGCGAAGAATCTCGGGACAAAGGATTCGATCATCGTCAACCTTTCAGGCAGAGGCGACAAGGACGTGGAGATAATTGCCAAGCACCTCCCACAGTGACGATAGAATAGAAGCGAAGTTCCGAGAACTCCATAGCCGCGGAGAGGGAGCGTTGATCGCTTACCTTACAGGTGGCGACCCGGACCCGAAAGCCTTCTTGGCTAATTCTGCGGCGTTGATAGAGGGCGGAGCGGATATTGTCGAGGTCGGGATTCCATTCTCAGATCCAATAGCCGACGGACCAGTGATCCAGGCCTCTAGCACGCGGGCATTGTCCCAAGGAGCCACACCTAACGGAGTCCTAGGGTTGATCAGAGAGCTCTCATCCCAGTTTCCGGTCCCGTTTGTCGTGTTGAGTTACTATAATCCGATTCTCGCGATGGGCTTAGACAGCTTCCTGAAGAAAGCTCGGGAAAGTGGTGTTGACGGGATCGTCGTTCCAGATTTGCCTGTTGAAGAGAGCGACGAGTTCAGGAACCTGGCTCTGAAACACAACATCGATAACATCTACCTAGCGGCACCAAACACTTCCAGGAATAGACTGCGAACTGTTCTCGATAAGTCGAAGGGTTTCCTCTATCTCGTTTCACTCTATGGTGTTACGGGTCCTCGGGACTCGCTCAGCCCACAAGCGCTCGAAGCTGTCAAGACGGTCAAGTCCTTGGCANGGGGAAGGATTCCCGTTTCGGCCGGATTTGGCATCTCGAGGCCTGAACATGTCTCCGCCGTCATCCAGTCCGGAGCTGANGGGGCAATCGTGGGAAGCGCTTTGGTGAGAATCGTTGGAAACTACCTCGATGATCCTAGNGGGGNTGAGANTCAGCTGAAGAAGACCGTTCAGTCTTTGAAACAAGCTACGCATGTAAGGTCATCTTAGAGCAGCCGAAAATCTTCCTTTACAGTCGTGAGGACGATGTGGGTGTTCGTTCGTTCCACGAAGGGCATGGCTAGAAGTGCTTTAGTGAATTTGCTCAGGTCGTCTCGGCTCTTGAATTTCGCGATGACCATCGCATCGGTGATTCCTGTAACGTCGTATACGGCTAGTACCTGAGGCATCTTGGCGACCTCCTTCTCCAGCTCCAAGAGTTTTCCTTTTGCGACGCTCACCTCTGTAATCGCGGTAAGCTGGAAGCCGATCTTGTCATGATCGAACATAGCCGAGTAGCCGCGTATGATTCCTGCCTTCTCCAGTTTTGCGGATCTCGATTGGACTGTGGTTGTGGAGACGCCTAGCTTGTGTGCTAGCTCCCTGTAGGATAGGCGAGCGTCGATGAGATACCAATGAAGAATCTTCTTATCAAGATCGTCAAGGGCAATATCTTCGACCTTTAACTCGTCTTTCGTGCTTGTCATGCTCTGACCTGTTCCAAACGGGTCCTAAGCAGCTCAGTGACGTGTCTAGGGTCGGCTCGTCCCCTCACCTCGCCCATTACTAGGTTAATCATCCGTCCGAGAGCTTTGCTACCGTTTTCTTGAACCAGGGTTTGATTCGACTCAACAACTTTGCTGATGATATTCTCTAGGTCCAACTTGGTCAGCATTCGGAGGTTCAGCATTTCCACCGCCTCTTCAGCGACTCCGTCTGGATGAAATGCGAGCCATTTTAGAATGTCGAGAACAGACTCTTTCGCGGTTTCACCCTTGGAGACTAGGTCGAACGCTTGTTTGAGCTGGTCTTCCCGCACGTTTTCCACGGGCACCTGCTCTCTCTGCAGACTCCTGAGTGATTCGGTGAGAATCGTTGCGACGAAACTTGGCGCGACCCCTTTTGCCGTAGCTACAATTTCCTCGAAAACGGGAAGATAATCGGAATCCACGAGCTGAGTTGCTAGCTTAGAGCTGAGACTACGCTTTGCTTCTAGCTCCTTGGCCAGCTCTTCCGGCATTCGGGGAAGGTTCTCCCAGAGCTGTTCAAGTCGGTTCTGGCCGATTTGAACCGGTGGGACATCGGTCTCTGGATACATTCTCGCAGCTCCAGGCCTTGGGCGCAGATAGACAGTCGTCCCGTCAGGGTTTGCCGCGCGTGTTTCTTCTGGGACTCGTTCCACTGCCTCCCGAGCACGTTCTACAACGGCCTTCAAGCCGTCATTCGCATTGTCGAGATTGTCTGCTACGATGACGAACCCGTCAAGATCTCCACATCCAAGCCTCTTCGCGGCTTCTTCGACATGGCTAGAGTCAATTCCATAAGCAGGAAGCTCGTCTGAATGAAAAATTCCTCCGACCCTGCCCCAAAAGACGGCGCGTTTGGCCATCTCTGTTCCGAGCCTGATATTCGGGATGAGTTCGCGTTTGAGCAGTCCTTTGAAACCGGGAAGTTTGACAGCCATTGCTACTCCTCCTTGATTGAGAGTGGATTGGACGATCTTCGATTGGGAACCTGAGAGAATGCTCGTGACTTCAACGAACTCCTCTTTGATATCCGAAGCCTTGACGTTCCTCTGCCGGAGTTCGTCTCTAACCTCGAGAAGCCCGAGCTGTCTTTGAACCTCGTAGCCTACAGCCTTGGAAACGATTTCGAGCTCTTGGACCCCTTTGATCTCGATGAGGGCGCCGTTATTGATCGATACGTTAAGGTCCTGTCGAATGCTTCCTAGTCCTCGTTTTACTTTCTTGGTCGCGCGTAGGATCCGGCCTATGGCGAATGCAACTTTTCCGGCTTGTTCTGGGTCGTGGATTATTGGTCCAGTTGAGACTTCTATCAATGGAACCCCAAGCCGATCGAGGCGGAAGACAACTGAGGTCTTTGTGTCGCCTGTTTTTCGCCCCGCATCTTCTTCGAGCGTTACTTGTTCAATTGGTACTTCTACTCCGTCCACTGTTATGGACCCTTTGAGTGCGATGACAGCTGTTCGCTGGAATCCGGTTGTGTTAGACCCGTCAATGACCACCTTCCGCATAACATGAATCTCGTCCATCGGCTTTGCGTGTAGGAGCATACTCATGGTAAGGGCGACGTCCAATGCTTCCGGGTTCAACCGGTGGGGAGGTTCCTCGTCCAGTTCCACGAGGCAGGTGGTTTCCGGGTCCGCCTCGTAAGTGATGGTCTTGCCCTTGTGGAACTCGAAGAGGGCGGCCGGATCAATTTGGCCTAGCTCACTTTGTGTGGGCCGAAGTCTGCGTTCGAAGTTGACTGTGGGTGGCTGTGTTGATAGAATGGTTGGACAGTCGCAGAAGAGCTTGTGCTCAGTGTCGAGCTGTCGGTGTATCTCGACGCCGACCTTGAGGCCAACGGCTCGATAATCTATAGACGACTAGGAGGCCTCCACCAATGTTCTCGAGGTCATTTCGCCTGCGATCGGGTGAAGCATCATCTCTCGAATCTTATCTGCTGATTTGGTCTGGGCTGCAACCCACATCAGCTTGACAACTGCCGTTTCAGCGACCATATCTTCAAGAGGAGTGACTCCCAAGTTGAGTAAGTCGCGTCCGGTGTTGTAGACATTCATGTCGACGCGTCCCCATATCGTCTGGGAAGTCATGAAGATTGGAACATCTTGCTTCAGCGCTTTCTTCAGGGAATCGAATAGGTGTCTGGAAACGTGTCCTAGCCCGGTTCCTTCGACGACTATTCCGCGGGTTCCTGCAGATACCGCTGAGTCAATTATGCCGGTATTGAACCCTGGGTAGAACTTGATTAGGTATGCATGTTGGTCAAAGCGAGATTTCAAGGCCAGCTTCCGGGACTTGTCTCTCTTCGGGATTCCGTTCGTCACTTCGATGTGGCCGGTCTTCAAATCGTAACTTGCGATAGGGGTGGAATTGATGGACTTGAATGCGTCTCGACGACTCGTGTGACACTTTCGAACCCTAGTGCCTCG
>JGI25382J43887_10000442_pt1 | contig 13838 bp, 12 predicted proteins | sample GraSoi013_1_40cm_3_FD_43887 | JGI IMG/M metagenome (IMG submission 43887) | reverse complement strand
TCTTCGCGGGACGTTCAGGACTGAGTGTGAGGCTGACGAGGCCGCTCTCCATGAGGCGCGCGCGCGCTTGGGTCGATCAATACGGGCCACAGGACTAGGATCGGCCGTTCGCGCGTTCCAAGCCCACTATAGCACCGTCACCCGGACGCTGGCCGTCAGCCGTGGCGAAAATGCTTCTCGCCAGCCGTCTCGGAAGTGGGGGTCAGGCGGGCCGACCCGAAGAGCTTATGTGTCTGGCACAGAGGAAGGGATTCGTGACGGCAGAGGGAGGTGGGACCATCTCGGCGTCCAGTGGAGAGACAACATCCGGCGTTACAACACCGCCACATGATGGAGGAGTGTTATGCGGTCACGACGATGGTCCTGGGCCGTCGCGCTGGTCGGGGTGTTCGCAGTCCTCTCCCCCGGCAGCACATCCGCCCAAAACGTTGAGGAGCTGAAACAACGGCTGCAGCAGCTCGAGAAATCGACGCGCGAGGAAATCGAATCGCTGAAGCGGGTGATTCAACAGCGGGAGCACGAGCGTGAGAAGGAGCGCACCGCCCAGGAGGAGCGCCAGCGCGTCTTCGAGTCGCTCAAGGCCCAGATGGAACAGCAGCGGCTCTCGCTCGAGGAAAAAGACAACCGGGTGAGCCAGCTCCTCGAAGGGTGGTCGAACTTCTTCGACATGCAGGCCGGTCGCAAGCAGACCCAGGACAGCCGCGATCCGCTCGGCAAAGACATCCAGGGCAACGTCTTCACGAGCGACAACTTCAAGGTCCGGCTGGGCGGCTCGCTGCGCCTTCACGTCCAGCACAACGACTCGCCCGTCGGCGAGTCGGTCAACCGCGCCCTGTTGCCCGACGACGCACCGGGCGGCGGGAACACCGGCCGCGGTGAGCGGGAGAACTTCCGCGCCTTCGCCGGACGGACCCGACTCAACCTCGCCATCCAGGGCCCGGAGACGCTCGGCGGCATGACGGGCGCCTTCTTCGAGATGGACTTCAACCAGCAGGCCAACGGCGCCGGCGAGGTCAACGCCGTCAACGACAACCCGCGCCTCCGTCACGCCTACGGCCAGTGGGCGTTTCATGACGTTTTCGCCAAGGGCGACGAGCTGCAGTTCAAGTTCGGCCAGACTGGGAGCTTCGCCGACGGCTTTCCCGAGACCATCGACTTCAACCAGCTCTGGGCTGGGCTGGGCGCAGCGCATCGTCGTAACCCTCGCGTCGAGGTCGTCGAGCGCTACCCGATCCTGCCCAACGCGAAGGTCCTCGTCTCGCTTGGCGCGGAGCGGCCGCTGTTCGACAACCAGGCGCTCGGCGGTGGAGACGTGGCCGCGAGGGATCTCGGCTCCGGCGACCTGAGCGGATGGCCCTCGGTCAGCGCCGGCGTGGGCCTGGAGGCAGGCCGCATCGGACCGATCGGCTCCACCGCGTTTTACGCCCGCGTCACGTGGGGCGAGCGAAAGGAGCGATTCAACCAGGGCACGTTGACGCCCAACCTCAACGCCGAGACGAACTTCCAGGACCGCACCTTTACCGACCAGGTGGCGCACGCCGCGTTCATCCTGGACCGGATCGGGTTCAACCAGACGGGCCGGGCGATGACCCTCAAGTTGATGGGCGGCGCGCTCTGGACCCGCGGCGAGGGCCGGGTCACCAACTCGGACTTCGACCGGCGGGTCATCGTCGACTCCGACGGCAGCCTCAAGACCGCGCAGAGCGTCGGTGCGTGGATCAACCCGAGCTTCTACATCACCGACACGCTCAGCCTGCGCTGGGCGGGTGGCTTTCAGACCGCGCTGAAAAACGACAGGCCGGTCGTCACGGGAAGCCTCATCACCGACTCGGCCCTAACGAACTTCTTTCGCGTCAACAACCGGCAGTCCGAAGTCAGCGTGTGGTGGACGCCGGGGCCCTTCACCTTCGCCGGCGGCTGGAACTTCACGAAGACCGACTTCCGCAACGTGAACGCCACCGGCACGGGCTCCACGAGTCGAGAGAACGAGAACAACAAGTTTGAGTTCATCAGTTGGTGGAGCTTCTAGCCTGACCGCTGGGTCGTGGCGCGGCGCTCTGGTGGCGCCGCGCCAGCATCCTCCCGGTTGGCGCTCGACGCTCGTCCTGCTCGCCGTCGCGGGGCTGATTGCCGGGAGCTGCGCGCGCCGGCCTCTCGTCATTCCGGTTTCCATCACCGCCGGTCAGTCGACGCCCGTCCGTTTCGGATCCCTGCAGAGCTACGAATCCGCCGTGCCAACGATCGCAGGCCTCCTCGTCGGCGAATTCGGTTTGCCGTTGCCGGCTCGCCTCACGGTATTCGTGTACCCCACCCACGTCGCATATGCGGAGGGGTTGGCGAAACTCGGTCACATGCGCACCGAGCGCGCCGCTCAGATCGCCGGGTACGCGATCGGTCTGGGCCAGCGCGAGCGTCTGTTTATCAACGATGGAGCGCTGCGGGGCGCCTGTGCCGCCGTGTGGCTCGATCTCATCGCGCACGAACTGACGCACGCCGCGCAGTACGAGCTCTCGGGCGGGCGCCGTGGCCGCTCGGAGCAGTGGATCCGCGAAGGCATGGCCGATTGGGTGGCGATGAGGGTGCTCGATCGCTTGGGCGTCCGGGATGGCCGTCATCGTCGTGATCAAGCTCTGAACGAGATCCGCCAGGCGCGGGGCAGCTCGTACGAGATCGCCTTCCTGATGACCGACGTTCTCATCCGGCGGCACGGCTTGGAGAGCATCGTGGCGTACTTCCGGGCCTTCGCCACGTCCGACGACCGGTTCGGGAATTTCTCACGTGCCTTCGGCGTTTCGCTGGACGCGTTCGCCGGCTGGGCCCTTGAACGCCTGTCCCGCGACCTCGAGCGTGGCGAAACACCTAAACCTAGCCCAACTTCCGCAGTTCGAGGGGGTCAGGGTTGTAGTTTCGGGCACTTAGCGAAAAAGTCGGCACTACACAGACACCGGTTCGAGGGCGGTGGCCGAATCCGTAGGCGCTCTGGGAGATCGAGGCCGAGACGATCGAGCAGACCTGCCTGAGCGGCGTCCGGCCGCACGACGCACCGCAGGCGCAGCTCGCGGCCATCCTCAGTGGGGAGCACGACATCCGTGCTCTGAATGCGACGGAGTTCATCGAGGATGGTGCGCGGGCTCTGCCCGAGGCCGGCGCGCCGCTGCCACTGCTCCAGCGATTTCCACAGCACGTAGGCGAGGAAGCAGACGAGGATGTGCGCCTGCACGCGATCAGCTCGCTGATGCCAGACGGGCCGAATCGCGAGTTCGCTCTTCTGGATCCGAAACGCCGCCTCGGCGTCCGTGAGTTGGATGTACGTGCGCCACAGATCGTCGGGACTCCAGTCGGTCACGTTCGTGCGCAGCACGTAACAGCCTTCGCTCCAGCGCGCCCAGTCGTCCCACTCCGGGCGTGCGCTCCAGGCCAGCCGCACGCCGGCCGCGCGCGTCGGGTCCGGCACAAACTCCACCACGTAGCGGCCCGCCGCGCGCTGGTTGCGTTCGAGCAGGCGGCCGAGCTGGCGCTCCAAGCGGCGCACGTCGAGCGGGCGGCGCGCTCGACCCATGCGCTGGCCGAGGCGCCCCAGGCCGTCCTCGATGCGCCGCGTGAAGCGCTCGTGCATCGCGCGCTCCTTTTCGCGGCGCTCCACGGAGCGGATGAGCACGAACGTCTCGACCCCATCGGGGCCGACACACTGCTTGGCCTCGATGCCGTCGCGCACGGCCTGCCAGTCGCGCGCTTCGGCGAGCGCCCCCGCCCATTTCTTGAGCTCACTCTTCGGCGTGCCGACGAGATAGCGCCGGCCGGTCTGGCGCAGCCATTCGAGGTTGTCTTCGCTCGTCATGCCGCGATCCATCACCCAGATTCGCTGGGCCAGGCCGTAGCGCGCTTCCATGGCCTCGACGATGTCCTCGACCGTCGTGACGTCGGCGCGATTGCCGGCGAAGACCTCGTAGCCGAGAGGCATCCCGTCCCGCGTGACCACGAGGGCGAGGCACACCTGCTTGCAGTCAGCTCGGTGATCGCGGCTGTGGCCGCGTTGGGCGAGCGGGTTGGCCTCGGCCAGCCCCTCGAAGTACACGCTCGTCACGTCGTAAAGGAGCAGGTCGTAGTCGAGGGCGAAGAGCTCCCCGAGCCGCTCCACGAGATGCTGTTCGAGCGCCGTCTTGTGGGGCACGAGCCGATCGAGCGCCCGATACAGCCGATCGTCGTTGACCCGAGGCGCGGGCAGGGCGAGCAGGTCCTCGAGCGCTGTGCCCCGGTACCACGTCTCGGCGATGTGCAACTCACTCGACGGCTCGCAGAGACGGGCGAGGACGAGCACCGCCGCCATCGTGGCCCACGGGACGGCTTCCCGTCCTTCGGGCAGGAGCCGCGCCACGGCCTCATCGAGCCGCAGCGCGCGCCAGAGCGTCCACCCCAGCCACACGTCCCCGAAGGTGCGGCCGCGCTCCAAACGAATTCGCTTCAGACGAACGGGAATCGTCTCATCGGCATCGGTGGGTTCGAATAGATCCGGCTGCTCGCGGTTGCCGGTGATCGCGCGGGCCAGCGCCTTCGCGCGCGCCCGGCCCTCGGCATCGAGCTCCCCGAGGTGCGCGACGGTCTGCTGAATGACCTTGCGGCCCACGCGCACCGAGCGGACCAGACGCCAATACCGGTGGACCTTGCCGTCCTTCCGGCGCGTCGTGTGACGCAGGTACATTGCTCAGCTTATCGAGCATCGGCGCTGCCGAAGTCAATGAACTTGGTCGGCACTACACGCGAATTTGGGAATACGGGGACGACGGCGCCGACAGATACGCACGGCGCGGCCCGCCCGGCCGCGCCGTTCACCACTCAACTGCGGAAGTTGGGTTAGCCCCAGGGTGAGACTCCGCGCCAGGGTCAGGCTCCGAGTGATGGCAGAGAAGCACGCGGCGTTCGTCGGGTCCATTCCGCCGATTTACGATCGGTGTCTCGGGCCGTTGCTCTTCCACGGGTTCGCCGACGATATCGTCGCCGGGTTGCCCGGGAAGACCGGACTGCGCGTGTTCGAGACGGCGTGCGGCACCGGCATCGTCACCGAGCGACTGGTCCAGAGACTCCGGGGTGCCGGGACGGTGATCGCGACCGATCTCAACGAGGCGATGGTCGAGCACGCTCGCGCGCGCCTGGCCAAGGCGGGCGTCGAGTGGCGGCAGGCGGATGCTACGAGCTTGCCATTCCCCGATGAGTCCTTCGATGCGGTCGTGTGCCAGTTCGGGGTGATGTTCTTTCCCGACAAGCTCCGGGGCGCACGGGAGGCGCTGCGCGTGCTCCGTCCCGGCGGCGTGTTCCTCTTCAACACCTGGGACGTCATGGAGCACAACCCGATCGTGCGGATCACGCACGAGACGGTGGCCACGTTCTTTCCCGACGACCCGCCGGGGTTCTATCGTGTCCCGTTCAGCTTTCACGACTCTGCCACGATCCGCGAGGTGCTCGAGCGCGCCGGCTTCGAGAAGATCGAGGGGCGGCGGGTGGAGACGACCGGCACCAGCCCGTCGGCTCACGATGCCGCCACCGGCCTGATCGAAGGCAACCCGATCTACGGCGAGATCATGGCGCGGCGGGCCGACGCGCTGGAGAGCATCAAGGCCGCGGTCGCGGCGAACATCAAGGCCGAGCTTGGCGACCATCCCGTCCGCTGTCCGTTGCGCGCGCTGGTGTTCCAGGCGACGCGTCCGGCGAGATCTTCTCCATCGAGGTAAGCGCCGCCCGCGACGTCTGGAGTCCCACGGTGACGAGCGGGGACCGCAGCCGAGGCTCGGGGCCGAGGCGACGAGTCGCGTCAGAATCGACGTGAGTCGGCGCGAAGATCACGTCGAGGTCCAGGAGTTCGAGCGGCTGGGTGAATGGCTGGCCAACCAGGCTGTCGCCGAAACCGGGATTGATCTTGTCTCTCAGCAGGTTCGCGTCGTCGGTGACATTCGCGGCTCGGACAACCCCGCCCGGCCCGACGGCGATCAGCGCCGCCAGTAACCCGACGGACGCGCGCTTCAATGGTTTCATCCGATCGAACACTCGATGCATCGCGCTTACCCTCCCGTTCCAGTTCGCGACGCTGGGGGCCTTGGGCGGCGATTGTCCACACGGGGCATTTGTGGACAATCAGAATCCGACGTATCGCGATGTAGGAGGGAGAGGAAGTCGGTGTAGGGATTTCGCTCTGGATCCGGCACGGTGCGCCGGCGCCGTCACCTCACCANGGAGACGTGACTCCAGCGGGCAAGGGGACCTCCGCCACGTTGAGGACCATCGAGACGAGNGTGTAGTAGCCGCTCACCCCGACCAGGTCCATCACGCCGGCCTCGCCGAACATCGCCACCGCGCGCTGGAAGAGCGCGGGGTCCACGAAGTGGCGCTGGTGCAGGGCGGTGCAGAAATCGTAGACGAGCGCCTCGTCCGCCTTCATGGTGGCCGGCCGCTCCTTCCGCGCGATGGCGTCGGCGATCGCCTCGTCCAGGCCCGCCTTCAGCGCGAGGATCCGGTGAGCGTGCCACTCGTACTTGGATTCCCAGAACCGCGCGTTGATCAGGATTGCCAGCTCGTTCAGTCGCGCCGCCAGCGACGTCTTGAAGCGGACGTACTCGCCCAGCTTCTGGACCCGGTCGGCCAGGTCGGGACTTCGCAGCAGCGCATTGAACGGCCCGCGGGCGCCGCCGCGTGGCCCGCCCACGATCGCCTCGTAGGCCCGCTTCTGCGCGTCGGTCATCCGGTCGGGCGAGAGCTCGGGAAAGCGAAGCGAGCCGGTCGTCGGCGCGGTGCTCATGCTCGTCACTCTTTGTAGTCGAGGCCGGCCTGGGCGAACTTCGCCTTGACGGGCGGGCTGACCAGATAGCTGATGAAGGCGCGCGCGGCGTCGGGCACCTCGCTCTTGGTGGCGATGCCGGCCGAGTAGATCGTGATCTTCTGGAGATCTTTCGGCAGCGGGCCGACCAGGGTCACGCCCTTGACCGGCAGGATCTCGCTGATCTGGTGCACCACGATCTCGGCCTGGCCTTTGACGACCGCCTCGGCCGCGTAGCCGCCCGGCCACAAGATGGTCTTGCTCTTCACCGCATCGGCGATCCCGAGCCGCTGGAGCACGGAGGCGAAGTGGATCCCGCTCGTCGCGCCCTGAGCCGGGTCGACATAGACGAGCGACTTCGCCGACAGCAGCGTCTGCTTGAACGCCTCGGGCGTCGAGATGTCCGGTCTGGGCGCGCCTTCCTTGACGCCGACGCCGACGCCGGCCCGGGCGATGTCGTTGCGCGTTCCGGCCACGACCGAGCCCTGCCGGATCGCCTCGTCGATGGCGACGTCGGTCATGATCACGACGTCGGCCGGTTCGGCGGCCAGCTTCTGCCGCGTGACGCCGACGGTCGCGAAGCTCGCGCTGAGCTTGTGCCCCGAGTCCTTCTCGAAGGCGTCGCCCACGTTGACGATGACCGCTTTCACTGCGCCCGCACTGAGGACCTTGATCTCGGCCGCCTGGACGGCGCCCGTTCCGGCGAGGAAGAGCATGGCAAACGCAATCAGCCTCACGCTCATGTCGTTCTCCTATGCGATCTTGATGACGCCCGACTCCACCGTCTTGAAGCGATCGGCCACCAGCGGATCGTGGCCGGCGACGATTAGCTTGCCGGTGCCGGCCAGCCGGTCGATGGTCTCGAAGGCGGCCAGCATCTCGGGCAGGCTTGTAATGATCTGAACCGGCTGGCGGGTCTCCACGTTCCGGTAGAAGTGCGAGGCGTCGGAGGTGAGCACGACGGTCCCGCGGTCGGTCTCGACCGTGACGATCTGCAATCCCGCCGTGTGACCGCCGACGCGATAGACCCGGATGCCGGGCGCGACCTCGCGATCGCCGTCGAAGATCCGCATGCGGTTGGCGTAGTTCAGCGTGACGAGATCGGCCAGTGTCGGCACGTTGGCCGACTGGTTGAACGCGGGATAGCGCGCCCACGGCCCGGTCCAGAACGCGACCTCGTCCTGCTGTACCCAGAACTCGGCGCCGGGGAACAGGCTGTGGCCGGCCCAGTGATCGTAGTGCAGGTGGGTGATGATCGCGATCGGGATCTCGTACGCCTTGACACCGACGCGCTCGACCACCGTGGCCGGGCTCACGTAGTTCCGTATCCCGCGCGCCCGGGCGTCGTCGTCCTTGAAGCCGGTGTCGACGAGGATCGGCTTGGGTCCCCCGAGGATGAGCCAGACGAAGTAGTGCAGCGTTAGCTTGTCGTGGGTGGCCTCTCGATGGAAGAACTGGCAGGTGGTGGTGTCCCGCTCCCCGTACTTGAGCGCATAGACCTCGTACATGGCTATACCTCCACGCCGAGCGACTGGAGCAGGGAGCGCGGAATCATCAGCCGNGTGCCCAGCGCGTCGCCGTTCACCAGCTGGTTAATGCGGAGATCCGCGGTCGCGCTGCAGAGCGCGTAGGCCTCTTCGCGTGAGATGCCGGCGGCCGTGGCCAGCCAGACGACGGCGGCGCTCAACGCGTCCCGGCACGCCTCGTCGACGGTCGGGCCGGTACCGAGCAGGCCGTAGTGCGTCGGTGTCTTCAGATGAGGCCGGTCCTGAGCCTGGCGCTTGTGGAGGTGGATGCGCGTCTCCACGCGGCCACGCGTCTCGATACCGTTCAGACACACCTCGCCATCTCCCTGGGCCGCGTGGACGTCACCGACGGACAGCAGCGCGCCGGGGACGAAGACGGGGATCCGCAGCGAGACGCCGGGCCGGACCTCGCGCACGTCGATGTTGCCGGCGTGGCGCCCGGGCGGAATCGTCCGGTGCTCGCCGTGGGCGGCCGGCGCCACGCCGATGATCCCCGGCATCGGTGCCAGCGCCACCTCGGCGCCCGAGGGATAGCGCGCCACGCCGCGGGCGCGGTCGATGCGCGAGATGACGATGGTCTCCTTCTCGACGAAGTCGCGGAGAAAGGCGAGATGCCTGGTGAGCATCTGCCAGCCCCACTCGCCCGGCTCCACGTCGAGCACGTCGACCTCCAGCACGTCGCCCGGCTCGGCGTCGCGCACGAACACCGGGCCGGTGAGGGGATGCACGCGCGTCCGGTCGTACCCGACGAACGTGGGGTGCTCGGGATCGATCTGATCGTCGTCGGCGCTCGTCGTGTGAAACACGATCACGTCGCCATCGGCGGCGTGGGCTCTGGGCGGCAAGTCACGGTTGAAGCGGTTGTGCTTCTCCGTCCGTTGCAGCTCGAGCCGGGCCATGCCGTCTCCTCTGTGGTTGACTTGCCGCGAAGCGCGCTGGTAACGTCTGCCGCATTCTACGCCCAGGAGGCGCGCGATGAGGTTTCGATCAGCCGCCGTGGTCGCGCTCACGATCCTCACCGTGCTGGTGTCGGGTGCCGAGCGGGGATTCTCGCAGGCGCCGGCCGAGATCCGGATCGGCCTGCTCGCGCCGCTGACCGGACCGATCGCGAAGTCCGGCGTCGACTCCGTGCGCGGTCACGAGCTCTTCTGGGAGCAGCAAGGCTACAAGATGGCGGGCCGGCCCGTGAAGGTGCTGGTGGCCGACACGGCCTGCAACCCCGACAACGCCATCACGCATGCCCGCCGGCTCGTGCACGCCGAGAAGGTGCACTTCATCGTCGGGCCGCTCTGCGGTCACGAAGGCCCGGCCGTCGCGCAGGTGAGCCGCGAGACGGGCGTGCCCGTGCTCGTCTCCATCGCCGGCGCCGACGAGCTGACGAAGTGGAAGCGCGTGCCCTCGGTGATCCGGACCGGCTTCTCGGCCAGCCAGACCTCCCACCCGTTCGGCGCCTACGCCTACACCGATCTCGGCTGCCGGAACGCGACCTTCATCGGCCAGGACTACACGTTCGGTCACGAGAACACCCTGGGCGCCGTGGCGACCTTCAAGCAGGCGGGCGGGAAGGTCGCGAAGATCTTCTGGTCGCCGATCGGCACGACCGATTACGGCCCGATCCTCGGCGGCATTCCCCAGGACACCGACTGCGTGCTGCCCACGGTGGTCGGCACCGATCGCCTGCGGCTGCTCGAGCAGTGGTACGACTTCGGGTACGACCGCAAGTACAAGATCCACGGCAACTACTGGCTGCTCGCCGACGTGCTGTCCGAGGCGAGCGAGCGCGCGGTCGGGCTCATCGGCCACTCGCTGCACTACGCGGAAGGACTGGAGACGCCCGAGATGAAGGCGTTCATCGACGCCTTCGTGAAGCGCTACAAGTACATCCCGGCGTACTTCGCCGAGGCGACCTATACCACCGCGCTCTGGGCCAAGGTCGCCGCCGAGTCCATCCAGGGGAAGGTCGAGGACCGCGAGGCGTTTCTGGCCTCGGTGAGAAAGGCGAAGTTCACGGCGCCGCGCGGGCCCATCCGCCTCGACGAGTACGACAACCCCGTGCAGAACGTCTACATCTCGAAGGTCGTCAAGGTGAAGCATCCGACGCTGGGCGACGTGAAGATCAACGTCCCCATCAAGACCTACGAGAACGTCTCTCAGTTCTGGACGTGGTCGCCCAGCGAGTATATGGCGCGGGGGCCGTACCAGCGCTGAAGCCATGATCGGATCCGCGGAGCCGCGCCTCGGAGGTGAGCGCCTCGCCTCCGGGGCCGGCCGCTTCGTCGCCGACGTCCGCGTGCCGGGCATGCTGGAGGCGGCCGTGCTCCGCTCGCGCCACGCCCACGCGCGCCTCGGGCGGATCGACGCCAGCCGCGCTCTGGCCCTTGCCGGCGTTCGGGCCGTCCTCACGGCTCACGACGTTCCCGACAAGGCGGTGATCCCGAATCGCGTGCCGGCGCCCGACGGCACCGCGCGCTACCTGCAGCCGGCCATCGCGCGCGAGGTGGTCCGCTACGTCGGCGAGCCGATCGCGCTGGTGATCGCCGACGACCGCTACGTCGCCGTCGACGCCCTCGGTCTGATCGACGTGGAGTACGCGCCGCTCTCCGTCTGCGCCACGGTCGAGGCGGCACTGGCGCCCGGCGCGCCCCGACTGTTTCCCGCCACGGACTCGAACAACGTCGCGGTGATTCGCATGCGCGTTGGCGACGCCGACCGCGCCATCGCGGAGGCGCCGCTCGTGATTCGCGAGCGCTTCACGTATCCGCGCCAGACCGCGTGCGCGCTGGAGACGCGGGGCCTGGTGGCGGTACCGCCGGCGGTCACCGGCGGTGAGCTGCACCTGCTCGGATCGACCAAGTGCATCCACATCAATCGTTCCATCCTGGCGCCGATCTTCGAGCTGCCGGTGGGCGGGCTCCGCCTCACGGAAGTCGACGTCGGCGGCGGATTCGGCGCGCGCGGAGAGCTCTACCCCGAGGACATCCTGATCCCGCTGGCCGCGCTGAAGCTCGGGCGGCCGGTGCGCTTCATCGAAGACCGGACCGAAAGTCTCATGGCGACGAACCACGCCCGCGAGCTCGCCCACGCGATCGAGATCGGCTTCGATCGCGACGGCCGCATCGTCGCCATCCGCAGCATCATCCACGCGGACCTCGGCGCCTACGTCCGCACCGCGGGCCTGGTGCCCGCCGAGTTCGGCGCCGCGCTGCTGCCCGGGCCGTACCGGGTCCCGCACTACGCGTGTGATCTCTGGAACGTCGTGACCAACAAGACGCCGGTGGGGACGCTGCGCTCTCCCGGCCGCCCCGAGTGCAACTTCGTGCGCGAGCGATTGCTCGACACGGCGGCGGCCCGCCTCGGCATCGACCCGGCCGAGATCCGTCGGCGTAATCTCATTCGCCCGGAGGAGATGCCGTACGACATCGGCACCGTGTCGTTCGGCGTCAACACGGTGTACGACTCCGGCGATTTCCCCGCGCTCCTCGAAGCGTTGCTGGCCCGCCTGGACTACGAGGCAGCGCGGGCGGAGCAAAAGCGGCTGGCCGCCCAGGGTGTCCGCCGCGGGATCGGCCTGGCCGTGTACGTCGAGAAGACGGGGCTCGGGCCGTTCGAGACGGCCCAGCTCGAGGCGCGGGCCGACGGCCGCATCACCGTGGACACCGGCGCGGCGTCGATGGGCCCGGGCCTCGAGACCGTCCTCGCCCAGATCGTCGGCGACGCGCTCGGTCTGCCCGCCGAGCGCTTCGACGTCCGGCACGCCGACACCGCCGCCGTGGAGAGCGGCGTCGGCACGTACGGCTCGCGCGGCACGGTGACGGCGGGCAACGCCGCCCACATGGCGGCCGCCAAGCTGCTGTCCGAGGCGCGTACCCGGGCCGCGACGCGGTTCGGCGTTCCGGAGGACGAGGTCAAGTACGGCGCCGGCGTGTTGACCGCGCGCGGCCGCGACGTCACGCTGGGCGCGCTCGCCGCCGAGCGTCGGCTCGCCGTCGGTGCGTCGTTCAACGTCCCCAAGGTCACGTACGCGGGCTGCGCGGTCGCCGTCGTCGCGGACGTGGACGTCGAGACCGGCATGGTGACCCTGCGCCGGATCGTGGTCGGCGCCGACGTCGGGCGCGCCGTGAACCCGGCGCTGATCGACGGCCAGCTCACCGGCGGGGTCGCCTTCGGCATCGGCAACACGATGCTGGAGAGCCTCCTGTACGACGCCGAGGGCCAGCTCCTCACGGGATCGCTGATGGATTACGCGCTGCCGGCGACCGATCACGTGCCGCCCGTCGAGTCGTTCTACCAGGAAGTGCCGGCCCACACGAATCCGCTCGGCCTGCGCGGCCTCGGTGAGTGCGGCAATCCGGGGCTGAGTGGCGCCATCGCCAACGCCGTGTGCGACGCCCTCCGCGACCTCGACCTCTCCATCACCGCGCTGCCGCTCACGCCGGCCCGGGTCTTCGCCGCCATCCGCGCGCGTCGTTGATGACGCCCTGGATCCTCCAGGCGCTCAACGGCTTCTCCATGGGAGCGCTGCTGTTCCTGCTGGCGAGCGGCTTTACGCTCACGTTCGGTCTGGTGCGGCTGGTGAATCTCGCCCACGGGGGCTTTTACCTCCTGGGCGGGTATCTCGGCCTCTCGATGCTTCGCCTCACGGGAAATTTCTGGCTCGGCCTCGTCGCCGGCGGCCTCGGCATCGTCGTCGTGGGCTGGGTCATCGACCGGTTCCTGATCCGACGCACGCGCGACAACGTGCTCGGGCAGGTGCTGCTCACCGTCGGCGTCGCGTACGTCATCGCCGACGTATGTTTGTTGACCTGGGGAGGCAACCCGCTGCGCATTCCACAGCCCGAGTTCGCGCGCGGCCCGATCGATCTGCCCGGGGGGCTCGTCTACCCGCGCTACCGCTTCCTCCTGATCGTCTTCGGCGGCGTGATCGCGCTCGCGCTCTGGCTGCTCTATCACCGCACGCAGCTCGGCGCGATCATCCGCGCCGGCGTGGACGACCGCGAGATGGTGAACGCGGTCGGCGTGAACATCGACCGGTTGTTCGCGCTGGTGTTCGGCCTTGCCGCGTTCCTCGCTGGCGTGTCGGGCGTGGCCGGCGGCGCGTTCCTCACGCTGTATCCCGGCGCCGAGTGGGAGATCCTCGCCTACGCGCTCGTGGTCGTCATCGTGGGCGGCCTCGGGAGCCTGGGCGGCGCCATGGCCGGCAGCGTCATCGTCGGGCTCGTGGACGCCTACGGCCGCTGGCTCCTTCCCGAGTTCTCCTACTTCATGATCTTCGGTCCCATGGCCATCCTGCTGCTCGTGCGCCCCACCGGCCTCTTCGGTCGTGAGGCGTGAGCGCCGCCGCACGAACCGCGTGGGTTCTCGTCGCGGTGGTGGCGCGGTGACCAACGCGGCGGGCCGCTGAGGGCGAAGCCCGACCTCGTCCGGCTGGTCCTCTCACCCTGTAAATGCCCCGGCAACGGCGAAATGCCGATCTGGCTCCTCACCCTAGAGATGCTGCGGCAACGTCG
>JGI25382J43887_10000440_pt1 | contig 13853 bp, 16 predicted proteins | sample GraSoi013_1_40cm_3_FD_43887 | JGI IMG/M metagenome (IMG submission 43887) | reverse complement strand
CATCCTACTGGAGGACTGCCAGACGTGAAAGTAGTGCCTCCGCCGGTGAAGTTCATGTTGCTCTTCGTATCAGAGAATATGGGCGCCTTACTTGTATCGTTGTAGACGTAGTAACTCGCTTTGGTGTGGTCTCCTGAAGTTCCCAGCCAGGTGAATCTGAGATATGTGGTTGAGGAGAAATTGCCCTTTGGTACATTGAGATCCTTGTTGAAGGTCACGTTATCATTCGTTGGGGGCGCGCCACTTGGAATCGTAACATTGAACGTCGTTCCAAGGATGGGCGTCCCATTCTGAGGATTGGTGAAATTGCCTCCGAACCAACTTACCGGGGTTCCCGGAGGGTACGTCGCGTTCAGTTGTGTGTAAAGGTCGAACTGGGCTCGACTAGCGTTGAACGCTATGACCGAACCTGCCGGATCGTGCCCGGCAACAATCGGGGCCGAATTGGTTCGGTGCCCTGGGGTGTGATTAGTAATCTGGGAAGCTAGGGGAATGGCTGGCAATAGAGATAGGATTATGAGAATCACGCACAGGGTCCCCCGGATCAACACGTTTCACGGTGTGAAACGGCGACTGCCGGACGGATTCTATTTAACCTTTGTAAGTCGTTATGTTCGAGTTGGGCCTGATTTGGCATCAATTCGTTGGCTTGAACTTGTGAAGTGCGTTCGAGGAGAATAACATGGAGAATCTGAATTTGTGTTGATGGCGGGCGTTGCCTGCCATTCAGTCTTGAATGTCGAGTAGGTATCGGTTCGATTGTATCGATCTGGCCTCGTTGGCGGGCCGCTTCGAGATGAGCTGGTATGGTGACAAAACGAGACTATCTAACGCTTAGGCGGCGGAGACACGAGGACTACGTTGTCTCCACGAACTATTATCGTACCAAGCTTCTTCGTGGACTCGGCGTTAGTCACGTCCTCGGCATCCTCCAGTACTAGGTTCATGTGCTGGTCGAAGCTGTAGAGTCTTCCTCGTACAGTTCGTCCGCCTTTAAGCTGGACAAGTACGACTTTGTTCAGGCTCTCTTCGAAGATCTTCGCGGCAACTTCAGACATTCACTGTTCAACCGGAGAGTTGCGGTTGTCGGGCGAAGGTACTCTTTTAAAGATTGTCTCATTCCGGATCATGAAAATGTCTTGACAGTTAGGACGATACTGAAGGATCGAGATTCAAAGCCGCTGATTGAAGAACTGAGAGCGCTTCCCAACCAACGACATCTCACGCATAAGGCCAGAGTAGAGATTGAGACTGTCAAAGATTCGGATATTGTATTTGTCGACGGAGTGGCCGTTGCGTTTAGGCGGAAAGGTGAACTGGCACCCGTGTTAACCAATACTTCCGCCCTCGACGCGCTGCCACGGATCGTCGTTGACATGGGTGCCGTTCCACACGTAGTCGGAGGTGCGGACATCATGGCTCCGGGGATAAGGAGGGTCACTGGAGAGTTTGCGGAAAAACAGCTCCTTGTCGTCGTGGACGAAAAACATGGCAAATATCTTGCAGTGGGAAGAGCACTCACGGGATCGGGACCCCTGGCAGCAGCAAAGAAGGGTAAAGTTGTCGAAAACATCCACTACGTTGGGGACCTTATCTGGGAAGTGATAAAGCCGAAGGGTCCGGCTTCGCCAAGCTCCAATTGAGGATTTGGATCGAAAAAAGTCAGGGAAATGTTTAAAGTTGAACTGGGTTGACGCGCGGTGTTAAGCTCCCGGAGCATAGTCTGATCTTTCCCCATGCAGCATTCTTCGATCTATGTGAAGGCCCTTCCTCTTCAGGAGCTGGATGATGTTGAGATAATAAAGGGCGAGGTCAGGACAGGCAATATTCTCATCGTAAGAATTACGCCCCTGGCGAGGAAGAGCGTTGAGGAGACAAAACTCGCGATCACCGAATTGACAGACTATNCCAAATCTCTAGGTGGGGACATTGCTCGTCTGGGAGAAGAGCGCATCGTCATAACCCCGGCGGGNGTGAAGGTGTGGAGAAAAGAAGCCGCCTCCTCGGAAGGAGCGATCCCTGCGGTTCCGATTCAGACTGAAGCTGTTCCAGGCACTCGCTGAAACCAGCGAACTATCGGAGCCTAATTGATTCCAGAACGTCGGGGACGACTGTTTTGATTCCGAATATGCGGTTAACGTTCTGAGCGAACAGGTCAGATTTCCTTCTTTCGCCGTGGTTGACTATGATCTTGGTTGGTTTGGGGGTCATTCTCTTGATGAATCCTAAGAGCTGGTTTCTGTCTGAGTGGCCGGAAAATCCCTCAATGGATTCTACTCTCATATTCACTTTGACCATTTCCATTTTGCCGTCATGGGCGTAGAGAGAGACTTCTTTCAGACCATTCTTGATCCTGTTTCCTAAGGTACCGTCCACCTGGTAGCTCACGTAGGCAAGGGTGTTTCTCGGGTCGGGTGCAAGGTGGCGGAAGTAGTCTATGGCTGGTCCGCCTTCGAGCATTCCTGATGTGGCGATAATTACGCATGGTCCACCGGCAATAATTTCCTCTCTATCGCTCGGATGAGTTACCGGATGGAAGTATTCAGACTGGAACGGGTTGATGTCTTTGTGGAGGATCTGTTCTTTGATGTCGCGAACTAGGTACTCGGGGAAGGCTGTGTGGATCGCGGTTGCCTCATTGACCATTCCCTCGATGTAGATGGGGAGTTCTCTTAGGGCCCCATTTTTCATGTACGCGTCTAGGACTAGCATGATTTCCTGAGCTCGCCCGACAGCCGGAACTGGTATCAGCACTTTCCCTCCTTTCTCGACGGTGTCGTTGACGATGCTGACGAGCTTGCCCTCTACTCCCTCTCGGTCGGGCATGATGTCGTCGGGACCCCCGTACGTGCTCTCGATGATTAGTGTTTCAGCTCTCGGGAATAACGCTGTCGCGGGGTCGAGCATCATTGTTCGTCCGAACTTGAAGTCGGCGCTGTAGACAATGTTATGGAGGCCTTCGCCAATGTGTAGGTGGACCATTGAGCTTCCTAAGATGTGACCAGCGTTGTGAAATGTGAGTTTGATGTCCGGAGCCACGTCGGTAACTACATTGTACCGTAGAGGTATCGTGTGTGTTACAACTTCCCTGACGTCTTTTTGGTCGTAGGGCGAGTGTTCGCCTTCCCTGCTGTGGACGTCAAGGTAGTCAAGCTGGTGCAGTGTCATCAGGGTCTGTGTGGGTTCCGAGCAGTAAACGGGTCCATCGTAGCCATATTTGTAGAGGAACGGGAGTATTCCACAATGGTCGAGATGGGCGTGAGAAATAACAACTGCGTCGAGCTTTTCTAGGTCGAACTCGTCGGTGTCAAATCGCGGATAGGCTGAAGTAGGGTCCTGTGCTCCCGGGTTTATTCCACTGTCAAGTAGGATACTGCTGGATCCGGCTTGGATTAGCATGGCCGCTCGTCCGACCTCGTGAAAAGCTCCGAGGGTTACGAGTCGAACATAGCCTGCCTTGCTGAAGGTCGGCCGAAAGATTCTCTCGCCGACGTCCCGGAGGATTCTGCTGCGTTCTTCGCTCTCTGTGTGAAGAATGTGCCGAGTGCTCGAAATGATCTTGGAGTGTAGCGGGGGNGATCGAAGTATTCGTGGCCGCCATCTGGTCTCCTTTACAACCTGCTGTAGAACTGCCGCTTCCTTCCCTATTGCGACTCCAGGTTTGGTTGCCTCAACTACGACCTCGCCAAGGCTAGGGTCGAAGTTAATCGAGGAGATTTCCGCCTCTGATGGAATGATTTTGCGAATGTAGGCTTCAGCTTCTCGTTCCGGGAGACGTATAGACTGGTCAGATCGNATTACAATTCTCTTGTGAAGTAGGTTTACTATCTCGGTGACNACATANCTCTGCTCGGCTAATAGTCCGACGTTCTTTACGTAGATNGCGAGCCTTGGGCCTTCGAATTCTATCCTTGTTATCTCNGCGTCTTTCGGCATATGTTCTAGGATTGTCTCGCGTATCTTGGCGTGTACGTCGTTGTAGGTTCTAGTCAATTTTCTCTACGACTGTGATATCTNTGGAAGGTTTGAAAGAAGGGATCAGGCGTGGAGGATGTGCTTCTTCTCGTCCTCTGTGAGTTCCCTGTATCCTTCCTTCGTGATTAGGGCAACGTCGAAACTGTCGCCGCTTGCCGAGTCTCTCTTCATGGCCGAATCGATTGCTCTAACGACTATAGGAACGGACTCCTTGACGTTCATCGAGTCTTTCCATTCCGATTCAAGAACACCATATGCGACGGGAGATCCAGATCCAGTTGAGACGTATTTTTCCTCCATCATGCTTCCGAGAGGGTCGAGCGCGTAAATGTGTCCTCCACTGTCGTCGACTCCACCGATTAGTGCTTGGACTCCAAGCGGGTAGTATCTNGCGCCGAACAGAATGTTGGAAACTAGCCTTGCTGCGGAATTTACAGGGATTGGCCGAGCGAGGTCGAGCCTGTACAGTGAAGAGTTTGCTCTAAGCATCTCTACCAAAGCTTGCGCGTCCCCTACCGTTCCTGCAATGGTCATTGCTAGATGATGGTCGATTCTATAGACTTTCTTTGCATGTTTATGGGCGACAAAAGATCCCATGGTCGCTCTGGTATCGGTAGTGAGGACAACTCCATCCTTGCAAACGACGCCGATTGTAGTCGTCAATTCAAAGAGCCCCTCCCTGGTAATCTTAGGTTTTCCAACTTATCGTGTGTCCAGTTGTTCTTATGTTAGACCATGCTTTCCGAGAAACGGAAAGAGTTGATGTTGAACCGGTTTCTGATGGCTTAAAAACGTTTTCAGGCGAGGATGGAGAGTCCATCCACGCCGGGCAAAATCTCTTCGATCATTCCTGTTCGCGCCGAGAGTTCTAGATGGTCTCGTCAGTGGTTGGAAGTGTTAATGATAGGAAGAGAATGGTCTTGTCCGAGCCCTATTGTTCCTACTTTGTTCGCGTATTTCCGTGGACCTATAGTTACGGTTGTAAACCCTAATCGCCGAAGTTCTTTCTCAACTTGGTTCATCAAACCGTCCTGATGAAATAGGGGTAGCTCTTCTTGGCATACTTCGATTGCCGCGACTGTTCCATGATGCCTGACTCTTATGTCTCGGGCGCCGCTCAAACGTTTGACAATTGATTCTGCTTCGCCGACCTGAGACAGCTTCTGAACCGTGATCTCGTCGCCGTGTGGTATCCGGGATGAGAGACACGGCATGGCTGGTTTGTCCCACACATCAAGCCCGAGAAGTCGAGCAGTTTCTCGCACCTCTTTCTTAGAGAAGCCCGCTTCTGCGAGAGGACTTCTTACGCGAGCCTCGCGGGCCGCAAGAAGCCCCGGCCTAGTGTCACCGAGATCGTCGAGTTGGGTGCCATCAAGAACCGCCTCAAAATTGGACATGTCAGCTTGGCGTCGCAATTCGCGATATAGCGTGTCCTTGCAGTAATAGCACCTGTTAGAGGGATTCGCTTTGTAATTTGCGTTTTGCATCTCATCGGTTCTCACGATAATGTGCCGGATCCCGATTTGCGTCGCAGTTTTCTGGGCGATTTCCATTTCTCCGGGTGCGAGAGATTCGGAGAGGGCGGTCACTGCGACAACGCGATCCCCTAATGCCCTCCGTGCGAGGGCAGCGACGAGGGAGCTGTCCACTCCTGCGGATAAGGCAACGACAGCCCCGTTGAATTGGCTGATGATATGAACTACCTTCTCCATCTTCGCCTGCAATCCCGTTCTCACAGGGCTAAGCAACATATTCAAGACACTCCGCTCGTGGCAATTAAAACAGTTTACACGCAACAAGGAGTAACCGATTTGTCTTCACTGGAGAAATTTGAACGAAGTCGAAAGCGATTCGAGAGGAAGAATAGACTCTTTGCTATTGCGAGCTTATCTCGGTTTGCGAAACTCGACATTGGCCGGGAGAAGCGCAAGGGCCTTCCCGAGGTGATTCTGGCAGAGGGCAAACTGGCTAGCGATGTGGCGAAGATCGCCCAGGCAATGCTCAGACGAACTGGTCGTGCCATCGTAAGTCGCTCGAGTGGTTACCAAGTCAAAGCCGTTAGATCCATCATCGGAAAGGACTCCAAGGTTGAATATTTTTCACGCTCTCGAATGATTGTGGTAAGGTCGGCGAGCTACAAGCTTCGGCGAAGTGGAGGCAGAGTGGGGATATTGACTGCGGGGACTTCTGACATACCGGTTGCTGAGGAAGCTGAGGTTATGGCTCGAGAGATGGGTTGCGAGACTAGATCTTTCTATGATGTGGGGGTCGCCGGGATTCATCGCTTGTTCGAGCCCGTACGCGATCTTCTGAAATGGGAGGCCGATGTCATCCTTGTGGTTGCGGGTCGTGAAGGGGCTCTCCCCACAGTCGTTGCGGGAATTGTGGATGTCCCAGTCATAGGGGTCCCCACGTCTAGAAGCTACGGGTTTGGAGAAAAAGGGCTCGCGGCGCTAGCCGCTATGCTGCAATCATGTTCTCTAGGGATGGCTGTGGTCAATATTGACGGAGGAGTTGGTGCCGGAGCTGTCGCGGCGCTGGTTGCAAATCGCGTTGGTGAATACAGGACCAGGAGAGCCTAGCGCCCTCAGCTAGGAGCGGTGGAACTATGGGCGTGGATCTGGGGGACATAATTTCTCGATCCAAGATTTCCCTTGATGAATTTGCGGGGAAGACCTTCGCAGTCGATGCCTACAACGCGCTGTACCAGTTTCTAGCAATAATTCGAGGGCCTACTGGCGAGCCCTTGATGGACCGCCAGAGTAGAGTTACGAGCCACTTGAGCGGGCTCCTTTACCGAACGACGAACTTGGCGGAGAGAGGAATCAAACTCGCGTATGTTTTTGATGGAAAGCCCCCGAGTCTCAAAGACATGGAGATCAAGCGCAGGCAGGTTATCAAAGTCGAGGCCACAACAAAGTACGTGTCTGCACTCGCAACTGGGAAATTTGAGGAAGCAAAGAGGTACGCTCAGGCAACGTCCAGCCTCAAGGATTTGATGATTGATGATGCTCACAGGCTTCTCAGGTACCTAGGGGTCCCTATCGTCCAAGCTCCATCTGAAGGAGAAGCCCAAGCCGCCTACATGGCAGCCCGCGAGGATGTTTGGGCTGCGGTCAGCCAAGATTACGATTCTCTCTTATTCGGAGCTCGAAGGCTTGTCCGGAATCTAGCAATAAGCGGAAAAAGAAAGCTGCCTATGCGAGAGGCCTACGTGCAGGTAGAGCCGGAACTAGTAGACCTGGCATCAACGTTGCAAGCTCTCCAGCTTTCACGGGAACAACTTGTAGACTTGGGTATTCTAATCGGCACAGATTTCAACCCAGAAGGTTTCAAGGGCATAGGACCTAAGACCGCGCTAAAGCTGGTCAAGGAATACGGCGGGATCGAGAGAATTGCCGAAGCGAATAAGGAGGTGGTTCCGCCGCCCGAGTTGGATAGGATAAGGGAGATATTTCTGAAGCCAGCGGTCACCTCGAACTACACTTTGGAGTGGCGAGAATCCGATGTGGAATCTCTTGTGCGGTTCCTATGCGGAGAGAGAGACTTCAACGAAGAGAGAGTCCGGACCGCCGTGGAAAGGGCAAGGACTGCAATGGCCAAAGAGAGTGGTANGAAGACGCTTGAGTCATTCTTCGGCAATTAATCGCTGAAGCCGTATCTCCCGATNAGAGGCACAAACGCGACTCCCCCTAGGGAGTTCCGATCCAANGTTCCNTCAGTCTTCTTCCAAACCNGGATAAGTTCTTGCGGAAACATTTTTCCACCGACCGGAACGACAAGGACTCCGTCTGGCTTCAATTGTTCCAACAAGGTCGGCGGAATCTTGGGCGCTGCGGCGGTAACGAGTATTCTGTCGTACGGAGCTCTCTCAGCGTAACCTAACGATCCATCGCCTTGAACCAGCGTGACCCGGTTGGCGTATCCTGCTCGATCCAGGTTGCCCCTCCCAATCGCCACGAGTTTGTCAACGTATTCAACGGCGAAAACATGTCCTTTGTCGCCTATAATTTCGGCAATGGTGGCTGCATGGTATCCACTTCCAGCGCCCACTTCGAGCACTTTCATTCCCTGTCCCAGTTCCAGAGCCTCATTCATTATGGCCACCATGTAACGCCCGGCTGGTCAGCCGAGTGGCGCACTGATTGTCTGGCCATGCTCCGTGGGTAATGGAGTATCATTGTACGCGTGCTGTCGCATATGGGTAGACACGAACAGTTCCCTCGGAACCTTTCTCATAGAATCTATGACCTCGCGGGTTTTGAGGAGTCCTTCTGCAATTAGGGCCTCGATCATTCTTTCTCTTTCACTTGCGAAGTCTACGAACCTTGGTCATCCCTCCGGCCTCTGAGAGGTAGCTGAGCATATTAGACTCCTCTGGTTGACTAGTGTTTATCGCGATGAATTTCAGGTTCTACGCGCGTGGCCATCCATCGATCTCATCAATCCACCCGACGACCTTGGAGCTCACAAAGGACACTGGTCTTAGCAAGAACGGAGATTGCATAATTGCGGTTGGGTGTTCTGTAGGATTGATAGATTTGCCTGAACCTGTGAAAAACGCTCTCTCCAGCGGAGCCTGCAGAGCGCGCCTAACTCTTACGATCGACGTCCATCAATTCGCCGTCGAGGGGCGAGGTGCCCAAGGGCTAACGCTCTCACATCCAACGGACATCGTGATTAGAAAAAGCGGTTTCATATCTGACAGGACCCTGATGGTGCACGCAGATCGGGCGGCAGTGGATATTCCGAGGTCATTCGTGGAATTGCTTCAAGACCCTCGCAGGAAGGTGCTTGTCGAGCTTGCTGCGGAGATCTAAGCTGGCGCAAGTTTCGCGTCTAGTACAACCTGCCATTTCATCGGAGCGACACCTCTCACTTTACGCGTCGCCATGAATTTCTCGACTTTCCAACCTGCATTATCGAGGGCACCCGCAAGTTCTTTCCTAGCCTCTAACTCGCAGTCCGCGCCCTCTGCGAACGTGTAGTAGTGAACGATTCCTCCATCGCGTCCAAGCGCTTCACACGCGGGTTCGAGAAACTCCCTTGCCTGAGAAGGGTGGTTCATTATTACTCGCGCAGCTATCCCCTCGAGGTTGTTCTTGACGACGACTCGTGCGTCGCCAGACCACACCTTTATTCTGTCTTGGACCTTGTTCATTCTCGCGTTTTCTTCGATCAGCTTCGTAGCTTCCGGGTTGGCATCGATAGCGTGAATTTGAACGTCGTTCAATCTCTTTGCGATCAATATCGAGAACGGTCCCACGCCAGCGAACATGTCTATTACGCACTCTCCTGGCCGGACCTGTTCGGCCACTCTCCCATGCTCCGCGGATAGGCGTGGGGAGAAGAAGGCTTTCGAAATGTCGATCTTGAAGCGACAACCCATCTCCGTATGAATTGTCTGAGTTCGATTCGCACCGAGAANGTGATGAAGAGGCCTCAATCGCTGGTTGTCGGTAATCGGTCCAGCCTTTGAGTAGACTGTCTTGACGTTCTTGTGAACCTTCATTAGCGCTTCGGCGATGCTCTTTTCGAACGGTTCTGTTGTAGGGGAGAGATCTATGATGGCGATGTCGCCGATCACATCGAACGATTTTGAAACGAGTGGAATAATACTCGAAGGTAGTTGTCGCGCTAGAACTTCCTCCAGCGAGCCAATGGTTTCTGCTCTGAAGGGAAACTTCTCGTATAGTAGACTCTGTTTTCCCAGGACGCTATCAAGGACTCTTCGCTCTTGCGGTTGCGGTGCGCGCGATAGGGGCAGATGCAGTTGATCGTCTACTGTTTGAGGTGCGAGTTTTCTGTTCAGTAGTTTCAGCTTGGTGAGAAGTTGGATCGTTTTCTCTCCTTGTTTCTTAGGTATGCTTAGAGACACGCTTTTCTGGAGGCGGTCTGAGTCTTCTTCGTTGCGACTCAACAGTGTTACTCGGCATTCATTGCCTGGTGGTTCGTGCCCTGAGGCGCTTTAGAAAATCCAAATCCGCCAACGCAATCTCAGCTGACAATCGTACCTCCTCATCTGGGTCCCGTAGTCGATCGATCAGTCCTGAGCGAGCTGTCTCTTCCCCGATGGACCCGAGAGCTACAGCTGATTCATGTCTTACGAGGACACTCTCGTCATTCGCCATGGCTTCCAGGAGGGCGGGAACTGCTGACTTGAACTCTAGTTGGCCGAGTGAAAATGCGGCCTCATGCCTGACCAGTGGACTTGGATCTTGTTTCAGTGTCTCGCAAAGTGCCAGGACCGCCCTTTCATCTTTCATATCCGCGAGCATGCAGACCGCGTGTATTCGGAGAAGCAAGCTTGGTCTGCCGTCGAGGACTATTCTGAAGAAGTCAACCTCTCCTTTCGAGAAGGCCCACTCCATCTTCTCGAGGGTCTCAAAGTCCTCCGAGTAATCCGGAGCGACTTTTCTCGTCTCGTCATGGGTTATTGACTTCAATACAATCTCACTATCTCTGGCTCCAGGATGCGGTGACAGTGGGTCGATGCTAGATGAGACGGTTGGTACAATCCGGTAATCACTACGCAGGCGGATGAGTTGGACAATGGGATTATTTTAGCTCGATGCTGCCCTCTTGTCGGTGGCTTCGCCGCTCATGGCGCGCTCATAGCATTCGGGGCAGTAGGGTCCGTCGTACGGTCCATGTTTGGAGCATGAGGGTCGTCGCTGACCTGCTTCGTCAGGCTTGCGATGTTTCATTCGATTAGTCTGACCTATGATATGAGGAGCTCGACCACGACTTCAGGCATTGGATGAGATCGTCGGACCGACTACTCTTTGGCGCCGTGGTCCCTCAGGAGTTGGGCAATTATTTCCTGTTTCTTTTCGATAGCTACCGAAAGCGGGGTTTTTCCTTGAAAGTTTTTCGCGTTTAGCTCGGGGCCTGCGTTTTCGACCAGCCAGACGACTAAATCGTAGTATCCTCTCGTAACTGCGTTTTGGAGGGCCGAAGATGACCCAGCCTTTGCGCCGTTTCGGAACAGGTACTGAACCAGTTCGAGATCGCCGCTCCAAGCAGAATGCGTCAAGAGAGGAATGCCATGTGCTCCAGCCGAGTTGATATTGACTGGGTTCTCTCTAATTCTCTTCTCTACTTCCTCTTTGTTTCCGAGCATGGCCGCGGTGCAGATTTCGAGAGGCGCTCCCCTTTCAAGAAGGTATTCCGCGATAGGAACGTTGCCCACTTGAGCGGCTGCTTGGATCGCGGTTTCGTGGTCGTTCTCTGTCCAAGCGTACGCTGCGTTGAGCAAATCCGGTCTCTCTGCAAGCATTTTCCGTACCCTCTCTAGGTTTCCATGGCCTGCGATTACGAACTCACGGACTAGGTCCGTTGAGAGAGGCGTATTCGTCGTTTGCACAAAGACGGATTGGTTGTCGCGGGCTATAACCGTTCGGAGAGAAGCGTTTGTGAGGAGTGCATGGTCGTGCAAGGAGAACTGGGGGAGGATGTGATCGTGCCGTGGCGGGCCCGGAGGGTATTATGTCATGGAGGGTTCGAGACCGGCTCCTTCGTAGTCCTCAGCCGATCGCGGACATGTTCAAGGAGCAATGGTTTTGATCAGTCCTTGATCAGAACCTGCTTAATCATCAGCCCTGATGCTTTTGACGTAACCTCTTACCCGAGGTTCCTTTTTGTATTTGGGAAAGAGGAAGGAAACTGTGGGCAAATCCTTGCCAAATCCGAGGATTCTCATTGAGGATAGCTCTTAACGATATCGACAAGTGGGGGCTGGCACGATTCGTTGGCAAGGAGTATGGTTTCCAAATCAGAGACTTGCACGTCAGACCCCAGGGGGAGGACTCGTATTCGTGCATTGGAGAGATGAAAAATGGTCGGAAATGTTTCATCAGACTCCAGAAAAAACAATCATCGTCTTTCGAGAATTCGATGGCAGCGACATTAGTATTGCGACGCAAGACAGGACTTCGGCAAATAGTAGCACCCTATCAAGGTAACCGCGGCCTCGCCTGCTCACACTTCCTCGGCTACACGGTCGCCGCCTTTCCGCACATTAGAGGGCGGACCCTCCATGAAGCTGGACGATCAAGCAGTGATATTACGAAGGCTGCTCGACTAATGGCCAAGATTCACAATACGAACATGAAAGAGCTCTCTGGTCTGAAAAGGGAACGGTTCAACAATCCCTTCAAGAGGAATATTCTTACGATGTTGAGAGAGGCGAGACGGTCCAGGCCGAAGGATGACAAGTACGAGAAGAAAGCTCGGCGTCTTGTCAAAGCAGAGAGCACTACAGTCATTTCAGCATTGAACGAGATTGCGAGATTAAGAGGACGGATAAGACTTCTGCGCCTCAAGAGGTAATCACCCATGGAGATGCCAGTTCTGCCAATTTTTCCAAAGATGAGCGAGGCAGGCTGTACCTTGTTGACTGGGGAGATGTAGGGTTAGGTCCGGTCGAAAGAGACCTGTTCTACTTCTCGGATAGGTCTTTAGAACAATTTCTAAAGAGTTATCGGCGTATTCGCGGGAGTGTGTCACTTTCGATCGATGTGTTCGCATTCTACTTCTATCGGTGGGCTTTACAAGAGATATCTGACTATGGTACGAGGATATTCTACGAAAAGACGAGTCCTCGGGAGAAACAGCATGCATGGGAGGAGCTGCAAGATTATGTTCCCGTTCCACACAGTGAGATATCCCGCGACCTGACTAGGGTAAATTCAATGATCAGCTGATAATTCGAGTTCATGTAAGCAGATTGTGGCCTAGATAGGTTCCGCTGTAGATTTGTGGTTCCCGGGAATTTGTGGCTAGCCCGGAGGATTCCAGTGAATATTATGAGGGAAGATTCTTACCGACTTTCCATTGTCGTCAGGAGAACGCAGTTTGTCGGATCATTTCCTGGAACTTTCCAGTAACTAATGCTAGTGTCTAATACCGGAAATTGAGTCACTTAATACGAAGTATCTTACGGAACCCCTAGCGCCCGTACCCAGTAGGAACCTCCTGTGTTCTGCTTGTCATTTCCATACTCCCCGTAGCGGTAGGATCGCCTCCTATACTATGTCTTCAGGAGCACTTTCACCTCACTGTTCACCGTAAAGCATAGCGATTCTTTGCCGTGCAATATATCAGAGGGACTTGTCCCAGTAATTTTGAATCATAGGCGAGGATATAGGTGGCGGAGCCTAGAGTCTAGAACTCAGCTGTATCATCTTGTTCATGACATGCGAAAATCCGGTTTATCCTACAGACGAATGCAAGCGAAGATTTTCGAGGAGAGCGGAACCAATCTATCTAGAAGTTCCATCAGTTATTGGTTGACGGGTACGCATCACCCATCTGGCTCGCTTAATCGATTCGACGCAAAACCCTGCCCAGAGCTCTCCTATGTGATCGGCGTGGCTCTGAGCGATGGCAACATCAATACGTACGAATACGATAGACAGATAATGCTGAGCGTGACCGACAGAGATTTCGCGGACGAATTCAGCCGATGCCTGGCAAAAGTCCTCGGCGGAAGAACAGCTTACAAGGTAAGATGGAGCGAGAAAAGGGCCCGATGGATCGTTCAGGGCTGCAGCGTACTACTATACAATTTTCTCTCCTCAAACCTATCGCATCTGAGAAAGTGGATCGAACATTGTGACAATGCAAATCGGTCTTTCTCAGAGCGTTCTACGATGGTGAAGGAAGCATAAGCGGTCATAATCTCACGGTCTATAATACTGAAAGAGCCTTATTGGTTTACGTCCGGTGCCTGCTAGATAGCTTCGACATCGAGACTTTGCCTTTGAGTGTGATGACACGAGCCGGAACAAGGCTTACAGATCCCAAGACAGGAAAAACTTATTTCAGAAAAAACGATTGCTTCCGCTTCAGTATTAGAACTCGAAGCCTGCTGACAT
>JGI25382J43887_10000439_pt1 | contig 13853 bp, 14 predicted proteins | sample GraSoi013_1_40cm_3_FD_43887 | JGI IMG/M metagenome (IMG submission 43887) | reverse complement strand
TGCTGCACGTGGTGGGCTGGGGACTGCTCCTCGTCTACGGCGCCCAGCACCCGGGCTTCCTGGCGCTGGGGGGTCTGGCGTACACGTTCGGCCTCCGACATGCGTTCGATGCCGACCACATCGCGGCCATTGACAACACCACCCGCAAACTCCTTCAACAGGACGCGAAGCCTGTCGGGGTGGGCTTCTTTTTTTCCCTGGGCCACTCGACGGTCGTACTCCTGATCGCGGTCGCACTGGGACTTGCGGTCAAGTCGATCGTGCAGGGGATCGTGAGCGGCAATGGCGAGCTGAGAAGCATCGGCGGAGCGGTGGGCACGTTGGTCTCAGGCGGCTTTCTGGTGCTGATCGGGATTATGAACCTGCTGATCCTCTTCGACATCATCCGCGTATATCGCCGGATGAAGCGGGGCGAGTACGACCGCAACAGCCTCGAGACGGAACTGGTCGCCGGCGGCCTCATGACCAGACTCTTCGGTCGCATGTTCCGCGTGGTCGACCACAGCTGGCACATGTATCCGATCGGCTTCCTCTTCGGACTCGGCTTCGACACCGCATCCGAGGTGGCGCTGCTGGCGATCTCAGCCGGGGCGGCGGCGCAAGGGCTGCCCTTCACGGCGGTGATCTCCCTGCCGCTCATATTCGCGGCCGGCATGTCGCTGATGGACACGACCGACGGCGCGTTCATGTCCAAGGCCTACTCGTGGGCCTTCGCGAGCCCGATCCGCAAGGTCTTCTACAACCTGACGGTCACCTCACTGTCGGTCTTCGTCGCCCTGTTCGTCGGGGTGATCGAGTTGGCGCAGATTCTCATTCGCATCCTCGGACTCCAAGGCGGGGCTTTCGACGTAATCGCCAATTTCGATTTCATAGGCAAGGCGGGTTACGTGATCGTGGGGGCATTCGTCATCGCATGGATGGCAGCCTTCGCGATCTACAAAGTCCGGCGTATCGATGAGCGCTGGGCGGCCCTGGTCGACGACGTCGCCTAGGCCAGCCGGTAAACACGGGCCGCGGTAGCACCGAACACGAGCGCGTTCTCGCCAACGATCGTCCGCATCGTCCGAACGACGCGCGAATACTCGGAAGCCACGAGACACACCGGCCAGTCGGAGCCGAAAAGGCAGCGCTCGGAACCGAACCACTCGAGCGCACGCGCCACGTAGGGCTGCAGGTCTTCGGGCGTCCAGTCGCTCCAGGCCGCTTCCGTCACCAGCCCGGAGAGCTTGCAGGAGACGTTCCGATAATCGGCGAGCGGAGCCAGTGCGCGTTCCCAGTCCTGGTCGCGCGGCCCTGCCGCGATCCGGGGTTTGGCCATGTGGTCGAGCACGAATCGCATGTCGGGATTGCGCCGCGCGGTCTCGACGGCGGAGGGGAGCTCGCGGGTCTTGACGAGGAGGTCATACACGAGACCTGCGTCGCCCACTGCCTGGATGCCCCGCTGCACGTCTGCTCGAAGGAGCCATTGAGGATCCGGTTCATCGTGGACCTGGTGGCGAATGCCGACCAGAAATTTGCCCCCCGGACCGGATTGCAGCTCCGCCAGGGTGTCGGCCACAGCCGAGTCGGTGAGATCAATCCAGCCGACCACCCCGGCGATGAAGTCGGTGGCCGCGGCGGTGGCGAGGAACTCGCGGGTTTCATCCAGGCTGGAGATGGTCTGGACCAACACGGTGCGATCAACGCCCGTTTCCGCCAGAAGGGCGGCGAGGTCCTCGGGCCCAAAGCGGCGGCGGATCGCCGCCAGCTCGACGCCCATCCACGGGTAGTCGCGACGCGCCGGATCCCAGAAGTGATGGTGGGCGTCGACAACCATGGAGTCAGGGAGTGGGGACTTCGGCGGGGATCAGGCGCTCGGCCTTGAGTTCCTGCCACAAGGGGGGCGGAATCTCGTACTCGAACATCGCGATGTTGTCATCTACCTCTTCCACCGAACGGCAGCCGACAAGCACCGAGGTCACCGCCGGATGTCCGAGAGGAAACTGCACCGCTGCGGCCCTGAGTGGAACTCCGTGGCGGGTACAAACATCGCGAATGCGCTGGGCGCGGTCGACGAGGTCCGCAGGCGCGGTCCGGTAGTTGTAATAAGCGCCAGGCTTCGGATCCGCAAGGATGCCGCTGTTGTAGACGCCACCGGCGATGATCGCAATGCCGCGCTCGAGACACTCGGGCAGCAGCTCCTTCAACCCGATCTGGTCGAGCAGCGTATATCGGCCGGCGAGGAGGAAGCAGTCGAAATCGCCTTCGCGCGCGAAGCGGGTCAGCATCTCCGCCTGGTTCATACCGGCGCCGACTGCTTTGATGACGCCGTCGGCCCGAAGGCGCGCGAGCGCGCGGTAGGCACCGTCGATGGCCTCGTCGAAATGGTCGTCCGGGTCATGGATGTGCAGGATGTCAATGCGATCGAGGCCCAGCCGCTCGAGGCTTTCTTCGAACGAGCGCATCACGCCGTCGTAGCTGAAATCGAAGACGGGATTGATTGGAGGGACGCCGCGAAATGACTGGCCGGGCTCGGGCTGCGCGTCGGCGCGGAGGAGCCGGCCGACTTTGGTTGCGAACGTAAATTCATCGCGCGGCTTGTGCCTGAGCACCTTTCCGAGTCGCGTCTCGGCGAGGCCGTGGCCGTACAGGGGGGCGGTGTCGAAGAAACGGATGCCGGCTTCCCACGCACGCTCGACAACGCGCAGCCCGGTGGCGTCATCGACCGCTTCGAAGAGGCCCCCCAGCGGGGCGGTGCCAAGCCCAATGCGTGTGACGCTTATCTTGGTGCGGCCGAGCGGGACGCGCTCACGCGGATTCATCTACGAGCAGCTAGAGCTCGAAAATGAGCGACATGCGGTCGCTGCCCTTGCCGCTGAAGTCATGGGCGACGGTCGTCATCGGCGCCATCTCCGCCTCCCACTTCTGGTTGAGTGGGCTGCGCGCAAGCTCGGCGATGGCGTGGTCATAGTCATCGCACTCGATGAAGTGGAACAGGTCGAGGCCGTCGCGAAAGATCACGTACTTCGAGATGCCTACGCGGCGGATGCCCTCCAGCACCTCTGGCCAGACCGCGCGGTGGTACTCCTCGTAGCGCTCCTCGGCGCCTGGTTTGAGCCGGGTGTGCAAGCCGATCTTCATCGTCTTAACACGCTGGGTTGGCGGTCGGTTTTCGAATCGATAGCCTGATCAGCGGTGAGCAGGCGGGGGAGGAGCCGCACCGGGAGAGGGAGGGCCCGGCCAGGGGTGGGGTTGACCTCAACCGCCCACCTCGGCAGGCGCCTGCGATGGTTCGACCGCGGCCGAGGCAAGCTGCGCGCGAAGCCACCGCTCGCCGCTGGCGATATGAGCCATCGCGGCCGCGCGCGCAAGCTCCGGATCGCCGGCCACGATCGCCTCATAGATCCGCCGGTGCTCATCTCGCGTAACGTCGAGCACATTGTCAACCTCGCGGCCACGCCACATGCGAGCCCGCATGGTNCGTGACGAGAGGCTCGCCAAAAGCGACGTGAGAAAAGTGTTGCCCGTCGCTCGGGCGATGATCGCGTGAAAATCAACATCGGCCTCCACCAGCTCCGCTACGGTCTCGGACTCGACCATTTGCTCGAGCTTTGCCCGCAGCGCATCCTTGCCCAGCGAGTCGATGCGCGCGGCGGCAAGCGCAGCCGCCGCGCCTTCGAGCAGCCGGCGAACCTCGAACAGCTCGAGCGCGGACTCGCCAACCAGCAGGTGGCTGACAAAGGACGTGCTCTCCAGCAGCAGCTCGGGCTCGAGGCTCGTGACGTACGTGCCGTCGCCCTGCCTCACCTCGAGCACGCGCAGTTGCGACAGCGCGCGCACTGCTTCGCGCAGGGAGTTGCGCGACAGGCCCAGCTGGGCGGCCAGCTCGCTCTCCTTGGGCAGACGGTCCCCTGGCCCCCAGCTGCCCGAGATGATCAGCTTCTGGATCTTGTCGATGGCGTCGTCTGTCACGCTCGGGTTGCGCCGCGCGCGGCGTGCCGGCCGGAAAGCGGTCATTGGCTGAGGGGGATTGTGAGACATGGCAGACTCGTCGCCAAGAGGTCGGACCTTATTGCCAGTCTGCAGCAGCCTGAGACTCTCCTCGGGCTATAGTGCCAGCCAAACATCGGAGCTTTAGCATAACCTCGAATCAGGATGGGTGGCTCTCGGATTTCGGCTTCGACCGGGCGGCGATGATTTGCCCGGGCAGCGTCGCCCACAACAGATGAGACTGACTCGTCGCGACCGGCTATTCCTGTTTGCGCCCCTGGCGGTGCTGCTGACCGGCTGGCTGGGTCTGCCCGCCCTGCTCGGCCTGTTCGCGACATTCAGCACTTACTCGCCGTTTGCCACCAGCATTCACTTCGCCGGTCTCAGCAACTATCTGTCCGTCATCGAAGACCGCCAGTTTGGTGCGGCGGTCCGGAACATCACGATCTTCACGGTTGTGGCCGTGCCGCTGGAGCTCGCCATTGGTTTCGGCGTCGCGTACTTGTTGCGTCGCCCGATCCGCGGGCGCGGGCTCTTGCGCCTGCTGCTGCTGCTGCCGTGGCTGGTCAGTCCAATCGCCAACGGCGTCATGTGGCACTTCTTGCTCGTGGGCGCCCACAGCATTCTCGACTTTGCCGGGGGCTGGCTCGCGCAATCCAGCATTGTGTCGCCGATCGGCGATGCCCGGCTAGCGCTGCCGACGATCATCGCAGTCGAGATCTGGCGCGAGGCGCCGTTCGTCGCGTTCCTGCTGCTGCCGGGGCTGCTCGCGGTTCCAGCCGAGCTATGGGAGCATGCGACCCTCGACGGAGCGTCGTGGATCGAGCAGGTATTCACCGTCGCGCTGCCATCCCTCCGACCCCTTCTACTCGCGATAACGATGCTGCTGGTCGGCCTGTCGCTCGGGACCTTCGACAGCGTCCTCATCCTGACCGGAGGCGGGCCCGGGAGCGCTTCGGTCACGCCGGCTCTCTACAGCTACAACCAGGCGTTCGTAATCAACAACTGGCCAGCAGGAGCTGCGTCCGCATGGCTGATCGCGTTGGCGGTGCTAGGCGTCGGCCTCTTCTACATAAATCTGGCAAAGCGATCCGTCACAAGATGAGCAGCCGTCGCGCGCTGCGCCGGCGTGACGCCGTGGTTCGAATCCTCTTGCTGTTCGGGGCTCTCGTCGGGTTCCTACTGCCGCTCCTGTGGACTGCACTGGCCTCATTCGGGCTGCTGCCCGACAACGCCGCTCGGCCTCCCTCATTGAAGGGGCCGATCACACTCGACCACTTCCTCGAGATCGGTGTGGCGGAGCCGACCTTCTGGCAGGAGCTCATCACCAGCACGGGTGCCGCAGCGTGCGCGACTGTAGTGGCAATCGTGTGCTCATTCTTAGCGGCGTTCGGGCTCGCCCGCTCGCGGTTCGCCGGCAAGCCTCTGCTGACTGAGGGCTTCCTGGTCCTCGCCAGCCTGCCGGCGATGGCTTACGTGATCCCGCTGAGCGACCTCATGCGCCGAGCCCACCTCGCGGACACCTTCATAGGCGTCGTCCTGACCGAAGCGGCGGTGATGGCTCCGCTCGCTGTTTACGTCCTGCACGGGGCTCTGCGCCAGCTGTCGGCAGAGTGGGAGGAGGCAGCCGTGCTCGATGGGGCCGGGCTGTTCCGGGTTCTCAGCGAGGTCGTGCTACCGCTCTCTGCACCGAGCGTGGCCGCAACCGCCATCGTCCTCTTCGTGCTGGCATGGAATCTGCTGCTCGTACCGCTGGTGCTGACGTCAGGAGAGATCAAGACAGTGCCCGTGGCGATGATGGATTTCTTCACGTTCGAGCGTGAGCTTGACTGGCCTACGGCCGCCGCCGCGCTGGTCGTCTCGCTCGTGCCGGTAGCGATCCTGGGAGGGATTTTCCATCGTGTTCTCGAGCGGTTCACTCTCGACGTGGGGCACACCGCATGACGGCCTGGACTGCGGCAAACGTCGGATGACTAGGGGCTAAAACGGCCCGTTCAAGCCATTTGAAGCTTGACAAATCGCTGATGACAGGTTAAACATCCGAATAATCGGTGGCAGTGGCCCCTTGCCTCGCTCGTCTGGGGCAACCGAATTTTCGGGTTTTTGAGGGAGAACTGAAGGACATGAGCCGATACCCGGCGAGAACCCTGGTCATAGCGGTGGGCGTGGGCCTGCTGGCGGCGGCCTGCAACGCAAGCAACTCGACTTCCACCGGCAACTTCAGCGGCACCACGATCCGCATCGTCACGTTCACCGGGCCGCAGATTGCNGAGCCNTTGCAGCGCCGTGGGCCAGATTTCGAGAAGGCCACCGGGGCCAAAGTGCAGGTCATCACCGTTCCGTTCTCCGACCTCTATCAGAAGATCCTCACGGACTTCTCGACGAAGACCAACTCGTATGATGCGATGGTTTTCGACCCGCAATGGATGGGCGACTACGTGCCATCCGGCTACCTCGAGGACCTCACAAACCGCGTCCAGAACGACACGGCGCTCCAGTGGAACGACATTGCGCCCTTCTTCCGCGATTTCAGCGCGACGTTCAAGGGCAAGGTCTACACGGTGCCGCTCGACGGGGACTTCCAGATGGTCTACTACCGCACGGACCTTCTCCAGAAAGACGGTCTTCAACCCCCCGCAACCTGGGACGACTACATCAGCATCGCCAAGCATTTCCAGGGCAAAGATCTCAACGGTGACGGCAAGGCCGACTTCGGATCCTGCTGGGCGATGAAGCGCAGCGCTCAGTCCTACTGGATGTTCATATCGGTAGCCGCCGCGTTTCTGCAGAGCCAGGGGACCAAGCAAGGTTCGTTCTTCGACACCAGCAACATGCAGCCGCTCATGAACAACGCCGGAACGGCGGCTGCGCTCGACATCTACAAGCAGCTCTCGAAGCTCGGGCCACCAGATCAGTTGAACAACGACGTCGGCGACTCGCGCGGACTCTTCGTAACAGGTCGTTGCGCGCTCTCTCTCGACTGGGGCGACATCGGCCCGCTTGCGGTCGACAAATCGCAATCGAAAGTCGCGGACCAGGTTGGAGCTGTGATCCTGCCAGGCTCGAAGAAAGTCCTGGATCGCGCCTCCGGCCAGCTGGTGGACTGCAACTCGACGATCTGTCCATACGCGGTCAACGGCGTGAACCACTCACCGTTCGCCGCGTTCGGCGGCTGGTCCGGCGCGATCAACAAGGCGGCGCCGGCCAAAACCAAGGATGCTGCTTTCGCATTCCTCTCTTACATGTCGCAGCCGGCGCAGTCCAGCGTCGACGTCACGATCGGAAAGACTGGATTCAACCCGTATCGCACGTCGCACTTCACCAACCTCGGGCCGTGGACGGCTTCCGGCATGAGCGAGAAAGCGGCAAAGGACTACCTGGGCGCCATCCAGGCGAGCCTGCAGAGCCCGAACATGGTTCTCGACATGCGCATCCCGCAAACGGCTTTCTACCAGCAGACGGCGCTCGATACCGCGCTGGCGCAGTTCCTTGCGGGCGAGCTTTCGGCCAATCAAACCATGGCTCAGATCACCAACCAGTGGAACAGCAAGACTGACGAGCTCGGCCGCCAATCGCAGCTCGACGCCTACAAGTCGAGTCTGAGCGTCACGAAGTAGAAACTTAGGCGGCGAGGTGGCCTGCACCTCGCCGCCCAACCCCACTGGCCAATCCCAGGAGCCGATGAGAAGGTCCCTTTCCACATGAGCGGCGAAGCCTCGGCGCGCCAGGTCCCGGTCGCTGCGTCCAGGCGGAGCCCGCTTGTCGCGCGGCTCGACCGCTCTGCCGGGGCCGTCTTCATCCTGCCCGCGGTTCTCGTCATCCTCGCGTTTTCGATCTTCCCACTGCTGGCATCGCTCTACGTGTCAATGACGAGGCTCAGCTTCTCGGAAGGCGGGATCCACCTCACGTATGTGGGCTTCGGCAACTACGCGAAGCTGTTGGTGGGCATCGACCGCACGCATTTCCTCGGCGTGACCGTGCCGCTCACTCCGCTGACGGCTGTGGTGTTGCTCGTGATTTACGGTGGTTTTGCTTTCCTGCTCGTCCGCTACCTGCGCGGCCCCGGCCGCACGGTCGCCGGGTTCGTGGGTCGGTTGGTTACCGCCGTCATTGCCGGCGCGCTGGTGTGGCTTGTCGTCGACACCGTGATGACCAGCGGGAGGCCGGGAACAATCGTGGTCACTCTGATCTACGTCGGGGTCGACGTATCGGCCCAGTACCTCCTTGCCCTCGGCCTCGCGCTGCTGGTCGTTCAGCGCCTGCCCGGCCGCCGCTTCTTCCGGGTGGTCTTTCTGCTTCCAATGATGATCACCCCGGTCGGCGTCGCCTATCTCTTCCGCATGCTCACCGACACCAGCAAGGGTCCGCTGTACCCGCTGTGGGCCCACTTTGGGCTGACCGACGTTTCATGGGTCACCAACCCATGGGGAGCACGGCTGGCCGTGATGATCGGCGACGTCTGGCAGTGGACGCCATTCATATTCATCGTGCTCCTTGCCTCGATCGAGAGCCTGCCCATCGAGCTCAACGAGGCTGCGGTGGTCGATGGCGCCAACCGCTGGCAGATGTTCTGGGCCATCACATTTCCTCAGATCCTGCCCGCGACTTCGACCGTGGTGCTGATCCGGCTCATCGAGGCGTTCAAGATCGTCGACCTGCCGAATGTGCTGACTAACGGAGGCCCAGGTACGGCCACCGAGTCGCTCACGCTTCATGCGTACACCATCTGGCGGGCGCTCGACATCGGTGGTTCCGCCGCGGTCGCATACATGCTCCTCATCGTCGTGACCTTCGTGGGCATCAGCTACGTCAACCTCTTTCGCCGTCGCGTGACGGCAATGGCCTGAGCATGGCGGTTACGCGAGCTCGACGCCGATCATTCTCGATGAACAGGCCTTCGCCTCTTTTCATGGTCGTCTCGTATGCGCTGCTGGTCGCGTGGGCCCTGGTTGTGCTTTTCCCGCTGTACTGGCTCGCCACCACCTCCTTAAAGACGCCGCTCGACGTCAACGGAGGTCCGTTCTATATCCCATTCAGGGACTTCCAGCCGACGCTTGAGTCCTGGCGATACATCTTCGTCGACCTGGCGGACGACACCTTCCGCCCTTATCTCAACACGGTCGTGGTCGGGCTCACCAGCACCGCGATCACGCTCCTGCTTGGCTCGATGGCCGCCTACGGCCTTGTGCGCATGAAGTACCGGGTGCACATTGGCGCGATCGCTTCCTTCGTGGTGGCCCTCGCCGGCGCCGTCGCTGTCGTGGCAGCCGGCGGGCCGTGGCAGCTCGCCCTACTTGGGGGTTTCGCGTTTTTCCTGCTGCTCCTGCANACGGTCGGCCGGCGTTTCAAGAGGGCCCTCGGCAACGACGACATCGCGTTCTGGATGATCTCCCAGCGCATGCTGCCGCCCGTCGCGGTGGTGATCCCGATCTACATCTTCTTTCAGCAGCTTGCGCTGCTCGACACCTGGGCGGCGTTGATCATCGCCTACGTGGCATCTCACCTCCCGATCGTCGTCTGGCTCATGCGCGATTACTTCCAGAGCGTCCCGCTCGAGCTCGAGGAGAGCGCGGCCATCGANGGCGCCTCGCGGTATCGCATCTTTCGGTCGATCGTTCTTCCACTGGCCGTGCCNGGACTCGTAGCTACCTTCCTGTTCGTCCTCGTCTTCGCCTGGAATGAGTACCTCATCGCGCTGTTCCTCACGAGCGCGAACGCTCAAACGCTGCCACTGACGGTCGCGGCACAGAACGCCACGCGCGGGCCGCAGTGGTGGTACATGTCGGTGCTGATCCTGATCATGATCGGGCCCGTCATTGCGATGGCAATCGCGCTCGAACGGTTCATCGCCAGGGGCCTGCTCGTGGGCGCGGTCAAGGGCTAGATGACTCGCATCGTCAGCGTCACCGCCCGCGANGTGCGGTTCCCGACCTCACGGACCCTGGACGGTTCGGACGCCATGCATACAGCCCCGGACTATTCAGCTGCGTATGTGGTGCTCAAGACGGATGNCGGCGACCACCTCGAAGGCCATGGACTCACATTCACACTCGGACGTGGTACTGAGATCTGCGTCGCCGCGATCAACGCCCTCGCGCCGATTGCGATCGGGCGCACGNTCGAATCCATCGTCGCCGACATGCGGGGCTTCTGGCGAGCGATCACAGGCGAGGAGCAGCTGCGCTGGATCGGTCCCGAGAAGGGCGCCATCCATCTCGCGTCGGCGGCGCTCGTGAACGCGGTCTGGGACCTCTACGCGAAAATGGAACGTAAGCCCCTGTGGAAGGTGCTTGTGGACATGAGCCCCGAGCAGCTCGTGTCCTGCATCGACTTCCGCTACATCAACGACGCGATCACGCCCGCTGAGGCGCTCGCCATCCTCGAGCGCATGGCACNGACCCGTGCCGANCGCGAGGCGGAGATGTTGCGCTCAGGCTTTCCCGCGTACACGACGTCAGTAGGTTGGCTTGGTTACTCGGATGAGAAGTTGAGGGCGCTGTGCCGGCAGGCGGTCGCCGGCGGCTGGTCGCACGTGAAGATGAAAGTCGGTCAAAACATCGAAGACGATGTTCGGCGCGCGCGCATAGTGCGCGAGGAGATCGGGCCAGTGCGTCGCCTGATGATGGACGCGAATCAGGTCTGGGACGTGGGCGAGGCTATCGCCAACCTCAAGCACCTCGTCGAATTCGATCCCTACTGGATTGAGGAACCGACCAGCCCGGACGATGTGCTGGGCCACGCAACAATTGCGCGCGCCATCTCTCCGATCAAGGTCGCCACCGGCGAGCACTGCCAGAATCGCGTCATCTTCAAGCAGCTGTTTCAGGCGAACGCAATCGGCTTCTGCCAGCTCGACGCCTGCCGGCTCGGAGGGCTGAATGAAGTGCTGGCGGTTCTCCTGATGGCGGCGAAGTTCGGGATCCCGGTCTGCCCCCACGCAGGTGGAGTAGGACTCTGCGAGTACGTACAACACATTTCGCTGTTCGACTTCATCGCAGTCAGCGGATCGCTGGATAACCGCGTGCTCGAATATGTCGAGCATCTCCACGAGCACTTCCTCGATCCAGTGAAGATCCAGGACGGACGTTACGTCGCGCCCCAGGCCCCGGGNTTCAGCATCACCATGCGCCCGGAGTCGCTCCGCGAATTCGAATATCCAACCGGCCCGGCTTGGAGGCCTGCGTGACCGGTGAGCATCTTGTCGGTGGTGCCATCAGCGGGGCAGCACCTGATTCGACTGGATGATGCGATATACCTGAAGCGCGACGGGGTATTGAGTCGCCTACCTGACGGCGCCACGTTTGATGATCTGCTCAAGCTGCCGCTCGACGAGCTTCGCCGGCTTGTGGAACAGGATCGGCCGCCGGCGGCTTTGCCTGCCGGCGCTGTCATCGAGGCGCCGATTCAAAGCCAGGAGGTCTGGGCTGCAGGGGTGACATACCAACGAAGCCTCGAAGCTCGAACCGATGAGGCTGTGAGCGCGGATCCGTATGACCGTGTCTATACGGCTCGGCGGCCCGAGATCTTCTTCAAGGCCACCGCCGGCCGGACGAGGGGACCGGGCCAGGCGGTTTTCATACGATCTGACTCCACGTGGGACGTCCCCGAGCCAGAGCTGGCCGTCGTGTGCAACAGCCGGCTCGAGGTCGTCGGCTATACGATCGGCAATGACATCAGCTCACGGAGCATCGAGGGCGAGAATCCACTGTATCTACCGCAGGCAAAGGTATTCGACGGATGCTGCTCACTTGGGCCGGCGGTAGCGCTGGCGTGGGACTTTTCTCCATTGGATCGGAAGATCGAGCTGGAGATTCGCAGAGATGCAGCTGTGGTCTATGAGTCAGCGACGACAACATCGGCGATGCGGCGGTCGATTCCTGAACTTGTCGAGTACCTGGGCCGCGACCAGCGCTTCGAATCGGGATTCATCCTCCTCACAGGCACGGGCATCGTCCCGCCGGCCGACTTCAGCCTGCGGGAGCTGGACGAAGTAACGATCCGGATCGACGGCATCGGGGTGCTGAGGAATCCCATTCGGCGGCATGCGTCGTGAGCCGCGGCCGGCTGGAGGGCAAGGTCTGCATCATCACGGGCGCCGGTTCGGGCATCGGCCAGGCGACCGCTAGTCTCTTCGCTTCAGAAGGAGCGCGCGTGGTAGTGGCCGATGTGGACGACCGAGGCGCCAGATCCACCGTCGCCGCGATCAAGAAAGGCGGCGGCGAGGCGGTCGTGGAGCACGTCGACGTCACCAACGAGCAGGAGACAGTCGCGCTGGCAAACCAGGTTGCCAGGCGATTCAAGCGCATCGACGTCCTGTTCAACAACGCGGGCATCAGCGGTGTCGGCGATGTGCTCGAGACCGACCCCGATCTTTTCGATCGCGTGATGCGCGTCAACGTCCGCGGCGTCTACCTCATGAGCCGGGCTGTGGTCCCACACATGATCAAGCAGCGATCGGGATCGATCATCAACATGTCGTCCTGCATCGCCCAGATCGGCCTCGCGCGCCGCGTTTCCTACGCCGCATCGAAAGGCGCCGTCCTCTCAATGACCAAGTCGATGCAGGTCGACCTCGCCCAGCACGGCATACGCGTGAACGCGCTGCTGCCCGGGACCATCCTCACTCCGTTCGTGGAGCGCTATCTCAAGGAGTCGTACAAGGATCCGGAAGAAGGCTATGCGGCGATCCGCAAGCGCCAGCTCACCAGCGAGCTGGGCCGGCCCGAAGATGTGGCACCGGCGGCCCTATACCTGGCCTCGGACGAGTCGCGGTTCGTGATGGCCGCGGGCCTCGTCGTCGATGGAGGGGTGTCGGGAGCCAAGTAGGCGGCTCGGCCAGCCCCCGTTGGCCTCGTACCGCCGCAGTGGCTGAGAAGAGGCGACTACTCAGACTCCGGTTTGAATTCCAATCCTTCTTTCAACAGGCCTTCCAGGTCCAGCCTATTACCGCTGAAGGTGAGGTGACCGTCCTTATCCTTCGGCCACTGGTCTTCGGGGCGGTCCCAGGCGAGCTCGAGGCCATTGCCGTCGGGGTCGCGCAGGTAGAGCGCCTCGTGAGTGCCGTGGTCGTTGACCCCGTCCAGCGGCCATCCCGCCTCGGCCAGCCGGCGCAACGCATCGCCGAGCGCGGCACGTGTCGGGTAGAGGATCGCCACGTGGTAGAGGCCGGTCGTGCCTGGGGGTGGGGGAGAACCGCCTTTCGACTCCCAGGTGTTGAAGCCCAGGTGATGGTGATATCCGCCCGCCGACAGGAACAGAGCGTCCGGCATACGAAAAATCACGTCGAATCCGAGGATGTCGACATAGAAGTGATGCACACGCTCGATGTCGGCGGTCTTGAGGTGGACGTGGCCGATTCGGGTCCCGGATGCGACCGGGCGTGGGGCTCGTTCGCGAGGTGAGACGCCGTTGACGATCTGATTCTCGGTTTCGGCCTTCATGCTCGTAGTTTTCCCTCCAACCAGGTCGCTCAATCGCTCGGTGGGCCGACCAGCTTCCAGCCATTCTGCCAGGGCCAGCCGTATCTGATCTGCAGCAGAATGTTCAGAAGGGCCAAGGACTCGAGCACTCGTGCCATGACCAGTGGGCCGGCGTCGAGGGGACGGAATCCGATCGACCCGACGAGCTCGAGCACCTTGTCCTTGGCCGCCTGGTCGTCGCCGGCGACGAAACCGTCGAGCCGGATGCCATTCACTGGCGGATCGGCCATGCGAGGGGCGAAAGCGTAGTTGAACGCTTTGACCATGCTCACTTTGGGATGCTGGATTTCGCCAACGCCTTGCCCATGTTTCCCGAGCCTATGATTGCGATCTTCATTTTGGTCTCCCTTGTTGCCGCAAGTCCCAAGGACGAGAACAGCGTGGCGCGACCGGTTATTCGGGGGG
>JGI25382J43887_10000438_pt1 | contig 13855 bp, 11 predicted proteins | sample GraSoi013_1_40cm_3_FD_43887 | JGI IMG/M metagenome (IMG submission 43887) | reverse complement strand
CCTATCGGCGTTCGAGCGCTCGAGGCCGATCCCGCCTCTCCGCCGCCCCGCGCGGCCAGGTCGTGCACGAGGCGACGTAACCGCTCGCGCTCGGGCGCAGCCAACTCGGTGAAGACGAGTCCGGCCGCGCCGGCGCGGATCGAATGCACGACCGCCGCTGGCACCGTGATCGGCCGCGCGTCCGGTCCCGGCTCGAGCTTCACTTCCACCTGGGCACCGTTGGCGAGCATGACGTCGGTGTCGACCGTGCAGCCGTTGATCGACAGCTCGATGGCGCGGCCGGGCGCGGACCCGGGCAGGCCGGACAGGCGCACGGGAATGTCGGCGCGGATCCGGTCGTACTCGCGGCGCTCGGGCGCCGGCCGCGCATAGCGCCGGCCCGGCCGCCACGCGCGAAAGCGGTGGGCGCAGTACTGGCAGCGGAACGGGTACACGTACACGAGGCTGAGCAGCAGCTCGGCGGGGCCGCTGCGGTGTGAACAGCGGACGAAGCCCCGGCGGCACTTCGGGCACGTCACTCCGTGCAGTGGCTCGATGGGCGGCGCCCCTCTCCGCGACTCCTCAGGACTGTACCACCGTGACGACGAGACCGATCGATGCCAGGATGTTGCCGACGCGGACGCACTCCGTCTCGGCCCCGATCTTCACAACCGCCTTGCCGCTGTTGTGGACCCGCCACGCGATCTCCCAGCCCTCGGCCTCGCTGCACGTGATGGCCTTCTGGAGCTGGCGGACGACATCCTCGAACGTGTGGCAGTCACAGTTGTGGAGAATCGTCATCCAGGGCGGCGCGGCCGCGCTCTCGACGATCTCTTCGGTATCTGCGTATGGTCTAGCCTGCTCTGGCATCGCGGAGTACCTCCCGCGCGATCAGGCCGCCATTATCTCATTGGACTCCCACATGCAATCGCCGTGCGGCCTCCAACCGCACGAGGTTTGCGAGACAGGCGAGGCAGAGCCCACCGCCGTGAGCCCGCCTCGTCTGTCTGCCGTGGTCTCTTTCGCTCTGCGATTGGACGCGGATGCTCATCCGGACACCAGCCGGTGGGCTGGTCATGTCCTCGCGCCTCATCGCCGAGCAACACCAGAGTCGATCCCCATGCTAATCGTCGTGTCGATCGTCGCCGCTCAGCCCTTTCACGCGGGGGATGCGAGCCTTGATGCGCGACACCGTGTGCGTCGTGACCTGCGCCGCCCACGGTGAATCGACCGTCCGTTTCTCCGGGTCTCCGAGTGCGGTACCGAGGTCGAGTGAGAGGTTCGTGACGAACAGATCGTCGCCGTGGAACGCCAGGCTCGCCGGGAAGAGGAAACCAATAGGAGCCCCGTCGCGTCCGATTCCGTTGAAGTCGCCCAGCTTGGCGATCACGCGGCCTTGGGTCGGCTCGATGACGACGATCTCATCGGCCTGGTTCGCCGCCACCCAGATGTTGTCGTCGTCGTCGATGATCAAACCGTCGGCGCCGTTGATACTGTTGACGAATACCGTCGCCGCGCCGGCCACGGGATTGCTCGACTTGCCGCCAGTCACGTCGATCTTCACAACGGTGTCGTTACCCGTGTTGGCGACGAAGAGCGCCGTCCGCGCCTTGTTGAAGGCCAGGCCATTGGCCCCGAAGGGTGGCACGCCGGTGGTCGTCAGCCTGGCGTCGCTCTTCCAATCGGTTGCCACACCGCCAGTGGGACCTGTTCGCCAGATGGTGCCATTGAACGAATCCGAGACGTACACGTTCCCGGCGTCGTCGAAGGTGAGGACGTTCAGTCCCGCGTTGAGGCCCCTGGGGGGCGGGATCGTGATGAAGTCCGTCGAGGCTCCGGTGAACGGATTCACTTTCAGAACCTTCTTGCCGCCGAAGTCGATGATGAGCAGACCCGCTGTCGGATGAAAAGCGAGATCGAGCAGAAGATTCGTCGAGCCGGCAACGGCGACCTGCCGGCGCAGTTTCCCGTTCCGACCGAACACGAACAGCTGTCCAGGGCCACTCGCCTTGCTGACGTCGAATGTCGTCACGTAAACGTTGCCATCGCCATCTACGGTGAGGCCCTCGGGATGCGCCTGACCGGCCGGCAACGTGGCGAATCTTTGCACTTCCCCCCGGTCCCACGCATGGGCATTGAGCGGTAGAGCGACCAGCAACAGCAGAGTAAGGAGCGTTGTTGCTCTCGATATTGTCATGTGCTGCCCTCCCTGGTCAGTTGTCCCTCCCCGAGCGTGGGATGGTTTTTCTTGGGCACGAGGACTTTTCGCCGGAACGTCATCACCACCTCTTCTCGCTGGTTGCGGACGCGGGTCTCGACGCTTACCACACCTCGGTCGCCTTGTCGCGACTCGTGCAGGTCGAGGACGGTCGACTCCGAGTACAGGGTGTCGCCGTTGAACGTCGGCGCGTGGTGCACGATCTTCTCGATCTCGAGGTTGGCGATGGCCCTTCCCGACACGTCGGCCACGGTGAGTCCGATGCCGACGGAGAACACGAGGGGGCCGAGGACGACCCGCTGCCCGTGCTGGCTCTGCGCCGCATAGTGGGCGTCGCTGTGCAGGGGATGCTGGTTGTTGGTCAGCAGCGCGAACCACGTGTTGTCGGTTTCGGTGATCGTGCGGCCCGGCCAGTGCTTGATGATCTCGCCGACGGTGAACTCCTCGAGGTAGCGGCCGAAGGCCACGGGCGCGCGCTCAGCCGATCAGCCGCGCCGCCAGCGCCGCGCGGTCGGCGTCGGCGCCGCCGAGGGCGAGAAGCAGGCCGGGCGCATCACGGTAGTACCGCTCCACCGGGAATTCCGTCGTGTAGCCGTAGCCGCCGTGGATCCGCATCGCCGTGAGCGTCACCGCGCACGCGGTCTCGGCGGCGAAGAGGCGGGCCAGACCGGGAGTCACGTCGTCGCCGTCGGTCTCGAGTCGGGCCGCGGCATCGGCGGTGAGCAGCCGGGCGGCCGTGATGGCCGTCGCCATGTCGGCGAGCGCGAGTTGCACGGCCTGGTGCTGGCAGATCGGCTTGCCGAACGCGCTCCGCTGCTGCGAGTAGCGCAGGGCGGCCTCGAAAGACGCCTGGGCGATACCGACCGCGCTGGCGGCGAGCCACAGCCGGGCCAGCGCGCCGCTCTCCGTCGCCGCGACGCCCTCCCGCCCGTCGCCCGCGCCGAGCACGGACGTGAGCGGCAGGCGCACGCCGTCCAGGTGCAGCACGGCCGCGTCGGCGCCGCGCGCGCCCAGCGTGTCCTCGGGTTGGCCGACGCCGAGGCCGGGCGCGCGCCGCGGGACGGCCACGACGACGTGACCGGCATCGGTGATGGCGCGGACAACGAAGACGTCCGCGCGCGCGGCGTTGTCGGCGAGTGTCGTTGTTCCCGTCAGCACGCACTCGGTCCGCTCACGCCGGCCCGAGACGTCGCCGGCCATGGCCGTGCTCGCCACCGTCTCGGCGCGCGTCATGCGAGCGAGCATCGCGCGCTGCGCGTCGTCGCCGAAGCGCGCGAACACCCACGCGGCCGTGAGGTGCGCGGCGACCACGCCGGCGACGGTGGCGGAGCCACGCGCGATCTCCTCGACGATCATCGCGCACGTGAGGAGGTCGAGACCGAGGCCACCGTGCTCGGGCGGGACGACGGCGCCAAGGATGCCGAGATCCACGAGGCCGTCGAGCATCTCCAGCGACTCGGGGCGCGGCACGATCTCTTTCTCGACGAACTGGCGCACGGCCAGGAGCATCTGCCGGCGCTCGACCGGCTCGCCTTCTAATGATGTCAAGCCACCCAGGCGCTCGCCATACCGTTCGAGCAGCTGGCGCGCGATCAGCGTGCGCTGGATCTCGTTGGTGCCCTCGCCGATGATCATGAGCGGCGCGTCCCGGTAGTGGCGCTCGACGTCGAGCTTCGGCGACAGCCCGGCCTCGCCGTGCACGCGCAGGGCGTCGAGTGCGAGCGACTGAGCCGTCTCCGATGCCAGGAGCTTCGCCATGCCGGCCTCGAGATCGCAGCGCTCGGCGCGGTCCTTCATGCCGGCCGCCCAGTAGGTGACGAGCCGCGCACCGCCGAGCCGCGCGGCCATGTCGGCGATCATCGGCGGCGCGCTCGCCCGCGCGCGACAGCCGGCGACGGCTCGGTCCATGGCGGCCTGGCCCACGCCGACGGCGCGCGCCGCGATGTTGATTCGCCCCGTCTCGAGACCGCTCATGACGTGCTTGAAGCCGCGCCCCTCCACGCCGCCCACCAGGCTCGCCGCCGGCACGACGAAGTCCTCGAAGACGAGCTCGGCGGTGTCGACGCCCTTGTAGCCGAGCTTGCCGATCGACTTCACCACGCGCAGCCCTCGGGCCGAGGGATCATCGCCCTTCTCGACGATGAAGCAGGACATTCCGCGATGGCGCGGGCTCGCCGCCAGATCGGTGAGCGCGAGGAGCGCGAACGTGTTGCCTTCACGACCGTTGGTGACGAACATCTTCGTCCCCGTGATCACGTAGTCGTCACCCCGCCGACGCGCGACGGTGCGGATCGCCTGGACGTCGGAACCCGCCTGGGGCTCGGTCAGACAGAGCCCGCCTCGCGCGTCGCCCAGGGCGAAGCGCGGCAGAAAGCGGGCGCGCTGCTCCTCGGTGCCGTGCTGAAGCACGATGAGCGCCGCCATCGTGTGGCTGTTGATCACCCCCGCGAGCGACATCCAGCCCCGGCACAGCTCCTCGATGACTCGCGCGTAGGTCGTCACGTCGAGCCCGAGGCCGCCCCAGGCCCGGGGCACCAGCGCCCCGAACAGGCCCAGCTCGCGCAGGCGGGACACGAGGTCGTGGGGGTAACGGTCCCCGTGCTCGAGCTCGGACGCCACGGCCACGACCTCCGTCTCCACGAACCGTCGGACGGCGCCGACGATGGGAGGGAGAGAGACGTTGGGGGTGATCACGGCGCCCGGAGTTTACAATAGATGCGCATGTCGCTCGACGAGCTGGTCCTTCTCCTCCAGCGCCTGCTCGACCGCGCGATCCGACGCTTGCGTCTGGGACACGCGCCGGCGGCCGGTGGACGCCGCTTCCTCATCGTCCAGATCGACGGGCTGTCGCGCGCAGTCCTCGAGCAAGGCCTGGCCGAGGGCCGCATGCCGTTCCTGCGGCGACTGCTCACCCGTCATGGCTACCGCGTCGAGCCGATGGCCGTGGGATTGCCCTCGTCGACTCCCGCGTTCCAGCTCAGCGCGATGTACGGAGTGCGCCCCGACATCCCGGGGTTTCACTACCATGACAAGCGGCGGCGCTCCGATGTGTACTTTCCGCGCGGCGGCGACGCGGCGTGGGTGGAGCAGACGCAAGCCGCGGGTCGCCGCGGCATCCTCGACGGCGGCAGCGCCTACGGCTGTGTCTTCACCGGGGGCGCCCTCAACAACCTCTGGAGCTTCGCCATGCTCAAGCGCCCCTCGGCCAGCGGCGTGTTGCGGGCGTTTTCGGCCATCGTCGTCCTCGCCTGGGTCGTGGTGAAGGCCACCGCCCTCACCCTGGGCGAGCTCGGGCGGGCCGTGCTCCGGCTGGTTGCCGATCCCGTTGGCGAGACCCGGCGCGGCTGGAAGTGGCTCGCCATCAAGATCGGCGTCTCGGTGTGGGTGCGCCAGCTCTTCACGCTCGCCGTCGCCCGGGACGTGTACGCCGGCGTCCCCGCCATCTACGTCAACTATCTCGACTACGACGTGCTCGCCCACGCTTACGGTCCCCGCCATCGCCGTGCGCTGCGGTCGCTGCGCCGCGTGGACCGCTCGATCCGGCAACTCTGGCGCACGATGCGCCGCGTGTCCGAGCACCGCTACGATCTCTACGTGCTGTCCGACCACGGGCAGCTCCACTGCATCCCCTACGTCCAGCTGCAGGGACGGGGCCTCGAGCGTGTCCTCATCGAGGATTTCTTCGCACCGGCGGGGGCGCAGGTTGTGAGCCCCGAGGTGCCGCATGGCCGCCGACTCGCCCGCGGCATCAAGGCCACGCGCAGTCACCGAGCGCCGGGCATGTGGCAGCGCTTCGTCAATTATCTGGAGCAAGACTTCCCGCGGCTCATGGGCGAGCTGCCCGAGGCGCGCGAGCACGACGGTGTGCGGGTGATCGGCGCCGGGCCGAATGCCTTCGTGTATTTCCTCGAGGCGCCCGAGGGGCTCGGTCTCGAATGGATCGACCAGCGGTGGCCCGGCCTCGCTGACGAGATCTCACGCAGTCGTGGCATCGGCTTCGTCCTGGTCCGTTCGGCGGTCGGGACGATCTGCATCGTGCGGGGCAAGCGCTACCGTCTCGACCGGGACGAGGCGGGGCCATTCGCCGCGCGGAGCGACCGCGCCGTCGTGCTCGCCTACATCCGCGACCTGATGGCGATGGCGAGCGCCGGTGACCTCGTCATCTACGGGCACGACGCTCCCGACGGTAACGTCTCGTACGTCGCGGAGATCGGTGCCCACGCGGGCCCCTCCGGCGACGAGCTGTATACGTTCGTCGTCTGCGGACGGGACGTCGGGCTGCCCACGCCGATCGCGCATCCGGTCGAGCTCTATCCCCATTTCATCGGGTACCGAGCCGCTTGACCGGCATGCACGTCGTCGTCGCGTCCTACAACATCCATCGCGGCCAGGGGCTGGACCGCCGGCGGGACATCGATCGCATCGCCGACGTCATCGCGGAGATCAGTCCCGACGTCGTGGGACTGCAGGAGGTCGTCCGGGCTCCGGGCGAGCCGCGGGCCGATCAAGCGGCGTACCTCGCCAAGCGTCTCGGCATGGAGCTCGTCATGGGCGTGACCCGCGCTCACGGAAGCGCGGGTCACTACGGAAACGCCGTCCTCGCCCGACTTCCCGTCACCGGCAACGCGTGCTGTGACCTCAGCCATCGCACGCGCGAGCCGCGGGGCGCCTTGCGCGTCGACGTGTCCGTGAGCGGCCGGACGCTCCACATCTTCAACTGCCACTTCGGCCTGTCGCTCCGCGAGCGGCGACATCAGCTCTCGGCCCTGGCCGCCTTCATTCGCGCCTCGTCAGGGCTGGAGGGCCCCCGGGTGCTGATGGGCGACTTCAACGAGTGGCACCGAGGACCCATCACGCGCGGGCTGCGCGTGGAGTTCTCCTCGCCGATGCGTCGGATGCGACGCACCCATCCTTCGTTCTTCCCGCTCTTCAAGCTCGACCGCATCTACTGGGACGTGGAGCTGGAAGGCCAGACGTTCCATCCGCACCGCAGTCGCCTGGCCCGCGTGGCCTCCGACCACTTGCCGGTCGTCGCGCGCCTGCGCGTGCGTCCGTTCCGCGAGCTCCAGCACCCGTACGTCACCGGCGACGGCCTGCCGCCGGCGGAGTAGAGCGCGGGAGTAAGCGCAGCGGCGGACGCCCAGTAAAGCGCGGCGGCGCACGCGTGACAAATCGGTGGTGTGGCCGCGCGCGATGAGGGGGGTTTGGGGGGAAGCCGAACGGGTCCCCCCAACTAAGATGATCAGAGGGCGTCGAAAAAACCGCCGCGCATAGCGCTATAATCCCGCCGCACATCAGTCGCGGGCAGGGAGGCCTGGATGATCTCAACCACCGTCAACGGCAAGCGCGAGAACATTGACGCCGACGCGGACATGCCCTTGCTGTGGGCCATCCGCGAGAAGCTCGGGCTCACCGGAACGAAGTTCGGCTGCGGCGTTGCCCAGTGCGGCGCCTGCACCGTGCACGTGGACGGCCAGCCCGTCCGCTCGTGCGTGACGCCGGTCTCTGCAGTGTCGGGACGGCGCGTGACGACGATCGAAGGCCTGGATCCGAAGGCCGATCACCCACTGCAGCGGGCGTGGGTGGAGCTGCAGGTGCCCCAGTGCGGCTACTGTCAGTCGGGTCAGATCATGTCGGCGGCCGCGCTGCTGACGCGCACTGCCAACCCGACGGATTCCGACATCGACGACGCAATGGCGGGCAACATCTGCCGCTGCGGGACCTACCAGCGCCTCCGAGCTGCCATCCACAAAGCGGCGGCGATCAAGAGAGGAGGCGGGCGATGAAGACCATGACGCTGACTCGGCGCACCCTCCTCAAGGGCGGCCTCGCCGTGGGGGCCGGCCTCGTGATCGGATTCGAGCTGCCCGTGAGCCGGCGCGCGCTCGCCCAGCAGGCGGGTGTCTTCGCGCCCAACCAGTGGCTCAAGATCGACCGCGACGGCGTCGTGACCATCACGAACTCGGTGCCCGAGATGGGGCAGGGCACGATGACGTCGATGCCGATGATCGTGGCCGACGAGCTCGACGCGGACTGGGGGAAGATCAAGGTCGAGCAGGCGCCCGCCAACCCGGCCCTCTACGCCAATCCCGTCACCAAGACCCAGTCCTACGGCGGCAGTCGCGGCATCCGTGATCATCTCGAGATGTGGCGCAAGGCCGGCGCCGCCGCGCGGCAGATGCTCAAGCAGGCAGCCGCCCAGGAGTGGGGCGTGCCCGAGGGCGAGGTCGACACCGAGCCGGGTACGGTGATTCATCGCCCGAGTGGCCGCAAGCTCCTGTATGGCCAGCTCGTCGACAAGGCCGCGCAGGTTCCGGTGCCGCAAGATCCGAAGCTGAAGACGAAGGATCAGTTCCGCTACATCGGCAAGGAAGGCGTCGCGCGCCTCGACATCCCGATCAAGACTGACGGCAAGGCCATCTACGGCATCGACGTGAAGGTCCCGGGAGCCCGCATCGCGTCGATCGAGCGGTGTCCCGTGTTCGGCGGCAAGGTGGAAACCTTCGACGCCAGCGCGACCAAGGCGATCAACGGCATCAGTCACGTCGTCCCCGTCAGCAACGGCATCGCGGTCGTCGGCGACAGCTTCTGGACCGTATTGAAGGGCCGGCGCGCGCTCAAGGTGAAGTGGAACGAAGGGCCGCTGGCCAACCTCTCGAGCGCCCAGATCACGCGCGAGTACCAGGACCTCGCCAAGCAGCCGGGCCAGGTCGCGCGCAAGGAGGGCGACGCCGAACAAGCGCTCGCCGCGGGCGGCAAAGTGATCGAGGCGACCTATCAGGTGCCATTCCTCGAGCACGCGTGCATGGAGCCGATGAATTGCACGGCCCACGTCAAGGCCGACAGTTGTGAGATCTGGGCGCCCACGCAGAACCCGGGCGGCCACCAGGCCATCGCGGCGAAGATCACCGGTCTTCCGTTGGACAAGGTGACGGTCAACACGACCATGCTCGGCGGCGGCTTCGGCCGGCGTGGCGAGCTCGATTTCGTGATCGATGCGGTGGAGACGTCGAAGGCCGTCGGTGGACCGGTGAAGGTCATCTGGACGCGTGAGGACGACCTCCAGCACGGCTTCTACCGTCCGGCCACCTACAACGTCTTCAAGGCGGCGCTCGACGCGCAGGGCATGCCGACGGCGTGGTGGCACCGCATCGTCGGACCGGGCATCCTCATCCAGAAGGGCCGCGCGCCGGCCGGCAGCATCGATCCCGCCGCCGTCTCGGGCGCGCGTGACCATCCCTACGACGTCGCCAACATCCTCGTGGAGTGGAAGGAGAAGGACTTCGGCGTGCCGGTCGGNTTCTGGCGTTCGGTGGGCTCGTCGCAGAACGCCTTCGTCACCGAGAGCTTCGTCGACGAGCTGGCCCACACGGCCGGCAAGGATCCGTACGAGTACCGTCGCGGGCTGCTCGGCAAGGCCAAGCGGCACAAGGCCGTGCTCGAGCTGGCGGCGACGAAGGCGAACTGGGGTGCGCCACTACCGGCCGGACGCGCCCGGGGCATTGCCGTGGCGTTCTCGTACGGCAGCTACGCCGCGCACGTCGCCGAGGTGTCGGTGACGCCGGAGGGCAATATCCGCGTCCACAAGCTCGTCTGTGCGATCGACTGCGGGATCGCGGTCAATCCCGATCAGATCCGGGCGCAGATGGAGGGTGGCGCCGTCTACGCGATGACGGGCATGTACGACCAGATCACGCTCGACAAGGGCCGCGTCCAGCAGTCGAACTTCCACGACTACCCGCTGCTGCGGATCGCAGAGGCGCCGGTGGTCGAGACGCACATCGTCGATTCCGGCGAGGCGCCCGGCGGCCTCGGAGAGCCGGGCGTGCCGCCGGTCGTGCCGGCCATTTGCAACGCGGTCTTCGTGCTGACCGGCAAGCGCATCCGGACGCTGCCGGTTCGCCCGGAAGATCTGAAGAAGGCCTGACCTTCAGACTCGAGAATCTCGGAGGGGGCCGACGGGCCCCTTCCGAGATTACCCCTTTGTCGGTGCCTCCCCGCGGTTGAGACGCTGAAGGAACCTGGCCAGATCGCGCGCCATGTCGTCGAATGACTCCTTGAGGAGGTCTCCGTCGTCGCCACCGAAGAATGCGACCTGAGCAATGCGGCGGTCAGCGGTGACCATCATCACGCGGCCGGTCGAGGTGTCGACGAACCGCATGTCGGCTTGCGCGCGTGTGCGCCCGGCGCCGTAGATCCCAGCGAAGTAGCGGGCCGCCCGCGAGCCGCGGCCCAGCCGCGTGATATCGCCCTCGAGACGCAGCATCTTCTCACCGGCCACTGGTTTGTATTGGGTCTCGGCGAGATTGACGACGCGTTGGAACAGACCGCTCTCGCGCAGGCGGCGCACCAGTTCGGTGTTGAAGAAGGCCGCCATCGTGGCGGCGAAGCGTCGGTCGCCCTCGTCCTCCAGCTTGTCGACGACCGGAAAGAGTGACACCCCGATGACTCGATAGGCTTTGAGATCGAAATCGGGCGCGATCCCGACGAGGCCGGCCTCTTTGTCCTCGGCCGTCGGCGTGAGGCCTCCGGCGCTCATGGGCGTGTCGGGGCTGCTTCGCATCGAGCCACACCCGGTGAGGACAAAGACGAGGAGGACGAGCGCAATCGAAATGCGAACGGACATGGCGGGCTCCTTTGTGATGGCACGTGAGGAACAGATACTGAACGGTAGCGCAACGCTGTCCACCTCACCAAATTCTGCGCACGACTGGTCGGCTCAGGACCTCCGGCCGTGCGCCCTCGAGGTCGACGATTCCCTACGGGTTGCGGGCGAGAAACAGGTAGCGGTTCAGGCTGAAGAAGTAGTTGTCGGCGGCGCCGAGCTCGCGGAGGTCGGCCACCCACGCCGCGACTTCGGCCTCGCTGATGCCCTGCCGGCCCGGGACGAACGCCGCCATCAGCGCGGCGAGCCCGTGGCTGACCGTGTGCTGTCCGTACTCGCTGTTCACCAGCGTGAACACGCCGATGTCCTCGACGACGAAGCCGGCATCCTTGAGCCGCCGCCCCAGCGTGCGGGGCAGGTGTGGATGGATGACGTGCTCCTTCCACGCGGTGAGCATGCGGGTCGTGCGCGGGCGATCGCTCGTGTTCCAGACGATCGAGTCCCAGTCGGTGTCGAGCACGAGCAGGCGGCCGCCCGGGCGGAGCACGCGGCGCGCTTCGGCGAGCGCGCGCGCGAGATCGCCGACGTACTCGTAGACCTGTGCCGACACCGCGGCGTCGAAGGTGGCCTTGGCGAAGGGCAGCGTCACGGCGTCGGCTTGACCGAGCTCCACCCACGCCTGGGCCGCGCAGCGGACGCGGCTCATCGCCAGCATCTCGTTGCTCAGATCGATGCCGACGACACGACCACCGGGGCCGACCGCCCTCGCCATCTCGTCGGTGAGCAGGCCGGGACCGGTGCCGATGTCGATCACGTGCTCGCCCGGCTTGAGCTCGAGCCGGCGCATGATCTCGCGCCGCTGGGCGACCACCTCGGGCGTGAGGTAGTTGGCCTCGATGCGGCGCGCCGTCGCCGTGTCGAACGCGAGGGTGTTACGCGTCGTCACCAGGCGATCGCCGCCGCGCGTTCGACGATTCGCTGCACGTCTTCGGCCAGCAGGTAGCCGCCGCGCTCGAGCAGGGCCGCGGCCTGGCCGACCTTCGCCACGTACTCCGCCTGATCGCGATACCGCTCGTCGCGGGAGGCACGGGGGTCGCTCCTGGCCTGGCGCTCGGCCGCCGTCTTCGGGAAAGGAACCACCGAGCCGTCCAGGTAGCACAGCTCGCCGGCGGCGCCAGCAGAGGCCGTGCGCAGCGCCCAGCCCGTCGCGGTGGCCAGCGGGACTGCGACGTCGGGCAGGCGGACACCGGCAATCTCGTTGCCGTCGGCGTCGACCTTCGGCACCAACGCCACGTAGGGCCGGGGCAGGAGGTCGGGCGGCACACGGCCAATCAGTCCACGCTCGGAGTCGGCGCCATAGTCGAAGCGGAGCCGCGGCGCCGGCGCCGCGGGGGGCGCGAGGCCGGGGATCTTCGGAAACGTGAAGTGCTCGCCGCTGACGAGCGTGGCGTCGGCGATCGTCGGATACCGGCTGCCCGGCGGTGGCGTGCCGTCCTTCACCCAGCGATCGAGCGCCAGCGTGAGCGCGCGGAGCGCCGGCCTCAGATCGATCGGGTTGTGCGGCGTCGAGCAGACGCCCGCCGGCATCGTGGGGAACCCGACGTGCTGGGTTCCGGCGATCAGATAGATGCGGACGCTGTCGGGGATCTTGGCGTCCTGCCGTCCGAGCGGATCGGTCGCGACGAGCGATTGCGCCCCTTGCCAGTACTCCGTCGAGCTGACCGTGTGGACGATCTTCGGGCAGTTGCCACGGGCCGCGCAGCGAGAAAGGATCCCGTCCACCTTGCCCGAGATCGGATCGCCCTGCGTCTCGTAGGCGAACGGGAAGCCGACGTCGAGGTAGCCGAGGAAGCCGTGCCCCATCGAGAAGGCGCGGTTGGGCTGGGCGAACCGTTGGTTGAGGAACAAGCGCGCGGTGGCGATGTGCGGGTTCATGCCGTCGAACACGATGCGGCCGCCCTCGTCCTCGTTGAAGCCGCGATGGACGAAGTCGCGGAGGTAGCGCCCGCTCTGGGACGTCCCGTGCGCGAGGGCACGGGTGATCGCCGGCTTGCCGGCGACGACGAGCGGGTTGGTGGCCGCGCTCTCATGACGCAGGAAGGACACGAGATCGCGCGTGGCGGCGAAGCCGATGCCGGCCACCGGCGGGTTGGCAGCGCGATAGACGAGCTGATAGATGACGCCGGGCTGGAACGCCGTGCCTTCCGGCACGAGCTGGATCGAGCGCTGGTCCACGAATTCCCAGCGCTCGCGCGGCAGGATCGTCGGCGCGGCGGTGTTGGTCTCGCGCACCATCAGCGTGGCCTGGCCCTGATCGGTGCTCGTCGCCGGGAACGTCAGGAGAGCCCGCACCTCGCCCTTCGCGTTGAAGAGGAACTCGTCCCACACAGGCTGCTCGATCGGTGTGCTGTCGGCCGTGGCGACGGGAACCGTGATCCGCAAGTTGTCGTTGGTGGCGGGCAGGCCCGGGATCCAGCCGCTCCAGACCACCGTGAACCCGTGGCGCATCAGGAAGCCGTTGCCGGCGTCGCCGGCGGTCGTCGGGTCGTTGGCGCGGCGCGCGCTGTTGAGCTGATAGAGCAGGTTCTTGTTGCCGCGATTGTTCACGTCGTAGAAGATTGCGCCGTTGCCCTTGGCCAGATCGACCGGCTTCAGGATGTAGAAGTCGGCCGAGTATTCGACGCGGCCGCGTGCGTTGCGGGGCGCGCGGTCGATGTCGACGATTCCGGCGTTGAGCGCGTGCGCCGCGTCGAGCTCGCCGAAGAAGCGCCCGACGACCTTCTCGTAGGGCCCGGCGGTACCGAACGTCTGGCCCTCGGCGAATGGCTCGCGCCGCGAGATCTCCACGCGCGTGACGCCGGCGTCGGCCGTGGCAGCGAGACAGCTCAGAAGTCCGGCGACCAGGAGCAGGCGCTTCATGACGGCACCTCGAAAAGCGGGGGTCGGATGGCGCGAACGTATCACGCGCGCCCGGCGAGGTCGAGGGCGGCGACGTGATGCGCCGGTGTGGTGCCAGCGATCGACCTTCATCGGCGTCGTGTGCCTCCTCGACC
>JGI25382J43887_10000437_pt1 | contig 13860 bp, 13 predicted proteins | sample GraSoi013_1_40cm_3_FD_43887 | JGI IMG/M metagenome (IMG submission 43887) | reverse complement strand
GAGGTGAAGGCTTCGGTGTCGGTCGCGGCGGGAACATCAATCGTCGTGAAAATTGCGCCGTCTTTGAGAAACCCGTGGCCCCCCGTGCCATCGAAGAAGCTCCCCACGATCTGGCCAAAGTCGTTGATCCCGGCAGGGATGGTGAAGGTCGTCGCGCCAGGGGGATCAATCGTGCTGAAGACCGCGCCGTCTTTGAGAAACCCGTGGAACCCCCTGCCATCGAAGAAGCTCCCCACGATCTGGCCAGAGTCGTTGATCCCGCGGGCCTGGGTGCCGGTCGCGCCGGCGACATCAATGGTGGCGAAGGTCGCGCCGTCTTTCAGAAACCCGTGCCGTCCGCTGGCATCATTAAACTCCCCCACGATCTGGCCAAAATCGTTGATCCCGAAGGCCCTGGTGTCGAGTGCGCCGGGGGCATCAATCGTGGTGAAGATCGCGCCGTCTTTGAGAAACCCGTGGTTTCCCCTCGCATCAAAGAAGGTCCCCACGATCCGGCCGGCGTCGTTGATCCCAAAGGCCTGGCCGCCGAGAGTGCCGGGAACATCAATCGTCGTAAAAATTGCGCCGTCCTTGAGAAACCCGTGGGTCTCCGGGGCATAGAATTCCCCAACGATCTGGCCAGCGTTGTTGATCCCGCGGGCCACGGTGCCAGATGTCGCGCCGGGAACATCAATGCTAGTGAATGAATAGATCTCCGCTGCCCAAATTCCGGAGGACGGAGCGATGAGTAGTCCAACAAAAAACGAGATATCTGACGACTTGAGAACGCATCACGAGCCCCTCCTAGCCAGAAAACCCTGGCCCGATGATATACCCTGAGCAGAGGTGTCGATTGGACCATCCTCGCCCACCTCAAGTTGGCGCCGGGTCCTGACACTCCCGGCCCCGCCCCACTCCAGCTCGACCACACCGCCGCCACCGGGTAACCCCCCGGCGGCCCGGCGCAGGATCGACCTTGATGGGCATCGCGCCAGGAACTCTCGCCTACGGGCGTATGTTGATCAAGGCATGACTACCTCGCACGTGACCGTAGCCCTGGTCGCGGCAGGGTGCGTGCTGAGCGCGTGCGTCGCCAACACGCCGCAGCAGGATCTGGCCTATGCCCGCTGGACGCGGTGCAACGCGCCCTACACCCAGCTCGAGAGGGTCGATCTGGACGGGCGCATCATCTTTTTGTACACCAACTCCGCGACGCGGGACGAGGTGGCGCGCTGCCTGGTCGACGCCGGCCGGGACGGACAGCCACTGCCACGCCTGTGGGCGTCGCTCCCCGTGGAGGTCCCTGAGCCGCGAGGACTTTTTAGCGGCGTAGGTGTGGAAGTCGGCGGCAAACGGCACGCCCGCCACGATGGCGGCGACGCGCGGGTCGGTGAAGGTGTGCCAGGTCGCGTCACGGAGCTTGAAGCGGATCACCCACAGCGCAATCGTCTCCCGTGTCCCGTCGAGAAAATCGCCCCTCGGCCGTGTCGCGAGTCCGACGCAGGCCGGGAAATCCTCCCTGATGTGAGCCTCGCAGTGCTCCTTGAGGCGCGCCGGCGACCAGCGGCCACCGGCGAGGCTCAGGGCCGTGTGCCCGCCCACCGACATGCCGTAGGCACCGACCTTGTCCAGCGCGAGCAACAGCTTGAAGCGCGGATCCCTGCCCACCACATCGATCGCGTGCGACACTCCGATGAGCCGGCGCCGCCAGCTCTCGGGCCCAATCGCGCTCTGGTCCTTGAAATTGTCGCCCCGGTGCTCGGGCATGGCCAAGAGGAAGCCGTCGTCCACCAGCGTGCGAGCGAGATCGGCGTGCACCGCGTGACCGCCGGGCGCTGCGCGGGCGCCACCAATCGCAATGACAGCGGTCCGCGACAGCATTCGGGACGTATGGGGACCCCGAACGGGGTTTGCCGGGGAAGGTCGTTGGCCTGAGCGCGTCGACGAGCGGACCACTCACGAGCCGGAGCGTTGGGTAAAGTCGGTTTGCGTTCTTTGCTCGACCGGCTGTGGACTTGAGATCGGAGTCAAAGACGGTCATATCGTCGGCGTGCGCGGAGATCGCCTAGACCGGATCAACCGGGGGCGCTTGGGGCCCAAGGGCCTGCATGGCTGGGAGGCGAATCACAGCGCAGATCGGCTAACCCGCCCACTCATCCGGCGTGGCGGCCGACTGGAACCGGCGTCGTGGGATGAAGCGTTGGACCTGATCGCCGCCCGCACCGAAAGGCTTTCGGGACAGGCTCGACGCGCTCGAGAAGCGTGACCAGCCGATACTGTGGACCGCTGCGGGCATAAAGGGGCACCGCGATCACCTGGCATTCGCCCTTCTTTGACCTCCGCTCCGGCCTCTTCGTCCCGCAGCTCGTCACGTGGGACCCGGAGACCGGCGAGTTCACGCGCGTCGAGGGGCCGACGGGCTTCGCGACGTGGCAGGAAGGCCGGTGAGGCCGGACGCTTTCTGCGCGCAGCGCCTGGACGACCTCACGGGTGCGAAGTCCGACCGCCGAGCGGTAGGCGCGCACCGCCGCGGCGTCAGCGCGGTCGGTCATCTCGGTGACCTCGTCGTCGGTCCCGGCTCTTGCCGCTTTCCACAGCGCGCCGACGGGCGTTCATGAACATCACGCCTGCGGACGGATGTTCTGATTCATGTGGAAAAAGTTGTCGGGGTCGTATTTCGCCTTGACCTGCTGGAGACGTCGATGATTCGGTCCATAGGCGGCGACGGGATCGCCGGGTTCGTCGTCTCCGAGGTAGTTCACGTAGCGCCCGGCGCCCATGAACGGCTTCATCGCCGTGTAGGAATCCCGAGCCCAGGCGGCGCAGGCGCTGTTGTCTTTCGGGTCCAGCCATTCCGAGAGCACGATCAGGTTGTAGCCCAGCGCACGGTGTGGAAATGCGGTATCCGTGACGCCAACGCGAGTGACGGCGCCATGGAAGTGCTCGAGCAGCAACTGACCCATCGGCGTCGGGCACTTCGCAAAATAGTCGATCATCGTGCGAAGCGCCTCGTCACTCAGGTTCGCGAGAAAGTTCGACTTCCAGTAGTTGAGCGCTCCTCTAGGATAGGCCGCGTCGAGCATCGCGTTGACCTGGCAATAGGGCATCGGTCCGATGACGTCCATCGCGGGCGAGCCGAACGTCTTGATCGGCCGCGTGGCGCTCTCGCCGGCGCCGAGCGGCCCGCAGTGACAGACCACGAGAGCCGCCAGCTTCATCCCCGATCCATCCGGCGCATGAATCAGGCCGGCGAATACTGTCAGCTCGTCAGGCAGCGACGCCGTCACGTCGCGGAAGTACCTAAGCACGTCCCAGGCAGCGCTAAACCGATAGGCGATGAGACCGCCCGTGACGATGGGTCCGACGGGATGTAGGCGATACTCGAAGGAGGCCGCCACGCCGAAGTTGCCGCCTCCGCCCCGGAGCGCCCAGAACAAGTCCGCGTTGTCGTCCTTGCTGGCGGTCAGGGTTCTGCCATCGGCTAAGACGAGATCGACTGAGACGAGACTGTCGAGGGCGAGGGCGTGCTTGCCCATGAGCCAGCCAAGGCCGCCCCCGAGCGTCAGGCCCGCGATGCCCGTCGTCGAGACCACGCCTCCCGTCGTCGCGAGACCATGGAGCTGCGTTTCACGGTTGAACTCGTTCCACGTGAGGCCCCCTTGCGCGCGAGCGGTGCGGCCCTTCGGATCGACGTGAATACCCTTCATCAGCGACAGGTCGATCATCAGGCCGCCGTCGATCGTAGCGCGCCCCGCCACGTTGTGACCGCCTCCCCGGACGGCGACTTCGAGCTTCTGGTCGCGCGCCAGCTTCACGGCATCGACGATGTCGGCCAGACCGCGGCAGCGGGCAATGACTGCCGGCCGCTTGTCGATGAGACCGTTATAAACTCGGCGGGCCTCGTCGTAGCCGGCGTCACCCTGACGGAGGAGTTGTCCGGTGAACGGGCCGGTGAGCGCGGCCACTGCTTCAGAGAGAGAAGGCACGTTTGGCATCACGCGACTCCTTTTTGCAGGTGTTTGCGGCGGCACATGACGGGTTCGGCAGGGAGGCTAGTCGGTAAGGCTCACGAGGTCAAGGCTATGCGCAAATGATGCTGGTGCTCTATGAAAATGTCACCCCTTAACTGCTCCGTGAAAATGTCATCCCCTCATGGAGACTTTTACGATGAGCAGGAAGGAAGTGCCACGCGCGGGGCTCGTCAAGGCGGCCCTGGCAGGCAAGATCACGAACCAGGAGGGCGCCCGAGCGTTGCGTCTCACCGTGCGACAGTTCAAGCGGCTCAAGGCCCGCTTCCGACGTGGGGGCCTGCGCGGCCTGGTGCATAGTACGCAGCCTCCGCGAGCGGGTTTGGGACCAACTACGGTCTCGGCCTGGTCGTCGCCTTCCGCCATCCGGACCTACCAACGGGACGAGTGGTCATCAACGATGGGGCGGGGGAGCTCGCACACGGGACCACTTTCTCGGAGTCCACGACGTTCAATGCAGTTGAGGGACCTGCGACGCTCTGGCTCTACACGAACGGAGACGACCCTGGTCCGCTGCCTGTCGCTGGAGAGGAGATTGTCTTCAATGGGGCTGTTGTCGGGGGTCCCATCAACGCCAACCTCGGGCTGCGCGCGAGCTTGTTCGAGATTCCCATTGTGGCCATCGCTGGGTTGAACACACTCGAGATCCGTACCCCGGTCTCGGGTAGTGCGGACAACTTCAACTGGCCCGTGGCGGTCTTGGCTCCACCGACGCCCGCGCTCGTGCCGTTCGCCAGGTTCGGCGCCCGCGCCCAGATCGTCCTCGGCCCGGGCACCGACGATGACCGCTTTGCCGTCGAGGCCCTCTTCACCCTCGGCGCAGCCAGCAACGGCATCGACCTGCTCATGGAACCCGTGACCCTCGCGCTGGGCACCGAAGAGTGGACGATCCCGCCCGGCTCGTTCCACCGGACCCGCCTTGGCAGCTTCGTGTTCAAGGGACCCATCGGCGCGACCCATCTCGTCGTGACGATTCAGCCATTTCGCGGAGGGACCATCGGCTTCGCCGCATGGGGGGCGGGAGCGGAGTTGACGGGCACGGAGAACCCGGTGGACGTGCGCCTGATCGTCGGGGATGACGGCGGCACCACCACCGTCGTAGCGAAGTTCCTTGCGCCGGGCGACGACTAGCCGATTTCCTCCGGCTCGAGGAGACGCGACGTGAGGAACGAGTCCGGCGGAATCGGAGAGGACAACAGAGCTAGTGGCAGTCCTTGACCTCGCTACCCGCTAAACGCACCTGCTGCCGTGCGTCCCATTCCTGAGAGGTCGTCGGATATCGGGGTAACACACTTCGTCGCCGAGGAGGAACAGGCAGCCAGGGTAGTAGTCTGGCCAACGGGATAGCGCGTCATGCCTCGCCGCGCTCCCCACCCTTCTTTCGCTTCTTCGCCTTCGCCCATCGAGCCTGCACAGCGCGGCGCGCGATCTCGCTCCGCTGCTCCGGCGACAGGTTCTTAGCGCGCGCCTTGCCGCCTTCACGTCCAAAGATCCTTCCAGCTTCCCGCATGGCCTTCAGGGCGTCCTTCGGTACTCGGCGTGGCATGCCGGCAGCATACCTCCGTCTGTTCTTAGGGGGCAAGAATATCGTCTTGACACGGAATATACGTGGGGTGTAAGTATCGCCGATCAGGAAGCCCGGCTCGAGCAAGAACACGCCGGGCCCGGGTCGGATCGACCCCCAAGGGGTGAAAGGAGACGGCTGATGGCGGCGGCGCGGGCGACCTGGACAGACGGCGAGCTGCTCGCCGTGGTCGAGGCGACCCACGCTGTCGCAAGCGGCCAGCAGGCCGAATTCGGGGAAGACTGGCGCACGGCGGTGGCCTTCCTGGCGCTCAGTCTCACGCGCGATCGGGTCCGGGCCCGCGATGTGGCATCGGCTCGTCGACACGTGGTGGAGCTCGCCGTGCGGATTATCGAGGCCGAAGCGGCGCGGACGCTCTCAGGCGCCTGCGGCGCGACCTCGCCGATGGCGATTCGTGCGAGGACTGCGCTCCAGGCGGCGCACCCCGAGGCGTGGCTCCGGCGGCAACTCGAGGGGCTTGGCCGCGAAAGAACATGACGGCCGCCACGTGCTCGGCAGTGACGGCGACCGGGCGGCGATGCCGACACCCGTCGATTGGGGCGATATTCCAGGCGTCGGGACTTGATCCGGCGGCCGCTGGGGCTGACCACTCCATCTGCTATGTCCATCGTGGGCTGAGAGAACGGCGACGCCGGGAAGCGACGCAGAAACAGCGGGGAGAATTGACCGAGCCCGAGGCCCGGCGGGAACTGCGGCGAGTCGACTGCCGTATCCGGCGAGCCCTCGAACGGCTCAGGACTCCCCGAGGACCGAAATCGCTGGTCCGGATCATCCGCGCGCTTTGTGAGATCGATCCGGATGATCTGTGGGTCGTCTACATGCCGATCTTTAAAAAGCGCTGGAAGATCGTGCGACAGCGGAGGGACCTATGAAGGCACCCGTCGCTGGCGCGTCGCCTTTTTCTTCGCCCGGGACATTCGGTCTAATGGCTCTTCATCCGCAAGAGGAGGACCCTCGCATGAGCCCCGTCAGCAACTTGGACAGGCCGGACCGGCCCCAACCCTCGAAGAGCCGAATGTCCGTCGGCACCTGACGCCCACTGAGATCGCGCGCCTGATCGAAGCGGCCGGCAAGGTCGGTCGCCATGGCCATCGCGACACCGCCCTGCTCCTCATCTGCTACCGCTTCGGGCTCCGGGTGAGCGAGCTGGTCGGTCTCCGGTGGGAGCAGGCGAACCTCACTGAAGCCGTGCTGCACGTTCGTCGGCTCAAGCACGGCACGCCAGACCTTGGCGAGGCATGGCAAGGACCGACTAGCGGGCGTCGGGGTCTACCTCGGCGCCCGCGCTCGTTCTCGCAATACCAGGCAGGCAGGCCCAAGGAGCCCCGGATCGTGCGAACCTGCCAAACTGCGCTCCGCTGATGATCCGGGGAAGGCTGGGACTAGGGCTCGCTCGCTACGGGCGCCGAAACGCCCCGGACGCGCCGGGTCGCCGCCGCCTTGATCGCCCTGGCCGATCGCCGGGCGATGTGTTCCGGGTTCAGCGGACACTGACACCCGGCCCGTCGTCTTCCACTTATCCGATCATATATTTATGCGAACGAAGTCCCACGTAGGTCTGCGCTGGACGATCTGCAAGACTGAGCCGCGTGTCCTTGACCGACTGAATGCCACAGGCTAGGCTCTCCGCGGGGCCACGCCCCACGGCTCTGGCGTGCTGGAGGCGATCCTTGGAGTGTCCGCAGTGTCAACTTCAGAATCCCCTCGGCGCAAACTTTTGCGGGCAGTGTGGAACGCCGTTGGAGCTCGTGTGCCCCGTCTGCCTGGCCGTAAGTCCTGTCGGAAACAGGTTCTGCCACCGGTGCGGGGCCTCTCTGCGCGGCGAACCACGGTCTATCGCCTCCCATCCGCCCGGGTCCTACACGCCGAAGCACCTCGTCGAGAGGGTGCTGACGTCGAGGAGCGCGCTCGAAGGCGAACGTAAGCAAGTTACCGTCCTGTTCTGCGACCTCGCGAACTCGACGGCGCTGGCGGTCCGGTTGGGCCCCGAGACGATGCACTCGCTGTTAGGCCGGTTCTTCGAGTATGCCCTTGAGGAAGTTCACCGGTACGAGGGGACGATTAACCAGTTTCTCGGAGACGGCTTCATGGCCTTGTTCGGCGCTCCGCTTGCCCACGAGGACCATGCTCGGAGGGCTGTCCTGGCGGCGCTTTGTGTCCAGCGGCGGCTCACCGAACGGCAAGCCGCCTCCGATATCGTATCCGGCGTCCAACTCGCAGTGCGGATGGGACTCCACTCGGGCCTGGTCGTTGTCGGAAAGATCGGTGACGATCTTCGGATGGACTACACGGCTGTCGGCGACACGACGAACCTCGCGTATCGTCTGCAGCAACTGGCCGAGCCCGGCACGATCGTCGTGAGCGAGGCGACGAGTCGGCTCGCAGGGGGTGACGTGCAGGTAGAGTCCCTGGGGCCGGTTCTGCTCAAGGGTAGGAGCGAATCGGTCGAAGCGCATCGCGTCACCGGATTGGGACCCCGGCGCTCTCCGCTGGAGATCCAGGCGGAACGCTCGCTCACTCCGTTCGTGGGACGTGAACGCGAATTTTCGGCTCTGCTCGACCGACTTCAGCAAATGCAGCACGGCAAAGGCCAGACGGTTGGCATTCTGGGAGAACCCGGAGTAGGAAAGTCTCGGCTCTTGTTCGAGTTCCGTCGCGGTCCGGCCTTGCGAGGCCTCGCCTATCTGGAGGGTCGGTGCCTCTCGTACGGGGCGAGCATCCCATTTCTGCCCGTGATCGATATCGTCCGGAACCGTTGTGGCATCGTCGAAAGCGACCCCCCCGGCACCATCCTCGAGAAGTTACGAACCGTTCTCGAGGTCGTGGGCATGGACCCGGGAGAAGGCCTGCCGTATCTCCTGCAGCTTCTCGGCATCAGGGAGGGCGCGGAGCGACTGAAGACCTTGAGCGCGGAAATGATCAAGAGCCGCACGTTCGAAACGCTGCGGCACATGTTTCTCGGGATCAGCCAGCTTCAGCCTCTGATCCTCGCCGTGGAAGACCTCCACTGGATTGACAAGATCTCCGAGGAATATCTCGAGTCTCTTGTCGAGAACCTTGCCGGAGCCAGAATCCTACTCCTCGCGACTTACCGACCGGGCTATCGCCCTTCGTGGCTCGAGAAGGCGTGTGCGAGCCAGTTGAATCTCGGAGCGCTCCCCTCGGATGCCAGCCTCAGAGTCGTGCGCTCAAACAGCCAGGAAGCTCTGCCCGACACAACCGCTCGCGTCATCCTGGAGAAGGCCGAGGGCAATCCATTCTTCCTCGAGGAACTGACCCGCGCGGTCGTCGAGCAAGGCGGCCTCAATCCAGCGCTGACGGTGCCGGACACCGTTCAAGGCGTGCTCATGGCCCGGATAGATCGCCTCCCTAGCCCGGTCAAGCGGGTTCTCCAGACCGCCGCCGTTCTCGGCCGGCAATTTCCCGTGCGAGTGCTGCGAGCCGTGTGGACAGAAGGTGAAGCGCTCGAGGCGCTTCTCGAGGGCTTGATCCGCCTAGAGTTTCTCTTTCGACAGGGCGCAGCGGATGACCCTGTCTACGCGTTCAAGCATGCCCTCACCCAGGATGTCGCATACGACAGCTTGCTGATCGCCCATCGCGAGTCCCTGCACGCGGCGGCCGGGCTCGCCCTGGAGGTCATGTATGCGGACCGCCTCGCGGAGTATTACGAACTGCTTGCCTATCACTATGGCCGGAGCCGTAATTTTGACAAAGCGGTTGAGTATCTGAGCCTGGCGAATCGAAAGGCGGCTCGGCGCAGCGCGATGGTTGAGGCTAGGGCCTACTTCGATGACGCCATACGGCTACTCGATGCGCTGCCCGAGACCGAGGTAAATCTCCAACGCCGACTCGCCTTAGTCGTGAATCAAGAGATCGTGATGCTCATGCTTTTTAAGTTCGGCGAGTATCACGACCTCCTGGAACGTCATCGCGCGGCCGCGCTCAAAGTGCGGGACCCGCGGATCGTTGCGGCGTTCAACACGTGTCTCGGCTGGTGTGAATATGCGTTGGGCCACTACCGCGAAGCCATTCAGGCGGGTAAGGAAGCTGTGGGGCTCTTCACGTCGAGCGGATACCCGGATGACGCCGGAGCGGCGTTGTGCGTACAGCAATGGAGCCGGCTCTGGAAGGGCGACTACGACGAGGTCCTCGCGCTGAGAGACAAGGTATTGGACATCCTGGAGAGACGCCCTCGTCTTCGCTGGTACATGCTGACCCTGAGCACGGCCGCGTGGGCGCACTCGTTCATGGGCCGCTGGGAGCGGGCACTGGGGGAAGGTGAGAGGCTGCTGCGGGTTGGGAAGGAGCTCAGGGATGATAGCGTCGTTGCCTTCGCGGCCCTGACCATCGCCATGGCTCACGGCTTCAAGGGCGACTCGACACGCGCGGTCGAGTTCGGCGCGCTGGGCGTGCAGAAGGCTCCGACGCCTGCCGACCTATCGTGGGCGCAAGGCATGCTCGGTATGGCGTGGTGCAGGGCCGGAGAGCCGGACAAGGCGATCGAGATTCTCAGGGAAGCCGTATCGCGGGGCGTCGCGGCCGACTTTCGGCCAAACCAGCTGTTCACGCTGTTTTTGGGGGAAGCGCACTGGTTAGTCGGCGCGCACGAGGAGGCAAGGCGAGTCCTCCAAGGAGCGCTGGCTTATGGCCAAACGTCCGGAGTCCCGTTCGTCATCGGATCCGCGCACCGCCTTCTGGGGGAGATAGCTCTCACGACCAACCCCGACCAGGGCGGTAAACCCCTGGCTGGTCCGCACTTCGACGAGAGCATCACCGCTCTTGCTAGCATCAAGGCCGAGAACGAGCTGGCGCTCGCGTACGCCGGTCGTGGTCGGCTCCTTGCCCGAGCGGGCAAGCCGCACGCCGCCCGTCAAGCACTGACTGGTGCGCTCGAGATCGTCGAGCGCCTCGGCACAGTGCACGGGAGCGCGCAGATCCGGCAGGCGCTTGCCTCGCTTCCGAACGATCGGGTATCCGAGTGAGCCACGCTATCACCTCATCTCGCAGACGCGCCTTGTGGCACGCGCTCATTCGCTGGGTCGATACCTCAGCGGGCAGCGCAGACGCTCCAAGCGAGGACCGAGGGCACACGGACTGGGTCCGCGTCGCCCCTTTCGTTGCTATGCACTTGGCCTGCATGGGCACGATCTTGACCGGGTGGAGCTTCACGGCCGTGAGCGCGGCGGCGGTCCTCTATGTCACGCGCATCTTCGCCATCACGGCCTTCTACCATCGCTATTTCTCACACCGTGCGTTCAGGACATACCGGGGCGTCCAACTCGCCTTCGCGATTCTTGGCAATTCCTCCTCCCAGCGCGGGCCCCTTTGGTGGGCGGCCCACCATCGGCACCACCACCGACGTTCGGATCGGTCCGATGATGTCCACTCTCCGCAGCAGCACGGCTTCCTGTGGAGCCACATCGGGTGGATCACTTCGCGCTCGAATTTCCCTACCGACCTGAAGATTGTGCCCGACCTCGCCAGGTACGCCGAGCTGCGCTTCCTTGATCGCTTCGACACGCTCGTGCCCACGCTTCTTGCCGTGGGCCTCTTCGGGCTGGGCGCCAGCCTGGAGCGACTCGCACCGGCTCTCGGAACGACTGGACCACAGATGGTGATGTGGGGATTCTTCGTGTCCACCATCATGGTCTTTCACGCTACGTGCCTCATTAACTCGCTCGCCCACCTGGTCGGCCAGAAGCGCTTCGTGACGGACGATGCGAGCGGCAACAGCTTCCTGTTAGCGCTCGTCACACTCGGCGAAGGCTGGCACAACAACCACCATCACTACCCCATCAGTGCCAGACAGGGCTGGTGGTGGTGGGAGATCGACTTCACGTACTACGGTCTCAAGGCGCTTGAGTCAGTCGGATTGATCTGGGACCTCGAGCCCGTGCCTGAGCGCATCCGCACTTCTCGCCGCATTGACCGTAGCCCAACGATCTCGGCCTGACCAGGCAGCGTGCTTGATCATTCCTGCTCCTGGTTCATCGCGCGGGTGGGTATTCGCGACACGGAGTGACGCCAAGGTCCTCCTTTGTGCCGGCAGCGGAACCCGTATTGGCCAACCGTGGTGACGCACAGTTACGAGGGCCGCTACAACCAGGATTTGTGACACCTCTAGCTGGGACGGTGCGGCGCTGTACTGGTGCGCGTCGTGGCCTTCGGCTAGACTCCCCGGCAGCCGTCCTCCACCGAGGTGCCCCCCCATGCGGCTGGTCGGGCTTGCGGTCATTCTCGCTGTCAGCGCCATGCTTGCGCCGCTCGTCGCTGAAGCGCAGGAGTATAAGGCGGGGGAGGTCTACCGGATTGGTTATCTCGGGAACTTCGCACCGAACGCACGCAATGTCGAGGGGTTCCGGCAAGGGCTGCGTCGCCTGAGCCACCTCTGAGACGGCGGAGAGTTGCGGCGCACTACACCGGAGAACCCGTTCGGGTTTAGGGTGTTGGCGCGTGCCCGAGGTCGAGACTAGTGGACGAATGTGTTTGCGACGCGCTTCGATCGTTGCAGATATAGCATCCAGGCGATCGAGACGATGAGCGTTCGAATGAACGGTTCCGCCTCTTCCCCCCTGAATATCAGCGCCACCAGGTCTAAGACAACGATGGCCGCGGTCGATGCCATCCACGTGTGCGGAAAACGTCGGCGCTTTCGGAAAAAGAGCCGCGAGCGCTGGATAGAGCGCGAAGGCGACGGTCCGCCGGCACAAATCCTAGTCGTCGACACCCTCGGAAGTCCGCGCCAATCGGGGGTCCAGTGAGCCAGTTTTCAGTGGTCGAAAGGAGTACCTTTGGGCCAGGGGCCAACCTTGGTCGATGGGTCCGGAAAAGGGCAATAGAGGCCTCGGCGATGCGGCCCGGCGCGAAGGAAAACTTCATCCTACTCGTTCTTTTCCTGGCTGCCGCTCTGCTGGTCGTCACCGCAGCCATCGTGATTGGCTACTTCTACGTGCGTGGGGGTCGGATGACGTTGTCACAGGCAGGAGCCGCGTTCGGCTTCGCACTTCACGCAGAGTCCGTTCAGTGCACCTTAACGTGCGCTGTGCGACGATGCCCACTTCGTCTGCTGATGGATCTTTGAGGCCAAGATTCTTCTTGTCAGAAGCGCAGTGCGAGTCCCAGGGAACCTCCCCAATCGGCTGCGCCGTCGGTCAGCCCTCTGGTCACTGACCCCGTCAGCTTCAGCGCCTTGATGAGCCTAAACTCCGCCCCGACGCGGAGCTCGACGAGATCGTCCTGACCCCGCGCGATGGCCGTTGAGCCCTCGAGGAATGCGAAGATCGACAAGGGCTGAATCACCGCATATGCGGCGCCGACGCTCCACCCGAACGAGTTGCGGAAATCCGCGCCTGGCGGGTCACCGATGAACGTGTATGACAGGGTGAGATACCCGAACAGGGCATCGATGAGGCGCTTGCTCACGTCAACGCCGAGGGTCTCGTCGAACTCGCCCGTGCCGAGCCCACGATTCTCGTCCGCCGTCGGGAACTTGATCTTCAAGTAGGGCGTGATCTCGGGGATCAGATCTCGTTCCTCGACGACGACGACGGACGCCTTCAGCAGGACATCGCCGAGGCCGCTCTCGGTGGTAGAGCGCGCCGGCTGTGCGAGCTTGCCCTTCTGCTCCTTCCGTGACGCGACCCCCCCACCGGTGAGGACCACGTTCTGCGTGTCCTGATAGATGAACGGCACCGTCAGGCTCAACCAGAAGCGGTCAAGCGGCCTCACGCCGAGCGTGAAAGGGACATAGACGATCGTCGTGTCCTTGCCGGTCCCATAGTCGCCGACCGAGTAGTTCACCGAGGTCGAAAACTTCACCCAGGGCTCGTCCTCGGCCAGGGCGGGCGCTGCGCCGAGCAGGACCAGCGCAACTCCCATCACGAGTCCACGATGCCGCATCCCTCGTCTCCTCTCGTTGACGGCCGGTGACTACCGGCCCGGCTTCTCGGCCTTCTCCGGTTTCTCGGGCCGCTCCGGTTTCTCGGGCTTGTCCAGCTTCTCGGGCTTCTCCGGCCTGTCCATCTTGCCGCTCTTGTCGGGCTTGTCGCTGCGCTCCATAGCGACCTTCGTCACGTCTTTGTCGGTCGCCTTCANGCTCTTGACCACGGAGCCGAGGTTCTTATAGCCGAGCTCGCGCGCGAGCTTGCCCCAGCCTTCGCCGGACTGGCGCATGGCGAGGATCTCGCTCACGGACTTCGCCGTCGCCGAATTGGGCTGCTTTGCCGTGAGCGCGAGCAGGATCGAGATCTCTCCGTACCCGAGCTTCTT
>JGI25382J43887_10000436_pt1 | contig 13861 bp, 16 predicted proteins | sample GraSoi013_1_40cm_3_FD_43887 | JGI IMG/M metagenome (IMG submission 43887) | reverse complement strand
GGGACTCGATCAATGGCTCACAAAAAAGGTCTGGGCAGCTCGCGTAACGGTCGCGACTCAAATTCGCAGCGGCTCGGCGTCAAACGGTTCGACGGGCAGTTGGTTTCGGGAGGCTCGATCCTGGTGCGCCAGCGCGGGACGCGGCTCAAGCCGGGCGAGAATGTGGGGATCGGTAAAGACGACACCCTTTACGCCAAGGTCTCCGGCGTCGTGAGGTTTGAAGACAAGGGCCGAATGGGGCGCTTTGTCAGTATCCTGGTCCCCTCAACAAACTGATCCCGGAAGCGGTGAGGCTCAACGGAAGAAGGTCAGCCCGCCGCTTTTTTTGTTTCTGCCGGGCACGGCAGGCAGCAGGCCCTGCCGGCACGAGCGCTTGGCGTTTCGTGAGCCTCTATCGTGACCTCTCCCCCTCCTGAAAGAGTGGCAAAGGGAATAACGCTTGTTCATTGACGAAGCCAAGATTCGCGTCGCAGGCGGCCACGGAGGCAACGGCTGCGTTGCTTTTCGTCGCGAAAAATTTGTGCCCCGCGGCGGGCCGAGCGGCGGTGACGGCGGCCGAGGCGGAAGCGTTTACCTCGAGAGTTCCGAGCACCTCAACACGCTTCTCAAATTCCGCTATACTCGCGAATTCCGGGCGGAACGCGGGCGCCACGGCGAGGGTTCCAACCGGCACGGCCAGGACGGGGAGGATTGTGTCGTGTCGGTCCCGGTTGGGACCGTGGTCTATGACGAAGCCACGGGCGAAAAAATCTGCGACTTTGACGCGCACGGGCAACAGTTTTTGGCGGCGAAAGGCGGCCGGGGAGGCCGCGGCAATGCGCGCTTCGCCACCTCGACCAACCAGGCCCCGCGACGGTCCGAGCCCGGCTCGACGGGTGAAGAGCGAAACCTGAGGCTCGAACTGAAACTCCTTGCGGATGTGGGGCTGGTCGGCTTCCCCAACGTCGGCAAGTCAACCTTGATTTCCCGTCTCAGCGCGGCGCGGCCCAAAATCGCCGACTACCCGTTCACGACCCTGGAACCCTGCTTAGGGGTCGTAGCGGTCGACCCCGAACGGTCATTCGTGATGGCTGACATTCCCGGGCTGATTGACGGAGCCCATCTGGGCCGCGGGCTGGGCACAAGGTTCTTGAAACATATCGAACGCACGCGACTCCTGCTCCATCTGATTGACGCGGCCGAGGTGTCTGACCGAGACCCGGTCGAGGACTTCCGCGTGATCCTGAAAGAGCTTGAAAGTTTCAGCCCCATTGTGGCGTCCAAGCCGATGTTGCTGGTCGCCTCGCGGATTGACGCTGCCGGCGAGGGTCGTCGGCTGGCGGCGCTGAAGGAATTCTGCCGCGGCCAGGGTTGGCCGCTTCACGCGATCTCGTGTGTGACGGGCGAGGGTCTGGAAGAACTGAAAGAGGCGACTTGGGCGAGGCTTCAGGGAATCCCTCGACCTATGACCCTTCACGCCGCCGGCGTAGCCGACGACTCGATAGGACTCTCCAAGCGGTGAATATCGCGCTTTTCGGCGGGACTTTCGACCCTGTCCATACCGGCCACCTCGAGGCCGCCAAAGCAGCCGCCGGAAAATTCCAACTCGACCAGGTGCTGTTCATCCCCGCAGGGAACCCGCCGCACAAGCGCGGGGACCACTTCACCCTATTCCCCCACCGATTTGCCATGGTCGCGCTGGCCTGCGCGGAAGATCGCCGGTTCGTCCCTTCACTGCTCGAAGCCCCAACGCCGGACGGCCGTCCTCAATATTCGATCGCTACGGCCCGAAAGGCTAAGACCGTCTTCGGGCCGAAGGCGCACCTCTATTTCCTGATCGGTGTAGACGCCTTTCTGGACCTCCCGCACTGGAAAGATTACCGGCGTCTCCTCGACCTGGTTGATTTCATCGTGGTCTCGCGTCCCGGGTCCTCAAACGACAAAATTCCGAAGGTGGTCCCGGAGGAACTGCTTCGCCCCTCGCAGCCGGCGGACCAACCGGACACCGTTCCTCTGAAGCGCAGTACGCTGAGCATTCTTCGAGGTGTCGAGGCGCCCGTGGCCTCTCGGGATATTCGCGAAGCCATCCGTGCCGGCCAGGGAGTCTCTGGCCTTGTCCCGCCTCTTGTGGAACAATACATTTTGAAGGCCGGGCTCTATGCTCCCCGCCGTGGCAGGAGATATCTCCGACGATGAGGCCGCACCTGCGGGAAGCCGTCCGTGCCGCCCAGGACCGCAAGGCGCTCGACCTGNCGGTGCTGGACCTGGACGGGATCTGCTCATTTACCGACTACTTCCTGATCTGCAGCGGGATGTCCACGCGCCACACGCAGGCCATTTGCGACGCCATCCTGGAAAATCTCGAAAAACAAGGGGTGAGGCCTGCGCACGTCGAGGGGCAATCGCACGCCGAGTGGATCTTGATGGACTACGAGGACTTCGTGGTGCACATTTTCTCCGAGCGCGCCAGACTTTTTTATGACCTGGAGCGTCTGTGGAAAAAGGCGGCTCGGCTGCCGGTGAGCGATGACGGGGCCGAAAAGTCTGAAGCGTAATTTCTCATCGAGCACGCCTCGGACTTCAAATATCCGGACATGCGCATCCGCATTATTTCAGAGGGCAAGACGAAGGACGCGCACTTGCGCGCGCTGCAGGCCGATTACGCCAGCCGCATCGCACACTTCACCGACTTCGTCTTGGAGGAGCTCCGGCCCGAGCGAAAAGCGGGGAATGGTCGCGGCGGGAGATTGTCCGCCACTGACCAGCGCTTGCTCGAAAAACTCCACGGCAGTACTAAAGTCCTGCTGGACGAGCGCGGGCGGGAGTGGACTTCCGAAGATTTTGGCGAATGGCTGGGCCAGCAAGCCTTGCGCGGGACCCGGGAGGTGGCCTTCCTTGTCGGGGGACCGGAGGGGTTTTCGCCCGCCCTCCGGAAGCAGGCTGACCTGCTGCTTTCGCTGTCTCGAATGACCCTCACCCACGACTGGGCCCGCACGCTGCTCCTCGAGCAAATCTACCGTGGATTTACGATCCTCCGGGGCTACCCTTATCCGCGCTGACGGGTAGCCGCCGGGGCGAGGTGTGCTTGCCAGAAACCAGAAAAGGGTTGATCATCATCCATACCGGGCCGGGAAAAGGGAAAACGACCGCCGCCCTTGGACTGGGTTTCCGGGCGGTCGGCCAGGGTCTCAAAGTCCTGATGGTCCAGTTCATCAAGGGGTCGTGGCATTACGGGGAACTCGACGCCGCCCGCGCGTTCGGCGAAGACCATTTCAAGATTCTCCCCATGGGGCGCGGNTTCGTAAAAGTCGGAGCGGAAAAACCCGATCCGGAGGACATCCGCCTGGTCGAGCAGGCGTGGCAGTACGGGAGCGAGAAAATCCGGAGCGGCGAATATGACCTGGTCATCCTCGATGAGATCAATTACGCCATCAGCTATAAAATGCTCGACCCGGAACGCGTGCTCGAGGCGCTGAAACAGAAGCCCGATAGGATCCACGTCGTCTTGACGGGCCGGAACGCTCACCCCCGGCTCGTCGAGCTGGCTGACCTCGTGACGGAAATGCGGGAAATTAAACATCCGTACCAAAAAGGGATTTCGGCGCAGCGAGGGATCGAATATTAGGGAGGTCGTCACAAGATGACGGATCATTGTGAGAACCTGCTCTCGTTTCAGGCAAATCGCGGCGCTTCCCGGACCCTTCCGGTTTTAGCCGCTTAGCCCTCCCGGCGTCGGAGCTTTCGCATGCCCTGGCTTCGCAAAGAAAAAAAGCGACTCGAAGCCCCCAAGGAGAGACGCGTCCAAACGGAAGGGCTGTGGGTGAAGTGCGACGGGTGCAAGCAGATCCTCTGGAAGAAGGAACTCGAGGCTAATCTTCAGTGTTGTCCCAAATGCAATTTCCATTTCCGGATGGGATCGCAGCCGCGCCTGGAAATGATCCTGGACGGCGGCCGTTATACGGAGCACGACGCCGGGCTGGCCTCCACCGATCCGCTGGGATTCAAGGACACCAAGAAATACCGCGACCGGCTGGAAAGGGCCAAGAACGAGACCGGTCTGAAGGACGCCCTGATTACCGCGGAGGGGCTGATCGAAGGAAAGCCTTTAATCCTCTGCGCTATGGAATTCCAGTTTATCGGGGGGAGCATGGGCGCCGTGGTAGGAGAGAAGATTGCGCGAGCCATCGACCTCTGCCTTGCCAAAAAATTACCCCTGGCGATCGTCTCCTGCTCGGGGGGCGCCCGCATGATGGAAGGCACAATCAGCTTGATGCAGATGGCCAAAATCAGCGCTGCGCTGGCGAGGCTGGAGGATGCGCGCCTGCCGTACATCTCGNTCATGACCGACCCCACCACCGGCGGTGTGACCGCCAGCTTCGCGATGCTGGGAGACCTGAACATTGCCGAGCCGGGCGCGCTGATCGGATTCGCCGGCCCCCGCGTCATCGAGCAGACCATCCGCCAGAAGCTGCCGGAGGGGTTTCAGCGCGCGGAATTTTTAATAGCGCACGGCATGATTGACGCCATCGTGCCTCGCAAGGAATTAAAAGGCTACCTCAGCCGGGCGTTTCACCTTTTAGGCGCTTGGAATTCGTCGGCGACGCGGACTTAGCTCAGCCTCGAAAGACCCGAGACCATGAATTACTCCCAGTGCTTGGATTTCCTTTCCGAACTTGGACACGAACTGCGCGGGGCGAAGTTCGGCCTGGGAACCATTTCGGCCATCCTGAAATCCCTTGGGAGTCCTGAAAAGAAATACCCCACGTCCATTGTCGCGGGGACAAACGGCAAGGGTTCGACCTCCGCCATCCTGGCCAGTATCCTGGAGAGCGGCGGATACCGGACCGGTCTCTATACGTCCCCACACCTCGTCCGGGTGAACGAAAGGGTTCGCGTCAACGGCGACGAAATCTCCGACGAAGAATTCGCCCGATGCTTCACGGACGTCCGAGAGACGGTGGACCGGTTGCTCGAAACAAAATCCCTCGCCCAGGGGCCGAGTTTCTTCGAGTATTTAACCGCGGCCGCCTTCCTCTACTTCGCGCGGGCGCGGGTGGATTTCGCAATCCTCGAAGTGGGGATGGGCGGTCGTCTCGACGCCACCAACGTCACGGAGCCCCGAGTTGCGCTGATTACGAACATTGATCTCGACCATCTGGAATTCCTGGGCTCGACGCATGCGGAAATTGCAAGGGAAAAGGCGGGAGTGATCAAACCCTTTCGACCGGTGGTCTCCTCGTGCGAGCGCCCCGAGGCCGCCGAGATCATCCGGAGCCGGTGCGGGGAGCTCGGTTCGGACCTCCTCGAGACCCGGACTTTTGCCAAACTCTCGAGGCTCCGCAGCTTGAAGGGACGGTATGCATTCGACCTGGCCTTGGACGGCGACTATTACTCCCAGCTTGCTCTGCCCTTTCTGGGAAAATTTCAGGTGAAGAACGCGGTTGCGGCCGTGGCCGCCGCGTGGCGGCTGGCCCAGGACGGCTTCGCGATTCCTCGCGCGGCGATCGTCGAAGGGCTGCGGAGCGCAANCTGGCCCGGGCGCCTCGAGGCGGTACGCGAGCGGCCGCTGGTCCTGCTCGACGGCGCGCACAATCCGGCCGCGGCGCATGAAATCGCGGCCTTCGTCCGTGATGACCTCAAAGCCGAAAAGCTCCGACTTGTNTACGCTTCGATGCGCGACAAGGCGATCGGGGAGATCAGCGAAATCCTCTTTCCCCTGGCTGAAGAAGTTTACCTGACGAAGCCGCGGCACGAGCGCGCTGCGACCCCCAAAGAGATCCAAGCGGCCGCCCGATACCGGCCGCGCAGGGTGGTCATCGAGCCAGACCCGGCCCGCGCCCTCGAATCCGCCTGCCGGGCCAGCGGCCCCCGCGACGCCGTCCTGGCTGTAGGCTCGCTCTTCCTGGTGGGCGACATTAAAAAAGCGTTGCTCGAGGGGAAGCTCGAAATCACCTGAGGGCGGACTCGGGCGCTCGCCCTCAGTCGAGGAGGCGCACCCGCCGGTCTGATCCCTCACGACCATGCGAAGCGCGTCGGGATGCCCGGCCAAGAGACGCCTGACGGGAGAGCGCATTAAAAGCGCCCTGAGTTACCTGCGCTCGCTGCTCTTCACCAACAATCTCATTTACCTCTACACCATCGTGTGCGGCTCGCTCTCTCTCTGCGGTTCGCTGTTCGATGCCCACGGGCGCTGGCAGCACGCCTGGGCGCGGATCTGGTCATGGCTCATCTTGAAGACCGCCCGGATCAAGGTGAGAGTCGAAGGACTCGAACACGTGGACCCCACGCGGACGACCATCTATTGCGCGAACCATCCGAGCGCGATGGATATTCCGATCCTCCTGGCCAATCTGCCCGTGCAATTCCGGTTCTTGGCGAAGCGCTCGCTGTTTAATATTCCCTTCCTCGGCTGGCACNTGGGCCGGTCCGGGCATATCCCCGTGGACCGCGAGCACCCGCGCGAGGCTCTGAGGAGTCTCGACCAGGCAGCCCAAAAGATACGGGAAGGCCGCTCGGTCGTCCTGTTTCCCGAAGGCACCCGCAGCCGTGACGGGAAGCTCCTTCCCTTCAAGTCCGGCAGCTTTTACCTGGCCGTTCGCGCCGGAGTGCCCATCGTTCCGATTACATTGAATGGGACGCGCGCCGTCTTGAGGCCCGACTCAGTCCACGTCCGCCCCGGCGAGATAGAGATGATTGCCCACGCGCCCATCCCGACGGAAGGGCTGGGCTTGGAGGACGTTGAGGCGCTCTCCGACCGCGTGCGCGATCAAATCCTTTCCGGGTTTCAACCGCCGGAAGATTGACCGACACAAGCCGCAAGGCTCTGAAAAGAGGACTCGGTTTGGTGATCCGATGGCCCAACCTCAAAAACAGTTGTCCATCAACCTCACAGACAGGGTCGCTGTGATTACGGGAGGCTCGCGCGGCATCGGCCGGGCGACGGTCAAGGCCTTCGCGGACGCGGGAGCANAAGTGGTGTTCAGTTACCTGAGGTCGGCGCGCGCTGCCAGAGAACTCGCTCGCGGTGGCGACCCAGGCGGAGGGCGCGTCGTGGCTGAGCGCGCCGACGTGTCAAGAATGGCCGACGCGAGACGGCTCATTGACGCCGCGCTCCATCGCTTCGGCCGCGTGGACATCCTGGTAGCGAATGCTGGCACCTGGAACGCCCACCCCGCCCCGATCGAGAAGATGACCGAGCGGCAATGGGACGAAATGCTCGCGATCAACCTCAAAGGGGTGTATTCGGTCATCCACCATGCCGCTCCCGTCATGATCCGACAAAAGGCGGGCCGGATTATCGTGGTCTCCTCAACCGCCGGGCAGCGCGGGGAGGCGTTCCATACTCACTACGCCGCCAGCAAGGGCGGGCTGATCAGCCTCGTCAAAGGCCTCTCCACCGAACTGGCGCCGCACAACATCCTGGTCAACTGCGTCGCTCCGGGTTGGGTTGATACGGACATGTGCGCGCCGGTCAAGCAAAACCCCCGCGAGTACCGGCAGGCCCTTTCGACCATCCCCCTCCGTCGCTTTGCCCGCCCGGAAGAGATCGCGCTGCCGATACTCTTTCTGGCTTCGGAAATGGCATCCTATATGACGGGAGAGATTGTGAACGTGAACGGAGGGAACGTCCTCTGTGGTTGAGCGAGAAGTAGAGATCCGACATCGTGGCTTGTGCCTTGCTTGCTGGCTATCCGTTTCGGCCTTTCTGCTCAGTCCTCCGTTCGCTTCGAGCCAGGGACCCGCGCCAGCCGGGCAAAACGCCCCGGCGGCCGGGACGACCATCGACCCCAAGGCCCAGGAACTCCTCGACCGGGCCATCCAGGCGCTCGGCGGGCCCGCCTTTCTCGGTTTCAAGAGGCTGAGCTCTTCGGGCCGCATCTTTGCCATTGCGGACGGGATCACCGCGGGCTTTGCGCCCTTTGAGAGCCTCGTCGAGTTCCCGGACAAGCGACGCTTCAGCTACGGGAAAAAACAACCCGTCATCATGATCAATGACGGCGACCACGCCTGGGAGCTCGACAAATACGGCTTAACCAGCCAACTCCCGGAGCAGGTCCACCGCTGGAAACTGGCCACACGTTACGGCCTGGAAAATTTGCTGCGCCGCCGAATCCGTGAGCCGGGAATCTTGATCCAGGATGGCGGTGTGGACTTTGTGGACAACGTCCCCACTCGGGTCGTCGACATCATCGAAAAAGAGGAAGTTGAAGTAAAGCTCTTCCTCAACCGACAGAATTTTCTCCCCGTGAGGATTTCCTACCGGGTCCGGCACCCACAGACGGGCGAATGGGACAGCTATGCGGACGTTTACGGCGACTACCAGAAGATCCAGGAAATCCAGACGCCCATGCACATTGCGCGGTTTCTGAATGACGAGAGAATTGGAGAAATTTTTCGGAACAATGCGCGTTACGATGAGAATTTTCCGCCCGGCACATTCGAGCCTGCCCGCTAAAGCGGGGCGCATCTGTTATAATGGTCCGAAGGAGACCCGGTGCGAAAAACTTCGTCGGCGCGCAGTACAACCATCCTCTGTGTGCGCCGCGGAGGTCGTATGGCGATGGGAGGTGACGGCCAAGTCACCATGGGAGAAAGCATCGTTAAGACAAAGGCCCGGAAAATCCAGCGCCTGTTCAACAACAAGGTTCTGGCCGGGTTCGCCGGCAGTACGGCTGACGCCCTTTCGCTTTTTTCCCGGTTCGAGCAGAAGCTCGACGAATACCACGGCAACCTGACCCGGGCCGTCGTGGAGCTGGCCAAAGACTGGCGCACCGACCGCGCCCTGCGGCATCTCGAAGCGTTGCTCCTGGTCGGCGACGAGAAGAACACGTATCTGGTGAGCGGCACCGGAGACGTGATCGAGCCTGACGACGGCATCGTCGCCATAGGGTCCGGCGGAGCCTACGCCTTGTCTGCGGCGCGAGCCCTGGCCAAGCATACGTCATTGAACGCCCGAGAAATCGTTGACGAGGCGATGCACCTGGCAGGCGAGATCTGCATCTTTACCAACAAGGAAATCATCGTCGAGGAGCTGTAACAGCGCAGGGGCCTTATCGGCGCACTACCGCGATTGCCCATACCGAGCTCGAGCCGGCCGGCCGCCCGCGACAACTGACTCGCCATGGTCTTCTACCTTCCCGAAACCGTTGAGACCGCCCCGACCCTGGATGACCTGACTCCGCGTCAGATCGTGGCCGAACTGGATAAGTACGTGGTCAGTCAGACCGAGGCCAAGCGTGCGGTCGCCATCGCCTTGCGCAACCGCATCCGCCGGCAGAAACTTCCCGAAGACCTGGCGGAAGAGATCCTGCCGAAGAACATCATCATGATCGGTCCCACGGGGATCGGTAAGACGGAGATCGCGCGTCGTCTCGCGCGGCTGACCAACTCGCCCTTCCTCAAAGTGGAGGCCTCGCGGTTTACCGAGGTGGGCTACGTCGGCCGCGACGTCGAATCCATGATCCGGGACCTTGTGGAAGTCTCGATCGAGATGGTCCGCGAGGAGAAGGTCGAAGAAGTTGCGGAAAAAGCCGAGCAAAATGCCGAGGAACGCTTGCTGGACCTTCTGCTGCCGCCCCCGCCCGCCCCGCGGGGCGACCGCGCCGAGAAGTCGCCGACCAACGACGAAAAGGGCGCCGCGGCGAATGACCATTTTCTGCGCACGCGCGAGAAGCTGCGGGCCCAGCTCCGGGAAGGCAAGCTGGACGACCGGCAGGTGGAGATCGAAACGCGCGAACGAAGTTTCCCGGCCTTCGAGATCATCTCCTCGCAGGGCATCGAGGAGATGGACATCAACGTCAAAGACATGTTGCCCGGTCTTTTCGGCCAGCGGTCCAAGAAGCGCCGGATGCGCGTGGCCGAGGCCATGGAATACTTGACGCAGGAAGAAGAAAACAGGCTGGTGGACATGGACCAGGTCACGCGGATCGCCGTGGATCGGGCCGAGCAATCCGGGATTATGTTCATCGACGAGATTGACAAGATCGCCGGGCGCGAACGCGGTCACGGCCCCGACGTCAGCCGCGAGGGCGTGCAGCGGGACATCCTGCCCATCGTCGAAGGGACAACCGTCAACACCCGCTACGGGATGGTGCGTACGGACCACATTCTCTTTATCGCGGCTGGCGCCTTCCATGTCTCGAGGCCCTCCGACCTCATCCCGGAGCTCCAGGGGCGGTTCCCGATCCGCGTTGAACTGCACCCGCTGTCCGTTGAAGACTTCATCCGCATTTTGAAAGAACCCAAGTCCGCGCTGGTCAAGCAATACACCGCCCTGCTCGAGACGGAGGGCACCAAACTCTCCTTCACCGACGACGCCCTTGAGGAAATCGCGAAGTTCGCGGCCACGGTGAACGAACAGACGGAGAACATCGGAGCCCGGCGGTTGCACACCATCATGGAAAAGCTCCTGGACGAGATATCGTTCGAAGGCCCGGACTTGAAGAAGAAAAACGTCCGCATCGACGCTCTGCATGTCCGGAAGCAACTGGNCGATATCGTCAAAAATCAGGACCTCAGCCGATACATTCTGTGAGTCGCGCACCGCGTGGAGTCGACCTGCCGGGTCTTCTTTACAGTCCTGCTGCCTCACTGATCCTTTCCGGCCTTCAAGACGCGCCGGCGAAATCTTATTCGCGAGCCGTCATTTCAATCTGCGGCTCCTTTTTTCTGCTCGCCTGCGCCGCGCAAGGCCCTCCCCGGCCCCCTCGNATCNAGCGNCCCGAGCGTATTACAGACGTCTCGGTGGCCCAGGTTGGCCGATACATCGAGATCAGCTTCACCCTCCCCGCGCTGGCAGAGGACGGGGAGCGCCTGACCAAGCCCCTCGAAGTCGAGGTCTTTCGAAGCATTGTCCCGGCCGGACAAAAGCCGCCGACCGGAGAGCCTGAGCTTCAACCGTGGACAACCCTCCGGGCGAGCGACTTGAGCCGTTCCACGAACGACCAGAAGATCAGCTATATCGCGGCGTTGTCAGAACAGGAATTCGGCCAGTGGGAGGGGGCGACCTTCACTTTCGAGCTTCGCGCTCTCACGCGAGGCTTCCGGCGTCGTCCTCTGGAAAGCCAGGTGTCGAACAGCGTGAATACGGTCCTGCTCGACGTTTCCGAGCCGATCCAGAGCCTCGAAGTAAAACCGACGGAAAAGGCACTCGAACTGCGCTGGTCTCCCCCAGCCCGGAGTCTCAGCGGCCGGCATCCTTCAACGGTCGTGAAATACCGAATTTACAGGAGCGCCTCCGGAGCGCCCGGCTCCTTTCTCAAACAAGGAGAGGTTCTTGCGCCCGCCTTCCGTGACGCCGACTTCAGCTTCGACCATACGTATTTCTACAAGGTCCGCGCGGTGGCCATTGCGAGTGGGCGAGAGGCGGAAAGCGAAGACTCGCTGATTGTTTCAAGTACTCCACACGACGTCTATCCGCCGGCCGCTCCCTCCGGGCTCACAGCGGTCTTCGGCACGAAAGCCGTCGAGTTGATTTGGACAGCCAATTCGGAGCCCGACCTCGCCGGTTATAACGTTTACCGGCGAGAAAAGGACACTGCCCCTCAGCGGCTCAATCAGGAACTATTGCGTACGCCCACCTTCGTTGACCCTTCGGTCGGACCGCGGCACGAATACTCCTACCGGGTGACGGCTGTGGACTTGAACAAGAACGAAAGCCAGCCGTCTGAGGAGGCCGGCGTCGAAACACAGTGAGGGGATAGCAGCGGCTTGAGACGGCCGGCAGCCCGCCTGAGTGTGCACTGCGCCGTTGTCATTGCCCGCCCGCGGGACAGCAGTTAGTCCGCGAAAACGCATGGTGATATAATTACGCCATGATCCGTTACGGGAGCTTTACCTCAAAGGGGTGAGCGGTGAAAATATTCCTGGACACAGCCAACCTGGAGGAAATTCGCGAGGGCGCATCCTTGGGCCTCCTCGACGGAGTGACCACCAATCCCTCTTTGATCGCCAAGGAAGGCGCAGACTTCAGGAAGCGGATTGTGGAAATTTGTGAAATTGTTCAAGGCCCCGTCAGCGCCGAAGTCACTTGCACGGACACCGAAGGNATGTGCCAGCAGGGACGCGAGCTGGCCAAAATCCATTCCTGGGTGGTCGTGAAGACCCCGACGACCAGAGAGGGCTTAAAGGCCGCCAAGTGCCTGGTGGGNGACGGCATCAAAGTGAACTGCACCCTTTGTTTCTCCGCGCCCCAGGCCTTGCTGGTCGCAAAGACCGGGGCCACCTACGTCAGCCCGTTCGTGGGCCGGCTGGATGACATCTCCCACGTTGGAATGGACCTGGTCCGCGACATCCTCACTATTTATCGCAATTATTCTTTTAAGACTCAGGTGTTGGCCGCTTCACTCCGTCATCCCTTGCACGTCGTGGACGCGGCGAAAGCGGGAGCCGATGTCGCCACCATGCCCTTCAAGGTCTTTGAGCTGCTGTTTAAGCATCCTCTGACCGACAAGGGCCAGGACCAATTCCTGAAGGACTGGGAGAAGCTAAAGGCTCGGTGATTCCATCAGAAGGACTCACGCAGACTCTGCTGATTGCGGCCGCGGCGGTCTTGGCGGGAGTTTGGGTCACGATCCGCCTCATCCTTTGGAGGCGGAAGACTCCCGCGGAGCTCGAGAGACTTCGCCGCCTGGACGTTAACCGCCGCGGGCGGATCGCCACCGCCCTCATCCTGGACATCCTCGAGCCCGAACTGTCCGAACCCGGCCCCCGTTTGCTGATTTACAAATACACGCTCGCGGGCGTCATCTACGAAGCCTCCCAGGATATTTCCGGACTGCCTGACATCATCCCCCTNGCGAGACGAATAACCGGGCGTACGGCCAACCTGAAGTACGACCCCAAGAGGCCATCGAACTCCATTATCGTTTGCGAGCACTGGTCCGGTCTGCCGGAGTGGAATACCGGGTCCGGCGGCGCGGAGGACAGCGTTGAAGAGCGGGCGCTCAGGAACGTGGACTGAGCTCTCCGCCTTTGTCGCCCGCCGAGGCAGGCCCCTGGCACGCAAAGCTCTCACTTTGATGACTCACCAGGAAAAACTCGAAGAATTACGTCGAAGGCATGAGCGAGCGGAAGCCGGTGGCGGCGAAGAACGTCGTGCCCGCCAGCACGCCGAAGGCAAGCTCTCCGCGCGCGAACGCCTCGAGTTGCTCTTTGACGACGCGTCCTTCGAGGAAATCGACAAGCTGGTTGAACACCGATCCCAGGACTTTGGCATGGCCGAACAGCGGCCGCCCGGCGACGGCGTGGTGACCGGCTATGGACGGGTCAACGGCCGCNTGGCTTACGGCTTCGCTCAGGACTTCACGGTCTTCGGGGGCTCGCTGAGTGAGGCCAACGCCGCCAAGATCTGCAAAGTGATGGACCTGGCCATGAAAGTTGGCGCGCCCGTCATCGGCTTAAATGACTCCGGGGGAGCGCGCATCCAGGAAGGAGTGGCTTCGCTCGCGGGTTACGCGGAGATCTTCCTCCGCAATACTCTTGCTTCTGGCGTCGTCCCGCAGATTTCCGCCATCATGGGCCCCTGCGCGGGCGGCGCTGTCTATTCGCCTGCCATCACCGATTTCACGGTGATGGTGGACAAATCGAGCTACATGTTCGTGACCGGGCCTGACGTGATCAAGACGGTGATGCACGAGGACGTGACGAAAGAAGACCTCGGCGGGCCGATGACCCACAACTGCAAAAGCGGGGTCGCCCACTTCGTCTCCCGCGACGATCCGGACTGCCTGGCCGTCATCCGCGAATTGCTCTCCTTCATGCCGCAAAACAATCGCGAGGACCCGCCGCGCGTCTCGACCAACGATCCCCCGGACCGCGGGGAGGACTCGCTGGACTCGCTGGTGCCCGCCGAGTCCGACCGGCCCTACGACATGAAGGAGAT
>JGI25382J43887_10000435_pt1 | contig 13868 bp, 15 predicted proteins | sample GraSoi013_1_40cm_3_FD_43887 | JGI IMG/M metagenome (IMG submission 43887) | reverse complement strand
CCCGCCATGACGAAGCCGAGCGCCAGCGGCAGCAAGGAGACGAAGTAGGCAAGGTATCGGAGAAAGGCCGCGCCCACCGACAGTAACTCGCCGTCGATGCCGACGGCGCGGATGCTCACCGCCATCTTGCCCACCGTCTGCCCGCCGAGGGCGTGGAGCGCGGTCGTGTAGAGGAGGGTGAAGAGCCACGTGAACGCCACCGCGACGAACTGGACGGCCATGGCCTCGCCCGTCTGGCGCCCCCCCAGACGTCCGGCCGCGAAGCGGAGCGAGGCCAGCACGAGGAAGAACACGATGGAGTCGATCAGCAGCGCGACCACGCGGATCCAGAAGCCAGCCGGACGGGGCTCGCCCCCGACGCGCTCGTTCACGGCGTGTATAATATCGCCATGATTTCGGTGCGGGATGGCCAAAATCGCATCCTCGCACAGGTCACACAGCGCACCCCGCCGGAACTCGTTCCTCTCGCCGATGCGCGCGATCGTGTGCTGTGGGAAGCCGCCCGCGCGCCCTTCGACGTGCCGCCGACCGACAACTCCGCCGTCGATGGCTACGCGGTGTCGAGCGCCGACATTCCGGCCACGGACACCCGCGAGCTGAGCGTGGTCGCCGATCTCCCCGCCGGTTCCGTCTTCGACGGCGTGGTNCAGCCNGGGCAGGCGATCCGCATCATGACCGGCGCCCCGATGCCGCCGGGCCCGGACACGGTCTATCCCCAGGAGAGCGTCGAGCGCGTCGGCGATCGCATCCGGGTGCCGCCGATCGCCAGGGGCGCGAACGTCCGCCGGCGCGGCGAGGACGTGGCCAGCGGCACGATCGTGATCGAGGCGGGCGCCGTCCTGCGACCGCAAGAGCTGGGGCTGCTCGCCTCGCTCGGCCAGCGCCACCTGCTGGTGAGCCAGCCGCCGCGCGTCGCGCTGCTCTCCACCGGCGACGAGGTGGCCGAGCCCGGCGCCACCCGCAAGCCCGGGCAGATCTACGATGCGAACCGCTTCACGCTGCGCGGCCTCAGCGAGCAGTGCGGGGGCGTGGTGACCGACCTCGGTATCGTGCCCGACCAGCGCGATCTCCTCCGGACGCGCCTGCTGGAGGCGGCGGAGGTCGCGGACCTCGTCATCACCTCCGGCGGCGTGTCCGTCGGCGCTTACGATCTCGTGAAGGAGGTGCTGGGCGAGATCGGCGGCATCGACTTCTGGCAGGTGGCCATGCAGCCGGGCCGGCCGCTGGCGGTGGGCCGCATCGGGCGCGCGCACTTCTTCGGCCTCCCCGGCAATCCCGTCGCCTCCATGCTCACCTTCCTGCTCTTCGTCCGGCCGGCGATCTTCACGCTGGCGGGGCGGCGGCGGGTCCTTCCCGAGACATGGCCGGCGCGGGCGGCAGAGCCGATGCGCAAGAAGGCGGGCCGGCGCGAATTCAAGCGCGGCATCCTCCGCTTCGACCGGGGGGGCTGGGAGGTGCGCACCACCGGTCCCCAGGGCTCGGGGATCCTGAGCTCGATGGTCGCCGGCAACTGCCTCATCGTCCTGGAGGAGGAGCGCGGCGACGTGGCGGCCGGCGAGACGGTGCTGGTCGAGCCGTTCGGGTGGACGGACTGATGGCCGGAGCGATCACCGTCGAGCTGATCGACACCCTCAAGAACACCGTCCGCGATCTCCTGCGCGACACCGCCCGCGCCTTCGCTCATCTCACCTACGCCGATCTGAGAGTCGAAGTCACCGAGGTGAAGGCCGCCGCCGCCGAGAACGGCGCCAGCAAGTTCTCGGGGGACGACTACGGCTTCACGCTGGGCGTGCGCGTCCTGGCCGGCCACCGCACCATCGCGCCCGGCTACGTGGGCCTCACGCTCGGCGCCGCCGACGTCCCCGACATCGAGCGCGTGATCCGCGAGGCGCTGGAGCGCGCGTACCGGCGGGCGAGCGTGAACGCCGAGATGAAGGCAGACGCGCGGGAGAAGTTCGGCCCCCTGGGCGCCGCCCTGGCCGATACGCGCCTGCATCCTATCGAGGTGCGCGAGGACACCGTCCCCGCCGTGTACGCGACGGACCCGCGCTCCGTGCGCCTGGCCGACATGGTCGCCTACGCCACCGACGTCTCCCGCCAGGTCGCCGCCGTCGACTCCCGCCTCAAATACAACTCGATCTCGACGCTCACCCAGATATCGCGCGAGCTCTTCGCCTCGACGGAAGGCGCGCTGATCGACCAGGCCTTCGCCCTGACCCAGGGCGCCTGCTCCATCGTGGCCGTCTCGGCGGCGACCAGCCAGGACCTCTACGACGTGCTCGGCCACCAGCGGGGCTGGGAAATTCTGTTGGAGGGCGTGGGCGAGTCGCTCATCCGTTTCCCGACGTTCCGCGACTTCGCCCTGGAGCTCGCCCGGGAGGGTGTGGCCCTGGCCGAGGCGCCGGTCCTGCCCACCACCGACCGCGAGGTGGTCGTGGTCACGGACCCCCACTACAACACGCTGGTCTCCCACGAGATCGTGGGCCACCCCGTGGAGCTCGACCGCGCCCTCAAGATGGAAACCGCCTACGCCGGCCGCTCCTGGCTCCTGCGCGGCCTCGGCGAGCACCAGCTCGGCAAGCGGATCGCCTCGCCGCTCGTCACCGCGTACTCGGACCCGTCCCTGCCCGGCTACGGCCACTACCGCTACGACCACGAAGGCGCGCCGGCGCGGCGGGTCGTCCACATCGACCACGGAATCTTCACGGGCTTCATGAACAGCCGCCAGACGGCCGCGATCTTCGGCGGGGCGCCCAACGGACACTATAAAGCCACCGACGCCGCGCTGGTGCCGCTGATCCGGATGTCCACCACCGTCTTCGCGGGGGGCGAGCGGGATCCGCGGGAGATCCTGAAGGAGGTGGACCGCGGTTACTACGTGGCCGGCCACCGCATCCCGTCGATCGCCGAGAGCCGCGAGAACTTCCGGATCTCCGCCCGCCGCGTCCACGAGATCCGGAACGGCGAGCTGGGCCGCCTCTACCGCGACGGCGGCATCGCCGCCGACAGCCGCGACTACCTGATGAACGTGGACGCCATCGGCTCGGACTTCCTGCTCTACCCGATCCCCAACTGCGGCAAGGGCCAGCCCATGCAGACGAAGAAGCTCGGCAACGGGGGCCCCACGATGCGCAGCCGGGCCCGGGTGGTGGGGGGCTGAGGCCGTGGGCCGGGCGCTGATCCCCCTGCTGGAGGCGGCGCTGCTCCTGGTGGCCGCGGCGCCGGCGGCGCTGCCCGAGTATCCGGTCGCCTTCGTCACGGTGGACGAGCTGAAGGGGGCGCTCGACCGCGGCGTGCCGGCGGACGTGATCGACGTGCGTACGCGCGGCGAGTTCGACGAGCTGCACATCAAGGGAGCGCGCTCGATTCCGCTCCGCAGCATCGCCGACAGGATCGGCGAGATCCCCCGGACGGGCCTGGTCGTCTTCTACTGAGCGTGCCCGCACGCGCTGTCCCGGGGGGCCAGCAACATCCTGTACGAGCACGGGTGGCGCAACCACCGCGCGCTCGACGAGGGCCTGCCCGGCTGGGTCGAGAAAGGCTACCCGCTGGAGGGCGCCCGCCGGTGATCGCGGCCGCCGATCTCGCGAAGGCGGCGCGAGCGGCGCTGGAGTATGCGCGGGCCCAGCCCGGCGTGCGCGAGGTGGAAGTCTTCGTCGCCGCCAACACGAGCCTGCTCACCCGGCTCTGCTACACCTCGCACATCGCCTCCAACGGCGTGGAGGAGCCGAAGTCCGCTCAGGCCCACGGCATCGGCATCCAGGCCGTGTTCGACGGGGCGGAGGGCCCCCGCCTCGGCTTCGGCAGCGAGCCCAGCGACCTCACACCGCGCGGCGCCGAGCGGGCGCTGGCCAAGGCGCGGGCCGCGGCGGTCTTCGATCCCGAGTTCGTCTCGCTGCCGCGCCCGAGCCGCGAGCCGCGCGGGCTCTTCGATTATCACGACGCCAAGCTCATGGCCCTCGACGACGCGAGCCTGGTCGAGGCCGGCTGGAAGGTGATCGGCGGCGGGCTCCGGACCTTTCTGGCCTCCTCCCGCCTGGCCGAGCTCGCGGGAAGCGACGAGGGGCTCCGGGCCCTCGGCCTCATCCTCGGCGGCGACGTCACCATTCTGCAGGAGCGCATCGCCATCGCCTCCACCCACCTGCCCCAGATGCAGACGGACGAATCGGCGCTGATCACTGCGTTCGTGACCGCGATGGTGGAGGCCCGCGATGCCAAGGGCTCGGGCTGGTCCACCGGCGTGCGCCTGGACGACTTCACCGATGAGTCCGGCGCCGACGCCGCCCAGCACGCCATCGAGGCCATCGGCGGCCGGCGGGTGCCGTCCGGCGAGTACACGGTCATCTTCGGCAGGCAGCCCGTCGCCGACCTGCTCAACAACCTCATCGTGCCGGCGTGCACGGCCAGCGCCTTCTACGCGTCGAGCACACCCTTCCTCGGCAAGCTCGGCCGACGGGTGGCGTCCCCGCTCCTCACTATCTACGATCACGGCGCCATGCCCGGGCTCATGGGCTCCAAGGGCATCACCTGCGAGGGCCTGTCCACCGGGCGTACCGATCTCATCAAGGACGGGATCCTCGTCGGGTGCCTCAGCAACTGGTACGAAACACAACGGCTGCTCCGCGACCCCGCGCTCGCTGGCAAGCTCGGTGCNACCGGAAAGGCCGCGGAGGCNGCACTGGCGCCGCGCAACGGCTTCCGCTTCGAGGCCGGCGGCGGCCGGCAGTTTTACACTCAACCGGGGATCGCCGCCTCGAACGTGCTGGTGGAGGGGAGCTCGCCGGTGTCCCTGGACGNGCTGGTCCGGACGGTGAGGGACGGCCTGTACATCGGTCGCATCTGGTACACGTATCCCATCAACGGGCTCCGGGCGGGCGATTTCACCTGCACGGTCGTCGGCGACTCGTATATCATCCGCGATGGCCGCTTGGCGGCGCCGCTCCGGCCCAACACGGTGCGGATCAACGACAACATCCTGCGGCTCCTCGGCAACGTGGTCGGCATCACCAAGGACGTGAAGGGCACCATCGTGTGGGCGGCCGACGAGGTCGTCTACGCCCCCGAGATCGCCGTCGCCGGCGTCCGGGTCGAAGAGATCGCCGGCTTCATGGAGGGGCTTTCCTGATGGCAGACGTGGTTCGTCTCGANGCGATCGCCCGCGNATGCCGCGTGCAGATCATCCGGATGCTCGCCCACGCGGGCTCGGGGCATCCGGGCGGCTCGCTCTCCGTCATCGACCTCGTGGTGACGCTCATGTTCGGCCGCATGCGGCACGATCCCAAGCGACCCGACTGGCCCGAGCGGGACCGGCTGATCCTGTCCAAGGGTCACGCGGTCCCCGCCCTCTACGCCGCCNTGGCCCGCGCGGGGTACTTCCCGGAAGACCAGCTGATCACGCTCCGCAAGCTCGGCAGCCCGCTGCAGGGGCACCCCGATCGGACGACGCTGCCCGGCATCGAGGCCGCCACNGGCTCGCTGGGCCAGGGGCTGTCGATCTCGCTGGGGATCGCGCTGGGCCTCAAGATGGCCGGCTGGCCGGCGCGCGTGTACTGCATCCTCGGCGACGGCGAGATCCAGGAGGGCCAGGTGTGGGAGGCAGCGATGTCCGGCCCCCAGCTGGGCCAGCCCCAGCATCCCCTCGACAATCTCACCGTGATCCTGGACTACAACAAGATCCAGCTGGACGACTTCGTCGCCAAGATCCGCGACCTCGAGCCCGTGCTGGCCAAGTGGCAGGCGTTCGGCTGGCCGGTGGTCGAGATCGACGGCCACAAGATCGATCAGATCGACAAGGCCCTCGATCAGGCGGAGGCCACCCGCGGCAAGCCCTTCTTCATCGTGGCCCATACCGTGAAGGGCAAGGGCGTGTCGTTCATGGAGAACCAGCCCGAGTGGCACGGCAAGGCGCCCAAGCCGGCCGAGGCGATCGCGGCGGTCCGCGAGATCCTGGGCGTCAGCGAAGCCGCCTGGGAAGAGTATCTGGCCAAGGATTCCACCACCCGCGCGCTCGTGGGCGAGCTGCGCGCGCTCGAGAGAAAGTAAAGGAGACCTGGATGCCTGGGAAAGCCACCCGCGCCGCATTCGGCGAGGCGCTCCTCGAGCTGGGGGCGCGCGACGAGCGGATCGTCACCCTCGACGCCGATCTCTCGAAGTCCACGATGACGGTGGCCTTCGCCAAGAAGCATCCCGACCGCGCCTTCAACCTGGGCATCGCCGAGCAGAACATGATCGGCACCGGGGCCGGCCTGGCGCTGGCCGGGAAGATCCCGTTCGTGTGCTCGTTCGCCTGCTTCCTGGTGGGCCGGTTCGAGACGATCCGGATCTCCGTCGCCTACACCAACGCCAACGTGAAGCTCGTCGGCACCCACGCCGGGATCGCCATCGGCGAGGACGGTTACAGCCAGATGGGGCTCGAGGACGTCGCCTGCATCCGGTCCCTGCCGAACATCGCGATCGTCCAGCCCGCGGACGAGCTGGAGACGAAGCAGGCCGTGGCCTACGCGGTCGAGCACGAGGGCCCTGTCTACCTGCGACTCACCCGCCAGACCATGGAGCCGGTCTGTCCGCCCGACTATCGCTTTCGGCTCGGCCAGTGGCTGGTGCTGAGAGGGGGCCGCGACGTCACCCTCATCGGCTCGGGCGGGCCGATCGGGAACTGCCTCGAGGCCGCCCGGCTGCTCGCCGCCGAGAGCATCTCCGCGGAGGTCGTCAACGCGGCGTCGATCAAGCCGCTCGACGAGGACCTGCTCTTGCGGTCGGCGGGCCGCACGGGCCACGTCGTCACCGTCGAGGACCACGCACTGGCGGGCGGTCTGGGCGGCGCCGTCGCCGAACTGCTCGGCGAGGTCATGCCCACGCCGTTGAAGCGGCTGGGGGTGCAGGGCTTCGGCGAGTCCGGCGATTCCAAGGGGCTCTACGCCAAGCACGGCCTCGATCCGGCCGGCATCGCCGCCAGCGTGAGGAAGTTCCTCAACCGCTGAGGCCGGGGCGCCGGGCTTGGCTCAGCCGNGATCACTCCGACAGTTTGAGCAGGAGCCCCGAGCGCCGCGCGCGACGGACCGCCGCCACCAGCGCCCAGTGGGACACCAGAATATAGCCGGCGGCGAGCAGGAAGCCCACCCGCAGCGGGGCGCGGAACTCCGGGACGAACCCGTAGTGCGCCCGGTACGCATCCAGGAAGTAGGTCAGGGGGATCGCCGCCGCCACGCCGGCCACGGGGCCCGGCAAAACGGAGATGGGATAGTAGATCCCCGCCAGCAGCAGGACGAGATTGATGCTGGCCCAGGCCGCGGTCTCCGCCCGCAGGCCGACCAGCATGACCAGCGCGCAGACGAGGACCCCGATGACCCACGCGGTCAGAAAGCACCCGGCCAGGAACGCCGCCAGCGGCAACGGTCCGGCGCCGAGCGGGTCGAAGCCGAAGGCCCACCGGGCCAGTAGGGCCTGCAGGAGGAAGACGAACACCCCGCGCACCATGCCGACGATCCAGGCGCCGACGGTGAGGTGCCGCACGCCGATCGGCGCCACGAACTGGTGCTTCATCGACTTGCTCCAGGCGTCGTAGAGGAGGGCGTAGGCGACGTCGAGCTGGCAGACCTGCAGCGTGTTGAACGCGATCGTCCCGGTGAGGACGAAGGAGATCTCCGGGCCGGAGAGCCCGAGGAACCGGGTGAGGAGGCCGATCGACATCACGTTGACCACCGGCCAGAAGAGCAGTTCGAAGAGCAGAAAGACGTTGCGGGACGCCATCTGGAGATTGCGCAACGCGAAGGCCCAGACGGCCACCAGCTCAGCGCGCCAGCTCGACAAAGACCTGCTCCAGATCGGGCTCCCTCACCTGGACGTCGCGCACCATCACGCCCTCGCTGTGCAGGGCGCGGAGCAGCTCGGGCAGGCGCTTGTCGGCCTCGTCCACGGTACAGTGCACGCGGCCGTCGGCCACCGCGCAGCGCAGGACGCCGGGCGCCTGGCTGAGCCAGGGCACGTGCGGCGGATCGAGCCGCAGCGCGATCACGTCACCGATGCGGATCTGGCGCTTCAGGTCGCCCGAGGTGCCGCGGGCGAGGATGAGGCCGGCCTTGATGAAGGCGATCTCGTCGCACAGCTCTTCCGCCTCCCGCATGTAGTGGGTCGTCAGCACGATGGTCATCCCGCGCTCGCGCCGCAGCGACGCGATGTGGGAACGCATGCGGACGGAGATGTCGGGATCGAGCCCGAGGGTCGGCTCGTCCAGGAAGAGCAGCTCCGGATCGTTGACGAGGGACTTGGCCAGCGACAGGCGCTGCTTGAGGCCGGTGGAGAGCTCGTTGTAGGGGACGCGACGGTGCGGCCCGAGCTCGCCGACCTCCAGGAGCTGCTCGACGCGCCGCCGGAGCGTGGCGCCGTGGAGTCCGTAGAGCCGCCCGTAGAACGCGAGGATCTCGGCGACCCGGAGGTTCCAGAGGAAGGAGGCGTTGCCGCTGGCGAGGTTGATCCGGCGGCGGAGCAACCCCGCCTCGCGAACCACGTCGTGGCCGAGGATGGTGACGGTCCCCCCGTCGGGCGTGAGCAGCGTGGCGAAGATCGAGAGCAGCGTGGTCTTGCCGGCGCCGTTGGGACCGAGCACGCCGAAGATCGCGCCCCGGGGCACGGCCAGGGACACGCCGCGTAGCGCCGCGGTCCGGCGCCGGCCGAGCAGGCCCGAGTGGAACGTCTTCACGACATCGCGCGCGTCGATGGCGAGCATGAGTATGAATGGTAACATGCGGCGCATGATCGCCCCGCCCGAGTGGCGCTGCTCGGTCGCCGACCTGCCAGCGGGCCGGAGCGCCAAGTTCCGTCTCCGCTGCGGCGGGCGGACGGTGGAGGGCTTCGTCGTCAACCACGCTGGCGGTTACCACGCCTACGTCAACCGCTGCGCCCACGTGGGCACGCCGCTCGACCTCTGGCCCAACGAGTTCTTCACCGAGGACGGGCAGTGGCTCATCTGCGCGACCCACGGCGCGGTCTACGAGCCCGACAGCGGCCGGTGCACGGCCGGCCCCTGCCTGGGCGACGCGCTCATCCGCCTGCCGCTGCGCCGCGAGGGTGATGCGATCGTCGTCTCCTGCCCGCGGGAATGAGCGGCGGGCCCGTCGAGATCGAGGAGGCCAACGCGCGCTTCTACCGGGCGTTCGAGGCGCTCGATGTGGCCGAGATGGACAAGGTGTGGGCCCCCGGCGACCACGTCAAGTGCGTCCACCCCGGCTGGCCGCTGCTGGTGGGCTGGGACGCGGTCCGCGCCTCCTGGGAGGCGATCTTCAGCAGCACCGGCGAGATCCGCTTCACGATCAGCGACGTGCAGGTGGCCGCCAGCGCCGACCTGGCCTGGGTCACCTGCACGGAGAACATCCTCTCCCAGATCCGCGGTCGCGTGTCGGTGACGTCGGTGCTGGCCACCAACATCTTCGAGCACGGACCCGACGGCTGGCGCATGATCCACCACCACGCCTCCCACGTCCTCGGGGCCTCCGCCTCCGAACCTTGACCGCCCGGCCCGACGTGCCACAATGAACCTGCCGTGACGGACAGGCGGATCACGCTCGGTGAAGTGCCGCGCTACGTACAGAGCGGCATGCGGCTGGGCATCGGCGGCGGCCCGGTCATGATCACGCCCACCGCCCTGATCCGCGAGGTGATCCGCAGCGGCGCCCGCGACCTGAAGCTGGTGGCCGCTTCCACCGGCGGCTTCGGCCTCGACCTCCTGATCGGCGCCGGCGGGGTGGCGTCGGTGGAGTTCGCCCAGATCGTCTTCAACGAGTTCGGCCCGGCACCGAACTTCCGCCGCTACGCGGAGGGCGGCCGCCTCCGCTGTCTCGACCACACCTGACCCGGGCTCCTGGCGGGGCTCCAGGCGGGAGCCCAGGGCGTCCCCTTCATGGCCGTGCCGGGGCACGTGGGGTCGGACTACGAGCGTCTCCGGCCGGAGTTCAAGGTGATCCCGAACCCGTACGACCCGGCCCAGCCCGTGATGATCGTCCCGGCGATCCGGTGCGACGCCGCGCTCATCCACGCGCTGGCGGCGACGCCCGACGGCACCCTGCTGCTCGACCACATGGAGGACGACGCGCTGCTCGCCCAGGCCTCGCGGGTGGTGATCGCGTCGGCGGAGCGGATCGTGACGCGGGACGAGCTCGGGCGCGCCGGCGAGGGCGTGGTTCTCGAAGGCATCCACGTCACCGCCGTCGTCGAGCTGCCCCGGGGCGCGCACCCCACGTTCGTCCGGGGGCTCTATGCCGTCGACGCCGCGCATCTCAGCGAGTACGTCGTCGCCGCCCGGGACGACGAGGCCTTCCGGGACTACCTCGCCCGCTACGTGCACGGCCCCAAAGACCATGCCGCCTATCTCGCCCTGCTGACGTGACGCCCTGCACGCCCCAGGAGCGGATGGCGACCGTCATCGCCCGCGAGGTGCGCGACGGCGAGACGGTGGCGGTGGGGACGCTGGCCCCGGTGCCGGCCAGCGGCGTCCTGCTCGCCCACTTCACCCACGCCCCCCGGGCCCGCGTCGTCCTCCTCAACCACCCCGATTACTGGCCCTTCCGCCAGGGCTCCAAGGAGTTCTACGACTTCGCGCAGCGGGGCGGGTTCGACCTCTTCTTCCTCTCCGGGGGCCAGATCGATCGCCACGGCAACCTGAATCTGATCGCGGTCGGCGATGTGGAGCGGCCACGCGTCAGGCTCCCGGGCGGGGCCGGCTCGGCGATGCTCTACTACCTGGCCCGGCGGGTCATCGTCTTCCGCACCGAGCACTCCCCGCGGATCTTCGTCGAGCGCGTGGACCACGTGGCGAGCCCGGGCTCGAGCCCGCCCGAGGTCGCGCGGCCGGGCGGCCCCTGGAAGGTCGTCACCCCTCTGTGCGTCTTCCGCTTCGATCGGGAGCGGAAAGCGCTGGTGGTGGAATCCGTCCACCCGGGCGTGACGCGGGAAGAGCTGGCGCGCCGCACGGGCTTCGCGCTCGACGACGTCGGGAGCGTGGAGGTCATCCCCGAGCCCACGTCCGGCGAGCTCCACCTGCTCCGCACCCGCGTCCGCGAGGCCGTCGCCAAGACCTACCCGCAGTTCGCCGAGACCGCATTTACCCGTTGATCGGCCCCCGGGCGCCGTCGGTGCGGAGAGGGCCGGGCCCCAGCGGGGCCGCCCCGCCGCCGGCGGCGGGCGTCAGGGCAGGCGCGTGTAGCGCGCCCGGAGGCTGTCGAAGCGCCGCGAGCGCCGGATGCCGCGGCGGTGGAGCGTGAACCAGAAGAGCATGGACAGGATCCGCAGGCCATAGATGATCGAGGCCGCCAGGCTCGCCGACGAGGCTTCGGGGAAGTAGCGGGTGGGCACCGCGATCTCCTCGATCCGGAAGCCCGCGGCGACGATCTGCCCGACGATCTCCTGATCGAACACGAAGCCGTCGGAGTTCAACACGAAGTTGACGACTTCCAACACTTCGCGCCGGAAGGCGCGATAGCCCGTGTGGTACTCGCTGAGGTTCAGGCCGAAGGCCCGGTTTTCGAGCCAGGTGAGGCAGCGGTTCGCCGCGTACTTCCACCAGGGCATCCCCTGCGCCAGCGGCGAGCCCGCCTTGCGCCGTGACCCCAGCACCACGTCGGCGCGACCGCCGGCGACGGGCTCGATGAGCCTCGGCACCAGCGCCGGATCGTACTGATAGTCCGGGTGCACCATCACTACGATGTCGGCCCCCGCTCGCAGCGCCTCCGTGTAGCAGGTCTTCTGGTTGGCGCCGTAGCCGTAGTTCCGGTTGTGGACGAAGACCTCGAGTCCCAGCTCGCGCGCGACCTGGAGCGTGGAGTCGGTCGAGCCGTCGTCCACCAGGATGACCGTGGTCACCGCGTCCTTGGGAAGCTCCTCGTACGTCAGCCGCAGCGTGCGGCCTGCGTTGTAGGCCGGCATCACCACGACCACCTTCGGCTTCGGGAGCCGCTCGATATCACCCATCTCGCTCCATGATCCGGCCCCCGGCCTCAGTCGGCAAGATTGGAGTAGAGGCGGCGCCCTCCGGCCTCGACGATGAGGTGCACGTCGGCCGGCGGCAGCGTGTGCACCACGCTGCGATCGGCGTCGACGACGGAGATCAGGAACATCCGGCCGGGAGCCGTCCACGCCTGGCGCAGCCGGCCGGGAGACCAGAAGATGTCGCGGGCGTCCGGGAAGGTCGCGCCGAAGGCCAGGTTGGACATGAGGCCGTTGACGACGTGNACGGGGCGCCTCAGCGCCAGCAGCACNGAGGCGGTGTTCTCGAGCGAGCCCTCGTGGACGATCGTGTCACCCGGCTGCGCCCGGCGCGCCAGCGCCTCGGNGATGGGCGCCGCCGAGCGGCCGCGTGCGAACTCGGCCATCCCCTTGCCCGCTCCCGGCAGGAACGCCAGCATCGCCGCCAGCGCCACGGTGAGGCCCAGNTCCGTCGCCCGCCGCCACGCCGCCACCGCCAGCACGCCGGCGGCGACGGCGAAGATCGCCGCCGACGTGGCGANGACGGGACGAAAGGCCTCNAGGGGACGCGCGGGCGCGGCCTGCCCCCGGGCGGCGAGGTTCCGTGTCGTCTCGTCTACCGCCGTCACCACCTCCCGCGGAATGGGCAGGGCGTCCGCCCACGCCGCCGCCGCCGCAGCCGCCGCCAGCGCGAACACGATCGCCATGGGGACCAGGAGCACCCGGGCGCTGACGGCGCCGGACCCACGGGCGATGGTCTCGTCCCACAGGCGCGCGACGAGCAGCGCGAGGGCGGGGAGCGCCGGCAGGCCGTAATGCGGGAGCTTGAAGGGGGAAAAGGTGAAGACCGCCACCACCAGGAACGCCCAGAGCGCGAACAGGGCCAGGAGTCGATCGGCGGGGCTCTCCCACGGCCGGCGCAGCGCGCGCGCCACCGCCCACGGCGCCGCCAGCGACCACGGCAGGAAGGCGGCCAGGGTGACGGCGAAGAATTCCAGGTTGCCCAGGGGCACGTCCTCGTCGGGGAACACCCGATGGTGCACCAGGTTGAGGACGTGATTGTCCAGGANGGTATACCAGAGAAAGCCGTGGTTCCGCGCCTCGACCGCCAGATACCACGGCACCGCGATGGCCGCGAAGAGCGCGAGCCCCCACCACGGCCACCAGTGGGCCAGCGGGCGCTCGCGGGTGAGCCAGAAGAAGACGCCGATCACCAGCAACGGCCCCCCGGCACCGAGGAGGTCCTTGGCCATGGCGGCCAGCGCCAGGCTTCCCCAGANCAGCGCAAGGCCCCAGCGGCCGCCGCGCCCCAGATAGGCGGCGACGAAGCCGGCGTAGGCCAGCATGATGAAGAAGATGAACGGCAGATCGGGCTTGACGAGCCGGCCGTAGAGGAACATCCCCAGATTCGTGGCCACCATGAGCCCGGCGATGAGCCCCAGGCGGGAGCCGCCGATCATGATGCCGATGCGCGCGGTGACGGCCGCGCACGCCACGGCGGCCAGCGCGGGCCAGAACCGCGCCGTGAACGGCGTGACCCCCGCCGTCGCGAACAAGCTCGACATCAGCCAGTAGAGAAGCGGGGGCTTGTCGAAGTACCGCACGCCGTTCAACCGCGGCGTCACCGGGTCGCCGCTCTCGCTCATCGAGCGGGCGATTTCGGCGTGGAAGCCCTCGGGCGGGTCGATGAACGGCGCGTCGCCCAGACCGACGAAGTAGAGGGCCGCCGCGATGACGGCGACACCGAGCGGGATCAGGCGCACCAGCCGCGGCTACCCGAAGCTCTTGTCCATTCCGTCGAAGAACTGCCGGACCGCCCGGCGGACGGCCTCCTGCCGCTCGGCAGTCGTGGCGTGCCGGACGACGATGTGATCGCCCACGTCCGAGTGCTCGGCGTCGGCCAGCTCGTGAAT
>JGI25382J43887_10000432_pt1 | contig 13892 bp, 13 predicted proteins | sample GraSoi013_1_40cm_3_FD_43887 | JGI IMG/M metagenome (IMG submission 43887) | reverse complement strand
TGCAGCCCGCTCACCGGTCGTCCGCTGATGCTGGATTTTGTTCTGGAGCTTCATCAGACCATCAAGCACCATTTCCGGCCGCGGCGGGCACCCTGGTATGTAGACATCGACGGGTATGATCGTATCGATACCCATGACGGTCGCGTAGTTGTCGTAGAAACCTCCGGTGCATGTGCAGACTCCGAAGGCAACCACCCACTTCGGGTCGGCCATCTGTTCGTAGATCCGCTTCAAGACCGGCGCCATCTTGTGGCTGATCGTACCCACAACGAAAAGTACGTCCGCCTGTCGCGGAGAAAAGCGCGGTAATCCGGCTCCGAAGCGATCCACGTCGTAGTGAGAGCAGGCGGTTGCCATGTACTCCATCCCGCAACATGCGGTTACGAAAGGATATTGGAATATCGAGTACTTTCGTGCCCAGCCAATCGCCTCATCGAGGCGGCTCGTAAAGAATGAATCGTTCATAACCTCACCGCCAATTCAAGGCGCCATTGTCCCAGGCGTAAACGAAACCCACCATCAAGATCCCAAGAAAGACTCCTATATCAATCAGGCCGGAAAGCCCTAGTGCGCGGTACACCACAGCCCATGGATAGAGGAAAACGAGCTCGACGTCGAACAAAATGAAAAGAATCCCGATCAAGTAAAACTTGATCGCGAACCGGCCAACCGGGAGCGAGAACGGCTCCTTTCCGCATTCGAATGGCGCTAACTTTACCGGCGTCGGATTTTTCTTTCCCAGCGTAGAACTCAATAAGACCATCAACGCCGTGATTCCGCCTGCCAACACAAAACTGACGCCAATTCCAATGTATTCGTTCATAACCTGCATGACGCGACGGCAGTATACATCATTGTTGGCCGTCGTTGCTTTGCGCCAGATGTCATCCGCGCGTGGGCGGCCGGAATACGCGAACGTAAGGACGAAGAACACTTGCTCCGGGCAACTGCTCAGAAACGAGTGCTCAGGGTTCAATAACGGCGGCCGCTTGCATGCGGAATTTGCCGTCTAAGGCAGATCCCACACAGGGATTATTCTCGCCGGAATGTAGGCAATAAGACGCTCCGCCTGTTTTTGGCAATGCGTCGAATCGAATGCTTCGTGCAGATTGGGATACCAGTCGTTGCAGAACTCGCCGAGCAAGTCCTGCGACCGGACACTGCTCAGTCGGACTCTCACTGAAGCTCGGGCATTAGGTTCTCTTTGCGCGGAGGGCTGGCTTGAAGTAGTGCACACGTGCGTGGTGATAATCCTTCAACTTCGCATCAGTGGTAACCAAGATCAGTTTGTGGACGCGAGCGCTGGCCACAATCAGTTCGTCGGCTGGATCCCGATTCGGAAATTTTCGTGGCATAGGTTGCCCCCGCGCGCCCCACCACTCGCATCGGCCATCACCGCGAAGAGAAATGTCCTTTTGAATCCCGCGTTCCCTGGAGAATCTCGCCCGGAGTTCCGTTCGTCCATGCAAGTTCACAACCTAAGAGACGCCGTCACGGTATACGGGCCGATACGCGTGCCTGTCGTCAGGGCCACTCGTTCGATTCCTGGGATATTGCCCCCATTGCGGCAATGACCTCAGCGCCGCCACGACAGCCGTCATGCTCTTGCAAAACAAAGGTTGATCCGTCAAGAATGGACCAACAGTAGGAGGCGCTCATGACGCTATCTCTTCGAGGCGCGGCGACTTTGCTTCTCATTCACACGATAGCCGCAACAGGTCTGTCAGAAACTCATCGGTTCGAACCGAAGGTCTTCTACAACACCTTTTCGGGTGCGCATCCACCGGCGCTGCGGATTAAACCGGGGGATCGCGTGAATACCTACACGATTGATGCTGGAGGCAGGGACGCAACCGGTGCGCAGCGCGGAAGAGGTCCGAATCCTCAAACCGGACCTTTTTATATCGAAGGTGCGGAGCCCGGCGACACGCTTGTCGTCCATCTGCTGCGCCTCGAGACGAACCGAAGCACAGGTTACTCGGGTTCGCTTCTGGCGCCGTACAGCGTCGATCCGGGTTTTCTGCGGACGGAAGCGTTACGGGAGGCGAAGCAGTTGACGTGGCAGATCGACAAGCAGAAAGGTGTCGCGACTCTAGAGCCCGGCGACTACAAAGGACCTCGCCTCGAACTGCCTCTGCGTCCGATGCTCGGCTGCATCGGGACGGCTCCGGCCAACAATGCCGCGATTCCGACGTCATCTCCCGACAATTTCGGCGGCAACATGGATTACAACGGAATGGGGGAGGGCGTTACCGTTATGCTGCCCGTTTTCGAGCCTGGCGCGCTCTTGTTCCTGGGCGACGGGCACGGGCGCCAGGGTGACGGCGAAGTAACGGGCGGCGCCATTGAGACGTCGCTCGACGTCGACTTTTCAGTGGATCTCATCAAGAAGAAGCGCATCAACTGGCCGCGCCTGGAAAATAGCGACTTCATCATGGTGCTGGGCAGTTCCCGCGCGATCAACGAAGCGATGCAGCACGCGACGACGGAACTGATGCGGTGGCTGATGGCCGACTACGGATTCGATGAGCGCGGCGCCAGCCTGTTGCTGGGCCAGGCAATGGAGTTTGAGATTTCGAACGTCGTGGATCCGGAATTTACGATTGTCGCGAAGATGCGGAAGCGATTTCTCGGGCAGCGGTAAGTCCAAACAAAGGGGAGCCTTGCCATAGACTGTAAATACAGGCTATCTTTACAGCATGAGCGGCCGTTTAGTGAATGTCCGATTGGATGAACGACGACTCGAGCGGGCGCGCCGATTACGCGCGAGTGGAATCCCATTGTCAGATCTCGTTCGCGAAGCAATTGATCGGCAATACGAAGAGCTTATTAAGCCGTCAACGCCGCGCGACATCGTAGGGATCATGAAAGAGATCTACGCTCAGTTTCCCGACCCGCCCGGCCTGCCTCTACGCGGTTACGATATTCATGACCGCAGGCAAGCCAGGCAAGCCATCCTCCGCAAGCTTCGCAGAAAGAGGAAATGATTCTCATCGATACGACAGCATTGGTAGCATTGTGCGATCCGAGAGATTCTCTCAACAAGAACGCATTGAAGGACCTGGTGGGTTTGACAAAGTCACAGCTTGCAATCTGTGAACCCGTGCTGTCGGAAGCAAGCTTTCATTTGTCTGCCTCCGCTCAACGCAACCGTTTGCGGCATGTCCTCATGCGACTGCATGTGCAATCGGTGGTAATCGAAGATACGCAATCTCTCTGGAACGAGATCTTCGATTGGCTCGATAAGTATCGTGAACACGAACCCGATTGGGCAGACGGATATCTCGCCGTTTTATGTAGCCGTAATCGAAAATATAAGGTTTGGACCTACGACATCGAGTTCCGTACCCTTTGGCGGAGAACGAACGGCTCGGCAATTCCCCTCGCCATCCGAACGTGACCGAGCCGCGGCAACCCAAGCGTGGGGGGTTCTCTTTGTAACAAAATCCACAATTTGCGTAGCGATCCTCGATAATCGTTTTGGAGATTCCAATTTTGGGTAATCAGGAATAACTCGATGAATGTTGGAGTGCCGAGGGAAAGCGTTCCTTACGAGAAGCGCGTGGCGCTCGTTCCGGACGCGATCAAGAAATTGGTTGCGGCCGGCCTCGGCGTGGTTGTCGAGGCCGGGGCAGGTTTCGGCGCCGGAGTGACGGACGAGATGTATCGCGCTGCAGGCGCGACAGTCGTTGACGGAGCAACGCAAATCCTCGGTAAATCGGACATCATTCTGAAGGTCCAGCCGCCGTCGCTTGAAGAAGCGCGCGCGATTAAGGAAGGCACGATTCTAATCAGTTTCCTGCAGCCGGTCCGGAACCGGGACATCCTGCAAGCGCTGGCTTCGCAGCGCGTGACCGCGTTCAGCATGCATCGCGTGCCGCGCATCACGCGTGCGCAATCCATGGATGCGCTCTCATCACAGTCNAGCATTGCCGGCTACAAAGCGGCACTGATGGCAGCCTCGAATCTCGGTAAACTCATGCCCCTGATGATGACGGCCGCNGGCACGATCCGTCCTTCGTCGGCTTTCATACTCGGCGCCGGAGTGGCCGGGCTGCAGGCGATCGCAACGACAAAACGCCTTGGTGCTGTCGTCTCGGCATTCGATGTTCGTCCGGCCGTCAAGGAACAGGTCGAAAGTCTGGGAGCGAAGTTTATCGACATTGAACTTCAAGCGAAGGACACAGAGACTGCGGGCGGCTATGCGAAGGAGTTGTCCGAAGACTCGAGCCGCAAGGTACGTGAGCTGCTACATGAGACCCTTCGTGGAATGGATGCCGTCATCACCACCGCCCTCGTCCCGGACCGTCCCGCACCGCGGTTGATCACCGAAGACATGGTCAAAGACATGCGGCCAGGCTCGGTAATCGTTGACATGGCNGCGGAAGCGGGTGGTAATTGCGAGCTAACCGAGGTTGGGAAGTCGGTCGTCCGGCATGGGGTCACTATCATCGGTCCATATGATCTGGCGACGACCGTTCCGGCCCACGCCAGCCAGATGTATTCCCGTAATATTTCGAGCCTGGTGTTGTCGCAGGTCAAAAACCGCCGCTTGGATCTCAATTTCGAAGATGAGATCGTAAACGCAATGGTGGTTACGCACATGGGAGAGATGCGAGCGTAATGGGATTCCCCTCCTCTGCGAGGAGGGGAATGCTCCCCGCTTCAGTGCGTGTTCCCGTGATCCGACAGCGACTTCACCAGATCACCGACGATCGCCTTCGCGTCGCCAAAGAGCATGAACGTCTGCGGCGCGTAATACAGCTCGTTTTCGATGCCGGCGAATCCCGGGTTCATGGTGCGCTTGATGGCATAGCAGATACGCGCCTTGTCCGCGTCGATGATCGGCATACCGAAAATCGGGCTGCTCGGATCGTGCCGCGCAGCCGGGTTGACCACGTCGTTGGCCCCGATGACGAGTGCGACGTCCGCCTGCGGCATGTCGTGGTTAATGTCATCCATCTCGACCAGCTTGTCGTACGGGATCTCCGCCTCCGCCAGCAAAACGTTCATGTGGCCGGGCATGCGGCCGGCCACGGGATGAATCGCGAAGCGCACATCGACGCCGCGCTTGGTTAATTGGTCATAGAGCTCGCGGACGCGGTGCTGGGCCTGGGCCACAGCCATGCCGTATCCGGGGATCACCACCACAAGACTGGACTGCTCCATCATTTGTGCCGCGCCTTCGGGCGTTTCGCTCTTGACCGTCTTACTCTCGGCACTGGACGCCTTCGCCTGGACCTGTCCGAAGGCGCCAAAAAGGACGTTCGTGAAGGAGCGGTTCATGGCGCGGCACATAATGATCGAGAGGATGAGACCGGAGGAACCGTCCAGCGCTCCCGCGGTGACCAGCAGTTTGTTGTCGAGAACGAAGCCCATCGCGACGGCCGACAGGCCCGCATAAGAATTCAACAGTGAGATCACAGTGGGCATGTCTGCTCCACCGATCGGGATGACAAACAGAATCCCAAACGCCAGCGCCAGGGCGATGATCACAGGAAAGAGAAAGGCCAGCGCTACTGGATGGAAGATCAAAGCGATGCCGCAGACGATCGCGATCCCAAGAAGCGAAAGGTTGCTTGCGTTCTGCAGCGGGTACGTGACCGGGCGCTGCGGAATCCACCTGATTTCTTGGAGCTTTCCGGCGGCCATAAGGCTGCCCGTAAAAGTCAGGTAGCCAAGAATGATCTCGGCAATGATCGCCGCCGTGCGAAAAGCCGTAAGCTTTTCGACACTCTGCTGTAGCCAGAGGTAATACTCTGCGGTCCCAACGAGACCTGCGGCAAGACCGCCGAACGCATGCGACAGCGCTGTTCGTTGGGGAACGGCAGTTAACGGGACCTGGGACAACGGCACACCGGCCGCGAAGCCGAGAACCAGCGCTAGCGCGATCCAGCCCCAGTGAATGATTCCAGGCTCGATCATGGTGCCGACCACCGCCATGAACATGGCGACCACACCGGAGATCACGCCGCGGCGCGCGGTTCGAGGATCGTTCATCCAATGCAGGGCGAAGACGAAAAGGGCCGTCGCCAACAGATAGGCGATCTGGATGAGTGCGAGCCTCATCACTTGCCGCCTTTTCGTGGCTTGAACATCTTGAGCATGCGATCGGTGATCAAGAATCCGCTAACGAGGTTGGTCATGGAAGCGAACAAGGCGATGGCGCCCAGGAGAGTGATGTATGACGGATGGTCGAGCCCGGTGATCACAATCGAGCCAACAACCGCTATGGCCGAGATCGCGTTCGTTAGCGACATCAGCGGGGTGTGCAGCAACCGCGATACCCGGCTGATCACGCCCAGGCCGATGAAGGTGGCCAACATGAATACGAACAGTGTCTGTATGAAGTCGGCGCCCGGCTCCGGCGCTGTGCTCGGGTCCTGGGCCAAAGCGGCTGCCGGCGCGGCTGCGACCCAGGCCGCCAAGCCGGATGAGAGAATGTACGTGCGCATCTTTAGATCACTGANCGTCTGCACAGCATGAGCAATTTTTATTCTAGCCTGCGGCCGCAATGGGCATCGAGCGGTGAAGAGAAATAGCCACAAAAAGGCACAAAAGACACAAGCTGGCGAAGAGATCTTGTGATTTTTGTGCCTTTTTGGCTATTCACCTTAAGTCACGGAGACACGGCCCAGGCCGCGAGGGTGCCTGGTGCGATGCCGCCGATCACAGTGACCAAGGCGGCCACTGCAAGTGCTGCGAACACCGGTGCCGGGAAGCGTGATGGCGCCGGTTCGTCTGCCTCGTTCATGTACATGAGAACGGCCACGCGCATATAGAAAAACGCAGAAACGACGCTGCAAGCTACTGCCAGAACCGCCAGCGCGATATGCCCGGCACGCACCACGCTCAGGATTACATAGAACTTGGCCGCGAACCCTGCCGTCGGAGGAATGCCGGTCAATGACATCAGAAAAACCAGCATGAGCACGGCCGTTCCTGGCCGTTGCGCGGCCAGCCCTCGGTAGCCTTCCAGTTTCTCGCCGCGATCACCTAAAGCGACGACGACNCCAAACGCTCCGAGCGTCATGAAGACATAAAAGAAGGCATAGNTCATGGTTGCCGATGCACCTGCGGAGGTGCCCGCAATGAGACCCAGCAGTGCGTAGCCCGCGTGCGAAATCGATGAATAGGCGAGCATGCGTTTCATGTCGGTTTGCGATAACGCGATGACGCTCCCGACGATAATGGAGAGCCCGGCGAGGCCCGTCAGCAGCACGGACAAGACTTGCGCCTCCGAACCGTACGCGGCCAGACATACTCTCCCCAGTGCGGCCAGGCCGACCGACTTGGAGCCGGCCGCCAAAAAGGCCGCAACCGGTGTGCTCGCACCTTGATAGGCATCCGGAGCCCAGGAGTGCAACGGCACCGCCGCGATCTTGAAAGCAAGTCCTGCTGCCACCGATCCGATAGCCACGAGAAGAAGCACGTTCGTTCCAGGGCCGTGTCCCGACAGAGCGGAAGCAACTGCTCGGAAGTCTGTGGTGCCTGTGACGCCGTACGTCAGGCTTATCCCATAAATAAGGAGGGCTGAGGCGAAGGAACCAAGAAGGAAGTATTTGATTGCCGCCTCATTGGAAGTGGGTATCTCCACTCGGATGCCGACAAGGATATAGGAACAAAGCGTCATGAGTTCCAGGCTCAAATAGAGAGACAACAGGTCGTTAGCCGAAACTGCAAGCATCATTCCCGTTGCAGCCAAAAGGAGCAAAGCATGGTACTCGCCGTGCGGAATCCCTTCGAGGCTCCTCACGGAAAGAAGAGCGGCCAGAGCTAATGTGGCGGCAATGAGAACCTTGAAGAATTGCGAGTAACCATCCAGAACAAGCATCCCTCCAAAAGCGATGTTGCGACCCTGTGACAGGATCCAGATTGAAGCCAGAGCAGCAGCCAGCGCAGCAAGTACGGTCGCGGCTGCGGCCAGACGTGTTCGCTGGATCCGGCGGGCTACGAGGAGGAGTACGAGCGACATGCCACTCAAAATCAATTCCGGAATAAGCATCACCAGATCATTCATGGCGCGACTCCGGCAGCCAGAAGTTGCGCAACGGGAGCATGAACATAGGAGAGTACGTAATCCGGATAGAGGCCGAGGCATACCGTCAGCAACGCCAGCGGCGCCAATGTCGCCATCTCACGGGCGTTGAGTTCGAGTTTCAGACCGACGAGCGCGGGGTTCGACTCGCCCATCGCGACTCTGTAGAAGAGCCAAACAAGGTAGGCTGTTCCCAACGCCACGCCCCACACCGCCATGGCTCCGAGCCAAGCCTGGGTCCTGAAGGCACCGCCGATGATGAGGAATTCTCCCACGAATGAATTCAAGCCGGGAGTCCCCGCTGCCGCCAGGCAAAACAGCGCGAGCAATGTCGAATAAACCGGCGCGATTCTGGCGACACCACCATAGTCACTGATCTCGCGCGTGTGCGTGCGCTCATAGATCATGCCGACGCACAAGAAGAGCGCGGCAGAGATGATTCCATGATTGACCATCTGAAGGATCGCGCCTTCAACGCCATTCCGATTGAGCGTGAAGATGCCCAGCGTCACAAAACCCATGTGGCTGACACTCGAAAACGCAATCAGCCGCTTGACATCCGTCTGGACCAGCGTCACGTACGCGCCCCACACAATGGCCACTGCGGAGATCACGAGCATCGGCTTAAGGAAGAGATGCACGCCGTACGGAAGGATCGGAAGCGACACTCGCAGAAAACCGTAAGCGCCCATTTTGAGAAGGATTCCTGCCAAAATAACGCTTCCCGCTGTTGGAGCCTCGGTATGGGCGTTGGGAAGCCACGTATGCACCGGAAACATAGGAACCTTCACCGCGAACGCAGCTAGAAAGGCCGCGAACAGCCATGCCTGCTCTCGCGGCTGAAGGCTGGCTCTGGCCAGTGTAAGAGCCTTGAAATCCAGCGTGCCGCAGGCGCGATAGATAACAATGATGCCCACCAGCATCAGCACGCTGCCGGACAGTGTGAAAATCAAAAACTTGACGGCGGCGTAGACGCGTCCCGGACCACCCCACACACCGATGAGGAGAAAGACGGGAACGAGCATGAGCTCCCAAAAAATGAAAAAGAGAAACAGATTCGAGGCAGCAAACAACCCGATCATCGCCGTCTCTGCAACCAGTAGCGCCGCGTAGAACTCCCGCTGTCTCGTTTGAACCGCAGCCCACGAGGCTCCAACGCACAGGATGGTCAACAGCGCGGCAAGAAAGATGAACGGAAGGCTGATGCCGTCGACACCCATCCCATAGGTAATGTTTAAGGACGGGATCCAATCTGCGGACTCGACGAATTGCAGTGCGTTGGACGCTTTGTCGAACCCGGCGTAGAGCGGCATTGAAGCGGCGAAAGTCCCAAGCGTCGTGCCCAGAGCAATCCAGCGCGCAACCCGGTCGCTGCCAAAGAGCAGGATCAGGGCTGCACCGATAATCGGAAGGAATGCTGTGGTCGTGAGAACGGGATAGCCGGTCATTTCACAAAAATCGCCGCTGCCAGGAGTACCAGAATTCCAGCCGCCATAATCAGCCCATAATGCTGGGCATTCCCGCTCACCACCGTCCTTAGAACCTGGCTCAAACTTTGGGTCGAACGGCCTACACCGACAATTGCTGAATCGACGACATAACTGTCGAGATCACGAAAAAAATTGGCGGCGCCAAGCACAGGCCGCCGAACCACAAACTCGTAGATCTCTCCAACGAAACCGTATTCCAAACGCGCCAGGGGCCCGCGTACCAACGTTCCCAGGGCGCTTGCACCGCGGCGGTAAAACCAGTCCGTGTCGAGGCTGATCGTGGGCACGGGGTCCAGGTGTTTGAGCAACAGGAAGAATCCCCATGCAGTGAAAGCCAGCATGCCGAGTGTGCTTGTTACGTGCTGCAGGGTATATGGTACGAAATCCACCGGATTCGGAAGACGCTCGTATAACAGTCCGGGAAAGACCCCGATCAAAATGCAGGCAGCTGCCGCCAGTCCCATGGCCACCAGCATATTTCCCGGCGGTTCTTTCCCCGATATTCCTCGATCCTTTCCGAAGAACATGTAATAGGGAAGCTTGAGCCCAGTGTGCAGGAAGGTTCCTGACGATGCTAAAGTCAGCATCAGAAAGATCGCCGCGCGATGGTCCTCGCCCGCAGCAGCAACCACCATGGACTTGCTGACGAAACCGCTGAAAAGCGGCACTGCGGAAATGGCAAACGCGCCAACCATGTAAAGGCCAAGTGTTATCGGCATGGTCTTGTAAAGCCCGCCCATCTCGCTCAGTTTTCTCAAGCCGGTCGTCTGCAGGACGGCTCCCGCTCCCATGAACAGGAGCGCTTTATAAAGGATGTGTGCGAAGGCGTGGGCAGTGGCGCCATTCGCGGCCAGCGCGCTCCCGATTCCCACGCCACAAACCATGTACCCAACCTGGCTGACGATGTGGTAGGCCAGTAACCGCCGCGCGTCATTTTCCAGCACGGCGTAGACGACGCCGTAGACCGCCATGACCGCGCCCAACCACACCAAAAGCTCCGTGCCTGCGAAACCGCGGAGCAGGACGTAGACTGCCGACTTGGTCGTGAACGCAGTCATGAAGACCGCACCCGTCACCGTAGCTTCGGGGTACGCGTCCGGAAGCCATGCGCCGAGTGGTGGAACCGCCGCATTGAGGAGAAACGCGGCGAGGATCAACGCCCAGGCCGGGCCGCCCGAATAAGCTCCCATATCCCCGAAGGCAAGCGAGCCGGTCTGGGACCAATGCAGTACGATTCCTGCGAGCAGAAGCAGTCCGCCGAATATGTGAACCAGGAGATAACGGAACCCCGCTGCCACAGCCGATGTCTCGCGGCGCAGCAATACCAAAAGCGAGGATGAAATCGCCATGAGTTCCCAGAACACGTAAAGCGAAAGGAAGTCCCCGGCAAACGTCACCCCGAGCGCGCTGCCGACATAAGTCAGCGCAGCCACGTGCTGGGAATCGTCTTTGACATGGAGCGCGTACAGCATGCCGATGAAGGCCATGATCGAAAACACATAGGAAAAGACCAGGCTCAAACGGTCCACGCGTCCGAACACGACTTGTTGTCCGAGGAAGCTCGTGACGCCGTAAGTTCCAGGCCTCATCACAAAGCAATCGATCAGCGCTGCGGCAGGAAGAACCAGCATGGCCGCTCGCTTGACATTGCCCTTCAGCAACGGCAGGACCCATGCGCCAACGATCAGCAAAAGTCCGGGGTGCAACCACTCAAGAGTCATAGTAGTCCTCGCGGCGCATGAGCCAGAACTTTCCAATGACTTTCGACACGACGATAATCGCGACGCAGGAAGCGAATCCGTATATAGAACCCCAGGCAGGAAAATCCTCGAAGGAAAAATGCGACTCGCTGCTGCGGAAAATCAGTGGTAATACGATTTCCGCCAGAGCCACGAGAGCGAGGCCGGCATAAAACAGGCGTTTGATGCGCAACTGTAGCGGCGGTCTATGTCCGCCGGAACTCCTTGTTTTGGCGTCACGGGCGGTCATATATCGCCCCTACAGTTTAGAAAGCTCACGGCGTGATCCTCCCAGCCAGGCTTAGAACAAACGCAGGATAAATGCCCAACAACAAGCTTGCCGCAGCAGTGATGGCCAGAGGCGCGACGATCCAGGGAACCTCGTGAACTTCATCGTGACTCGCCGGCTCCGTTTCGAATTCGAAGTAGGCCTTGTACAGAATCTGACCCAGGTAGGCCGCACTAAGAAGCGAGCTAACCAGGAGTACAGCCAATAAGATCAAACTCTGGCGGTCTACTGTGCCGAGAGCGAGATACCACTTGGAGACGAAGCCGCTGGTGAGCGGAATACCCACGATGCTCAAGGACGACAAGGAAAATGCGGCCATGGTCCATGGCATTCGCCGGGCTAAACCGGATAGCTGGCTGATTTCGGTCTTGTGCGTCGATACGTAAATGGAACCGGCGCAAAAGAACAGTGTGATCTTCGAAACGGCGTGGTTGGTGATGTGCGCGATTCCACCCTGCACGCCTCGGGAATTCAAAAGCGCTGCACCCAAAATGATGTAGGAGAGCTGGCTGACGGTCGAGAACGCCAGCCGCGCTTTCAGATTGTCCTGGCCGAGTGCGAGAAGCGATGCAGCCAGGATCGTCACCGAAGCAGCTACCAGTGCGAGTTGGTCTGCTCCGAGTTCGCGCATCGCATCCAAGCCAAAAATAAAAAGAAAAACACGAAGCGTCGAAAAAACGCCGGTCTTCACAACGGCTACGGCATGCAACAGCGCGCTCACCGGAGTGGGCGCCACCATGGCCGCGGGCAACCAGCTGTGCAGCGGCATGAGCGCGTTCTTCGCAAATCCAAAGAGGAAGAGGGCGAAAATTATGAAGAGGAGCGTGGGCTGCTCGCTGAGCCGCGCTGCCGGTAGTATTCCGCCGCTGCGAAACTCCAGGGTTCCTGCCACGTTGTAGACCAGGATGATTGCTGCCACCAGAAACACTTTCGCTGCTCCGAGAAGGTAGATGACATATTTTCGGGCACCTGCTCTGGCCTCCGCAGTCTCCTTGTGACCTACGAGTGGATAGGTGACCAGGGTCAACATTTCATAAAAGAGAAACAAGGTAAAAAGGTTGGCGGCGAATGCGACACCCATGGTTGCGGAAAGGGCCAAAGCAAAACACGCAAAGTAACGCGTCTGCGCGTGCTCTTTAAGCGACCGCATGTACCCGATGGAGTAGAACGAGGTCAGAATCCAAAGCAGCGATGCCCCCAACGCAAAGAGCAGACCGAACGCATCGGCTCGAAAGGCGAGTTCGACACCCGGAAGAATCCGGAACAGAACGCATCCAGGCGTACGGCCAGCCAGGACGTCCGGCAACATGGAGACGACAACACCAAACATCGCGACGCCGGCCGCAACCGACCAGAATTCCCTCAAATTAGCGCGACGCTGTCCCGTCCACGCAATCAGGAGCGCCCCGGCGGCGGAGACAAGAACAGCGAGTAGCGGCGCAATGGAAAACGTTACCATTTGAGTTTCGTCAGATCCCCGACAGCAGCCCCCGGCTTGTTACGATTCAGGGCGATGACCAGTCCCAGACCAACACCCACCTCGGCCGCTGCCACCGCAATGACAAACAACGCCAGAACCTGCCCACGGAGATCTCCCAGATGACGGCTGAAACCCGCCAGACTCACATTGACTGCGTTGAGCATGACCTCCACCGAGATGAGCATCAGGATGATGTTGCGCCGTGCCAGGAATCCAAAGGCTCCGATTCCGAACAGAACCGCACTCAATGCCAAGACCACGTTGACGGGAACAATCAAGCGGCCCTCCTCCGGGCTAGAACGACGGCGCCGANGATTGCCGCCAGGAGGANGAGCGAAGCAATTTCGAAGGGCAAAACAAACGGACCGAACAGCGCCGTGCCTATTGCTCGAAGGTTCCCCTGAGGTACACGCTCCACGGCAACCGGCGTTCCCGCGGATGGGGCGCCGGCTCCAACTCGGGCAATCCAGGCCAGGCAGGCAAAACCGAGCCCCACGGCTGCAGCGAACGGCCAGTGATTGCCGAACCGCGGCCGGACTTCTTCGGCCGGTAGATCGAACAGCATGACGACAAAGAGGTAGAACATCAGGATCGCGCCGGCGTAGACGATAACCTGCACTGCTGCCAGAAACTCTGCACCCAGCAGGAGGAAGATCCCGGCGACGTGCAAGAAGAGCGCCAGCACCCAAAGCATGCTGTGGACTGGATTTCTTCGTGTCACAGCCAGTAGCGCGCTTGCGACACTGGCGGCTGCCATGTAATAAAAAATTGCGGTTAACAAAAATCGCTTCCCGGATAAATCCGGCTCAGCATTTAGCACGAAAAGCCCCCGAGACGCAATGCGAAAGGGCCAGAA
>JGI25382J43887_10000430_pt1 | contig 13937 bp, 12 predicted proteins | sample GraSoi013_1_40cm_3_FD_43887 | JGI IMG/M metagenome (IMG submission 43887) | reverse complement strand
TCTGTAGTCACTGGGGACGTCCCTGATTTTGCGCGGGTTGCGGGTGTTCCAGCTCGCCCGATAACATCCAAGTCTGTGGGCGACGAGATTCCATCGATCCCGCCCAAAAACGGTTAGGCGGGCCCCATTGTGCCGGATACGTCAACCGACGTGTCCTTTATCGACCTACGGCATCGTAGAGCCGAATGAGATCGGGAATGTAGTACTCAATTACAAATTCCTCGCGGAAAGGAACCTTTCGGGGGTGGAACGAAGCAACCGTGTCCTGACCGTTCAAGGCTTGTCCACATTGATACATGCGAATAAACTCGAGCAACGGTTTGTAAGGGGAGACGAGTACGGGCAAGCCGACGGCGACATACTCAAAGATCTTGTTCGGCAGTGCAAGTTCGAGGAGGGGTGCATCATGAGGAGCCAGAATGACGAGGCCAGCGTCGTAGCGGCTTAGCTCCCGGTACAGTTCTTGATAAGGAAGTGGCTCATGCCATCGAATTCGCTTGTTCGCTCGGAGTCTTTTCACGACGCGATCGCGCTCCGGCTCAGGGATTATCGGATAAAGGTGGGTTATCACCTCTCCTTGAGAGATTTGGTTGAGCTGCTCACATATGTCTCGGTGGTGGCCGGTTCCGGAATCGCGAATCACACCAGTATAAACTAAGTGGAGCCCACCCTCGGTTGCCGAAAGCTTGTCGGGGATACGATCGCGAGGGAGGAGCTTACCATAGACAGCGTTCGGGATGACAAGGCTGGGGCAACTCACAGCGTACTTCGCTCGCACGTGGTCGAGCATCAACCGGCTGGTGTACACAAGTCCCGCCGCTTGTTCGTGGGCCACGCGCTCCCATCGGAGAACGTTTCGAATTACGTGGTCGAGCATCCACTTTCGAGGCCCCTTTACCTGCCGCCCCTCCCGAGTGAAAAGCGTCCTGATGTTAGTTACCTCGTATAGGGACGTCACATCGTAAACCTCGGTGACGACGGGCAGACGCCCCCATCGGATCATGCCGGCGGAGAGATGTTCAGTCACTGAGTTGCAGTGTAGAACCCGGAATCCTTCTCGAGCCAACCGCATCGAGAATCGAGCGTACGAAGCGACGCTAGGCAACTCAAGGTGTCGGAGGAGAAATTCGTATGCGCGGCCATCATAGTAGAATCTGTAAGGACGCGTCGCCGACGGGGATGCATATCGACCGAACATTGGATGGTATGCGTCCAANCGAACAAACTCAGTCACCGGCTGTCCTGCGTCAACGAGCGCACCCCGAATCTTGTAGGTGCGAGGGTCGATCTTGTCTCTCAGCATNGCGACANTCGTCAGTCGATTACAGCCCCACCCATTCGATTGAGGAGACTCCCATTAGATTTTCGGTCTGAGTCTCCCAACAATAATTAACTCCGCCCGGTCCATCTGCGGCACCCTATGGAGAATGCTCGGCCTCGGGCAACCGTCGTTTACCTTACGAAAAATGGGGGTTCGACTTTCCTCAGAAGTCTCGAACTCGTCCGCACGCAAGAAGTGGACTTCCCCTTGGATGTGCTCGTGATAGACTCAGGATCCACAGATGGCACAATAGAGAAAGTGGAGGCGAGCGGCGTTCGCGTCGTGCAGGTCCTCCCNCAGGAGTTCAACTACGGTGGTACAAAAAACCTGGCCGCTCGGTTAGCTGCGGGCGAAATCCTTGTCTTTCTCTCACAGGACAATGTCCCCTCAGGTCGAGGGTGGCTCGCGACCCTACTCTCTTACTTCACGAACGACATCGACGTGGTTCAGGGTCCAAGCATCAGCGAACCGAATGGATACTACTGGTGGGCGAGGGGTGGATTCTTTTACACCCGAGAAACGCGGCGGTGGATTCGCGAACACGGGCTCGGTCTTTCGTGTTGCAATCTGGCTATCCGACGAGACGTAGTTCTCAGAGTTCCGTTCCGGGAAGTACCTATGAGTGAAGACAAGGTGCTTCAGAGAGACTTGATCGCAGCAGGCGCCACGATTAGGGAAGCGATTGATGCCCCAGTTTACCATACTCACTTCTATGGCGCCAGGGATCTGGCTCAGAGGCTCCAGAACGAAGGGCTGGGTTGGAGCTACGCGGGGGCAACATACACTGTGTCCGACATGCTCTTGGACATGGTTTCCCCAACTATGTGGGCACGATCGATACGCGCTGCATTGTCAGGGGATATTCGAGGCTTCCACGAACTACTTTTCCCTTTTATCCGTCCTTCTATGATCTACAAGGGCCTTCATTTCGCCACGGCCTACAAGTGGGAGCGAGAAGCCGCTATCGAAGCCCGTTCTCGGACGCGAGATTTGGGGAACAAGGGCTTTAGGTAAGTCGATTGGATTGACTCACTCGAACCGTGATGCCCGGAATCACTGCCATCGTCTGCACGTATCGCCGATCCAATTTCTTAGGAGCCTGCCTCGACTCTTTGACGAGTCAAACCGCACCGGATTTGAGTATCCTTGTTGTCGGCGTGAAGGCAGACACAGCCTCACGAGACCTCGTGATCAAAAGAGGAGTCCCCTTTGTGGCGCAAGCCGAGCCCGAAGGAATAGCTGCTGCGAGGAACCTTGGAATCGAGTCCAGTACCGATCCGATCGTCGCGTTCATTGATGATGATGCTCGCGCCCGAGCTGGTTGGGCAGAAGCACTAGTGGGTGCGTTCGAATCAGCAGACGTTGGCGGCGTTGGAGGGCCTGTTTTTGACACAAGGAAGGGGATCCAGTACGTCTTTGATTGGCGAGTCGACCCATTCGGAATTTCACATACAGTTCGGGAGCACCAGGACTGGAAAGGAATGCTTCCGACAATCAACGGATGTAACATGGCATTCTCGCGATCCGCGCTTGACAAGATCGGAGGGTTCGATCCGTACTACCGATACTACTACGACGAAACCGATCTGTGTGTACGGCTCGCCCAGCAGGGATTTTCCATTCGGTTCGAGGAATCTGCAATTGTAGACCATGACTTTGCGGAAGGACCTACTCGAAACCGATTCCTCTACAATTCTACACGAACCCGTGCCTACTTTTCATTGAAAAACTTTGGCCAGACCGTCCCGGTCTCCCGCTTGTTCGCTGGCCAAGTTCGTCTCATCCGGAATGACATCCGCGCCTATCGCCTTTTCAGGCAGAGGTACAAGGGTCTGCGGGGGGGGGCAACGGCTCTCCAAGAAGCTTGCAGCGGCAGGATCCGTGGAATTGTTGATGGGATTGGGGTATTGAGGCAGCGGCGAGCCCGCTCTAGGAGCGTTTAAACGTGTCGACCGTTGAGAAGGTGACCGTGTATGCTGCCGTCCTGGACGAAGGGGGAACTATCAAGCAGCTCCTCGACTCCCTTCTCGGCCAGACCAGGCCGCCGGACGAGATACTAATCGTCGACGGAGGCTCAACAGACGGAACCGTCGAGATCGTCAAGGGTGTCTCTGAACGACACCCGTCAGTCCGACTCTTGCTTGCACCAGGAACGAACATTGCGGAGGCTCGGAATGTAGGCTTTGAAAATGCCGCTCACGACCTGATCGCGTCCATCGATGGCGGTTGCATTGCACGCCCCGTTTGGCTGGCAAACCTAGTGGCGGCATTGAAAGAGGACGTCGATGTAGTTGCGGGAGTCTACGTAGCTGATTCCGAAACGACGTGGGACCGTGTGATTGAACACTTTTACTACCCTGACCCCACCGGAATCCCTCAAGATTGGGTGAACCCATGGGCTAGTTCAATCCTTGTCAGGCGGAAGGTCTGGGAGGCAGTGGGTCCGATCCCAGCGAATCTCTATCGATCCGAAGACAAATGGTTCAACCTGGAGGCGCGGCAGCACGGATTTCACTTTGCTGTTGCGCGAAATGCGGTCGTGCAATGGAAGCCCCGTCAAACCCTCTGGGAGGTTTTCTGGAACGCTTTCGTTTGGACCAAGTCCGACTTGGAGAACGGAGTCAATTTGTCGTTCGAGAGAGAGCGGGCTGTTCGAATATCTCTGCGGTTGACTGGCAAGATCTTGGCCGTCGCATTGTGGATGGGCGGCTTCATTGTCTCTCCGTTCGCTGGGTTGATGACCTTGCCGCTGCTGGGCGCTGTTCTCGGGAAGTTCGCGCACTCCATGAAAGGACCGCGCCACTTCGTTCTCTTCAATGTTGTGGATTACACAATCATGCTCGCGTCCGCATCGGGCTTGGTCGCTGGAGAGTTGGCACGACTTCGAAAGGGAAGAGTCCCCCAGAAAGGTCGTATGGCGGCCGGCTGAGCGGAAGCTGCACCGAACGAAAGGAGCAAGTCGTGTTCTGAAAGTGGAATCTGACGATCGAGCGATTACTCTGCGGTGACTAGCCCACAGGCACGGAATAGCGCCTCCATCGCGGGTGGAATTGTCTTGTTCCAATCGTACCGTTGTGCGGCTCGTCTTGCGTTCCTCGAAAGGCTTTCCAACTTCGTGGGGTCCTCCAGGAGCCCAACGAGTCCATCCGCGAACGACGCTGCATCGTGTGCGATAATCCCGGCATCGGTCTCGCGAAGGAGGTCATCGACACTGCCGCCTGGAAAGCCCAGATACGCAACCGGAAGCCCCATCGCAAAGTATTCGAAAACCTTAGTGCCCACCAAAACTCTGCTCGATTCTTCGGGGTACAGCGAATACACACCGACGCGGGCTTCCGACATCAACTCCAGGAGTTCATCGTGGCGAAGCTGTCCCCGGAACTCCACGTTTTTGTTGAGCCCGAGTTGGCTAGCCTTTGATCGCGTCGAAGTCACATAGGAATTCTCGCGACAGTCAGTAAAGGCGAGTCGTGTCAGCGGCCTCCGGGTGCAGATGCGTTCGAACGCCTCGATGAGACGAAGCGTATCATAATAGGCGCGGGGCGAACCAGCGTGGATCAACTCAATTCCCGTCCTTCGGGATTTTTCGGCCGGCGCCGGAAATCGATCGGAGTCGAAACCGTTATACAAAATCATCGTTCGTTGATGCGCCATTCCATGGCGCCGAACCAGTTCGTCACGCATCTTGGGGAGAACCACAAACGCGAAGTCAACATGGTTGACTACGAATCGTTCGAGCATGAGTTTTGGCATCCGCCATGGACTTCCCCGGGCGAACACCTCGTCCTGGAGGTAGACATCTTGAATGTCCATAGCAAACTTTACGCCCGTTGCTCGGGCGATAAGAAGCGCTTGGATCGGGAGAGTATACGAGGGTTGACTCGCGATGATAACATCAGGCCTCAATTTCTTGACGCGAAGCGCCAAGAGAAGGAGAACAATCGGGAACACAAGAATCGCGAGTGCCGGCGGCAGCCATTGGCGAAGGGACTCGTACGTTATGTCTCGCAGAATCGTTTCGCGGGATTCCGAAGGAGCAGGAGGGATCCCGGAACGAACGGGTGCAATCACGCTGACTTCGTGACCTGTTCTTCGAAGGGACTTCGCAAAAGCGACTCCGCGGGCGGCTAGAGCGCGACCGAGCTCTTCCGGAGGGTAGTATTGCCAGAATAGAAGAATCTTCATCGATTTCTCCCGAATCTTGCTGCCTTGGTTACGATAAGTTCACCCCGAACTCGGCCGAGACCGACGTCAAACTGGCTGGAGAAAAGAAGTTGGCAGCTCGCTCTAACAAAGCGCCCAATTCCTTCGTGTTCTCCTTACATATCGCCAACAGCCAGCGCGGAAGATCCTTCGACGCCTCTCCGAGATCGACGCACTCCCAAGGGTGGATGAGGAAAGTTACCGGATCTCCTCTGGATTCGCGAAGTGCCCTCAAGGTGTGATCAACCCCTTTCAAATTCAAGTAGCCTGCACCGATTGGATCGCCCGCGTTCATGGGATTGGAGGTCACCGGGATCTCGAGGATTGCTCCATTCCCCGGGTTCGTATGATCGGCCGAGTCCGGCCGATAAGGATTGACCGGCGCCCCTCGATGATCCACAAGCGGCCAAATTCCATACTTCTTTACGCAGCGGTTCGGGAGGACGGATGAATCAACAAGAAAACCGTACTTGGCCAGAAGAGCTAGGGAGCGCCCATTTAGTGCGAAGTTCGCCTCCCTGTACGCAAGCGGGGAACGGCCCGTGACTGATTCGAGCGAATGCTTGCCTCGAATGATTCGATCCTCGAGGATTTTTCCTCTCAAGTCGCTTGCGAGGACCGGGTCGATGTGCTCACCGTGGCAAGCCAGACTGGAACCCAATCTCGCCGCTTGATCGAGTATCGACGGGTAACGCGAAGCTACTGGTGCCTCGACAAACAGATCGGGGATGAAGTCCGTGCTCTTCACTAGTTCTAGCAATGCCGGCATCGCTTGCTCGACGCCCAGGAACGAGTCCGTGAGATATTTCGGGATATCTCTCTCCAGGTCGATGCTGACAAGTAGCCTCCTCTTGCTCACGCATCTACCCCGTACAAGCCAAGAAAGGTCCTTGCTGCTTTGGTCCAGTCGAATTTGGCCTCTGCCTTTCGCCGAGCGGCATCTCCCAATCGACTGGCGAGCACCGGATCTGAAAGAACCAAGGAGAGNGCACTGGCAAGTGAGTCGGCGTCCGGATCCACGAGAAGGCCCTCGGACCTGTCGGTTATTGCCTCGCGCATGAAATCCGCACGAAATCCAACAATGGCACAGCCGAGACGCATCGCTTCCAGGACCGCCAAACCCATCCCCTCCTGGAGTGAGGCGTGGCAATACACATCGCAACCCGCGTACACGAAGCCTGGGTTCGGTATCTCGCCGAGAAAGAGCACTCTACCCGACACACCCAGTCTGTCTGCGTACGCTCTCATGTCGTGAAGAAAAGACCCTCCACCTGCGACGGCTACACCCGTTTCCGCAAGCGAAGGTTTGGAAAGCGCTTTAAGTAGGAGCCCTAGGCCCTGAGCTTTCTCCCGCCAATGGAGCTGCCCGACATATCCAATAAACTTGTTGCACTTTCTCTGGAGAAACTCATCTCGCAACCGATCCCGAGCTTCTGAATCAACGGTCCGAATTTCAGAACCCGGATACACAACCCTTACCTTGCCCACCGGGATACTGAGACGAGTCGAATCTCTCAAGTGCCGACTCGGAAAAGTCACAAAGTCGCAGTTCGCCATCAATCCTCGGAGAATTCTGTTCCTTACTCTTCCTGTAGTCGTCCAGCGGGTGTGGAAACTGAAGACAACCTTGGACTCGGTTTCGCGAGCGACGATAGCCGCGCGTGCGGCGTACCAGTGCCCGTGAGCGTGAATCGCGTCGGGCTCGAACTTCCGAATGGCTTCGCTGGCTCTATGCGAGAAAGTCCTGGCATCGCCCCCAAGGACTTGAACTCCTGCGTTTGAGGTTCCTTGTCGGGAGAGAACCAGGACGTCGGCTCCCAGCCTTGTCAGTTCGGTAGAAAGACTTCGCACAAACGTCGTAATCCCTCCGAGCACGGGCTCTGAAAACGGGGTCACCATGACGATACGGGAGCGCTCCACCCACCTCACCCCAGGAAGAGTATTGACTCCTCAGAGTCTTGATAGATCAAGTACCTCGATTCATGGGCCGTTTGTAGAAGTGGTGAGGGGTAGTAATTGGCGTAGGCGGTGTACTGGCCTTCGAGCCACCGCGATTCCAGAGCGTATCGCACATCGTAGTGTGCATACTCCTGCGGAACATTGTCGACTGTCGCCAGGAGGAAAAACGCCCAATCGGCCTCTGCCTGGATTCCGGGCAGCTCGAATGGCGAATCCGAGTCAATCGTGAGTTGACCAGGCGGGACGAGGCGGATCCGTTTCGAGATGTCCGTTCGGTTGACGAAACCGAACATGAGCAATTCCGGACTCTGGAAGGCTGTAGTGGCCCCTCCTACCGGGAGGAACGGGACACCCGAGACGGCGTAAACCCGGCTTCCGATTAGCCCTTCGTTGGCGATAACGGAACCATCCGCGTTGACTCTGACGTACAAAGCCATCGAGTACGTTCCATCCGACATGTGGGAAGTCGTGTGGACATTGTAGCTTGAGATCGCCGCGGAGGAACCAAGCACCAGGGAGAGTACGAGAACTAACCCAACCGCACGCAACCGATTCGAACGAACGGATCGTCCGACGGCCCAAAGACCATATGCAACAAAGAGCGATGTAAATGGGACCGTGTAGAAGCCAGTGTACTCCCGCAGAAAGAGCATCGGTGTGAAGGTAAGCAGGGCGAGAATCATGAACGGCTCTGTTATCCCTTTGTTGCGCTTCACCACGAGGGCGAAAAGTCCTGCAATCGCGACTGGCAGTAATATCCCGGAACTCCTCGCCAAACTCACCCCGAGGTTGAGGAGTTGAATCGCGGGCGAATTGCCGGACACAAGCACGCCCGCCGAGTACTCCGACAAGACATCCGTAACGAGGAGTGTCCCGCCCGCGACACCGACTACCACGGAAACGGCTAGAATCGGGACACGCCTGACAAATGTGCGCCGATAAAACATTCCAGGTCTCCAGAGTCTGAGGGTTTTGTAGCCAACCAAGACGATCCCTGTAAGAACATAGGCGAGAGCAACGAGGGAGACCAGAACTGTTAGCCGATGGAACGCCGCCATCAGGATGACGAATATTGCGAAGAAAAAGGCGTGTTGGCGTTGCGGATTTCGGGCCAACCGGATTAGAACCCAAAGGAAAAACGGGAGGAGGGTTGTAAACATGATGCGCGTCGGTATCTGCCACGTGAGGCCACTAATCATTGTCGGAGTCAGTGAGAACACGAACGAAGTGAGCAGTGCAAAGCGGGCGTCATGCGCGAACTCAAGGCCGAGAATGAACGCGCCGAGAACGGCGAGGGTCGTAATTCCCAAATCGACAACTAAGATCGCGCCTTCGATTGGCACTCCGCTCAGATCCGAGACGGCAACGACCAAAAATGGGCCACCACTGGGATGGCTCAATGGGAAAAGACCGAAGTAAGATAGCGGATTGAGGGTCCATAACGCCGAGCTATTTGCCTGGAGAGAAGCGGCCAAGCCGTGGAACAAAAAGCTGTCAACTCCGAGCTCGTGCGGGGTCGTCGGGAACCTGAGCAGTAAATTCAGGAACACAAGGGCAGCCAACGCGCTCGTAACGGAGCGTCTATGAAGCGGCACGGAGGACCTCCGACATTCGCTGACCAACTGCGTCCCAGCCATATGGCTGAGCCGCACGCACACAGTAGTCGCGAAGTTTGCCTGCGTCCTCGAGATGAGCTTGTAGGACACTACGCAAGGATTTGGGCGAACCGTCGAAGAAATAGCCGGTCTGTCCGGGCACGATAAGTCGGGGTAAGTCACCCACCGGCGTTGCTGTAACCGGCACCCCACAAGCCAACGCTTCCAACGCGATGGTGGGCATCCCTTCAAAGGCTGATGGGAGTACGACAAGGTCCGCTGCCGCAATCACGTGCGGCATCTCACCATGATTGATCGGGCCAAGCATGGCGACTTTGGTGCCTCGCGCCCTAGCCTTGATTGCGGCCTCGTCGTGTCCGCTCCCAGCAATTAAGATGGTTGGCGGATCGGGCATCAATGAGACGGCATCGAAAAGTACGCTCACGCGTTTCTCTGGTTCGAGCCGTCCAGCGTAGAGAATCGTAGGCCGGTCCCGAATCCCAAGCCGATCTCGCTCCCTTCGTCGGTCCCTCGGGCCAAACGTGTGCAAATCGACTCCATTGGGGACGTGTGTCATCTTTCCCGCGAGGAATGGGTACCGCCGGATGTATTCAGGAAGAGCGCTCTCGCTTACTGAAATCACCTTGTGCGAAGCGGTGAGTCCAGCGTACTCAGCAGACCCATAGACCAACGCCCCAAGCGAATGACGCTGGCGGATCGCGAAGAGAGGATCGCCATGCAGAGTCGATACCAAACCAAGTCTCGCAGAGCCCCCGATAAACGAACAAAGGAAATCAGGTCGCTGGACATCAATGACGTCTCCGTCCGCGAATCGGGTTCGCTTAGCCCACCTCGAGAGAAACCGATGGTACTGCAAGTTGGAATGGAGAGATTTCTTCGATACGGCTACGAACGCGATATCCCCGTCATTCACGGGGGGGCCAATTCCTACGATTGTGACTGTGAATCCCATCTTCGTCAGGCTACGGCCGAGTCCGAAGACGTAAGTCCGAGTGCCTCCCACACTGAGGCCCATCGGGTTCACTGGGGCGACGAGGAATACGTGAATTCTGACAACCTCCTGCCCTGCGACTCCCCCCGCGACGTCTTCATTGCTGATGCTCCCCTTGCGGACGGCTCGGGGTGGAAGCAAGTGTCGAGACTATGCCTGGCTCATTCAGACCAATGGGAAGGGAGTCCAAGAATTGCCGAACGACCTCACCGACCTCAGGCGCGGGGGGAAGCGCTTCTGCTGGTGACTTTTCGTTGAGCTGTCGAATCTCCTTAGCTAATTCAAGCGGGTTCGAGACGAGCGTGACCCAGCCGAGTCTTGCCAGTTCCTGGCCGAGATCTACTGTGGAACGATATGACACTTCGCCGTAGGACGTCCGCCGAGGAACCACGACAACCGGTTTGCCCATACGGAAGGCGTCTCCAATCGAGCCTGCTCCGTCGTGGGTGACGATGACGTCCGCGTTGTGTAGGTGCTCGAGCAATGAGTCACGCGGCAGGAAGTCGAGGTAACGATAGTTACGAGGCCTATAGGCGGCATGTCCGATCTGAGCAAACACGTTGGCCTCCAGTTCACCACGCTCGAGCAATTCGTCAATCGACGCCAGAAGTCGATCGAAACCTCTACTATGGGTCCCTGTCAGCACCACGATCTCGGGAACCTGCGGCAATCTATGACGTGTCCCTCGCGGCCGGAAGATCGGCGCCGCGAGAACAGCTCTTTCGTAGCTATTCAAAAGCGCAGCCCACTGAATCACCGTAAGTTGAGCGAAATGGTTGATAATCCTGCCGAACAAGGAAGGGTTCTTTGTTCGGGCCATGCTCTCTACAAACACAACCGGAATGCCGAGACAAGCGGCCCAAAGGGCGGTGGGGAGTGCATCGCCCGCTCCGGTCGTGACCACCGCGCAGGGTCTCTCTCGGATCAGTATCTCCACGCTCTTCGCAGCGTTCAAGACAAACCCGACTGGGTTTCTCAGAATCTGATGAACGTAGCTCNTCCTTGTCTTCGGAAAGACCGATAAGGCTTGAGGCGAACGTACTGTTACAAGATACAAGTCATATTCCTGTAACGAAGCTGATATCGCTTCCAATTGCGCCAAGTGGCCGCCAGCGGTCGAAGCCAGGCAAATCGTTCGTCTACCACGGGCAGGATTGGCAGGTTCCCTCTCAGTTGGGGGGAGTTCTTGCCCGAATGGCTCACCGGTCATTTCAACACCGCAAGGGCCAAGACCACGAGAGAGACAACACCCTCTAGGCACCAAAGTGAAGCGACTATCTGCCATTCCTTCATAGGTCGCTTCTGCATGATAAAGTGAGTAAGCGAGCCGATCGGTCCAGAGTGATGGAGCCTCCCAGCCTGGTCGGGCGCCCCGTAGTTCTCCGCACGGAAGTGGCTCCTCAGCTTGAGCCCAAATTCCAGAATCATGGGGGCGAACAGGAGGGCGCCCAGGGTCTTCTGATGCGCAACTATTGCAATGGACGCAATGGCGGCTCCCATGAACAAAGTCATTGAGTCGCCAGGGAAAACCCGCGCGGGATACTTGTTGAACAGAAGAAAGGCACCCAAAGATCCCAAGAGGGGGAAGGCAATGTATAGTCCGCTGTACGAACCCTCTAAGCATGCGACGGCCACCAAGGTGACCGTCATGATGATGCCCATGCCTGCCCCCAGTCCATTCAACCCTTCGAGCATGTTCGTCGCATTAGCGGCACTGGTGATGCCGAGGGGAACAGCAAGCACCGTCATGATCCCGAGATTGATACCGAACAAATACACGTCGCCAGTTCCGTACGAGACTACGCCCAACGGAAGTGCGAGCAGGAAGGGAAGGATCGCTTTCGCCCGCTGTCTGAGGCCGAACATGTCGTCGACGAGTCCGACGAAGCCGGCACCGAGCGTTGCCGCCAGAGAAGCGTAGAAGAATGGTGCCGGCACGCTGGCTGCAAGAACCATGAGCAAGGACACTCCCATGTAGAAACCGAGCATGACCCCCAAGCCGCCCATTTCTGGAACGAGCGGTCGTTCGGCTTTGTTCAGGTCCTTTCCCACGGCCGTTGTGCCTCGCAAACTGCGGATTAGCCATGGAACAAAAGCGTAAGTGGCAACGAAGGCCGCCAGGCCCGCGGCTAACAAATAGAGAATATCCGTTCGGGCACCTCGCCTCGCCGATGCCGGGCCCGTATATTTCTGCGTTTAGACGACATTACAAAAACCGAGAACGCACTGCGGATGGATCCGCCCCAGTTCTATCATCAGCGATAGTCTGCAAGAAAGATACTTAACCCCTTTTGGAGACCTCATTCTCGAGATGCACGCAGAAAAGATCCGAACCGCGAATCTTCCAGGTTTCCGTTTGGAGACCCGGGACGCGATGATTCTGATTAGTTTCATCGGTATCTTGGGATTCATCCTCGGTCTTGTTGTCGGTGTGGCTTAGGATTCCGGCCCGTTTTGCATTCGAAGAGAATTGTCTCCGCAAAGGTACTACTAGTGCCGTTCGCATCTGCGGCCGATGCCAAGTTGGGTTCATCCAACCGCGGAGGTTTCTGCGTCAGCGACAATCGGCGAGGGGACGCGGATATGGCATTGGGTTCAAATCCGCGAGGGAGCGCGCGTTGGCAAGGGCTGCAACATCGGGAAGGATGTCTATATCGATGTCAATGTCGTAGTCGGCGACGACTGCAAAATTCAGAACTTCGCAACCCTGTACAACGGAGTCACATTGGCCGATGATGTCTTCGTCGGCCCTCACGTTTGTTTCACAAACGACGCGTACCCCCGGGCGACTAGCTCGGATTGGCAGATCGTCGCAACGAAAGTCCAAGACGGTGCTTCAATTGGGGCAAACGCGACAATCTTGTGTGGGCTCACAATCGGCCGGAACGCGATGGTTGCCGCCGGCGCCGTCGTCACAAAGGATGTCGCACCGCACGCCCTCGTGGCAGGAGTTCCCGCGAAGGTCATCGGCTGGGTTTGCGAATGCGGCCGACCTCTCGACCGTACGATGCGATGCGCCCATGACGGCAAAGAATTCCCAGAGCTGAAACCAAAGAGGCGCCCACCTCGTTCCCGTCGCCGCAAGTGAGCGGCGAACCTTCATAGTCAGGAGCCGATTCCGCGCATCGATGATCCCGATCGCCCGCCCGCTCCTCGGCGAAGAGGAACTCGCGGCGGTGCGCGAGGTCCTGTCGTCCGGGATGCTCGCCCAAGGCCCGAAGGTGGAGGCGTTCGAGAAGGCCTTCGCGAAGGACCTCGGCCGGAAGCATGCGATCGCCGTCACGAACGGCACGGCGGCCCTCCATGTCGCCCTGCTCGCGCACGGGATCGGTCCGGGCCAGGAGGTCGTCATCCCACCCCTGACGTTCTTCGCGACCGCGTCGACGGTCCTCCTGTGCGGCGCGAAGCCCATCTTCGTCGACATCGACCGTTCGTCGTACAACATGGACCCCGCGAAGGTCGCTTCCGTCATCACCCGCAAGACCGCGGCCGTCATGCCCGTCCACCTGTACGGCCAGACCGCCGAGATGGACCCGATCCTCGCCGCCGCCCGGGACCGGGGCATCCCGGTCATCGAGGACGCCGCCCAGGCCGCCGGCGCGGAGTACCATGGCAAGAAGGCGGGCAACCTCGGCGACACCGCGTGCTTCTCGTTCTACGCGACGAAGAACATGACGACGGGCGAAGGCGGCATGATCGCCACCGACGACGACCGCATCGCGGAAAGAGCCCGCCTCCTCCGGCACCACGGCCAGCCGACGAAGTACGAGCACGTCCTCGTCGGCTTCAATTATCGGATGACGGAAATCGCGGCAGCGATCGGCCTCGCGCAGCTCGCGAAGCTCGA
>JGI25382J43887_10000428_pt1 | contig 13950 bp, 11 predicted proteins | sample GraSoi013_1_40cm_3_FD_43887 | JGI IMG/M metagenome (IMG submission 43887) | reverse complement strand
CGCAGGAAGTGGGCGAGGCAGGTGCGGGAGGAGCCGTATTACCCTCGTCCAAATACATTTACGGGAGGAGCGGGCAGCATGGAGAAGCATGAACGGCGCAACAACCTCGGCGAACCACGAAAGGAGGGAGCCTGGGCGGCCGAGGAGCGCATGGAGGATGTGTACGGGACCGGGCGAATGGCCGAGTTCGAGGAAGGCGAGGTCGTCCGCGGCCGAGTCGTCCACATCGGCACCGGCGAGGTGCTGGTGGACGTCGGCTACAAGAGCGAGGGCGCGATCCCGATCGAGGAGTTCCGCGGGAACCTGCCCAAGGTCGGGGAGGACATCGATGTCTACCTCGAGGCGAAGGAGGATTCCGAAGGCCTGATCGTCCTGTCCAAGGAAAAGGCGGACAAGATCCGCGTCTGGGACGCCATCACCCAGGCCTACGACAAAGGCACGCCGGTCGAGGGACGCATCGTCGAGGTCGTCAAGGGCGGCCTGGCGGTGGACGTGGGGGTCAAGGCGTTTCTGCCCGGATCTCAGGTCGATCTGCGTCCAGTGAAGAATCTTGCCTCGCTGGTGGGCCAGCATGTGCGCTCCAAGGTCATCAAGCTCAACCGACGGCGCGGCAACGTCGTGCTGTCGCGGCGGGCCGTCCTCGAGGAGGAGCGCGAGGAGAAGAAGAAGCACACGCTGGAAGTCCTCCACGAGGGGATGACGCTCACGGGCACGGTGAAGAACATCACCGACTACGGGGCGTTCATCGACCTGGGGGGCATCGACGGGCTGCTGCACGTCACCGACATGAGCTGGGGCCGCGTCGGCCACCCATCGGAGATCTTCCAGGTCGGCGATCAGGTCGACGTCGTGGTGCTGCACTTCGACCGCGACACCGGCCGCGTTTCCCTCGGCTACAAGCAGAAGCAGTCCGACCCCTGGGAGAACGTCGAGCAGAAGTACCCGGCCGGCCACAAGGCGCGCGGGCGCGTGGTCAGCCTCACCAACTACGGCGCCTTCATCGAGCTGGAGGCCGGCGTGGAGGGGCTCGTGCACGTGTCGGAGATGTCCTGGACGCGGCGCGTCCGCCATCCATCCAAGCTCGTCAACGTGGGCGAGGAGGTGGACGTCGTCGTCCTCGACGTCAACCGCGGCGCCAAGCGCATCTCGCTCGGCATGAAGCAGGTCGAAGCCGATCCGTGGACGACGATCGAGGAGCGCTATCAGCCCGGCAACCGCGTGAGCGGCCGGGTGCGCAACCTGACCGACTTCGGCGCGTTCATCGAGCTGGAGCCGGGAGTGGACGGCCTGCTACACATCTCGGACATGTCGTGGACGCGCAGCGTCGGGCACCCTTCGGAAGTCCTGAAGAAGGGCCAGGAAGTCGAAACGCAGATCCTGAACATCGACCGCGACAACAAGAGAATCTCGTTGGGGCTGAAGCAGATCCAGCCCGACCCGTGGTCGACGGTCGCCCAGCGCTTCCCGATGGGATCGCGCGTCACCGGCAAGATCGTGCGCCTCACCGACTTCGGCGCCTTCGTGGAGCTCGAGCCCGGCGTGGACGGCCTGCTCCATATCTCGCAGATGTCGAACCGGCCGATCGGCAGCCCGGCCGAGGTCGTCAACGTCGGCGACGAGCTGACGCTCCTGGTGATCCGCGTCGATCCCAACGAGCGGCGCATCGGCCTGTCCCTCAAGGAGTTGGCTCACGCCGTGGACTTGACCCAGCCCGACGACCGCGGCGCCCCGGGCCGGGGGAGGGGGAAGAAGAAACGCCGGGACGACTATGACTACGACGACGAGGAATAGCCGGTAGCGTGGCGCGTCGCCTCACCATCGTCGCCGTGACGCTCGTGATCTGGCTCGTCGTGGTGGGCCTCTTCCTGGCCGTCACGGGCGGCGTGCTCACGAGGAGCAGCGACGGAGCCGCCGCCGGCAGCTACTTCGGTCCGCGGGTGGCGATCGTCGAGCTCGAGGGGGTCATCCTCGACGTTGACGACCTCATCAAGGATCTCAAGGGCTATCGCGACAATCCCCAGGTGCGAGCCGTGGTGATCCGCATCAACAGTCCGGGGGGCGTCGTCGGGCCATCCCAGGAGCTCCACGACGCGCTCCGACGCCTGCGCCAGGGCGGCAAGCCCGTCGTGGCCTCGCTCGGGGCGGTGGCCGCTTCNGGCGGCTACTACGTCGCGGTGGCGGCCGACCGGATCTACGCCAATCCCGGCACGCTGACCGGCTCCATCGGCGTGATCATGCAGATGGCCAACTTCGAGCAGCTCATGAAGAAAGTCGGCGTCGATTACGTGGTGGTGAAGGCCGGCCACTTCAAGGATGTCGGCAACCCAGGGAGGCCGATGACGCCCGAAGAGCGTCGCGTGCTCCAGGCCCTGCTCGACGACGTGCACGCACAGTTCATCGGCGCCGTCGCCGAGGGCCGCAAGCTCGATCGCGCGCAGGTCACGCAGTTCGCTGACGGCCGCATCTTCTCGGGAACGCAGGCCAAGGCGCTCCAGATGATCGACGAGATCGGCGGCCTCGAAGATGCCGTCAACGGCGCGGCTCAACTCGCTGGGATCCGCGTCCCACCGAAGGTGATTCCGCCACGCCGGCGAATCTCGATCTTTGATCTGCTCCGCAGTCAGCTCGGGATCGCCCGGGCGACGCTCGGGCCGGCCTTGCCAATGTTCAAGACACCGCTCTACCTCATGGATTGAGAGGCGGGCGCGGCCTAACCCCTTATTAGAGTTGACATTCTCGAAATCTGCGTGCTAGGTTCGGGACACGGGAGTGCGAGATGACAAAAGCCGAGCTGATCGACGAGGTCTCCAAGCTCTCCAACCTGACGAAAAAAGAGACCGAGACCATCGTCAACACGATCTTCGACAACATTACTGACGCGTTGGCCAAGGGCGACAAGGTCGAGCTTCGTGGCTTCGGCAGCTTCCGGATCCGCTACCGGAACTCGCGCAAGGGACGTAACCCGAAGACCGGCAGCGCCGTCGACGTGCCCGAGAAGCGGGTGCCGTTCTTCAAGGTCGGCAAGCGCCTCAGGGAACTCGTCAACACGTGAGGCACGGCCCGGCGGCGTGAATCGCCTCTGGGCGCCGTGGCGCATGACTTACGTGGGAGGGTCCAGCGCCGCGGTCGGGTGTATCTTCTGCCACGCGCTGGCTGCCGGTGACGACGCCAAGTACTTCATCCTCCAGCGCAGCTCCCGCGCGTTTCTGATCCTCAACGCCTATCCATATACTCCCGGCCATCTCATGGCAGTGATCAACCGCCACGTAGGCGCTCTGACCGAGGCCGCCGCCGAGGAGCTGGCGGACGCGATGGCCCTGGCCGGGCGGGCGACGGCCGCCCTGACCGACGAATACCGGGCCGAGGGATTCAACATCGGCGTGAACCAGGGGCGAGTGGCCGGCGCCGGCATCGAGGGGCACCTGCACGTCCACGTAGTGCCGCGCTGGAACGGCGATACCAACTTCATGACGACGCTGGGCGAGTCGCGCGTGCTGCCCGAGGCGCTCGACGCGACGTACACCCGTCTCAAAGGACGCCTGGGTGGCTGATCCGTCGGCGGTCACGCCGATGATGCGCCAGTACCGGGAGCTCAAGCAGCGCTACCCGGACTACCTGCTGCTCTTCCGCCTCGGTGATTTCTATGAGTTGTTCCTCGAGGACGCCGAGCTGGGCGCGCGGCTGCTGCAGATCACGCTCACGTCGCGGCAGGGCTCGCCGATGGCGGGAATCCCTCATCACGCCGCCGAGACCTACATCGCGCGGCTGATTCGCGCCGGGCAGAAGATCGCCCTGTGCGAGCAGCTGGAGGCGCCCGGAAAGGGCAAGAAGCTCCTCAAGCGCGACGTCGTGCGACTCATCACGCCGGGAACGATCACCGACACCGCGTTCCTCGCGGGCTCTGCCAACAACTTCCTCCTGGCCGTGGTCCGCGCGCGCGAGGGCACCGGCGTCGCGCTGCTCGACGTGTCCACCGGCGATTTCTGGGCGGGCGAGGACGCCGGCGACGCGGATACCGTGCTGGCGGCGGCGCTGATGAGACGGCCGAGCGAGATCNTCATGCCCGAGACGGCGCGCGAGGCCGGCCATCTCCTGGGCCGACTTCAGGCGACGGGAGCGACCCTGACCTTCTGGGACCCGGCCGCGTTCGCCCTTCGTCGCGCCGTGGGTGACCTCTGCACTCACTTCGGCGTGGCGACGCTCGCGCCGTTCGGCGTCGGCGACATGACCGTTGGTCTCCAGGCCGCCGGCGCTGCGCTCGCCTACGTCCGCGCGACCCAGGGCGAGGCGCTCGGCCATCTCACGCGGCTTGCGCGGCTGGCCAGCGGCGAGGCGATGACGCTCGATCCCACCGCCGTGCAGACGCTCGAGCTGATCGACACGCGTGACGGCGATCCACGGATGACACTCTTCGGGGTCCTCGACGAGACGACGACCCCCATGGGCGCTCGTCTGCTGCGGCAGTGGCTGCTGCGCCCGCTGCTCGACCTCGACGCCATCGCCGCCCGCCAGGACGCCGTCCAGGCGCTGATCGAGGCCCCGGCCGCGCGCGCCCAGCTGCGTGGGCTGCTCAAGCACGTGGGCGACCTCGAGCGACTGACGAGCCGCGCCACGCTCGGTGTCGCTCACGCCCGCGATCTGGTCGGCCTGCGCGTGTGCCTTGGGCCACTCGCGGAGATCCGTACGCGTCTCGGCGACACCACTGCGCTGCTGCTTGCGGTCGCCCGCGACGAGATCGCCCCGCTCGACGCGCTCCTCACGCTGCTCCAGCAGGCGCTGGTAGACGAGCCGCCGCTCGTCCTGCACGAGGGCGGGCTCATCCGCGACGGGTGGAGCGATGCGCTCACGGCGCTGGTCGAGGACTCGCGCCAGGCGCGTGAGTGGATCGCCGGGCTGGAGGAGCGCGAGCGCACGCGCACCGGCCTGTCGTCGCTCCGGGTCCGCTTCAATCGCGTCTTCGGCTACGGCATCGAGGTCAGCCATGCGCAGGCCGCCCACGTTCCTGCTGAATACGTCAGACGCCAGACCCTCACGGGCGCCGAGCGGTACGTCACGCCGGAGCTGAAGGAGTACGAGACCAAGGTGCTCGGCGCCGAGGAACGCCGCCGGCGGCTCGAGTACGAGCTGTTCGAGGACGTCCGGCGTCGCGTCGCCGCCGAGGCCGGGCCGCTGCTCGTGACGGCGCGCGCGCTGGCGCGGCTCGACGTGCTGCTCGCCCTCGCCGAGGTCGCGCACCTGCGCGGCCACGTGCGGCCCGTCGTCGACGCCAGCGATCGAATCGAGATCGTGGACGGCCGCCATCCCGTCCTGGAGGCTCGCTCGACGGAACCCGTCACGCCCAACGACCTGGCGCTCGATGCCGACGCACGCGTCGTCATTCTCACCGGGCCCAACATGTCGGGGAAGTCCGTCTATCTGCGCCAGACCGGGCATCTGGTCATCCTCGCCCAGATGGGCGCCTTCGTGCCGGCGCGCGAGGCGCGCCTGGGCCTCGTCGATCGGCTGTTCACGCGTGTCGGCGCCCAGGACAACCTCGGACGTGGCCAGAGCACGTTCCTCGTCGAAATGGTGGAGACGGCGACCATCCTCAACAACGTCACGGCGCGGAGCCTCGTCCTCCTCGACGAGGTCGGGCGCGGCACCTCGACGTTCGACGGCCTCGCGATCGCGTGGTCCGTCGTCGAGGCGCTGCACGAGCGCTCCGGATGCAAGGTGCTCTTCGCGACGCACTTCCACGAGCTGACCGAGCTGGCGAATCGGCTGGCGGCCGTCCGAAACTTCCACGTCGCCGTGCGCGAGTGGAACGATCAGATCATCTTCCTGCACAAGGTGAGGCCGGGCGGCACCGACCGGAGCTACGGCATCCAGGTCGCGCGACTCGCCGGCTTGCCCGAGCCGGTCATCGCGCGAGCCAAGGCGCTGCTGTCAGAGCTCGAAGCGGCCGGTGAGCGGACGGCCGACGCGCGCGACGCCGAGCAGCTCGGCCTCTTCGCGACGGCGCCCCCCGACCCGATGCTGACCGAGCTGGCCCACCTGGATCTCGCGCACCTCACTCCGATGGAGGCGCTGAATCTGCTCGCGAAGTGGCAGGCTGGCGTTGAATCCATCCGTGTTCGAAAGCCGGAGGGCGTGTGACGACGCGTGTGGTTTTTTCATTGCCCTTGGTTGATCACATCGGGGGGGATGAGACATCCCCCCCGATGGCCCCCCCGGCTCGCGCGCGGCGTTACACGCGTTCCGGAGAGTTTGCGGTATGACGCTCGGGCGGATTCGAAAGCTCCCGGAACACCTGATCAACAAGATTGCGGCCGGCGAGGTCGTCGAGCGGCCAGCCTCGGTGGTGAAGGAGCTGGTCGAGAACGCGCTCGACGCCGATGCCCGCACCGTCAGCGTCGATCTGCGCGACGGGGGCGCCGCGCTGGTACGCGTGACCGACGACGGCATTGGCATGACCGCCGAGGACCTGGCCCTCGCGCTCGAACGGCACGCCACCTCGAAGATCGCGGCCGACGCCGATCTCGAGGCGATCGCCACGCTCGGCTTCCGCGGCGAGGCGCTGCCGGCCATCTGCGCCGTGGCCCGCTTCGTCATCACGAGCCGCGCGCGCGGCGCGGCCGACGGCACGCGCGTGGCCGGCGCCGGCGGCGACATCGCGCAGCGCCTCACCGTGCCGGTCGACAGCGGCACGACCGTCGAGGTGACGGACCTCTTCTTCAACACGCCGGCCCGGCTCAAATTCCTNAAAGCCGTGACGACCGAGCTCGCCCAGAGCCTGCGCCCGCTGACTCATCTCGCGCTGGCGCACCCCGGCGTTCACGTCCGCGTCACGAGCAACGGCCGCAGCGTGCTCAACGCGCCGCCGGCGAAGGATCTTCGCGACCGCGTCGGCGCGCTGTGGGGCTGGGAGGTGGCCGGGCGGCTGCTGGCCGTCGATCGCCACGAGCACGCGATCGGCGTGCGCGGCCTGGCTAGCCCGCCCGATCTGACGCGGGGCGGCCGCGACGACATCATCACGCTCGTGAACCACCGGCCGGTGCGCGATCCCGCGCTGTTCCAGGTGGTGCTCCAGGCGTACCGGCCACTGCTGCCGCGTGACCGCTTTCCCTTCGTCGTGCTGTCGGTGACGCTGCCCCACGCCGACGTGGACGTGAACGTGCACCCGACCAAAGCGTGGGTGCGCTTTCGCCATCCGCGGCTGGTGCACGAGATGATCGGCGCCGCGCTCGGTGAGACCCTGCGACGGCGCGCCGTCGTTCCCGATGTGGGGACCCTGTCCGAGGCGCCCACGTTTGCCCCTCTCGACGCCTCCTCGGGATCCGCCCTCGTCGGCGAAGCTGGCCAGGCCCCGCTGTTCGCCGAGCCGACCGCGACCTACGCCACGTCGCTAGGACGCGTGCTCGGCCAGGTGCAGGACACGTTCATCGTTGCCGCCTCGGACACCGAGGTCTTCTTCCTGGACCAGCACGCCGCGCACGAGCGCGTGATCTTCGAACGATTACAGACGGAGGCGGCCGCGGGCACGCCGGTCTCGCAGGCGTTGCTCTTCGGCGAGCCGCTCGATCTCGCGCCCGCGGCGAGGGCGCAACTGGGGCGCTGGCGCCCTGCGCTCGAGCGCCTCGGCTTCGCCTTCGACGAGCGCGGCGACAGTGTCGTGCTCCGGGCGGTGCCGGTCGTCCTGAAAGGTGAGGAGCCGCGACGGCTCATGGAGGCAATGGTGGACGAGCTGGCCGGGCCCAAGGCCGGCGAGCCCATCGTCGATCGCGCGCTGGCGTTCGTGTCGTGCCGCGCCGCCATCAAGGCCAACACACCGCTGGCGCGCGAGGAGATGGAGCGACTACTCGCTGAGCTCGGCGCCACGGCGACGCCGTACTTCTGCCCTCACGGTCGGCCGACGATGAGCCGGATCTCGCTCCAGGACGTCCGGCGCGAGGTTCGTCGTATCTGGTAGGCTCTAGGTAGCGAATGAAGATTCCGTTGCTCGTCATCGCGGGGCCAACCGGCGTCGGCAAGACGGCGTCGGCCGTCGCCCTGGCCCAACGCGTTCCCCTCGAGGTCATCAGCGCCGACTCGCGTCAGGTCTATCGAAGGATGGATGTCGCCACCGGCAAGCCGACCGCGGAGGAGCGCGCCGCGGTGACCCATCACCTCGTCGACATCGTCGATCCCGACGACCGCTATCACGCCGAGCGCTTCGCCCGCGATGCCCGCGGCATCATCACGGCCATCCGCGAGCGCGGCAAGCTGCCGGTGGTTGTGGGCGGCACCGGGTTTTATATCCGGGCCTTGCTTCGTGGCCTCGATCCGGCACCGCCGGCCGATCCATCGTTCCGCCGGGACCTGGACGCGCTGGCCGCCCGCGAGGGCCGCCAGGCCCTCCACGAGCGTTTGAGCCGCGAGGCGCCCGCGCTGGCGCGGCGTCTGCATCCCAACGACTACGTGCGGGTGATGCGCGCGCTCGAGCTCACACGGGCGGGGGGGCCGACCCCCGGAACCCGGGAGGACCTGTGGCGGCGGTCTCGGGAGTACGACGTCCTCCACGTCGGCTTGACGATGGAGCGTGCCGAGCTGGCCCGCCGGCTCCGCACTCGGGCCGCCGAGATGGTCGACGCGGGGCTCCTCGACGAGGTACGCACACTGCTCGCGTGCGGCTACGATGCGACGCTGCCCGCGATGCAAGGCATCGGCTATCGTCATTTCGTGGCCGTCCTGCTCGGCGAGCTCACCGCCGCTGAGGCGACGCGGCTCATGCAGCGTGATACCTTGCGCTACGCGAAGCGGCAGTGGACATGGTTCGCCCGCGAGCCCGACGTCCAGTGGCTGGACGTGGCGCTCGGAGGCGGCCCTGACGGCGTGGCGGCTCTGATCGCTGAGCGGCTGGCCGAGCGAGGCCTGATCGGGTGAAGAACGGCCGGCGCAACGGCGTGGCGATCACGCGCGCGGTGCAGGAGCGCGCGGTGATTGCCGCGCTCCGACTCCCCGCCCAGCGCCGATGGGAGGTCGAGGAGTCGTTGGACGAGCTGGGCGGACTGGCCACCGCGGCCGGTGCTGCCGTCGTCCACCGCGTCGTGCAGGAGCGCGGCTCGCCCACGCCCGCGCTCTTCTTCGGCAGCGGAAAGGTGGACGAGATCGCCGAGGCGGGCCGCGCCACCGGGGCCAACCTCATGATCTGCGACGATCCGCTGACGCCGGTGCAGGAGCGCAACATCTCGCAGACCCTCGGTCTCAAGGTGATCGATCGCACCGCGCTCATCCTCGACATCTTCGCCCAGCGCGCGCGCACCGCGGAGGGCAAGCTCCAGGTCGAGCTGGCTCAGCTCACGTATCTGCTCCCGCGCCTGGTCGGGCAGTGGACTCACCTCGAGCGGCTCGGCGGTGGCATCGGCACCCGAGGTCCCGGTGAGACGCAGCTCGAATCCGACCGTCGCGTGATCCGGCGCCGCGTCATGCAGATCCGCCGTGAGCTCGAGCACGTCCGCGTTCACCGGCGCGTGCAACGTGAAGGCCGCCGCCGCGCCGGTCTGCCGGTCGTCGCCCTCGTGGGCTACACGAACGCGGGCAAGACGACGCTCCTCAATCGCATGACGGGGGCTCATCTGGCCGCCGCCGACCGGCTCTTCGAGACGCTCGATCCCGCGGCGCGCCTGGTGAACGGCGCCGGCCGTCTGGCGTTCATCCTCAGCGACACGGTCGGGTTCATCCGCAAGCTGCCCCACGAGCTCGTGGCGGCGTTCCGCGCGACGCTCGAGGAGCTGGCCGAGGCCGACGTCCTCCTCCACGTTGTGGATGCCAGTCATCCCGCGCTGGCCGAGCACATGGCGGCGGTGGAGACGCTGCTGGCCGAGCTCGAGGTGGCCGATCGGCCGACGGTGCTCGTCCTGAACAAGATGGACCGCGTGGCGGAGCCGCGCGCCGTCGAGACGCTGCTCGCCGCCCGGCCAGCCGTCGCGGTGTCTGGCGTCAGCGGCGCCGGGCTCGACCGGCTGCGCGTCGTGATCGAAGGCATGGTGAGCCCGCTCCGTGGCTCGCTCACGTTGCGCATTCCGCACCGGGATGGCGCGGCACTCGCCCTCTGCTACAAGCGTGGCCGTGTCCTCAACCGGGACGACCAGGACGGCCACGTCCAGCTCGAGGTGGAGTTGCCCCCGGCGGTGGCTGGTACGCTCGCCGCCTACCGCGTCTGAGGTACACTGGTCCGGTCGTATGGGCCTGGCCAATGGGCTGACCGTTCTTCGCATCCTCCTGATCCCGGTCTTCGTGACGCTCCTCGTCGACCGCAAGCCGGGCTGGGCGCTCCTCGTCTTCTCGATTGCGGCGCTCACCGATCTCCTCGACGGCTGGGTCGCGCGCTACCAGGGAATGCAGAGCCGCCTCGGCGCGTTCCTCGATCCGATGGCCGACAAGATGCTGCTCATGGCGTCGTTCGTGACGCTGACCTACCTCAAGGCGCTGCCGTTCTGGATCACCGCGGTCGTCATCACGCGCGACGCGATGCTCCTGATCGGCGCGCTCATCGTCCACATGGTCGGCGTCCGGATCTATCCGCGGCCGACGTGGATCGGCAAGGCGGCGACCTTCTTCCAGATCCTCACCGTCCTCGCCGGCCTCGGCGCGCGGTGGTTCCAGCTGCCGCTGTCGCCCAAGCCCATCGTGTGGGTGGCCGCGATCTTCACGGTGGTGTCGGGGCTGCAGTACATCGTGCAGGGGATGCGATTCCTGAACGCCGCCCACGCCGCCGAGCACGAGGAGCATGAGTCTAGCCTGTTCCGCGAGTAACGAGCGCGCCGAGGGGGTCGTCGTCGCGTTGGTTCGGCGACGCTCACCGGCCGCCGTTGCCGGGCTCAGCGCTGGGGACCGGATCCTCGCCATCAACGGCACGCCGCTCCGCGACGCGATCGACTTCCAGTTCTACGCCGCCGACGACCGGCTCCGGCTGACGGTCGAGCGTGACGCCCGGGCCCGCCGCGTTTACGTGACGCGCGAGGGCGGCGACCTCGGCCTCGAGCTGGTCGCACCGCAACCGCGTGACATCGCGACGTGCGCCAACAAGTGTGTGTTCTGCTTCATCCACCAGAACCCGGGCGGCCTCCGGAAGAGCCTCTACGTCAAGGACGACGATTTCCGGCTGTCGTTCCTGCACGGCAACTACATCACGCTCTCGGATCTGGACGATGCGGCCCTCCAGCGCATCGAGGCGCAACGCCTGTCGCCGCTCTACGTCTCGGTCCACGCGACCGATCCGTCACTGCGTCACGCGCTGCTCGGCCGCCCTCGGCACGGCGCCGAGATCCTGCCGCGGATGGAGCGGCTGGCGAGGGCAGGGATCCGGATGCACGCCCAGGTCGTGCTCTGCCCCGACTGGAACGACGGCGCGCACCTCGAGCGCACGATCGTCGACCTTCAGCGCCTGTACCCGCACGTGACGACCACGGCCATCGTGCCCGTCGGACTCACGCGGCACCGCGAGCGCCTGCCCCAGCTCCGGCTCCTGACCGCGGACGAGGCGCGGGCGCTCGTGGCGACGGTCGAGCGCTGGCAACGGGAATTCCTGGCGGCCCTCGGGAGTCGGTTCGTCTTCGCCGCCGACGAGGTTTATCTCCAGGCTGAAGCTCCGCTGCCGGCCGCCGACGCCTACGAGGGTTTCGCGGTGGCCGAGGACGGCATCGGGCTCGTACGTCGCTTCGAGGACGAGCTCGAACGGGCGCTGCCCCGCGTACCGCCGGCGAGGGCGCCGCGAACGGTCACCGTCGTGACCGGAGCGCTGTATGGCCCGCGGCTCGCGCGGTGGCTGGCGCCGCTGGCCTCGCGCGGTGTCGTGGCGCAGGTGGTCCCCATCGCGAACGAGTTCTTCGGTCGCACGATCACGGTCGCCGGGCTCCTGACCGGGCAGGACGTCCAGCGTCACCTGGCCGGCCTCGATCGTCTGGGCGAGGAAGTGCTCGTGCCCGCAGTGGCCGTGCGTGACGGCGACGGCGTCTTCCTCGACGATGTCGCGCCGACCGATCTCGCCCGCGACCTCGGTGTCTCGATCCGCGTGGTCGAGCCGACCGCTCGCGCCCTGCTGCGAGCGCTGGTCGGATAGACCGGTGAACGCCACGCAGCCTCGGCCGACCCTCGCCATCGTCGGCCGGCCGAACGTCGGCAAGTCGTCGCTCTTCAACCGTCTGGTCGGCCGCCGGCAGGCGCTCGTCCGCGACGTGCCCGGCGTGACGCGCGATCGGCTTTACGGCCGGGTGGAGTTCGAGCGCTGGCAGGCGACGGTGATCGACACGGGCGGATTCGATCCGACCTCGGTCGAGCCGCTCGTCGAGGGCGTACGGCGTCAGGTGCTGGTGGCCGTCGACGAGGCCGACGTCATCCTCTTCGTGGTCGACGCGCGAGAGGGCGCGACCGCGCTCGATACCGAGATCGCTCAGATCCTCCGCCGTGCGGGACGTCCGGTCGCGCTCATCGCCAACAAGGTCGACGCGGGCGGGCAGGAGGCGGCGCTCGGCGACCTCTACCGGCTCGGCTTCGGCGAGCCCCTGGCGGTCTCGGCGGAGCACGGCCGCGGTGTGGCCGAGATGCTCGAGCGCGTCCGCGAGCTCTCACCGAAATCCGAGGCGGCCGAACGACCGGTCGCGCGCACGGGCATCGCGGTCATCGGCCGGCCCAACGTCGGCAAGTCGTCGCTCGTCAACGCCATGGTGGGCGACGAGCGCGTGCTCGTGCACACCGAGCCCGGCACCACGCGCGACGCCGTGGACACTCCGTTCACGCGCGACGACCGCCCGTACGTTCTGATCGACACCGCCGGGATCCGGCGGAAGGGCCGCGTCAACGAGCCGCTCGAGAAGCTGGCCGTCGTCATGGCCCTCAAGAGCCTCGAGCGCTGCCAGGTCGCCGTCCTCGTCATCGATGCGAGCGAAGGCCTCACCGCGCAGGACGCTCACATCGCGGGCTACGCGAAGGAGGCCGGTCGCGCCACGGTGATCGCGGTGAACAAGTGGGACCTCGTGCCCAGCGGCATGGTGCGCAAGGCCGAGGTCGTCGACCAGGTGCGCGACCGCCTGCCGTTCCTCGATTACGCGCCGATCTGCTTCACGTCGGCGGTCCAGGGCGACGGCCTCGCCGATCTGTTCACCGCCATCGACGACGTGGCGGCCGAGGCGCGCCACCGCGTGCCGGCGCAGGAAATCACCGCCACGCTCCAGGAGGCGCTGGCCCGAAGGCCGGTGAGCATCGCCGGCGTGCCGCTCACGCTGCAGTCGGCGACGCAAGTCAGCGTGGAGCCGCCGACGTTCGCGCTCCGCGTGAACCGGCCGGGCGAGGTGCACTTCTCCTACGAGCGCTACTTGCTCAAATCACTGCGGCACGCCTTCGGGTTCGCGGGCTCGCCGATCCGGCTCTCCTTCCGCAAGGCGGTCGGGCCGAAGGCTCGTCGCCCGAGAGCGCGTCGCTGATGAGCCGCCGCCGGCCTGGCGTGAGCGAGCTGGCCGTGGTCCTCGGCCTGCTCGTCTTCACCTCCCTCGTCGTGCTCCTGGCGAGTCCCGTCCATCGCTCGTTCTATCTCGGCAGCGGAGCCGATCAGATCACGGCTCGCGCGTTCCCGCTGCCACCGCTGCCCGGGCTCGCGCGGACGGACCGTCCGGTGGTGTCGCCGGTCGCCGTCAAGCGACGTATGCTGGCTCCGGACGCCGAGGGCCGGCTGCTCGTTCCCGTCGCCGACGAGATTCCGTCTCGGCTGCCCGCCTACGGCGTTCCGCGTGGCTGGGAGCTGAAGGAATTCGTGGGCAAAGCCGACGTCGAGCTGGTGCGGGCCGAGGGCAGCGCCGCCATCCGACTGCGCAGCGACGGCACCTCGTTCGCCCTCTATCGCGACGTGGTCGTGGACGTCGAGCGAGCGCCGATGCTCTCGTGGTCGTGGAAGGTCGTGCGCCTGCCGGCGCGCGGCGACGTCCGTCACGGCGGGAC
>JGI25382J43887_10000426_pt1 | contig 13951 bp, 9 predicted proteins | sample GraSoi013_1_40cm_3_FD_43887 | JGI IMG/M metagenome (IMG submission 43887) | reverse complement strand
CGACCGGGCTCTGTCATCGTAGATCTCGCGGCTGAACAGGGTGGGAACTGCGCTCTCACGGAGCCAGGCCAGGAAGTCGTGAAGCATGGCGTCGTCATCATGGGCCCCATAAACCTCCCCAGCACGGTGCCGTTCCACGCCAGCCAGATGTATGCAAGAAACGTCACGAGTTTCCTCGCCCACTTGCTCAAGGACAGCGTAATCCATCTCGACCTGAACGACGAACTGACCCGCGGGCCCCTAGTGACGTATCAAGGAGAAATCCTCCACGAGGCAGTTAAGGCAAGGCTCTCATCTGACGGCAAGATTTCATGACGGAGCAAGCAACGAGAAAGTCTTGAAGGTATGTCTACCCCATGACGACAGAACTTGAAATCGGGCTTTACATNTTCATGCTCGCCGGCTTTCTCGGATATCACGTGATTTCNCGCGTGCCTCCCTTGCTGCACACCCCGCTCATGTCCGCCACCAACGCGATGTCAGGGATCTCNCTGGTCGGTTCCCTGGTGGTCGCTGGAGCTCATCACAGCACGTTGAGCACCCTTTTCGGGTTCATCGCCGTGACCTGTTCCTCAACGAACGTAGTCGGCGGCTTTCTTATTACCGANCGCATGCTGAAAATGTTCAGGAAGGCCCCCTCACCGGCNGAGGAGAGGGAGAGGGNGGAGGTACGCTTCCCNTTCAAGCCGAGAGCGCTAACTTTGCCCGTCCTTGCCGCNGGCCTCATTGCCATCCTCTATTGGTTTGAGGAGATACGAGCTTCCGTAAGCACCGTCGTTGATCCCACCAAGGCGTTGAGCATTTTCTATATCTTTTCGGCCGCTCTGTTCATCCTGGGTCTGAAAGGCCTAAGTTCGCCCAAATACGCCCGCAGGGGAATGTTCCTGGCTGAATTCGGCATGCTCATGGCCGTGGTTGGCACTCTCTTCCACCACGAGATCGTTAACTACCAATGGATCAGGACAGGGCTTCTCCTGGGCTCCATCATCGGGGGCAGTATGGGGCTGTGGATACCCATGACGGCTGTGCCGCAACGGACAGCCCTTTCGCATTCGCTTGGTGCCTTGGCGGCAACTTTGATTGGAATTTCCGAATACATCCGGCACGCTGGAGTTCTCAGCAGGGTGCTGATGACGACCATTGGATTTGAGGTGCTCATTGGTGGATTGACTTTTACGGGAAGTCTGATGGCAGCAGGGAAGCTCCAGGGGCTACTCCCTGGAGCCCCCATGACCTACAAGGGACAAAACTCGTCCAACTTCACCCTGCTGGCAATGATGGTAGGAAGCCTCATCTACTTGATCGCCCAGCCGACGGCGAGCACGGTCTTCTACCTCATGGTCGGCTTGGCCTTGCTTTTCGGATTCCTCTTGGTCGTTCCCATCGGGGCGGCGGACATGCCGGTGGTCATTTCACTGTTGAATTCCTACGCCGGTTTGGCCGATGCGTCGATGGGTTTCGTGCTCATGAACAAGATCCAGATCATCACGGGTTCGCTCGACGGGACTTCGGGTTTCCTGCTTTCCTTGCTCATGTGCAGGGCTATGAACCGCTCGGCGATGAACGTACTGTTCGGCGCGTTTGGCAAGATTGAAGCGGAGACGATTGGGCCGGCAGCGGAAGCAAAGGGCACCGTCCGCACCATCGTGCCCGACGAGATGCCTGCCCTCCTGGATGGCGCTCGGTCCGTGATCATCGTTCCGGGATACGGCATGGCGGTCGCACAGGCTCAGCACGGCGTTAGCGAGCTGGCGAAATTGCTGATGAAGCGTGGCATCGATGTGAAATACGCCATTCACCCAGTGGCCGGCCGCATGCCCGGGCACATGAACGTCCTGCTCGCTGAGGCGAACGTTCCCTACGATCAACTTTGCGAAATGGACCAGATCAATCCGTACTTCGCCCAGGCCGATCTGGCCTTGGTGGTTGGGGCGAATGACGTGACGAACCCGGCGGCCAAAAACAATAAGAACAGTCCCCTCTACGGGATGCCAATTCTGGAAGTGGAGCGCGCCAAGTCGATAGTTGTTCTCAAGCGAAGCCTGCGCCCGGGTTTTGCCGGTGTGGACAACGAGCTCTATTACAACCCGAAGTGCATGATGCTTTTCGGGGACGCCAAAGAAAGCCTTACCAAACTCTTCGTTGCCCTGAAGTCATAGGTTTCAGTCAACCGGCAAAAACTCCTGCACCAGCGCTGTGCTATCGATCCCCAAATCCAGCGTGCCCGACCGAACTGCCGTCACCAACTCCCCCGCGCTCGTGGAAGAGTTGGATTTTGGCGCCACTGCCGCCAATGTTTGGTTTCACTATCACGGGATAATCCATCCCCTGGGCCGCACTCACTGCCTGAGACGCGTGATTGATCACTCGCGCGCGAGGGTAGCGAATCCCCATCGCCTCATAATTCCCTAGTTGCGTTGCCTTCGAGGTTTCAACTAAGTGTCAAAACACCAGGGCAAAATAACAGGGCTTGCCACGCTCGAACCAAACTCGTACAATTTGTACAAAGGAGGGAAAATGCCCCGACGTTTGAACGCCAGTCAAGCCAGAGCTGCTTTTGCGGAAGCGATAAACCGAGTGGTTTATGGTGGCGAGCGCACGATTATTCGCCGCCACGGCAAAGATGTTGCCGCCGTAGTTCCGATGAAGGATTTCGAGACGCTCGAGGCCCTGGAAGATCGTCTGGACCTGGAAGAGGCCCGCAAGATTATGAAGAAGCCGGGCCGGCTGATTGCTTGGGAAAAGATCAAGGCGGACCTAGGGCTCTAAGGCCCCGATGCCTTATTCCATCCAGTTCACTTCTCGAGCCCGGCGCGATCTCGAAGGTCTGGACAGAGCGGCGCAGCTACGCCAGCGGACCCACATTGACCGCTTGGCCGCAAATCCCATCCCCGCCGGCGCCAAGAAACTTCATGGAGGCGAACCGTATTACCGAATCCGTGTGGGCGATTACCGCGTGGTCTACCAAGTCGATGGCAAGCAACTTGTGGTCATCGTGGTGAAGATCGGTCATGGCAAGGAGATCTATCGTTAGGCTTCTTCCCTCCGAGGCGGATCCCGTCTGCGGGATGCCGCCTCAATCGTGAAATCCCGATCAGATCGGGACGGCACGCGGTCAATCTCCAGCCCGCATCGGCTCTCTGGTTCGTCTGTATCCACACCTTCGTACTCACGGACACTCGACGATTTCCATTCCTCCGCACGCTTCACCAAGCCACGCCGCACGGGATTCCTTGTATTCTACCGTCGCCAGGTATTCCTTCACCGTTCGCAAGGCACGATCGAAGCGGGTAGCGCATCAGACCTCGTTTTTTGAGGTCTGTGGTTTGTCTGTTTTCGGCCAAGAAAAGCCGCGGACCTAGACAACAGCTCGCCCTACCACCTTTCCATTCCCACGGCGATGCCATCCTTCTTGAAAAAGCGGCGGCATTGGCGATAATGGCTTAACGGTTTGTGGAGGCGCAGCCGGTGGGTTTGCTCGACCGATTGCTGAAGAAGGACAGAAAGTTCTGGTTCGTGTGCTACAACTGCATGATGCACACGGGGCACGATACGCTAAAGTCCGTCTTTTATTCGGAAGGGCCGCCGACGTACATCCTGGGAAGCCCTGGATGGAGTGCCCCCGCTGCAAGAACACGAACACGAAGTCCTTTCAACAACTCAAGGACGAAGGTTCGGACGCCGCGCTTTGGGGTTTCGAACAGCTCGTCAGGAAGTACCCGCGCAGCCAATTCGAGGTGAGAGTCGCCGAGACCAAGGAAGCCGGCTAGCGGCCTTCCCCGCCGGCTCCCCCGAGAGTCTCCAAGAGAGTGCTGCGGATCTCCTCTTGTTTTCCTCCCTCCAGTTTTTTCCCGCCGCTGGTGAGATAAAAAACGTCAATCACTTTCGGGCCCTCCGTATCAATCAGGGCCACCTCGATATTGCACCCGAGTTCGGCGAGCGCGGAGCTGACCTGGTAAAGCANACCGGGCCGGTCCTGGGCGATCAGTTCGAGCAGGGTGCTGTGAGTTGAGCTCGCGTCGTCAAACCGGACTGCGGTTGAGACCTGCACTTTGGGGCGCGGCAGGGTCCGCGAATCAATCCTCGCCTTTATCAGCTCCCGGACGCTCGCTTCGCCGCCAAGCACCGAGACCAGGCTCCCCTTGAACCGTTCGATTTCCGAGGGGTTGAGCTCGAGGGTCCGGAACAGGTCCANGAACCGGAAGGTGTCAAGGACCGTTCCGGCGGTATTCGCGAACGCGTCGGCTTTAACGATGTTCATCCCCCAGGCCGCAAGCGTGCCGGTGATCGATGCAAAGAGGAACGGGCGGTCAGCCGTGAGGACCGTCAGTTCGAAAAGAGGGTTTTGAAAGCGCAGGCTGACCTGGACGGGCTCCTGAGAAAGCCGGCCCGCCATCTGAAAATGTCCGGCAATCTCCTCCGGAGAGTGGGTCTCGAGATACCTCCTCGGGAAACCCTCCAGAAACCCGATCAGCCGCGACTCGCCGGACGGAGGCGAAAGCAGCGGCAGGACCTGCTGGACGCGCGCGACGTCGCCCCGCGTGACGTGCACGCGTTCATCATCCAGGCTGCGGGTGAGATAATTCGTCGCGGCCGCATAAAGCTGCCAGAGCATTTCCGCTTTCCAGGGAGTCAAGGCCTCCGGGTTCACGGCGCTGATATCGGCGTAGGTGAGCAGGCAGAGCATCTTCAGGCGCTCCGGCGTGCCCATCTTCAGCGCGAAGGTGCGCACAGTCTCGGGGTCGAAGATATCGCGCCGCTGCAAGGTGGCGGACATCTCGAGGTGCTGCGACACGAGGAACCGCACCGTCTCGCGCTGCTCCTGGTCAAGGCCCAGGCGTCCCAAGACCGCCTCGACGACCTGAACGCTTCCTTCGACGTGGTCAACGCTCGGGTCGCCTTTGCCCACGTCGTGGAAGAGCAGGCTGAGGGAAAGCAACTCGGGTCGCTCGAGCTCTGAGGAAATTTCGGCGAATTTCTGCATCCAGACGTCGAGGGAATCCATCGCGCGGCCCGGCGCGGCGTACCCGTTTGCGGACCGCAAGGCTTCAAGCCGCTCGAGGGCGATGAACGAGTGTTCATCCACCGTGTACCGGTGATAGAAGTCGCGGATAACAAGGCAATCGATGGCGCGAAATTCCGGGAAGAGCGCGACCAGCAGACCCAGCCGGTGCATGGCCCTCAGCGCCGCGGCGGCGTGGGGAGAAAGCAGGATTTCGCGGAAGGGGCGCCAGAGGCCTTCGAGACGCAGCGTGCCCTCGGCCAGGCGGCTGAGGGACTGCTCAACCCAGCGCTCAGCCTCGCGGCTGAGCTCAAGCTCGTGGCGCGCTATGAGTTCAAACAATCGCACGAGCAGGCTGGGGTTGTCCCGGACGGCGTCGGGTTGGCGAGGGAAAATCCGCCCGCGAATCACCGAAAAGTCCGGGCTTGAAAAACGCGACTTCCGGCCGAGCACCGCGGCGTAAATCGAAGAGCGGACGGGGCGAGCCTCGTCGAGGAGCTGGGACGTCAGCCGGCAGAGCGCGCGGGCGTGCCGGAAATAGACCCTCATCCACTCGCCCGGATCGCACTTGACGCTCGGCGACCGTCCGACGCCCGCGGCTGCCGCACGGTCTTGGATCTCGTAGGTCAACTGGTTATCGTCGCGCCCTTGCGCGTAATGGATAAAACAGCGTGCGGAGGAAAGAAACCGCAACGCTTCCTCGCTCTCAGTCCGAAACGGCTCGGGCCACAGCGCTTCCGGAGCGGCCCACTTCAGCTCATTCCCAAGCTGAGAAATTAACGTCATCCAGCGGGCCACCTGGTAGTCCCGAAGGCCGCCCGGAGATTCCTTGAGGTTCGGCTCGAGGTGAAAGATCGTGTTCCCGTACTTCGCGTGCCTCTGGCGCGTCATCTCCGCCAGGTCGCGGACCAGGTCTTCACGGTCGCGGGCGACCATGTGCGGGATCGTCGTGCCGCGGAGCTGCGCGAAAAGTTGCGGGTCACCGGCGAGGTAGCGGCAATCGAGCAGGGAAATATTGAACTCCAGGTTGTCGCGGTGAAGCTGGCCGCATTCGACGATCGTGCGCGCGCTGCTCCCGACGCGGAGCCGGAGGTCCCAGAGCGTTTGGCACAATCCGGCAACGCCTGCTCGGCGGGAAGCAGCCGTGGCGGCGCTCGGAGAAAGGAAGAGGAGGTCGATGTCCGAGTAAGGGAAAAGTTCCTGCCGCCCGTATCCGGCCAGCGCCACCAGGCAAAAATTGGCGGGCCCGTTGAGATCAGGGGAGAAGAAACGCCGGTGGAGCTCTTGGGCCAGGTTGTCTACCAANGCCGAGCGCTCGCGAGCGGCAGCCCGGCCGTCACCCTCGGCTTCGAATGTCTTGCGGCTTTTTGAGAAACCGTCCTCGCAGGAGCCCGCCAAAGAAGATACAAGAGAGACAGAAAGCGGTTCGTTTGGCGGTTTCAAGTCTGCGTCCAGGGGAATTGGCGGAGTGCTGAGAGAGCGACAGCCAGAGGGAGGGATGCGATTCCCTTCCCCGAGGGCCGCCGACCCGCCGCCCACCACCAAGCCGCGCTACAACGCGGCCTCTCCTCGCTCCTCGTTGCGGATTCGGATGGCCTCATCAACCTTCGTAAGAAATATCTTGCCATCTCCGATTTTCCCGGTCTTCGCGGCTTTCAGAACGGTCTGGACCGCCGAATCAACCAATTTATCCGGCAGGACCATTTCGATCTTAATCTTGGGCAGCAAGTCCACTGAATATTCGCGCCCGCGATAGACCTCGGTATGACCTTTCTGGCGGCCGTGGCCGCGCACTTCGGAAACGGTCATGCCGTCAACCCCGATTTCTCGCAGGGCTTCCTTGACCGCATCGAACCGGGAAGGTTGGAAGATCGCTTCAAGCTTGGTCATGGCCATCAACGCCTCGTCAAGATGATGAGTAAACTTGCAATTCCATAGTCATGGGAGCGGTCCGCGAGGGAAACCGAGCTGCCCGGCATCCTCTCCAGGCTTTACGCCTCAAAAGTGTAACCGTCAGGCGTTGTCGCCCGCGCTTCTTGCGCCTGCCACTTGCTGCTCAAGTTTTGCCACCCGCCCTTCCACTTGGGACGATGACCCGGTGGGCGAGACAGCCGCGGTGCTCGTTGGGGAAGAAGATTGAGCATGCCCCTCCACCACCTTCCCCGCGAAGGCCAATACGAGTCCCAGAACCAACCCGAGAAGAATCTGTCGCATGAGATTGTTCTCCTCCGTGGTTTGGATGGCGTCAGTCATATGGAGTGGCACCAGGGGATTATAAAGACAGGCGGCAGGCAGAATCAATTAAACCGATTTATGCCGGGGATAAGAAGAAAAAATGCGGGGGAGGAGGCGATGAACCATGGAGAGCACTGGCGCTCGCGAGTCAGCTTCTCGGGTGCGGCTTCTCGTTTCAACCGGGGCCGCGAGGGGTGTAAGAGGAGAGAGGGGACGGAGGTTGCTTGCAGCGGCCAGGTATTTTCAGTTCGCCCTGTCTTTTCCAAGTTCCTCGAGGGCCGGGTAGAGACGTTCGATCTCCTCCTGCAGCCTCGCGCAGGCTTCTTCGGCCTGAGTCAGGTCACCTTCATGGGCCATCAGTTCGAGCTTCAGCGCCGCGTCGAAGGCAGCCGGGGCGGCGAAGTTCCCGACCGACCCTTTCAGCGTGTGAGCCGCGCGGCCCAGCGCCTTAAGGTTCCGCTCCGCGATCGCCTGCCAGATTTCGTCCCGCATCCGGGGCCACTCCTCTTGAAATACCTTGACGAGTTCCTTCAGCAATTGACGGTCCCCATCCAAGCGGGCAAGCGCCAAGTCTGCGTCCAAGACGCCATCCGGGGGTGGCACGCCGCCGGCGACGGCGGCGGCCCCGGCGCCGGAGGCGACGATTTCCTCGATCGTCTTGAAGAGCTGCTCGGCTTTGACCGGCTTTGAAACATAACCATCCATGCCGGCGGTCAAACATCGCTCCCGGTCGCCCTTCATGGCGTGCGCGGTCATGGCGACGATCGGCAGATGACGGCCGGTGCCTTTCTCCCCCTTGCGGATAGCCGCGGTGGTCTCAAACCCGTCCAGTTCCGGCATCTGCACGTCCATCAGGACCAGATCGATCGCTTGATTTTTCAAGGTCTCCAGAACCTCCCTGCCGTTCCCGGCGACCAAGACCACATGCCCGCGCTTTTCGAGCATCCTTACCGCCAACTGGCGGTTGACCAGGTTGTCCTCGGCCAGCAAGATGCGAAGCTTCCGCCGTGCCTCACGTAACGTGTGGCGAGTTATCAGAGGAGTTCGCTTGGGCCTCTGCGAGACCTGGCCTAAGGCCAGGAGGATGGCGTTGAGCAGTTCTGGTTGCCGGACAGGCTTCATAAGATAGACAACGATCCCGAGCTCGCGGCAGCGGGCCGCATCCCCTCGCTGGCCCGCGGAGGTCAGCATCATGACCATTGCCCCCACCAGCGTGGGGTCTTTTTTGATGCGTTCCGCCAGCGCGAACCCGTCCATGTCCGGCATCTGAGCATCGAGGAGGACCAGGGGGTAGGGCTTTCCGGCGTCCCTGGCCCGCTGCATCGCGGCCAAGGCCGTCCACCCGCCATCTGCCATTGCCGGCTTCATTCGCCAGTTAGCCAGCATTTCCTCCAGGATGCGCCGGCTGGTTGCGTTATCGTCAACCACAAGCACCGTCATGTCCTGCAGCCGGACGGGCTCCTGGGAGATGAATCCTTTGACGGGCGCCTTGGGCAGGGCGAAGCGTGCGGTGAAGCTGAAGGTGCTGCCCTGGCCGGGGTCGCTCTCCACCCAGATGCGCCCTCCCATCATTTCCACGAGTTGCGAAGAGATCGTCAGCCCCAGTCCCGTTCCGCCGAACTGGCGCGTGGTCGTTCCATCAGCCTGAGCGAAGGCCTCAAAAATAATCCGCTGTTTCTCCCGCGGAATGCCGATTCCCGTGTCCGTCACGTTGAAAAGGAGGAGCGCGTCGTTCTCCGTTTGGGACTCGGCCTCGACTTTCAGGACCACTTCGCCCCGCTCGGTGAACTTGATGGCGTTTCCGACCAGGTTCGCGATGACTTGCCGAAGACGCGTGGGGTCGCCCTCCAGGTGTTCCGGCGCGCGAGGGTCAACGCGGTAGACCAATTCCAGGCTTTTTTGATGCGCCCGCAGCGCCAGCGACCTCATGGTCTCCCCCAGGCTGTCGCGCAGGTTGAACACGATGCGGTCGAAGCCGAATTTCCCGGCTTCGATCTTCGAAAAATCCAGAATGTCGTTGATCACCGTCAACAGCGATTCCGAGGACGTCTTCACGGTTTCAAGGGACTCCCGCTGTTCGGCTGTGAGATCGGTGTCGAGGGCCAGTTCCGTCATCCCGATGATGGCGTTGAGGGGAGTGCGAATCTCGTGGCTCATGTTGGCGACGAATTCGCTTTTGGCGCGACTGGCGGCCTCGGCGACCTCCTTCGCCCGCTGCAACTGCTCCTCCCCCCGCTTGCGCTCGGTCATCTCGCGGACGATGGCTTGAACGCCCACCGGTAATCCCTCCGAGTAGATCAACCGGGTATTGATCTCGACCGGCACTCTCTGACCGTCCTTGGCCAGGATCTCCACTTCGAAGGTCCTCTGCCCCTCAGGGCCGAGTTTCTGCGCCATCATCTCGCGGATCGAGGCGGCGTATTCCGGCGCCAGGACCTCCTCGATGTTCATCCCGAGGGCCTCGCCCCGTGTGTAGCCCGTAATCCTTTCGCCCGCTTTATTCAACGACGTAAAGTGCCTGCGGAGGCCGCAAGTGAAGACCATGTCGTTGGCGTTCTCGAAGAGTTCGCGATATTGCTCCTTCAGTTGAGCTTCCCGCCGCAGCCATTCACGGATGACTTCCGTCTGTTCATTGACCTGCCGCCTCAACACTTCACCCCAGGCGATGGCGGCAAGGATGATGACCCCGAGCAGCCCAAATGCCCAGAGGGCATGCTTCAGGGTCCACCACGGGTGGCGCTCGAGTAAGACGACGTCGTCCGGAGAGCGAAGCAACAACTGGAAGGACTGGTGGACACGGTTTTTGTCCACTCGCACGGTGCAAATCCTGGTCAGCTCGACGCGGCTTCCCGCTCGAAGCGAAGTCAGGCGCGGTGTGACCTTCGGTTCTTCGAGCTGCGCCGTGCGAAGGCTGACGTCCACCACAGGCGCGCCGTAATAGGTCACGACGGCGCGGAGCCGCGCCGGATAGCCCAGCTTCCCCCGGTCAGGCGTGAGGCGTCGAATCTGTTCAACCCGCGTCGGGAGAGGAAGCTTGGCCGGCCGCGGGGAGACTGGTTGGCCGAGCGCAGAGGCTGTAATCAGGAAGAGGAGCAGGGCAGACACGCCGGAAGAGCCCCCTGCGGACGGGGCCGCGCGCCGGGCTTTCGACTGTTCGGCCGTCATCACCTTTCGGTCGCGTCGTCTTCGCCGGCTGCCTCGAGCTGCGGTCTTACAAATTTCTCGAAACAATCGGGACAAATCCCGTGACTGAATTGCGCTCCCGAGTGCGCGGAGATGTAGGTTTCGACCTGGTTCCAGTAATTGCCGTCGTCCCGGATCTTCTTGCAATAGGAGCAAATGGGAAGCAACCCCTGCAGTTGCTTGACGCGGGCCAGCGCGTCTTCCAAATCCCGCAGCCGGTCTGCGAGACTCTGCTGGAGCTCTACCATCCTCACGCCCACGCCGACGCGAGCCCGAAGTTCTTCGCGGTCAAAGGGTTTTGCCATGTAATCGTCAGCCCCGGCATCGAGTCCCGCAACGACGTCGGCCCGGCTGTCGCGGGTCGTCAGGAGGATGATGTAGGGAGGAGGAGTGCGGGGGGCCGCACGCGCCCTTCGGCAGACTTCAGGTCCGTCCATCCCCGGCATCATCCAGTCCAGGATCGCCAGCCGGGGAGCGTCCTCGTCCTGAAGAAGCGTCCAGGCCTCGGCGCCGTTGCCGGCCACCACCGTTACGTAGCCCAATTTTTGGAGTGTCGCCTCGAGCATGCGTCGGGAGACGGCGTCGTCGTCGGCTATAAGGATTCTCACGGATGTCAACCCCCTCGAACCGGACAACAGGAACGCGCCTGCTCGCGCCCGTGACTCGCGGCAGAGCGAAATCAAAACGCCCCTGGCACGCTATGCGGAATGAGCCTTCTTCAGCACCCGGGAAAGCGTTTCGAGGGTGTAGGGTTTGCCGATAAAATCGGCGGCACCCATCTCGAGGGCGTTGCGCGCGACGCCCTCAACGCTGTAGCCCGACGAAAGGATGACTTTCACCTGGGGATTGATTTCGCGAAGTTTCCGGTAGGTCTCGAAGCCGCTGATCTCCGGCATGACCATGTCCAACAGGACGCAATCGATTTCTTGCGCCCGGGACGCATAAATTTCGCAGGCCCGCCTGCCGCTTTCCGCCGTCAANACCCTGTACCCCAGCTTTTCCAGGCCCCGTTCGGCGAAGGCCAGGACCATCGGTTCGTCGTCTACGACAAGGACCGTTCCGCTCCCCTCCTGCACTTCGGCGGGGAGTTTCTGGGTGAAAGGCTGCGGCGGGGGGTGGACTGCCGGCAGGTAAAGAGATAATTTCGACCCTCGGACGACCTCGCTTTCCGCGTGCACAAACCCTTTGTAGTTCGTCACAATTCTGTAAACCATCGCGAGCCCTAATCCAGAGCCACGGCCCGGCCCTTTGGTGGTGAAGAACGGCTCGAAGAGGTGCGCCTTCACCTCGGGCTCCATGCCCAAGCCGGTGTCTTCGACGGCGATCCGGACGTATTCCCCCGGCGAGCATTCCGGAGGGCGCAGCGGGTCCTGGGGTCCGAGGTTGACCACCGAGGCCCCAAGGGTCAGCGTGCCTCCCTCGGGCATGGCGTCGCGCGCGTTGATGCAGAGGTTCAAAATCGCATGGTCAAGCTCATGGGCGTCGGCTTCGACGGAAGGCAACTNGGTGGCAAACCGCGTCGCAATNCGGATGCGGCGATCGAACGTCCGGGTCACAATTTTCAAGACACGGTCCANTACATCCCCCAGGCTGATCGGTTCGCGCCGTCGCTTTTCGTGGCGCGCGAGCTCCAGTAACCGCTGGGTCAAATCGGCGGCGCTCTCGGCTGACTGCTCGATCATCTGGATGGGCTCCCGGATCGGGTCTTCCGGGGTCATACGGAGCCGCGCCAGAGAAGCAAACCCCATAATGACGCCCAGCAGATTGTTGAGGTCGTGGGCCAGCCCGCCCGCAAGCGATCCGACGGCCTCCATCTTCTGGGCTTCTGAGAGCTGCTCGCGCAGAAGGGCGCGTTCCTCTTCAGCCTCTTTCCGGTCGGAGGTGTTCTCGACCATGGCGAGCATGTACGCAGGACGCCCTGTCGCATCTCGGATCATCGAAATGACCGCGGTACACCAAAGCGTCTCTCCGGTCTTGCGGATGAACCGGTGCGTGAGGGTCACGTGGTCCCGCGCCCCGAGGCGCAAGGACTTCGAGCATTCCCGAGCGCGCTCGCGGTCCTCGGGGTGAACGAGGTCCGCGTAAAGTTTGTCGCGAAGTTCATCCGGCTCGTGCCCGAGAAGGTGGGCAAAAGCGGCGTTGACCGCGAAAAATCCTCCTTCGAGGCTGCAAAGCGCCACGCCGAAATATTCCTGCTCGAATACCGAGCGAAAACGCTCGCCGGAAACCTTGACCTGCCGGTCGAGTTCGCTCCGCTCGAGTGCCAGCGCGGTCTGCACGGCAATGAAATCCACCAGCTTGCGCGTGGCCGCCCGGAATGAGTCCGGCTGGTTGGAAGCGGTGTACAATACACCGAGCAGACTGCCGCCCCTCAAGAGCGGGAGAGCATACTCCGACCTGGCTACCGGGTTCTCAGGGGCGCCCTGCTTGCCCGGGATGGTGTCGAGCACATAAATGGCTTCGCGCTCGCGTGCGACTCTTGCCAGCAAGCCCGGCCCGTCGAGCGCCCAGGCGCGGCGGACGTCCACGGCCGGCTCGCCGCTTTCCGCAACACAACGGAGCGTTCGCTCATCGGGACGGAAGAGATAAATTGCGGCTCGCGCCAGGCCCGCCCTATCCCGCAGGCGAGTGAGGATTCGACCGAGGACCGCCTCCTCATCGCTGGCCGCTGCCAGTGCCGGGTTCACTTCAACCAGCAGGGCTTGTTGATTGGACCGGATCTTGAGTTCGTCCTCGGTCATGAGCGCGTTGGAGAAACTTGCCGTATTCACCGCGGGGGTCCGCCTGAAGCACGCCCAGGCTCGCGAGCGCGATGACCCGCGGACACTCCCTAGTCATAGTTCGGCAATCCCGGCAGCAAACTTGAGGGGAAAGGGGAACGAGCAGCTTGGGCAGCCGGTCGAGCGACCGGGCCTCCCCCAGGGGCTACCTGTCTGGCCGGATCGACGAAAGGACTTCTCTTGCTCCCCCAAATTACGGCGGGATGAAGGCTCCCGTGGACTCGGCTCGCGGCAGGCCCGAAGATGCCGAATTGCGTCCCTTCGCGCCGTCCATTAGAATTCACACTCGGGCTTTGTGGGGCTGCCGGCTCTTCCGGCAAGAAGCGAGTTTCGGGCGGGGGGCGGCGGGCCAATCAGAGCCCCGTCGAAATCGGCCAGGGTGGGCAGTGGTGCTGTCTTCCATCAAAGGCGCTGCGCTTTCCTCGCTCGTCTCCCTTCGTGCCCTTTATCGGAGACTGCGCTTGGCGTCAGCGCTCACCGCAGCATGCCTGCTCGCGCTTTCAAGCTTTGGTCCCGCGCTGGCTCAACAGGCGAAGCGCCCAGGCACGGTTCAAAGCTCCGGACCCGTTGACGTGACCAGGTCTGCCACGTTACAGATCAAGATCGAAAGTGATGCCGCGCATATCTTCGAATACCTTTCTGACGCAACAAAGTTGAGCCTTTGGTTTCCCGATCAGGCCGTCTTCGAGCCCCAGATCGGCGGGAGGTATCACTTTCGTTGGAAGGAGACAGCAGGCCTATGGAGCGGGGT
>JGI25382J43887_10000425_pt1 | contig 13952 bp, 6 predicted proteins | sample GraSoi013_1_40cm_3_FD_43887 | JGI IMG/M metagenome (IMG submission 43887) | reverse complement strand
AAGTCACCTTTCAAGGCATGATTCAACATCTCGTGCACATCCGTAGGTCTGGCTCTTCCAACTACTTGGTAGACTGTCTCCTCTGAGATTCCCTTGGACATGGAGGAAGCCGCTTGTAGGAGGTTGACCGCCTTTCGAAGGTCTCCCTCAGCCACTTCTACTATGGTTTTCAAACCCCCCTCTGTGGTTTTTACGTTCTCATTTTTCGCAATTCGGTGGAGGTATTCGACGACTTTCTCCTCGGGTAGGGGTGTGAACCGGAATAGGGCGCATCTTGACTGGATTGGCTCGATGATTCTCCCAGAATAGTTGCAGCAGAGGATGAAACGGCAAGTATTGGTGTAATTCTCCATTGTTCGGCGAAGTGCGCCCTGGGCATCCCCCGTCATATTGTCAGCTTCGTCTAAAACAAGGATTTTGAAGGGAACACTGGTGAGCGACGCCATCCTGGCGAATTCTTTCACAGTGGTCCGGACCACGTCTATTCCCCGTTCATCACTCGCGTTCAATTCCTTGAATGCATCTTGGAATCGCTCACCGAAAAGATCATGAGCGAGACACAACCCGGCAGTCGTCTTACCGGTCCCGGGCGGACCTGCGAACAAGCAGTGGGGCATTGTGCCTCTCTTGACGAAATCTTTGAGCCGAGAGACTATCTCTTCTTGGTCCATTATCTCGTCGAGACTCTTTGGCCTGTACTTCTCAGTCCAGAGAGCGGCTTCCAATCAGATCCAACCAAACAACTTGATGTTCTCAGCCATATAGAACTGTTTCATCCACCTCTCTGAGCAAATATCGTGTGATCAATTTGCTTTTCTGTTTAGAATGCCTTTATGGAGCCCACTTTCGTCGTGATGATTCCCCGGGGCGAGTAATTTGGAGAAAGAACCATCTATCGTAGAGATTGTAGACACAGAACTCGAAAACTCGCCTTCACGACTAACACTTCTCCGCGAATTCCCAGAAACCCGGATCGGCGATAGGACCCTAGGCCCATACCGAATGGGACAAGAGATCGAACTTTCACTGTGGATCGCCCAACACTTGGTCCAGATGGGGTACGCCCGCTTCAAAGAAGAAGAACAACTCACTCTAAACACGCTCTCAACTACCCATTATAGGCAGACTCTGCCCGCCTCAAACCAGATCCCGGAGCTGCCTCGGTCATTCTATTTTCAACTCCGCAGGCTCATCAAAGACCTCAAGAACCTTGAAGTGAAAGACCGGACGAAGGCCCGGGAGCTAGACAAAGCACTTGCTTTGGGATGGGATATTGTCAACTTACGAGTGAAAAAGATCGCATCTCTAGGGGCTTCTGGGGGTCAAACTACTGAGGTCACGTCCAAACTTACGCTGGAGGAGAAGGCTCTCTTCGAGAAGGTGCGTCAGAACGTTGAGTCGTGGAAGAAGGACATTCTTGGCAGTGAGACTACAAATTGACTCTACTGGCCCCAACGGAAACAGGTCTCCCAGAGAACGTATTCCAGGACTTCTTCCGCGCGTACCTAGCCGACCCGGTAGGATCCAAGTATAGGAAACGCCTCGCGGAGGTGGCAGTCAACAATGGTCGATCGCTCGTAATCGATTTCGACGACCTAATCGCGTTCGACCCAGTGCTTGCACGAAATGTCGTGCAGCACCCTGATGACTTCTTTGTTCACGCTAGCTCCGCGGCGACCTCTCAGATGCGTGTTGAGGATCCTGAGTACGCTGAACAGGTGGGTCGTATCATTGTGCGATTTCGTCGTCTTCCGGAGAAGAGGGCTCTCAGAAAGATTGGCGCTGAGGACCTGATGAAACTCGCACTAGTCGAGGGGATAGTTGTCCGAACCAGCCAAGTACGGCCTATGATCGTCAAGGCTGTTTTCCGCTGTCGGAAGTGTGGCGAACTCTCTCGTCAGGATCAGGCAGGAGATTTGTTACGCGGGCCTGGCCCCATTTGTGCAAGTTGTAAGCAACAGAGCGGCTGGGACTTGATCGAAGACCAGTGTGTGTTCAAGAATACTCAGGAAGCTCGCGTCCAAGAACGCCCCGAGGATCTTCCTCCCGGAATGCTGCCTAGATATCTGGATGTCAGACTAGACGACGACCTCGTCGACACTGCGCGTCCAGGCGACAGAGTGGCGTTGACTTCCGTGGTGAGAGCTGAGAAACAGTACGCTGGAGAGAAAGGAAAGCTCAGAACCTTCAACCTGTATCTAGAGGCGAATTTTGTAGATGTTGTCGGGAAAGAGACTGAAATCGTTGAGATCACTCTTGAAGACGAGAAGAAGATCATCGAAGCCTCGAAACACCCCTTCGTCCATCGAAACCTCATCATGAGTCTGGCCCCATCAATCTACGGCTACGATGAGATCAAAGAAGGAATACTCTATCTTCTATTCGCGGGAGTTGCAAAACGNCTCCCTGATGGCGTCAACATTCGAGGTGACCTGAACTGCTTGATCGTGGGCGATCCCGGGTGTCTTATTGGAGACGAGCGAGTTGTTCTGGGTGATGGGACAGTCGCCAAGATTGAGGACCTCGGTGATCATCATCTTGAGAACCTGAATATTCCTGTNCTAACGGGCGGTGGGGGAGCGGAAAAAGACATCGCGACTCGATTCCATATTTACCATAATCAGCCAACGATGGAGATTGTCACAGAATCCGGAAAGAGCATCAGAGGCACTTACAATCATCCTCTGCTTTCGGTCGAGATTGTCGAGCGAACGCAGATTCGACGCTGGAAGAGATTGGACGAGTTTAGGGTAGGGGACAGAGTCGCAGTTGTCACCGGATTCCCTTGCTACATTACNGGGCTGGTCCACACTGGTTGGCATCCTCTACCTTACACGCTAGGTCCAAAGTTCCGCGGCCGCCTCCCGACGAAGGTGACTCCCGAACTTGGCTCATTCATGGGCTACGTCCTTGGAGACGGTTGGGTCGAGCGATACAGAGCTGGGTTTACGGTCGCCGATGGGGAGAAGGACGTCCTCAAGACGCTTTGCGCTATGTCAATCAGACTCTTTGGCATTACCCCCAAGGTTAGTTCCAGAAAAGGACCCAACCGCAATGTCCAGCTCTTTGAGGGGGTAATTCACAGCCAGGACGTCGCGTACAATCTGGCCACCCTAAAAGAGAAGCGCATCCCAGATCTCATCCTGAAGTCGGGAGATAGTGTCGTCTCACCGTTCCTAAGATGGCTGTACGAAGCAGACGGAACAGTCTTCTCAAGTAAGAGAGGATGCGGAGCCATCGGCCTCAAAGCGAAAAACATCGAGCTTNTGCGAGATGTCCAGATTCTTCTCTTACGATTCGGAATACACTCACGAATAATTTCAAATGCCCTTCTAATTAGAAGGGGTGAAAGCATTCTANAATTTGCTGACAAGATTGGTTTCGCGTCGATCAAGAAACAGACTCGTCTGGCTGACTTGAGAGCGCGAGCTGCGAGGCTGAAGCGCTTTGGAAGGCAACACAGTGAACGCATTATATCCGTGTATCACCGAGAGCCCGCCGATGTGTATGACATCGAGGTTCCCCAGAGCCACAGGTTCGTCGCGAACGGAATAGTCTCTCACAATACGGCAAAGAGCCAGTTGTTGCAGTACGTTTCCAGAATTGCGCCCAGAGGCCTCTACACTTCGGGAAGAGGGACTACCGCTGCTGGACTCACTGCAGCGGTCTTGCGCGAGAAAACGGGAGGAATGGTGCTTGAAGCAGGTGCTTTGGTCCTAGCCGACAAAGGAGTCGCTTGCCTTCACCCGGATAGCGAAGTCTTTGTGGATGGGGTTCAGAGGAGGGTGGCTGATCTGTTCGACGAGGGACGTATTGAACGGGCGCTATCGGGCAGCAATCGGTTGGAATTGTCCCCTTTGCATCGGTCCGTTGCGAATCTCGATCTTGACAGACTTGCTACGAGGCAGGCAACCGCGACTCTCGTCGCCCGCAGATGGTACAGTGGGCAGATTCTTCGGGTGAGCATGGAGTCTGGAATGGAACTTCGCCTGACGCCAACTCATCCAGTTCTCGACGGGAAGACATTACGGTGGAAGCCGATAGGTGACTTCAGGCCCGGGGAGAATATTGTCGCCCTCAAGAAGCTACCGTCCTCCCAGACTCGAGTCGTGCTTCTCGACACACTTCCGGATAACTGGATTATCCAACCTCTCTCCAGCGAGAAAATGGAGCTCCGCCGTGTTCTAGAGGCAAAGCATCACTCCTTGCGAGCAATCAACAGCTACTACGGATTGAGAAGAGATGCGCTCAATGGTCGCGGGGCCCTAACGGTTAGGCAATTCAAGGCAATTCTGAAAGACACGGGGATGTACAACGCCTGGGCACAGCGCCCGTTTGCTTTCGGAAGAAAGAAGCGCACAGAACGTCTAAAGATTGGCACACTAACAGCGGCACTTGCCTACATTCTGGGGTTTGCTTATGGAGACGGATACGCGCGATCTAGTGCCAAGCATTCGGCCTTGAGAATCACGCAATCATCAGTCCACGCCGATTATATCAGGCGACTTCAGAGGGCAATGCACCAAGTGTCACACCGCCCTTGGAGTACATATCTACGCCCCGCCAAGACGACAAAGTTTGCCAAGAGTTCGGAATGCCAAGTTCTTGTCCGACATTCTAACCTCGTCGTGCACTTGTTCGAATGGTTGACGCGTAACGGACTTCAAAACCTTCTTCGTCTCGATGATGCGGCACTCGCTGGATTCATAGCTGGGGCTGTCGATGCTGACGGATGCTTCAGTATCAAGAAGAATCGGCAATACTCCATGGTCTCCTTTGATCTTCTTCTGTCTAACGATCTTGCATCAAACCGCCGCTTGCTCTGGGCCCTCCGGCGCTTCGACGTGTACGCACGCATCAAGAATCTTCAGGGCGTAATGAGCATACAGATTACCTCCAGGCGCGATGTCAGGCGGTTGATGGACCGAATAAGCCCTTATTCAGGGAAAGCGAAGAACATTCCTCCCCAGCGAACCCGAATTTCAGCTCGACACGAGGCAGTTCCCGCGTTGCCTCTTCGCGTAGCACTCTCGGGCCTGCGGCCGGTCCCAACCGAGCTACTCCGCTCCGGCGATTGGAGTACATTCCATTCATACCGCAACGGAAAGCGACAACCATACAAGGCCCCTCTCCAGCGACTCATCCGCGGGCTCCACCCCTGGTTGGACGCCTCCTCTCGAGAACGACTCCTCGCGCTCGCTGGGGACGATTATGCCCTCGAAGCAATCCGAACGGTCAATTCGGAGTTCTACACGGGCTACGTCTATGATCTTCGCGTTCCACTGGGGGAACACTTTGTCACCGAAGGCGTCCTCACTCACAACTGTATAGATGAACTGGACAAGATGAGGCCTGATGATAGGGTCGCGATTCATGAGGCTCTGGAACAGCAAACCGTCAGCGTTGCTAAAGGAGGAATTGTGGCCACCCTGAACGCTAGAGCGGCAGTTCTTGCTGCTGCGAACCCTTCCCTAGGAAGGTATGAGCCACACAGAAACATCAACGAAAACATCAATCTTCCCGTAACTATACTTTCCAGATTTGACTTGATTTTTCTCGTTAAGGATCTACCCGACCCCGATAGCGATTCTCAAATGTCGTCGCATATTCTGCAACTGCACAGAGCACGACACGGTTCAGAAGAAGCGCCATTCCAACCGGACTTTCTACGGAAATACATCAGCTTTGCCAAGAGGATAGTCCCAGTGCTGACTCCGGACGCCGTCAAGGAGCTGCAGGACTTTTACCTGAAAATGCGTGGGACCACCGGCCGAGAAGCGGCAGTGGCGATCACTCCTCGCCAATTAGAAGCCTTGGTCCGACTATCCGAGGCAAGAGCCCGAGCATTCCTTCGCGATCAAGTGACAGTGGAGGATGCGAAGAGCGCCGTAAAAATCATGACGTACGCGTTGCTAGACGTAGGAGTGGACGTAAAAACCGGCAAGATCGATATCGACACGATAATGACAGGTAGGCCCGCGACAGTGCGGGACACGCTGGGTCGGGTAATCGACATCGTACGGGAGCTTGAACGGGAAACCGGAGATGTTGATGAGAAAATCCTGATTGCTGCCATAGTGGACAAGGACAAAGTGACGGATGGGGAAGCTCGGCGGTTCGTCGGGCAGTTGATAAAAGAGGGAATGCTTTACTCCCCCAAGGAAGGACGCCTGAAGCGCACAGCGGGCTAGGTCCCTCCCATGAGCTCTGAGTACAAGTGAAGATCCAAGACCTCCCAATAGACGCCCAAGTGGCCGACTTACTATCTCGGGAGGGTNTCGTTGAGCTCTACCCGCCCCAGCAGCACGCTATCGAGGCAGGGGTTCTAGAGGGGAAGAATCTTGTTCTGGCCAGTCCTACCGCCAGCGGCAAGACGCTGGTCGCAGAACTGTGTATCTTGCAACACGTCCTCGAACATCGGGGCAAGGCAATCTACTTGGCTCCGCTCCGCGCGCTCGCGAGCGAGAAGTTCAAGGAATTCCAAAGATACTCTGCAATCAAGAAACCCAACGGGGATTACGTTAGAGCGGGGATATCCACAGGCGACTATGATAGCTCGGACCCATGGCTTGGAAGATACGACATCATCCTCTGCACTAACGAAAAAGCGGACTCTCTCTTGAGGCACAAGGCTCCTTGGATGAGCGAGCTTACCCTGGTCGTTGCGGATGAGGTTCATCTCCTAACTGAACAGAATAGGGGTCCAACCCTCGAAGTGGTCCTCACTCGACTAACCGAGATCAATCCCAACATTCAGGTCTTGGCTCTCAGTGCCACAGTTAGGAATGCCGAAGAGGTAGGGTCATGGTTGAAAGCAGGTTCGGTCACCACCGACTGGCGTCCTGTCCCTCTGAAAGAGGGAGTCTATCACGATAATCAAGTGCAGTTCCGCGATGGAGCAAGCCGAGCGATTGTGAGCGGAACTAAGACGCCGAGCCTCGACATCGCCCTCGANATAATGAGCACCGGAGGACAAGCACTGATCTTCACCGAGACGCGACGATCTGCCGTCGAGATGGGCCGCAAAGCCTCGGTGGCAGTGAAGAGCCGCTTGTCAAAACCTGAGGAGAGAGCGCTGAACACGATTGCCGATCGAATCCTGTCTACTGGAGAGAAAACTCGGCTAAGTGAGGCGCTCGCGATGCAGGTTGCGGGAGGCGCTGGTTTTCATCACGCGGGTTTAGCAGGAATTCATCGAGGAATTGTTGAGGATGCTTTTCGAGAAGGGAGGATAAAGGTCCTGGCAGCGACCCCGACGCTTTGCTTACCTGCAGGCGAGGAGATTTTTGGGAATCCGGCCCCTATTGCAATAGAGAAGCTTTCCAGGCGCGACAGAGTCTTGACTCACGGGAATGTATTCGAGCATGTCATAGCACCGACTTCCAGATGGTATGACGGGCCCCTCGTGAAGGTCACACCCTGGTTCCAGCTCCCGATGAGGATGACGCCAGAACACAATGTGCTTAGAGCCAATCGCATGCGGCATTCGTCGCGCACTCGGAAGAAGAATCGTCATTGGTGGACTTATTCTAAGCCGAGTGGACCGCCGCAAAGAATCTGAGGATGGGCGATCTGGTATTGTTTCCCAAACTCAAAGAAGAGCACGACCTTCAGTATGTTGCCCTTCCGGAGCAGGGCCACTTATCGAACCAGTTTGGCATCGTAGGAAAACATTGGTCGAGACTGAAAATTGACCGTTTAGAGCTGACCCCTCAGACACTTGAAGTGTTAGGCCTGTATATCGCCGAGGGTTACACCGGAAGACAAGGGCAAGTGATGTTTGCTCTGAGCACAAAAGAGACAGAGCTGACATCGATAGTCACAGCTTGGCTCAAAGGAATCGGGTTGAGGCCAAGCGTTATCGATAGCGATAGACACAGGCGGGTCGTCAGGGCTTGCTCTAAGCAGTTTGCCGAGTCACTTCGAATGTTGTTCGGGCAAAGAGCCGTTGAGAAGAGGATTCCCCATCAACTCATGTACCTTCCGAACAACCGGTTTGCCCATGTCGTGCGTGGAATGTGGCGTGGAGACGGTAGCACGACCAAGTCTGGGGCAAGAACGGCGAGATACTCAACCGTGTCGAGGGGTCTGGCAAAGCAACTGTTTGCTATGCTCGTCAAACTGGGGTACATGCCAACAATCAATGTGAGCAAGAGGGCCGGGAAAACTTCGGAAAAAGGCCTAACAATTCCTCACAAACACGATCTCTACACAGTTTCGGTTTCCGGAAAACAACTAACCCGGTTCCTAGAAGGCATCTTGAAGCTCAAACCCGGAAGATTTGTCGGGAATCGTGAATTCAACAGGGGTTACTTAGATTCCAGCTATTACTATATGCCGATTAGAAGAGTCGAGCAGGAGCCCTACGAAGGCACAGTTCACAACCTGGAAGTCAAGGGCCACAGCAGTTATGTTGGCTCCTTCGTAGTCCACAATTCAGCAGGCGTAAACCTTCCAGCTAGGGCTGTCGTAATTAGTAGCTACGAACGTTACGAAGCGGGATACGGTAGATATCCGATAAGCGTGCTGGAGTACAAACANTTCTGCCTACCTTCGGAGGTNCCTGTAACCCTAGAAAACGGGTTGTCAATTCCAATCGGTCGCTTAGTAAAGGACCGAATTGGCGACAAAGTACTCTCCGTATCGAATCCTCACGGCGTCATANGCAAACCCATCGCTGGATACTTTGAGCGAGAAGCAGACGAGCTCGTTGAGATCGGTACTGCCATCGGAAGATCACTGACGGCTACACCGGAACACCCAGTTTTGGTGAAGGGGGCCGACGGTGATCCGGCATGGGTTCCCATTCAATCTATCAGAAGGGGAGACTACCTGGGATACGCCCGAGAGATTCCAACGTCGGAGCGTCAAGTCTACTGGGTAGACTTTCTACCGCAGAAAATGACCTACGTAATCGGACCGATAGGGTTCTTCAATAAGAAATCCATTCCCCTAAAATACAAAGATGCGGCTCGACAGCTAGGCGTTAGCCTCAAGACCTTCAAGAGCTACACGTCGGCCAGACGAAATCCGCCTTTGTCGGTAGTCTTGTCCTTGGGCGGACTTTTGGGTCTCAGCAAGAGGGAACTTGTATCGCAAATTCGTCTCGTCAAAACCAAGTGGGGGAAGCCTGTCCGAATACCTGAAGCAATCGACAAAGACTTCATGTGGCTGGTTGGGATCATAGCCTCTGACGGGCATATCAAAAAATCCCGAAACATCAGAGGCGATTACTATCATATCCGTGTTTTCAACAAGAACCGCGGAATCATAGAAAAAACCAGGCTGGTNCTCCAAAGACTTGGCTGTAATCCTCGAATCACAAGCAGACAGGATCAGCAGTTCACTGTAGAAGTTGGCTCGAACCTACTGGGTCCAATGATCTCGCAGTTCGGGATCCCTTTCAAGAAGAAATCCTTGGATATTCTTGTTCCTGACTTTCTGTTACAATTTCCAAGGCGCTTGATTGGAGCTTTCCTCGCAGGTGTCTTCGACGGCGACGGATCCTATTCGGAGACCAAGCATCCCAGAGGGATAGACGCTATGGCTAGAGCCATCGTGATCGCGACAGGAAGCAATAAGTTCGCCTGGGGTGTCCACGAACTCTTGCTCAGGCTAGGAATTGTAAGCGCAGTCATCAAAGACGATCGTGTTCAACACGTTATGTTGAACAATAGATTGACCACCTTCCCCAACCCAGTCTACAGAGTTACTATCCGAAAAATATCCGATATTCAAAAGTTCAGCCATCTAGCGAAATCGGTCAAGAGTATTCCCAAGATAGACTACAGCAAGTATCACGATTCGGATATCTATCGAAGTAGGGAAAATGCACAGCCTTATTCTTGGGTGAGAGTGAACAGTATCGTTAGGAAAAAGCTTCTCAGCCCAAGAAAAGTCTACAATCTCTCCGTGAACGAAACCGAAACGTACCTGGCGTCAAATTTCATCGTTCACAATTGTGGCCGCGCCGGGCGGCCAAAGTACGACAAGTTTGGCGAAGCGGTGCTGATTGCCCGTAATCCGGATGAGGCGGAGTGGTTGATGGAGAATTATGTTCTCGCCCAACCTGAGAAGCTCTGGTCCAAGTTGGCGGCAGAACGAGTTCTGCGCCCCCACGTGTTATCTACGATAGCTGCTGGCTACGCTCATTCAGAGGATGGATTGTACAGCTTTTTCGCGAGAACATTCTACGCGCACCAGTACGGGCCTCGGCTGATCAAAACCAAGATTGGCGATATTCTCCGGTTTCTCTTCAAGGAAGAGATGGTGCTAATGGAAGGCAAGGACCTGTCGGCCACCAGGTTCGGCAAGCGGGTCTCCGAACTGTACATCGACCCAATGTCTGCGGTAATACTGCGGGACGGTCTGTACAACCGCGCAAAGAAGATGACTGACCTCAGCATCCTGCACCTAATCTCCAAGACTCCTGACCTAGCCCCACGGCCCCGTCCCCGAGGAGGCGAAGTCGACAAACTTGGCTTACTAGCAGAACAAAGAAGCGACGAATTCACTTATCCCATTCCAACTCAGTTCGAGGATCCAGTCGCCTACGAGGAATTCCTCGGCGAACTAAAAGCCGCTCAAGTTCTATCAGATTGGATCGATGAACGGACCGAGGACCAAATACTCGAAACTAGGAAAGTCGAGCCAGGCGACCTCCTCAGACTTGTGCAAGGGTCCGAATGGCTGATCCTCGCTACTCAGGAACTAGGACGCTTATTCGGACACAGAGATCTGCTCGCCCCTCTAGAAATGCTCAAAGTTAGGCTTGCAAAGGGCGTTAGGCCGGAGCTGGTCAAATTGACCACGCTTGAGGGCGTCGGACGGATCAGAGCCCGCATGCTGTACGACGCAGGATTGAAGTCAATTGACGATATCAAGGAGAGGAGCCTCGAACAATTGATGAGCATTCGAACCATTGGTCCGTCACTTGCGAAGAGGATTAAGGAACAAGCTGGTGGACTCATCAAAGCAGATGAGTGGGAAAAGGCGAAGAAAGCTAGACCGTCAGATGTAGAACAACAAGTGGTCCTCACCGAGTACGAAGACTCCGAGTAAAGAGTCGGAGCTTTTGTATTTCCTAGGCTTATAATGCGGGGCTTTGCTACGGTCTCCAAAGCCTAAGGAAACCTAGCAGATGGGAAAAATCAAAGCAGCACTTGCAGGCGTTGGGAATTGTGCCAGTGCGCTGATACAAGGGATCCAATACTACCGGAAAAACCCGCCTGAAGAAGACAACCTCACCACGGGTTTGATGCATCCCAAGTTTGGGGATTACAAAGTAGAAGACATTACATTCGTTGCCGCTTTTGAGGTCAATCGGAAGAAGATCGGAAGCGATCTTAGCAAGGCAATATTCACAGAACCAAACTGCGCCCCGAAAATTAGTGACGTACCCGACATGGGCGTTACTGTCAAAGCCGGCCCTATCTTGGATGGGGTCGCCCCTCACATGAGGGAGCCGTTTCACGTGTACAACAAGAACAGGACAAAGCCTGTGGACGTGGCAGCTGAATTGAAGGACTCTGGAGCAGAGATTCTCGTCAACTACCTGCCGGTTGGAAGCGAGAAAGGCGCAAGATTCTATGCTCAACAAGCTTTGGATGCAGGCTGTGGCTTCGTAAACTGTATCCCAGAATTCATCGCGTCAAACGATGGATGGGCGAAGAAATTCGAAGACAGAAAGCTACCTATCGCCGGGGACGATATCAAGAGCCAGGTCGGAGCGACAATTGTTCACCGGGCGCTCGTGGACCTTTTCCTAAAGAGGGGCGTAAGAGTGGATGAGAGTTATCAACTGAACCTCGGTGGTGATACTGACTTCCTCAACATGACTGTAGAGGAGAGACTTCATTCAAAACGCATCAGCAAGACAACGGCTGTTGCAAGTCTCATTCCGTATGATGTTCCGACTAGAATCGGTCCGTCGGATTACGTCCCCCATCTCAAGAACAAGAAAATCTGTTACATCTACCTGAAAGGAAGGAAGTGGGGAAATATTCCACTCCAAATTGATCTCAAACTCACTGTAGAGGACTCGCCCAATAGCGCCGGAGTCGTTGCAGACGTAATTCGCGCGGTCAAAATCGGTCTGGACCGTGGAGTCGGAGGCGCACTCACCAGCATTTCCTCCTATTGTTTCAAGTATCCGCCGGTGAAGATTCCTGACGGTCAGGCATCTCAGTGGGTCGAAGAGTACATCCAAGGAAAAAGAGAGCACTAGGCGGAGACTTTTCGCGTTTTCCGTACTGCGGGAGCCTCTAGAGCTGCTCCCCAGTTATGATTCAATCGACCTCTTCCCTTCCATTCTTCGTAATGCTCCATTACGCCGGTGAACAGTAATGGGAGACCAATTGTGGCGTCGACATGCACAGTGCACTGCTCAGCCTTAGGGTCAAGCTTCCCCCACGACTGACTCTCGGGGAGCTCGCACCCAGAGAGACCCCCGAACTTCGGGTCATCTGTCGTTACTTGGATCGCATAGCTGTGCGGGGGAACAGGCATCCCAGCAATTTCTGCCATCGGGATGACTTGCTGGATGTAGTTCTTCGGGGTCCCGCCACCGATGAAAATAACGCCAGACTTTTCCCATCGTCTCTTGAGGCTCATGATCTCAAGATTGTCCAGCATGGGGTCGTAAACCATGGGGGGCCTGCCTTGGTCAAGTTGTTCATTTCTGTACACTGTTAATGCCATACCAATTGAGCTATCAGCTAGCGCTGGACAGAAGATGGGGAGATGCTCCCTCGCGGCAGTGGCAAGAATGCCGTATTCGTCGTTGATTCGTTGTCCCATCAGCTGGAAAAACTCCCTGCTAGAGTACCCCCGGGGCTCAAGGCTTTCCGAGAACTTCTCTACAAATTCGTCAGCCTTCGTGAACATCACGTCATCCGCGTAGGTGTCGTACACTCTGTCAATTCTCATACTCCGCAGAGTTGGATCGTCAATGTGATGATGGGCCATATAGTGGCGGCCTCCAAGCGACTCATAGAGGTCATGACTGAGGTTAGCACCCGTAGATACCAGAACGTCTATCGCATGAAAGGCNATAAGGTCCCGGAGGAGGCGTCTCATTCCCCCAGCAATCATCGCGCCTGATAGACCAAAGAAGATTATTGGACGATCGGGATCGCTCAACATGTGCAGCCAGATCTTGTAACACCTGCCAAGCAATCTGCTCTGGAATGATGTGGTGTTGAACGCTTCCAGCGCTTCGCTGACCGTGTGAACCTTCGCAACGTCAAAATGCTGCACAGGATGTTTGAACGCATCGCCGCGCGGTGAGAATTGAATACGAGAGGACGAAGCTGACGCAGATATTTTTTCGTGAGAGTTAGAATTCTTGTTAGACTTCATTTTATCCTTCTAACTTATTGGTTCTACAGACTTCCCGTTTCTATTAAAATGTTCCACAACTCGCGACGCGAGTCACTTGGACGATTGAAAAAATTTCTTAGCAGCTCTCNCCAGAGCCGCTGTGGAGTCTTGATTTTGAGCATGTGCGGTAGGGAAATCCCCTAACCATCGATGTCTAATATCGACGTCTGTGACGCTGGAATCTCGGTGGACGACGCGCTGGACGCCTTCCACGACCTCTCTGGTGTCTCTCCCCGCCTCTCCTCGGACCATAAGGACGAGGCGGCAAGAAAAGCGTCGGGTACGATCTTCGACCCGGGGACGTCAATCTAATCATCTCTTGAATATTTGAGGAAGTTGTCCGTCTTATTCTCTCAAAGATGGAGTCATCGCTTCGGCTTACAAGGGAGACTGCGATTCCAGCACTTCCGGCTCGTGCGGTTCTACCGATTCTATGGAAGTATGTGAGGGGTTCTTCCGGTAGGTCGAAGTTAATCACGTGGCTTACGTTCGTAATGTCGAGCCCCCTGGCCGCCACGTCAGTAGCGACTAGAACCGCGACTGATCCGTCGCGAAAAGCCTGCATTGCCCTG
>JGI25382J43887_10000423_pt1 | contig 13992 bp, 14 predicted proteins | sample GraSoi013_1_40cm_3_FD_43887 | JGI IMG/M metagenome (IMG submission 43887) | reverse complement strand
AGTCTGAAGTACGAAGCGCATGCAAAAACAAAACCCCGACACGCCTCAACAGCGTGACGGGGCTATCAACACACGAAACTTCAACTTAAAACTTAGAGCTCAGAACTTAGAACGAAGAACTCAGAACTACTCGGGTGTTCGGGCGTCTCAGTTCCAGGTTCCAAGTTGGGAGTTCTGAGTTCTGAGTTCTGAGTTCTAAGTTCTAAGTTCTATTTGCCTTTGGACGAACCGCCCATCTTCTTGCCGGCGGTTCCTTTCTTCGCCGCGCGCTTGGCGGCCTTCGCCTCGGTGGCTGCCGCCGATTCGCTTTCAGCCCCTGCCGCTTTTTTTCCGCCGCGCAGCCGCTCGGCCGCCGCGCGGAGCCTTCCGCCGACGCCCGCTTTGGCTTTCGGCTTCTCGCCCTCACTCTTCGCTTCGGTCTCAGGCTTGGCTTTGGGATCGAACTCGCTGCCAATCAACTCGACCTGCGCCACTTCCGCGCTGTCGCCCCTGCGATAGCCGAGGCGCAGCAACCGAGTGTAGCCGCCGGGCCGCGACGCGAAGCGCGGCGCGATGGCGTCGAAGAGTTTGGTCACGACCTCACGGTCCTGCAGGTCGTGCATGACNAGGCGCCGCGCGTTGAGCACGTGACCGTTTTTATCTCCGCCGGCGAGCCCTCGCTTGGCGATCGTGATCAAGTGCTCGACAAACGGCCGCAGCTCTTTCGCCCGCGGCACGGTCGTCGTCAGGTGCTCGTAGCGGAGCAGGGCCGTCGCCTGATTCCGCAGCATCGCGATGCGATGCTCGGTGACGCGTCCCAGCTTCCGATGTGCGACTCGATGTCTCATGGCTCGTTTCTCGGGGCAGGACCGGCAGGAGGGGCTGGATGGGAAATCCCGTCCTGCCGATCCCGCCGATCCTGCCCGTCCTGCCCTGCTACTCCTGCGTCGCGGCCGTGGGCTGGTCGACACGCATGCCGAGGCTCAGCCCCATCGTGTGCAGGATCTCCTTGATCTCGTTCAGGCTCTTGCGCCCGAAGTTCTTCGTCTTGAGCATCTCCGCCTCGGTCTTCTGCACCAGCTCGCGAATGGTCCGGATGTTCGCGTTCTTGAGACAGTTGTACGACCGGACCGACAGCTCGAGCTCCTCGACCGACTTGTCGAGGTTCTCGTTGCTCGCGCCGGTGCGCGGCTGGTCGGCGGCCGTCTCCGCCTGCTGCTCGGCGCCTTCCTCGAGGTTGATGAAGATGTTCAGGTGATCGCGAATCAGCTTCGCGGCCAGCGACACGGCGTCGCGCGCGTTGATCGAGCCGTTGGTCCAGACGTCGACCGTCAGCTTGTCGTAGTCGGTGGTTTGTCCGAGTCGCGCCGCTTCGACCAGGTAGTTCACCTTCTTGATCGGCGAGTGAACCGAATCGATCGGAATCCAGCCGATGCCGAGATCCTCGTCGAAGTTCTTGTCCGCCGACACGTAGCCGCGGCCGCGCTTCATGCGCATTTCCATGTGCAGCTTGCCGCCCTCGGCCACCGTCGCGATGTGGGCGTCGGGCTCGAGGATCTCGACGTCGGCGTCCGCCTGGATGTCGCGCGCGCGCACTTCGCCGCCCTTGTCGACGCGCAGCATCAGCGTCTTCGTGTGATCGACGTGCAGCTTCAGCGGAATCTGCTTGAGGTTGAGGATGATGTCGGTCGCGTCCTCGACGACCCCGGGAATCGGCGAGAACTCGTGGAGCACGCCGTCGATCTTCACCGCGGTGATGGCGGCGCCTTCAATCGAGGAGAGTAGGACGCGCCGCAGCGCGTTGCCGATGGTCGTGCCGAAGCCGCGCTCGAACGGCTGCGCGTAGAACCGGCCGAACCGATCCGTGAGCGTCTCGCGCTCGAACTCGAGCCGTTTGGGACGCTGAAAACCTTTCCAGAGCATTGCGTGTCTTCCTTTCTCATCCGGGGTCCCTCCCCCGGACTCGCCTACGGGCCCGCAGACGGGCCTCCAGACCTGCAAGTGACCGCCGACCTCCCGCCGCAGGTCTGTCTAAGGCTGCGGGTCGGCGGTTGCGCGACTCAGAACGTCTGAAGTGTGAAGTCTGAAGTCGGACTTCGTACTTCAGACTTCAGACTTACTTCGAATACAACTCAACGATCAGTTGCTCCTGCACCGGTAGATTGATCTGTTCGCGCGTCGGCATCGAATTGACGCGGCCCGTGATCGAGTTCGCGTCGAACGACAGCCATTCGGGGACACCGCGCCCCTTCACTTCCTCCATCGCGTGCTCGATCGTCGGGTTCTTCTGCATCCGGCCGAGCACCGTGATGACGTCGCCCTCCTTCACCGCGTACGACGGGATGTCGACTTTCTTGCCGTTGACCATGAAGTGCCCGTGGCGCACGAGCTGTCGCGCCTGCGGACGCGAGGTCGCGAGACCCAGCCGATAGACGACGTTGTCGAGCCGCCGTTCGAGCAACTGAAGGAGCGTGACGCCGGTGATACCGCGTGTGCGTTCCGCTTCCTCGAAGTACCCGCGGAACTGATCCTCGAGCACGCCGTAGATGCGCTTCACCTTCTGCTTCTCGCGCAGCTGCAGGCCGTAGCCCGCGAGCTTCGCTTTCCGCGTCTTGCCGTGCTGGCCGGGCGGGAAGTTGCGCTTCTCGATGGCGCACTTCTCCGTGTAGCAGCGCTCCCCTTTCAGGAACAGCTTCATCGCCTCGCGGCGGCACAGACGGCAGACCGGTCCGATATAACGTGCCATTCAAACCTCGTCGTTAATTCACCAACTCACCAAGTCACCAATTCACCAACTAGACCCGTCGCCGTTTCGGCGGACGGCACCCGTTATGTGGGATGGGCGTCACGTCGCGGATTGATTTCACTTCCAACCCCACCGTCTGCAGCGCGCGGATGGCCGACTCGCGGCCGGATCCTGGTCCCTTCACGCGCACGTCGAGCGACCGCATGCCGACCGCCTTCGCGGCGTTGCCGGCGTTCAGCGCGGCCTGCGTCGCGGCGAACGGCGTCCCCTTGCGCGATCCTTTGAAGCCGATCCCGCCGGCGCTGGACCAGGCCACCACGTTGCCTTCGGTGTCGGTGATCGTCACGGTCGTGTTGTTGAACGACGCGTGGACGTGCGCCAGGCCGTGATGGACGATGCGCTTCTCGCCGCGCTTCTTGAACGTCTTCTTCCGCTTCCCTGCCGCGCCTTCTTTTTTCTCTGGTGTGGCGCCTTCAGGTGTCGCCGCCGCTTCGCTCTTCGCCATAAATTAAATGACCTTCTTCTTCGCGATCGCGCCCTTGCGCGGACCTTTCCGCGTGCGCGCGTTGGTCCGCGTGCGCTGCCCGCGAACCGGCAGCCCGCGGCGGTGGCGCATGCCGCGGTAGCAGCCGATTTCCATCAACCGCTTGATGTTCATCGAGATTTCCTTGCGCAGGTCGCCTTCGACGCCGCCCTGCTCCTCGATGACCCGGCTGATCTTCCGGACGTCGTCTTCGGACAGATCCTTCACGCGCACGTCGGGGCTCACTCCGGCGTCCTTCAGGATGATGTTCGAGCGGACGCGACCGATGCCGTAGATGTAGGTGAGTCCGATCTCGACGCGCTTGGTCCGCGGGAGATCGACGCCAGCAATGCGTGCCATCGCTTATCCTTGCCTCTGTTTGTGCTTCTGATTGGGACAAATCACGCGCACGACGCCGCGGCGCCGCACGATCTTGCATTTGTCGCAAATCCGTTTCACCGATGCTCGAACCTTCATACACCCTTTCGCTCGGCTAAAGAGCTTGTGAAAGAATCACGTTGAACGCAAAGATCGCAAAGCGCGCAAAGCATCTTTTCGAAAGATTCTTCTTTGCGGTCTTCGCGGCCTTTGCGTTGACGTGATTTCTTCACATCCTCTAAAGCCACGGGCTGTTAATCGCGCGCTCTCGAAGCTCGGGATCCTCTCGCGCACGCAGGCGACCGACGCGATTCGCGCCGGCCGTGTCCGCGTCGATGGCCGCGCNTCCTCGATCCCGCACGGCTGGTCGTCCCTGAGCGCGCACGCATCACCGTCGATGGCGAGGTACGCTCGCGCGCCCGCTGGCGGACGATTCTCTTTCACAAACCGCGCGGCGTGGTGACGCCGCGGCGGGACCCGGAAGGGCGACGCACGATCTACGACGTGCTGGGCGACGATGCGCGGGGGTTGATTGCGGTCGGCCGGCTCGATCTCGCGACGACCGGTGGGCTGCTGCTGACGACCGACACGCCGCTGGCGAACTGGATGACCGATCCGGCCAACGAGGTCCCGCGCGTCTACGTCGTCACCGTTCGCGGCGAAGTGACGCCGGCGAAGCTGAACGATCTGCCCGCGACTCGCGCGACGCTGCGCAAAGCGTCGTCGCGCGAGTCCCATCTGATCGTCGAGCTGCGTGAAGGGAAAAACCGTCAGGTGCGTCGGATGTTCGAGGCGATCGGCCACGAAGTGACGCGGCTCAAACGGGTAAAGCTCGGCGGGCTCGAGCTCGACGCGCTCGAGCCCGGCGAGTGGCGTGAGGTGACGCGCGCCGAGCTGCGCGCCGCGTTTCCTGGCGTGCGAGTCAGTGCACTGTCTTCTTGAACCCAGTGTCGTGCGCGGTCGGCTGCCGCCTCGCGCCAGCCATGTCTTTCATTGCATTGTCGGCGCGATCCGGACGGTAGAAGTCCGCGTCCCACCAGCTCGGCGATTTGTAGTGCGCCCACCGATCGAACCGCGACCTGGATTTCGACCGATCCACGGTCTCGGTCGGGCAGCACGCCGCGACGATTTGCTCGTCCATGAGGTTCAAATCGTCTTCTGACAGCTTTTCGAACGCTTCGCGATCGAATCCGGGGAACTTGTGGACGTGCTCGCGTGTGAGGTCCGCGACCAGGCGCGTCTGCTCGCGCTCGAAGGCCACGTGACCGATGGCAATCAGGAAATACTTGGACTTGAACCAGCCGCTGGCGTCGACGACGACGTAATACGGACGGCCGGTGGCGGCGTCGACAATGAAGCCGTCGACCTTGCCGAGGTGGTCGCCTGACGTCCCGTGCACGTGCATCCCGTCGAAACCAAACTCATCGGCCGAAGTATCGAGGTCGTCTGCATCAACGTATCTCAGCCACGGACGAGGATGATCCATGCATTGCCTCCAGTTTTCGATATGGAATGAGCAAGAATCACGCCTTCCTGCGCTATGATTTTCTGATGGATTTGCGCGCGACCGCCGAAGCGGCACCGGCACCCCAATTGAGAGACCGAAGCGACATTCCCGATCGCTTCAAATGGAATCTCACGGACATTTTTTCCGACTGGGGCGACTGGCAGGCGGCCTACGACGCACTCGAGACGAAGATTGCGGCCTATGCCGCACTGCAGGGCACGCTCAAGCAGGGCGCCGATCGCCTGCTTGCCACAATGAAGCTGTCGGACGAAATCGGTCAGCTCACCTATAAGGTGTGGTACTTCGCGTCGCTGAAGTACGACGAGGATCAGCGCGACAACCAGATCAACGCAAAGCGCCAGCAGGTGCAGATCCTGTTCGCGAAAGCGAGTCAGGCGAGCGCGTGGTTCAACCCGGAACTGCTCGCGATTCCGCTGCCGACCGTGCAGAAATGGATGATTGAGAACAACGCGCTGGCCCTGTACCGGTTCGCGCTCGAAGATTTGTATCGCCAGCAGGAACACGTCCTCGACGACAAGGGCGAGCGTCTGATGTCGTTGTCGAGCCGCTTTTCGTCATCGCCGAACGACGGCTATTCCGCGCTCTCGACTGCCGACGTCTGTTACCCGACGGTCCGCCTGCCGAGCGGCGCCGAGGTGACGCTGACCTACGGTCAGTACCGCGCGATTCTCGCCACGCATCGCAATCAGGCGGATCGCGCGACGGCGTTCACCGAGTTCCACGAGCTGTACGCGGCCAGCGTCAACACGTACGCGTCGCTCTACCACGGCGTGCTGCAGCGCGACTGGTTCCATTCGCGGGCGCGCGAGTATCGGACCACGCTCGACGCCGCGCTGCACGGCAACAACATCCCACCCGCGGTGGTCGAGAACCTGATCGAGACGACGAAAGCGGGGACCGAGCCGCTGCGTCGCTATCACCGCCTGCGCAAGCGCGTCCTCGGTCTCGACACCTATCACGTCTACGACACGACGATTCCGCTGGTCGACTTCGATCGCCAGTACGCGTACGACGATGTCCTCGCGTGGCTGCCGGCGTCGGTCGAGCCGCTCGGCCGCGACTATCAGGCGCAGATGCGCGAGGCGCTCGGCGGCGCGTGGATTGACGTGTACGAGAATCCGGGCAAGCGGAGCGGCGCCTACTCGGCGCCGGTGTACGGCGTCCATCCGTACATGCTGCTGAACTACAACGACACGCTCGACGCCGTCTTCACGCTGGCGCACGAGATGGGGCACTCGATGCACACGCTCCTCTCGAATGCGCACCAGCCGTTCGTGTACTCGGCCTACACGATCTTCGTCGCCGAAGTGCCGTCCACGCTCAGCGAAGCGCTGTTCCTCGAGTACATGCTCGCGCGCGCGACCGACGATCGCGAGAAGATCGTCCTGCTGCAGCACGCCATCGATGGCATCGTGTCGACGTTTTACACGCAGGTGATGTTTGCCGACTACGAGCTGCAGGCGCACCGGCTGGTCGAAGGCGATCGCCCGGTCACGGCGGACGTGCTCGGGGACATTTATTTCAGTCTACTGAAGGCTTATCACGGCGACGCGATCGACTACGACGACCTGTCGCGGCTCACGTGGGCGCGCATCCCGCACTTCTTCAGCACGCCGTACTACGTCTATCAGTACGCGACCTGCTTCGCCTCGAGCGCGCAATTGATGAAGCAGCTGACAACCGGGTCGAACGCCGATCGCGCCAGGGCAATCGAGCGCTACCTGACGCTGCTCAAGTCGGGCGGCAGCGATCATCCGATGACGCTGCTCCAGCGCGCCGGCGTCGATCTCAGCAGACCCGAACCGGTCCGCGCCGTGGTCGATCAACTCGACGACCTGGTCACCAAGCTCGAGACGGCGATCAATCACCTCTCGTAACCGTGTCGTGGGGATCTAGACTTTGTGCTTGGCCGGCACGCGCAGGAGCGAATGCGTGGCGCCGATGCAGGCGTCCATCACGACGGTCAGGCCGCCCGCTGACGCCCGGGCGGCGGCGTCCTCGTTGCTGATGCCCGTCTGCAGCCACAGGGCCTTGGCGCCAATCTTCACCGCGTTTTCCGCGATGGACGGCGTGTCTTCCGGCCGGCGGAAGACGTCGACGATGTCGATGCGCTCGGGAATGTCGGCGAGTGACGCGTACGATCGCTCGCCGAGAATCTCGGTCTCGCGCGGGTTGACGGGAATCACGCGATAGCCCGCCTTCTGCAGCTTCTGCATGATCCCGTACGACGCCTTGTCCGGATTCGACGAGGCGCCGACCATGGCGATGGTCGTCGCGCCGGTGAGGAGCGCGATCAGTTCCTGATCGGTTGGATTGTGGTGAGGCACGCGCCGATCATATCAGCGCGCGAAACCGCGAAGCATATAGCCGAGCGCCGCGACGAGAGCAACGAACTGCCCGAGCCAGAACAAGAACGACATGCGGATCATCTCGACACGCATCTCGGACATTTCCTTGCGGAGACTCGAGAATCCTTCGGCCATGGCCACGCGCAGGTTGGCGTCGAGCTTCGACATGTCCTCGCGCAAGCCGGCGGAGACGATCTGGAGCCGCGCTTCGAACTTGTCTTGACTAACAGCGAGCATCTCGTCCTTTGCGTTGTCGATGGCGAGCGCCAGGTCGTCTGATGCCTCTTGACCAAGCTTCTCGCGCAGTCGCAGACTGACCGCGGTTCGAGACATATCGGGACCTCACATACTGTGCGGGCCCGACCTCCCGACGACGACGACGATGCCATCGTCGGAACTCTCTGTCAAGGCCAGTTATAATCGGCCGCACCCATGCACAGACCACTGATGCCGATCGCGCGAGGCGCGCTGGCCGCCGTGTGCGTCGTCGCGATGGCGTGTTCGCGGCCGGCACGCGTTGGCGCCGACCTCGTCATCACGCGCGCCAACATCTGGACCGGCGAAGCGACGCAGCCCGGCGCGACGGCGCTCGCGATTGTCGGCGACCGGATCGTCGCCGTCGGCGGCGCTGACGAGATCGAGCACTGGCGCGGCTCGACGACGAACGTGATCAATGCCGAAGGGCGCCGCGTGCTTCCTGGATTCAACGACTCGCACGTCCACTTCGTCGACGGCGGCACGCAGCTCGACAGCGTCGATCTCAAAGACGCGGACTCGCCGGAAGAGCTCGCGCGCCGGATCGGCGCGCGTGCGAAATCGAAACCCGGCGAGTGGATTCTCGGCGGCGACTGGGACGATCAGCGCTGGACGCCGCCGCAGCTGCCGACGCGCGCGCTCGTCGACGACGTGACGAATGGAACTCCGGTGTTCGTCAGCCGCTACGACGGCCACATGGCACTGGCCAACGCCGCCGCGCTCGGGCGCGCCGGCGTCACGGAGCGCACGCCCGACCCGCCTGGCGGCGTGATCGTGCGCGACGCGAAGGGGAATCCCACCGGCGTCCTGAAGGATGCCGCGATGGGCTTCGTCACCCGTGTCATTCCGAACAAAACACCCGACGAGCGGCTGCGCGCCGTGAAGCGTGCGATGGAGCACGCGGCGTCGCTCGGCGTGACGAGCGTGCAGGACATGAACCCGTCGTACGACGACGTCGCCGTCTACGCCGAGATCGCCAACCGCGGCGAGCTGACGGTGCGCATCTACGCGGCGCCGATGGAGACCGGGTTTTACGACCAGGCCAAGATCGGTATCCATCGATCCTTCGGATCGTCGTGGCTGCGTCTGGGCGCGGTCAAAGGCTATGCGGACGGCTCGCTTGGATCGACGACCGCGTATTTTTTTCAGCCGTACACCGACGCCCCGAACACGCGCGGTCTGCTGTCCGAGGAGATGCAGCCGGTCGAAGACATGCGCACGCGTCTGATGGCCGCGGATCGCGCGGGGCTGCAGCTGTGCATCCACGCGATTGGCGACGCCGGCATCTCGCAGATTCTCGATGTATTCGAGGACGTCGTCCGCGCCAACGGCGATCGCGATCGGCGGCTGCGGATCGAGCACGCGCAGCACATCGCGCCGAAGGACTTCGATCGCTTCGCGTCGCTGAAAGTGATCGCGTCGGTCCAGCCGTATCACGCAATCGACGATGGGCGATGGGCCGAGCGGCGGATCGGACCGGAGCGGATCAAGACGACGTACGCGTTCCGCACGCTCCTCGACAAAGGCGTGCACCTCTCGTTCGGCACCGACTGGCCGGTGGCGCCGCTCAACCCCATGCTCTCGCTCTATGCCGCGACGACGCGCGCGACGCTCGACGGGAAGAACCCGGACGGCTGGGTGCCCGAGCAGAAGATCGCGATTGCCGACGCCGTGGCGGCCTACACGCGCGCGGCGGCGTTCGCGGAATTCCAGGAGCGCGACAAGGGCACGATTGCGCGCGGCAAGCTGGCAGACCTCGTGATCCTCACCGGCGACATCCTCGCGATTCCACCCGCGCAGATCAAAGACGTTCGCGTGCTGACGACCATTGTCGGCGGCAAAGTGGTGTACCAGCGCAGACCCTGACGCGATGCTGCGACGAATCACGCTCGTCGTCGGCATCGCCGCCGCGCTGTGGGGATTCCTGATCCTTCTGGCGCACGGCGGACAAGTTCAGTTCCTCGGACTGAAGCTGTCGTNGNGGCATCCTCTTCTGCTGTTCTGGGGCGGCGTCGCGATCCTCGCGGTCTACGCATGGATGTGGCCGCCCGCGGTCGGCCGTCACGTCGCGTTGTTGTCAACGCGACAGGCGGCGGCCGCGACCGCCATCGTCGCGATTCTTGCGAGCGCCGCGTCGGTCCATTGGGGATCGACCGTCGCCGGCGGCGCCGATTCGTACGGCTATCTGAGCCAGGCCGGGTTGTGGCGGCAAGGCGAGCTGCTGATTCGCGGCGACATCATCCGTCACTCGCCGTGGCCGCTAGCCATCGAAACATGGGCGCCGCTTGGCTATCGGCCGGCGGCCGGACGCATCGACGCCGTTGCGCCCCTTTACTCGCCGGGGCTGCCGCTCGTGATGGCGCTGTTTCAGCGCGTCTTCGGATACTGCGGCGCATTCTTCATCGTGCCGATCGCCACAGCCGCGGTCGTGGCGTTGACCTTCGTGCTCGGNCTGCGCGTCTTCCAGCGTCCGGCGCCGGCGTTCTGGGCCGCGCTGCTGGTGGCNGCCAGCCCGGTGTTTCTGTTTCAGTCGATGAATCCGATGACGGACGTGCCGGTGGTCGCCGCCTGGACGCTCGTTCTCGTGCTGGCGGTCGCTCACTGGCCGCTCGCCGCCGGCGTCGCGATGGCGCTCGCGCTGGCGATTCGGCCGAACCTCATCCTGGTTGCCGCGGCGGTGTTCGTCTGGACCGCGTTGACCGATTGGCGCGCGTGGCGATTATCGATCGGGCGTGTGCCCACACGCACGCTGCGTCTGGCCATCGGCGTCGCGCCGGCAGTCATCGGGATCGCGTGGTTCAACAGTTACCTGTACGGTTCGCCGCTCGTCTCGGGCTACGGCAGCCTCGACTATCTATATTCCGTGAGTCACGGCTGGAAGAACGTGTCGCAGTTCACGACGCGGATGTTCGAAACGCAGACGCCGATCGTGCTCGCGAGTGTGTTGTTCTTCGTCGCGCCGCGCTGGATGGGCGACGCGCGCATTCCGTTTCCGCGCCTGCTGTTCGGCGGCGTGATGCTGAGCGTTGCATTGTCCTACCTGTTTTACATCCCGTTCGAAGGATGGACGTATCTGCGGTTTCTGCTCCCGATGTGGCCCGTACTGATGTTGTCGACCGCATTGGCGCTCGACGCGGCGAGCCGGCGGTGGACATCGATGACATCGATTCAAGGGACCGCGGGCGCGTTTCCTCAGCTGCTCGTACTCGCGTGCGTCGCGCTCGCCGTCTGGCGCGGCGTCGGGATCGCCGAAGATCGCGGGACGTTCGACCTGTGGCGAGGCGAACGGAAGTATGCGGACGTTGGCCGCTACCTGGCGGATCACACCGACCCGCGCGCGGTGATCCTGNGTTTTCAACACTCCGGTTCCATCCGGCTCTACGCGGATCGATTGACGATGCGCTGGGACCAGCTCGACGTGGCATGGCTCGATCGGGCCGTCGAGTATCTCTCCTCCGCACGCCGACATCCGTACATCGTCGTCGACGGCGATGAAGCGCAGCTCTTCAGGCAGCTATTCGGGACGCTGAATCAGTTGGGTGGGCTCGATTGGACGCCGATGGCCGCGCTGCAGCATCCGCCTGTGATGATCTTCGATGCCGCCGATCGGCGTGCGCGACACACGGACATCATCGCCGAAAGCGGTCGAGGGTCCGCGGGCTGGCGATGCACCCCGCCTCAGCGTTGGCCCACACCTTCGCGAATGGAATAGAGCAGCGACGCTGCGGCGAGGACGATGGCTTCGACGGCAAACTCGCGCCGGGTCGCGTTCGAGAGCAGCCACAGGATCACGGCGGCGGCCGCGATCGGAATCACCGGGCCACCCGGCACCGCAAACGGCGTCCCGTCGGCACGAATGTCCCGGCGCTGCAGCTCGANTGATGCCGCGACGCACATCAGGTAGAGCGTCAGCGCCGCGACGTTCGCAAGCACCGCGAGCTGCGTGAAGCTGCTGCTGATGGCGAGCGTCGCCACCACGCACGCATAGACGACGATGGCGACGTACGGCGTGTGATAGGCCGGATGCACGCGCGTCATCGCGGCCGGCAGGACGCCGGCGCGGCCGAAGGCATACCACGCACGCGGACTGCCGAGCATATCGCCCGACACGTAGCCGAACATCGACACGATGGCGCCGACCAGCACGAGCAGCCGGCCGCCAGAGCCGAGCACGCGCGCGGCCGCCTCGGCCAGTGGAGCAGCGGCATACGTCGACATCGACGGCCCCAGCAGGCCCTGCGCCGTCGTCTGAATCAGCAGATAGAGCGTCGTCGTGATCGCGAGCGCGAGGAACAGCGCCCGCGGCACCGTGCGCGCGGGATCGCGAATCTCACCGCTTGGCACGAGCGCGATCTCGACGCCGACGAACGCGAAGATCAGGACGATCGCGGTTCGGCCGATCTGCGACATCGCCGGCATCGACGGCCACCGCAGATAGTCCGGGTTCACCGCCCAGATGCCGGCGGCGACGAAGACGACGAGCGGCAGCAGCTTGGCCACCGTCATCACCTCGATGACGCGAGCGCCCGGCTTCACACCGCGTACGTTGATCGCCGCGAGGCCGCCGAAGAGCGCGATCAACAGCAGCGCCCGCATCGGCGGCGCGTTGGCCCCACGCCAGACGGCGCCGACCGATCCGGCGAACGCGCTCGCCACCGACGCGACTGCGAATGCGGCCATCAGCGCGTAGAGCACGCCGGCGAGAAAGCCGACGAACGGTCCGAACGCCACCTCGACATACGCGTAGAGTCCGCCGGTCAGCGAGACGCGGCTGCCGGCCGACGCGAAGCAGCAGACGATGAGCGCCATGAGCACGGCGCACACGATGTAGGCGAGCGGCGCGGCGGGGCCGAGCGTCGCCGCGGCCGCGGCCGGCAGCACGAAGATACCCGCGCCGATCGTGACGTTGATGATGCTGGCCGTCAGTTGGCGGACGCCGAGCGCGCGCACGAAGCCGGAGTCGGATCGCATTGCGCGGAAACTGTACCTCAGCCGCGTGTGAGGCACAGCACTTGCGTAATTGCACCTAAATGCCAACCCCCAGGAGAGTCCAGGCTATGACCATTGGATCGCTGAAAGATCTCTACATCGACGAGCTCAGCGACCTGTACGACGCCGAAACCCAGATGATTCGAGAGCTGCCCCGCTTTGCGGAGGCCGCACGCGCGCCAGAATTGCGGGACGCGCTGAAGAAGCACTGCGAGGAGTCGCGACTCCACCTCGAGCGTCTCGAACTGATTTTCACGCACTGGGGCGAGCGGCGGCGGCAGAAACCATGTGCGGGCCTGTCAGGTATTGTTCAAGAAGCAGACGAACGTCTGAATCAAGAAGCGACAGATGATGCACGCGACGCGGCGATCATCGGCGTCGCGCAGCGCATCGAGCACTACGAAATGGCGGCGTACGGGTGCGCGCGCACCTACGCGCGCCGGCTCAACCGGGCCGACGAAGCGCGGCTGTTGCAGGAGACGCTCGACGAAGAAGGACGCGCGGATCGCAAGCTCACCGAGATCGCCGAGGCCCACATCAACGATGACGCGCGGACGGAAGCCGATCTGGCCGCACCGCGCGCGAGCGGCGGTCTGCGTTATCTCGAGGCGAGCGATGCGGTGATGGGACCTGGCGTCTGGGAGCGGCTGCCGATCCGCAACGACGCCGACGAGGAGCTCGGCGCGCTCGAGGGCCTCGTCGTCGACAGCGTCATTCAGCATCCACGCTACATCGTCGTCGACTCGGGCAGCCTGTTCGTGCATCGCCGGTACCTCCTGCCGTTCGACGGCGTCCGCCTCGACGAGAGCGCGCGCGTGCTGCGCGTGAACATCGACAAGGACGTCGCCAGCCGGTACCCGTCGTTCGATCGCGACGCCTTCAGGGCGATGAGCGACGCCGAGAAGCGGGCGTACGAACAGCGCCTGTTCGACTTCTTCCCGCACGAACGCGGTGTGCTCGCGCCCGTGGAGCCGACGGCGTCGAATGTGCCGGAGTGGCTGATCAAGGGCACCTGGATCACCGTGCCGCCGGAGCAGGCCAGCCGCTTGAACGACACGACGCGCAGCTTCGCGAACGAGTTCGTCCCGAACCGCGAGCAGATGGTGGCGAAGGACCGCGACGACGCGCGTCCCTTCAAGCCGGAGGATCTGCCGACGCCGCCGCCCGGCGACAAGCTCCGCTGATCGCGCATCGCGTAATTGGGTAATCTGGTAATCGGGTAATTTACCCAATTACCCAATTACCC
>JGI25382J43887_10000420_pt1 | contig 14030 bp, 11 predicted proteins | sample GraSoi013_1_40cm_3_FD_43887 | JGI IMG/M metagenome (IMG submission 43887) | reverse complement strand
CACTCTAGAGTTCGCGATGTCGCAGCGGTCGGCTTCACATTTGCTGCAGCACTGTTGGCGGCCATAACGGCGCTGACGGTTTCGGCCGGGGATTACACAGTATCTTGGATTCCATCTCTCAACATCACCGCTGGTGTCCTGGTTGATCCTCTCAGCCTCTTCATGGCAAACATAGTCGCGTGGATCAGTCTCCTCATCATGATCTACAGCGTTGGCTACATGAAAGGCGAATTCGGCCTGACCCGATATTGGTTTTTNATGAACCTCTTCATCGGAAACATGCTTCTGCTGGTTCTCGCTGACAATCTTTTGATGATGTTCTTCGGTTGGGAAGGGGTTGGGCTTTGCTCCTACGCGTTGATTGGGCACTTCTATCGCGACGAGCCGCAGTATTGGGTGGGTAGCCCAGGAGACAAAGCACTAGATGTTTCAGAAGAATACTCGCCGTCGAAGGCGGGGATGAAAGCGTTTGTCATGACAAGAATCGGAGACATCGCGTTGCTGATCGCAATTTTTCTAATCTACGCTTTCGCCCGGACTTTCAACTACAACCAGCTAGTAACGCAACTCGGTGGCTCTGGGAGCTGGGCCGCGAATCTCGCTCGACTCGGTCTTCTACTGCCCACTGCACTGCTGTTCTTTGGAGGGCCGATTGGGAAATCGGCGCAGTTTCCATTGCAGGAATGGCTTCCAGANGCGATGACGGGTCCGGCGTCTGTATCCGCCCTGATACACGCTGCAACAATGGTCAAAGCCGGAGTCTTCCTCACAGGAAGGATGGGACCCGTATTCTTCATCGCCCTGTCTCAGTTCAACCAAGTTCCACAGTTCTTCGGCGTCATCGCCTGGATTGGCGCGTTCACNGCGCTCTTGGCGGCAAGTCAGGCCGCCGTTGCTCGCGAGATAAAGAAGGTCCTGGCCTACTCCACAGTCTCCCAAATTGGCTACATGATGCTGGCCCTCGGAATCGCGGGACTAAGTGCTAACTTTCTTGCCGGTTATACTGCTGGACTCTTTCACCTCCTAAGTCATGCTGTGTTCAAGGCTTCGCTCTTCCTCGCGGCAGGTTGGGTGTTGCATGTCGCGGAATCGCGTTTCATGGACGAAATGGGCGGGTTGGCAAAGGCGATGAGGGTTACCTCAGCTTCGATGCTCCTCGCCGGGCTCTCGCTAATGGGCATTCCACCATTCAGCGGCTTCTGGACGAAAGACGCCATCCTATCGGTTAGCTTCCTTGGTGGACAATACATCCTCTATGGACTCGCGCTCGCTACGGCATTCATCACTGGTTTCTACACGGTCAGAATGCTAGGGATCACGCTCGCAGGGAAACCGAGCAAACACGTTGAGGAATTGACCGAGGGTGGAAAGCATCCACATGAAGCCGGTTTCACGATGCTCATTCCATATTTGCTTCTGGCCATCGGCAGCTTGGGCCTTGGACTAGCTTACCCATTCTACAGTGGCCCGCTGACTACGTATCTCGCGAGTGCCTTTAGCGCAACTGTCTACAAGCTTCCAGCTGCGTATACCCCAACTTCCGGTCTTACTGACCTTCTGTTGCTNTCCGTGAGCACCGTTGTTGCAGTCATGGGTGGCGTTGTTGGCTACCTTCTCTACTTCAGGAAACGCTACGAATTCAGGACGGACATGAATCCGGTCCAGCGATTCCTCTACAAGCGTTGGTATCTGGATGCAATCTACTACAAGGTCTTCGTTTCAGGCTTACTCGCCGCAAGCCGAGGACTATACACTTACGTCGAGCAGGGAATCTGGAACAGGCTAAACAACACAATTGCTAGAGACGTTATGGATTATTCAAGAGCGAGTGATCAACTCGACACACAAGTCGTGGACCGAGCCGCAAACGAAGTAGCATCCTACGGGTCCCGCCTCAGCAACTTCTTACGGAGGCTACAATCCGGAGTGACAGAGCAGTACATCATCGCTTTCGCTATCGGAATAATTCTCCTCCTCGCCTACATGCTATTCGTCGTCGGAGCCACCTAAAATGATCGGACTACTATCAATCGCCATCTTTCTCCCAGCAGTACTCGCCGCGCCGACATATCTGCTCGGCAGGAAGAACCCCAAACTTGCTAAGGTCATGGGAGTAGGGACCACTGCCATCGTCTTCGCGATCTCAATCCTAATTCTCGCTGTTTTCCAATACGGTCAACCCGGGTTCCAGCTCTCTGAGACTTATCCCTGGGCGGCGTCCTTCGGGCTCAACTACAAAGTCGCGGTTGACGGAATTAGCCTTCCACTTCTCATGATAGCCACGTTTCTGAGCCTCTTGTCAGCCGCTGGATCCTGGGATCAGATTACCTTCAGACACGCGGAGTACTACGCTCTCTTTCTTATCTTCGAAACAGGAATAATCGGCGTCTTCACCTCCCTCAACCTGATCCTGTTCTATCTCTTCTGGGAGATTGTTCTCATTCCCATGTTCTTCTTCATCGGAATCTGGGGCGGACCTCGGCGTAGATATGCCTCCCTGAAATTCCTCATTTTCACTTATTCCGGTAGCGCAGTGATGCTCTTCGGTTTTCTTGCCCTATACTCCTGGGCTGGAACCTCAGCCTACCCAGGAGGTCCTTCGTTTGATTACGATGTTCTGGCCGCTAGGATTCCTAGCCTTGCACTCCCACTACAGCTTGTGGTGGCCATTACAACTTTCTTCGGATTCGCGGTAAAGCTTCCAATATTCCCGCTTCATACATGGCTGCCTGATGCTCATGTAGAGGCCCCAGCACCGGTCAGCGTTCTCCTAGCTGGCTTGCTCTTGAAGATGGGAGGCTACGGACTGATTCGATACAACCTGCTCCTTTTCCCTAAGGCGGTGAGTGTCCTTTGGCCCTACTTTACAACCATCGGCCTCATCACTATGGTCTACGGCGCATCAGTCGCACTCGTCGCCAAAGACATCAAGAGAATGATCGCCCTTACGAGTGTCAGTCACATGGGCTACGTTCTGCTCGGAGCGTTCACCGCGACCGTCGCAGGGGTTTCAGGAGCAGTCTTCCAGATGTTCAGCCACGGGCTCGCGGTGGGGATGCTCTTCCTAATGTCAGGATACATACATGAACACACAGGAACCCGGAATATCGATGAGCTGAAAGGGCTGAGGGGAAAGATGCCTCAGACAGTTACACTCCTATTCTTGGCTTCGATGGCTGCCATGGCGGTTCCTGGTTTTGCTAACTTCATCAGTGAATATCTTGTGATCCAGGGAGCACTTAGCGTAAGCTATCTCTTCGCCATCGCCATCGTCGCTCCANCTCTCACGGTCGGATACTTCCTCTGGATGCTGAGACGGGTTGCCATGACCCCCGGGATTGGTCCTAAGAACGAGCCGCATCTTCACTCGATCCTGATTCTAGTCGCATTTCTCGTGCCGTTGCTTATCTTCGGTGTATATCCTCCTCCCATACTAGGGAGTGTGATAACGCCGACAGTGGAGAAATGGATTGGAACCATAATTGCGCTCGGAGCGAAGTGATTCGGATTGGCGCTGCTATCGCTAACTCCGTTTCTCAGCCTAGCTGTTTTCGGACTGCTGGCCACTCCGGCTGGCTTCCTCCNGTTCAGAAAATCGAAGCTTGGTCTCGCCCCCTTCGTCTGTATCCTAGGTCTGGCTATCGCGCTAGTATCCACGGTATGGCTTGGGTTCACAAGCCCTTCACCAGTATCCTTCGGGGGACTCCAAGTTGATTTGTTTACCCTCTTCTTCTCAGGAGTCTTACTCATCGTAGCAATCTTCGTGACTGTCGCCTCGCTGCAAAACATGCGCGAAGACCCTAACAAGGGACCGTTTTTCGGACTCCTGCTTCTCTCGACCCTAGGAATGATTGTTTTGGCCGCCTCAATGGATCTGATACTTCTCTACGTTGGTTGGGAGCTGATGAGCATTCCCACCTATGCTCTGACGGCTTTCAGGAAGAAGGACCCGAATTCCAACGAAGCCGCTATGAAATTCTTCGTTCTCTCAGCGCTCTCCTCCGCGCTCATCGTTTATGCCATTTCCTTGGTTTTCGGGATCACGGGCTCCACTGGGCTAACAGCCATCGCAAGTTCTCTATCGACTGCGGGACCTGATGTTCGTCCATTTGGGGTCCTCGCGATTGTCCTGTTTATTGTTGGGTTCGGAGTGAAAATGGCGGTCGTCCCGTTCCACATGTGGATACCAGACGCCTTCGAGGGAGCACCCGTAACAATCGGGGCCTTTCTGGCCTCGGGCGCGAAAATGGCTGCCTTCGCGGCGGCCTTTCGGGTATTCATCGTAGGAATATTCGCCTTTAACGTGGATTTCTATTCGACCTTTGCTATCGTAGCCGTTGTAACAATGAGTGTCGGAAACGTCGCGGCTCTGATGCAGAAGAGCTTCACACGACTACTCGCATATTCCAGCATTGCCCAAGCCGGCTACATTCTAATGGCGCTAGCCACCCCGTTCACTACAACCAGTGTGCCGNTGGGTCTGGCCGGCGGACTCTTTCACGTTCTGAACTATGCAATTCTGAAGACCGCAGCATTCATCGCGGCGGCGGCAGTTGCCACGAAGCTGTCAGTTACGGATCTTGATTCTTTCAATGGGCTATCTCGCAGAATGCCACAAACATCCTTGAGTATCGCGGTAATCTTTCTCGGCCTTGCAGGCGTGCCTCCTCTAAACGGATTTTTCAGCAAAGTAATGCTGTTCACAGGCTCGATCTATTCGCCATATAGCTGGGGTGGGTATCTTGCATTGGCCGCGTTGATCAACAGCGGTTTCAGCATGAGCTACTACGGCTGGGTGATTAAGAGAATGTATTTTGACGAACCGGGGGATGAGTCTAGGATTCCCGAACCCCGCATCTACATGGTTGTTCTTTCGGCAGCCACAATTCTGATCTTCGTGATAGGACTTTATCCGGACCCCTGGATTCGGCTGGTGCAAAGCGCTGCTGCCGCACTAGTCGGCTCGAGGGGCAGCTAGCCGCGCGTTCAGAATGTCCGCTATCTCGGAAACGTCGAGGATTACTTTCTCCCTCTGAAACTGTCTCTCTTCATGACCAAACTCAATTTGGATGGTCTCAACGACAAACTCCCCCTTACCATCTTTTTGGCTAAAACTCGTGACCATACTTCCGGGCTCCAGCCCCTTGAATTCGTTGGTCGTCGTTACCGCGAAGTCTTTCACCAATCTGGACCTTACTAGCTCGGTCGTGGAGTCAGATGATGTCTGCCCCGAAAGGGTCCCAATATCGACGCCTGGCTCTTTCTTCCCGCGGATGTCCAAGAGATACCGGATTCCATCTTCCGCTATGAAGCTCTCAATGCTCTTTCTGAGCTCTGACTTGGCGGATTGAATTCTATTCAGATCCAGGAAGTCCCTGCTGACCTTGCCTATGACAGCGAAGGATCTCGAGGTTAGCGCTGCCTCCTCGACTATCGGTCCCGTGTAGAGCTCGGCGTCAGGATTGGCAATGTGGGGAGCGGTAAGGAGAACGTGCCCCAGACCGATGATTTCTACATGATCAGGGTGGATGATCTTGACGGGCATTCCTTTGAAACCTTGTATGTAGAATAAGGGTCGGAAACTGTATCAAAACCCTTCTTCGAACAGTTTTATAGCGATCGTTCAAAGCAGGCATCTGAAAACTTAGTTTCACGGTGTGCTTGGAGCAGAAATCGCTTGTCCGGAATCGAGGCTGTAAGGAGGATTGTGGAAACTGAGGCACAAGCGAAACGGATACTTGAAGAAGCCAAATCCAAGACTCAGGAAACTCTAGAGCGTGCCGCTGTGGAAGCCCAGAATGTTCGCCAGGCGGCGATATCCCATGCAGAGCAGCAAAAAGCTCAGATCCTAAAGGACACGCGTGAGAGGGCCGAAACTGACGCAAGAAGCTCGGACATGGAAACCAATTCCTTGCTTGAAAATTACAAGAAACTCTTCGAGGAGAGGAGAGAAGTCGCAGTTAAGAAAGCCGTTGACTTGATTTTGGGCGGTTGACAACTTGGCAGAGTCTCTGGACAAGCTTCACAATCGAATACTGTCCGACGCAAGACTAAAGGCCGCTGAAACGATCAGAGACGCGGAAGAAAAGGCGAAGCGGACCTTGGACGAGGCCCGAGCCCAAGCGCAAAGAGATGCAGACGAGATCCTCTCAAAAGCCAGCCTGGAAGCCGAAGGCATCAGAAGGAGTATCCTTAGCTCGCGGATCAGGGCGAACCGCCTCCGGNTTCTTGATGAGAAGAACAAGATTGTTCAGAACGTTCTCAAGTCCGTGGAACAGAAGCTTTCCGAAGTCGCAAGCACGGACCAGTTCCAGCCAACACTGAAACGGTTTGTCACCGAAGCCGTTGATGCAATCGGGATGGATGACGCAGTGGTGAGAGTTGGCTTCTATAACGCGGACAGAAAGAGTCTCGAATCTCTAGGCCGAACCTTCCCGCGTGGTACAAGACTCGTTGTCGATGAGAACCCGATCGACGACTTAGGAGGAGTGGTTGCAAGCGACGCCGGAGGAAAGATGATTTTCAATAATTCTTTCAGAGCTCGGCTTGAGAGACTGGACAACCAGCTCTTGACAACAATTTCCTCAACCATATTTGGCGAGTAGGTTCAGGCTTCTTGCTTAGACCGGAGACGATGCATCAGGTCAGCATCATAGTCGCAAAAGACCAGCTGCCCAACCTCCTCTCCTACGCTGGCAGAGAACAAGTGATCCATCTCGTTACGATAGAGGATGAAAAGCTTCCGCAAGGCGCGGCTCCATTCGAAGCGACCGGTCTGCTGTCGAAATCTGCAACTATCCGGAATCGCATTTCCGCCCTGGTCACNGCTCTTCAACCCATCGAGGAGCAGCCAGAGAAAATTAACGCTCCAACTCACGACATCGATGAGCTCGCTCTCTTCCTCGACCAAGAAACCTCAAAACTCGAAGGCTCCGTTCACGAACTAGAAGAATCGCAGGGCAAATTACTAGCTGACAAGGAGAGGACTTCAGAACTCTCGCGATTTCTTTCAGGATTAGAAGCCCTGGGAATGCCACTTGGCGCCATTGGCGGCAGCGGATTCCTCGTCACTCTTGCAGGAGAATGTGCGAGAGAGTCAACTGTTTCCATCCAGAGGGACTTGGACGAGCTGACGTACGGTAATCTGATCTTCGTCATTATGCATAGTACTGAGAAGTCTCAGACCTTCTTGGCGATCTTTCCCAGTGCCTTCGAAGATGACAGCAAACAAGCGGCGGCGGCACTAGGCGCAAAGGTAGAGGAGCCTTGGCAGGATCTTCCCCCAGACCCCAAGGAAGCCAAGGAATTCACTGATGCCAGACTCGCCGAGATCGAGGAAACAGGGAAGAAGATTGAACATCAGCGTGAACTCCTTACAAAGGAGTATGGACCAAGGCTCCAGACTCTCGAGCACTTGACCGAGATTCTAGAGGCCCGATCCAGAGCGGTTTCAAATTCTTCCACTACAGAGTCGACCTTCATGCTGAAGGGATGGGTCGCCAAAGATAGGGTCCCGAGACTCACGGAAGGAGCTTCGCAGGCTTGCAACGGACTAGTTTCTGTTCATGTAGAGAAGGGTCGAGGGCCGGAGGTCTTTCACGGCGAGTCACTAGAAAACGGGGTCGAGGCGAAGGAGCACGAGGCTCCACCCACGCTGGTCAGAGTTCCCGGATGGACCAAGCCTCTGCAGTCGGTAATCGACAACTTTGGCATACCGTCCTACCATGAGACCAACCCTTTGGTGTTCATGATTCTCACATTTCCCCTGATCTATGGTTTGATGTTCGGAGACTTTGGAGAAGGCCCAATCTTCCTAGCTCTGGGACTCTTCCTTCTTTACCTGAAGAGAAAGAAAGTCAAGATCTTCGAGATCGGGCAATTGTTCGTGAATGGGGCAGAACTCATAATCATGCTCGGGGTAGGAATTACGATTTTCGGGTTTGTCTTCGGCGACTTCTTCGGTTTCGAGTCACAGGCGATCTTTGGTTTCCGGCCGTTCTTTAACCCAAATGAGGGGGCTTTCGCATCGACCCCAGACATTTCCCACCTCCTCATCTACATGGCAGTGATTCTTCTCTTCGGGGTTGGGCACTATTTCTCCGGCCTGGTTCTAAGCGCTTACAACAAAGTCCGGAATCACGAGATCAAACACGCTCTTTACGGACCGATCTCATGGGCGTGGTTCTACATCGTCTTTGTCTATCTCGCGGCTCGGGTCGTGATCGCGGGCTATAAGTTCGGGGTGCTTTTGCAGAATCCTTTGCTCCTCGTGCTGTTGTTCATACCGATGGGGATAATGGGATGGAAAGAGGGCCCACTCCACTTGTTTGAAGTATTCATCAGCGCCGGGAGCAACACGTTATCCTATCTTCGAATATGGGCTCTCAACCTTGCAGACTTTGCAATAAAATTCGCTTTCTTCAGTTTTGGCGGGCTAGTCGGTGCAATAATTGGCAACTTGCTCGTAATGATTTTGGAAGGTCTGATCGTTTTCGTACAAACTCTGAGGCTTCACTGGGTTGAATGGTTTAGCAAGTTTTATGAAGGATCTGGATCGTCATTCGCGCCTTACCGAGAACCTACAAGTTGGACTGTGTAACTAAGTGGTTGACTGCGCTACCTTAACGTCCGTTACTCTATGCCCTACATTTTGGGCCGGCCTCGGTGGTGGACTTAGCGTCCTTCTCTCCGCCATTGGTGCAGGAATAGGCATCGGAATCTCCGGGCCAGCCATTGCGGGCGCCGGTGTTGAGAGGCCTGAGGTCATGTTCAAGACATTCATCGCAACGATCCTCGCCGAGGCTCTCGCCATCTATGGACTCGTCGTGGGCCTTCTCTCGGTCTTCCATATCACCGATGCCCTCACGCTCGCTGGCTCGGTCAGAATTTTTGCTGGCGGGTTAACAATGGGAGCGGCTGCCCTTGGCGCCGGCTTCGGTATAGGCACGTCCGGAAGCGCACTAGCCGCCGCCACGGCCGAAAAGCCAGAGATATTCTCTAGGGCAGTTATCACGCTGATATTGGCAGAAGCTCTGGCCATCTATGCCCTAGTCACAGCGTTGCTGCTCGTTCTACAAGCGAGTTAACAGCGACCTGTCGTGGGAACCGAAACCCTATCTCATATCGTCCGAGACAACTACATAATCGCAAGGATTCGAGGAGAAAAAGGCAAATTCCTCGATCGGCAGCAGATACATTCCCTCGCAGAGTTCCGAAGCCAGAGCGAGATCCTCGGCGTCCTTGCTGACGGGACATATGGCAAAGAGCTTTCAGAGCTGAAAGAGGGCTCCTCCCCAATAGAGACGGAGAGGGCTGTCCGGTTAGGTTTCGCACGAGGAGTTAGGGCCCTCCTTTCCTCTTCCCAAGGACCAGCACGCCACTTTCTCCTCGAGTTTAGCCGCCGTTTCGATGCCTACGACCTTGCTGCCATAGTTGTTTTCAAAGCTCAGGGAAAGACCTGGGAGGAGTTCGTCTCGACACGTCAGCCCTTAGCACTTCTCAAGGAGGCAGAGCTTCACCGTCTCTACTCCATGGACGATCTCCGCACGATTGTCGGAATTGTTGGCGACAGAGCGCTGGTGAACAGAGTAAAGGGCTTCTCTATGGAGGACCTTGCTGGCGAAAAGGCATCCCTGGTCCGCGACATCATTACCGGTTGGGGAGAGGAACGCTTCTACAACTATGTGAACGACAAGCTCAGAGGTTTCGACCGAGAAAGCTGCCTTCCCATTGCTGGGGGAACAGTCGACTTGGCAAACTTGACTATCATTCTTAGGAGCAAACTGATCGGAATCCCCAACGTCCGGGATCATCTCATACCGTCCACGTGGAAACTCGACGATCGAACGAGAGACCAGCTCTTGGTCGCCCAGGACGTCACTCAAGCGCTGGACCTAGCATCCTCGCATCCATACTATCACAACATTCTCTCGGGCGCCAGGCAAAAGTATGAAGAGACCAAGTCGCTCTCCTTCCTAGAAGTTGCCTTAAGAAAACACTCTGCCCACATTAGCAAGAGGATATTCCTCGGATTCCCATACACTCTTGGAGTTATTTTTGCCTTCTTGGTGCTGAAAGAGAACGAGGCGAGAAACCTTGCAGCGATCGTCGCGGGAGTCGGGTCTGGAATCAAACCAGACCAAATCAGATCCTTGATCGCAATACCCGACTGATTCCTTGGGTTTTTCCGATTTGGTTGTTGACTAGAGTTTCTTGACGAAATAGTAGTAGGTGTACGCAAGTCCGATAATTGATCCAAANACGAGTCCTATCCCGGACCCTGCACAGGGAGCGATCCATGGTGATCCTGCGACTACTCCAATACATGAGCCAAATCCAAATATTGGCCCCAGGACTATGCCGCCTAGGAAGTATCCGAGGAGGAGAAAGGTGAACAGGTTGACGCTAAACCCCANGATTCGAAGGGCATTAGGATCATAGATTCGTCCGGCGCGCTTCTGAACCCTGAAAAACTCCGCTCGTCGACTTCTCTTGGTCGAAGACTCGGCGGGCGCACGCGTTTCGGCATTGTTGCTTTGCTGGGGCAATCGCCAAATTGCCCCCTTCAAGCATTCGCTGATGCTGGAACGTGCTAGTTCTGGGTCGTTGTGGCTTCGATTTACCTGGCATGCTAGCGTTACGATAGCGACGGAAATGTACTCGCCATTTCTCTCTAAGATTCCGTCCAGAAAGGAGGTTTCGATTCCTGATATTTTCGCGAACTCCTCCTTTCCTGTAAGCTGAATCGCGGCGTTCAGTGCATNCTTTATTCGCGGTGTTGCTTGTACTTCTAGGTCTGGACCGCTCACAAATACACGCGCTTCTACGAGNAAGACTCTAGTTCGATGACCCCTGTTCGGGACAGATTGCTCACAGTCTCATCTGGAAGAGCTTTTTGCAGGTGGGCGTAGATACGAGAGGCATGCGTTCCCTCTCCTAGTTTGAGGATTCCGCGGAGAAGCATGAGTGCATCGACGACCTGGTCGAGTCTGTGGTTCAGCGTTTGTCCTGCCTTATTGCGCAATTCATCCCGTTTCAGATTCAGTTCGTCAAGCTCTTTTGCTAGGACTTTCACTCTGTCTTCCTCGACTTGAGCTTCTGAATTCAAGTCATGCGATCTGAATTCGGGAATCTCGATGGGGGTGAAATCATAGAGAAGGAGCGTCTGCAGCGCCTGGGAAGATTTGTCTTTGAGCACGGCGAGGAGAATGTAGATCCCGTCACGTTTCTTGTTGCCTACTGCTACGATGGCTTGGTCTTTGAATTGTGACTGTAACGCTTTCTGTGCAGTGTCCGACTTCTTGACTGGCAATCGTCCAAGGACTCTCCTGAAATCTCCGTCCTCGGATTCCAACTGGTCGGTCGCAAAACCTGTTTGAGATATTTCTGTTAGCGCTGCGATCTTCTTCTTGGAGTCGTCAATCTTTCTCTGAATGTTCTCGATTCTTCCCTGAATCTCCTGATACTGGTTCCTCGTCTCGTCCAGTTCTCGTCTCGTTGATTCGAGTTCAGTTTGGTAGTCTAACTGGTCAACAGGACTTGAGGCTGCTTCCCTTGTCAAGTTGAGCTGTCGCACGACTTGGAGAATCTCGTCTCGAAGCTTTGAGAGTTCCCTGATCCGATCTACGATTGCTCCGGTTGTCATATTTCCAGAGGTCAGCGTCACATTCTTCGAGTCTGTCTTACCCGGCGTTCCAAGCGCTAGGGCTATCTTCGTAGAAGCGTGGTTGGGGAGAATTGCCCTCAGGACGGAGGTTTTGGCGGGTGAACTCATTATTCGCCCGACCGGTCGGACTATAGTAGTATGATGGCTGCTAAGAACAGTGGAATGAAGACCAAGGATATTGTGTTTAGGAGCTTGATGAGAATGTGTAAACTTGGACCGGCTGTGTCCTTCCAGGGGTCGCCCACCGTGTCACCCACCACCGTTGCCGCATGTGTTTCCGTGTTTTTGCCTCCGAAGTGTCCTGCTTCAACGTACTTTTTCGCATTGTCCATGGCCGCGCCTCCCCACATCATCATGATGGCTAACGGTATGGCAGATAACGTGGCCCCAACGACTAGGGCTCCAACCGCTGCCCAGCCGAGGAACACTCCCACAACTATCGGTGCTACAACCGGAATTGCCCCTGGGACTACCATGAGTCTCAGGGCCGTTCTGGTGGAAATATCTACGGCAGCGGCGTAGTTCGGCTTAGCTGTCCCCTCTCTTAGCCCAGGGATCTCTCTGAATTGTCTCCGGACTTCCTCGACCATACGATAGGCGCCAACGCTTACGGCGTTAATTGCCGTTCCCGAGAATACGAAGGGGAGCATCGCCCCAATCAAGGCGCCTATCACGACGTCAGGGTGGTTAAGCGCCAGAGCAGATCCGAGACTGGACAGTTTTGTTGCCAAAAGCCCCGCCTGGGCACTCGTGATAGTCGTCAGGTCTGTTATCTTGGCTTGATATCTTGCAACCTCCAGTACAAAGGCTTGGAAGAGCAAGAGAGACGCTAAGGCGGCTGAGCCCATCGCATAGCCCTTCGTGAGAGCCTTAGTCGTATTGCCAAGCGTGTCAAGAGGTTCTATTCGCTCGCGGACTTCTTCTGGAGCGCCTGACATTTCAGCGATTCCGCCGGCGTTGTCAACGATTGGACCCAGACCGTCCATGGTCAAGACGATTCCGGCTGTTGAGAGCATTCCCATCGTCGCCATGGTCGTCCCGTAGACACCACCCAGGAACGTGTCACTAATTCCAGCCTGGACGGCGAACTGTTCTCCCAGCCCAAACGAAATGAGAAGGGTGATTGCTACCGTGATGACTGGTAGTCCGCTTGAAATCATGCCCACAGCGGTGCCGGACATGATGGTGAGTGCCGGACCGGATTTTGATCTCTCAGCGATCGTAATTACGGACTTCGCTTCGGATCCCGTGTAATATTCGGTATAGAGAACGATAAGCAGCCCTGCCGCCAGCCCCGACACCATACAGCCGTAGAGAGAGTACGCCGCCAGAGCGCTACCACTGGGAGTCAATCCTGATGGACCGAAGACGTACCATGTGGCGATGAACATGAGGACCGCTGCGACGACGGATGCAACTAAGAGTCCGTCCCTAGTCGGCTTTATCGGGTTTTTGAATTTCTTCTCGAAAATTGCGACAGCCAGCCCGACGAATGTTGCAATGATTCCAAGTGATCTCACGATCAGAGGCATTGTTACGTAGTATGGGCTAATTCCTTGGAAGAGGATGATTGAGACGATAAGGCCGATTATCATGCCGCCGAGGTTCTCTGCGGTAAGAGACTCAAAGAGATCGGCTCCTCTCCCAGCTTCATCTCCAACGTTGTCGCCGACGTTGTCAGCTATCGCAGCTGGGTTTCTAGGATCATCTTCAGGGAAGTTTTCCTCAACTTTTCCGACAAGGTCGGCTCCAACGTCTGCTGATTTCGTGAATATTCCCCCGCCGAGTTGCGCGAACAGTGCAGCTAACGATGCTCCGAATCCGAACCCTGCAAGGACTCCCGGGTCACCAAAGGCAGCATAGAGGAGTGAGAGACCGAGCAGGCTCATGCTGATCACCGCCAATCCAAGTGCTCCACCTCCAAGCGTGGCTACTCTCAAAGCCAGATAGGTTGACTTTTCCGCTGCCGCCGTCGACCTAACGTTCGCGTTTGTCGCAGAATACATAGCAATGTAAGCGGCTACCAAGGAAAAGGTTACTCCTAGCAGGAAGCTGAAGGCAATCTCTGCGCCGTAGGTGAGACTGAAGATTCCCCCGAACGCGGCAACGATGACGATAGCGATGATTACTGCGATTATTCCGATTGTTCGGAACTGTCGCTTGAGGTATGCGTTGGAGCCTTCCATGATCGCCTTCCATATCGCGATCATCTTCTCGTTCCCGGTCGGATACTTCTTGACCGATAGAACCAGGATTATTGCGGCGATGACCCCGATGACCGCGAGAGAAGTCGTTAGGATAAGAGGGTCGAACGCCAAGTCTTGGTTCCTGCTACTTTCAAACTATGGAATTTCCGTCAAACCGC
>JGI25382J43887_10000417_pt1 | contig 14045 bp, 10 predicted proteins | sample GraSoi013_1_40cm_3_FD_43887 | JGI IMG/M metagenome (IMG submission 43887) | reverse complement strand
CCCGCCTGCTCCGTAGAGGCTGTAAGAAAACGTGTGTTCCTGGCCCGACGCGGTCTGCGCCTGGCCGACGATCGAATCACCGCCGACCGCGAAGGCGGTGCTCCGGCTCCCGCCGAGCGTGCCAAGATCCTTGAGCCCCAATCGACCTTGCCGAAATGCGTGATACACGCCGGTCGACGTCTGCGCCTGGCCGACCATCGTCCCGCCATATTCGGACACGTCTGAAGCCGCCGCAGACGATCCGCCGAGCGTTCCGAGATCGGCAATCCCATATTGCGCGGCGGATTGAGTGGGGACGTCAGCACTGCACAGCGCGACCACGATGCCGACGAGCGCGAGACGGACGCTGAGCGGGATCGACTTGCGACCTTGACCCGAAACCATGAACGAACTTCCGAGCGCGGTGAACGCCGACCGCAATGAAACGCCCAGCAGGAAGCTGGGACCTGAGCGCGTCGGATGGTGCAAGGCGGACACCGCGACCGCGTCGATGGAACCGTCTGCGATCGGCGCTGATTTTCCGGGGTGATCCTCGTGCTGAGCTCTGCGCCAGCCCCCTAACAGCCGCGCCCGTATTTCGAACGGCCCCGGTGGCGGTGTGCCCAGAAAAGACTGGGGTCGCCAACTACTGAGTTCGTGATCGGCTGAGCCGTTTCGCGACACGCACTCGCCAAACACAGCGTCTATTGCACGGATTCGCGGTGGCACCGCACTTGCGGAATGACGATTTCGGAGGTGTCCCGTGGAAGCAACGAGCGCGCACGCGCCTGTTGAGACCGTAACGGCGTCCACCGAGCCCGTCGACGCGCCGTCACCCGAAACCGGTGCTCACGGCGTGGAAGTCACGTCGACGATGGTCCACATTCACGACGTCAGCATCGAACGCGCGGCGGTCGTGAAATACCTGGAAAGCATCGCGCCGGGCAAGCAGGAGATCGCGCTCGTCCACGCGTTGGAGGTCGGCATCACCGAGCTCCTCGCCCGCCGCGCGCGCTTCCGCCCGACCTAGTCAGACTGGAGTCCGTACTGGAGTCTGACTGGACTNCGTACTGGAGTCTGACTTCGGTNAGAGCTCAGTGACTCGAAACCCGCGGTCCTCAGTGACTTCGACGCGGAACAACTGATCGAACCCTTCGGCCAGCGTGGGTCGCTCGAGCCGTTTGGCGACCGTGAAAATCGCCACGTTCGGTACCTTGCTGCGCCCGGCACGCTCGGCATTGCGCGCGACCGCGACGCGCGTCGTCACATCCACGAAATAGCCGACGACCTGTGCGCCCCGCGCGCGGGCGGCGCTGATGATCGGCGCACGCTCCGCGACGGTCGGATGCGTGTTGTCGACGACGACCGACTGGCCGGCGGCGAGCGCCTCGTCGATGAGGCGCCGCTGCCGCGCGTCACGGCCGCTCGCGTTCGGCCAGAGATCCTTGCTGATGTGCGTGTGGGTCGCGGCGAAATGGCGCCGGTGGAAGCTCGTCTTACCGGCGCCCGGCAGTCCAATCAGGATGACGCATTCGAGCACGCCCGCTGTCGCTCGGCTAAAGAGCGCGTGAAGAAATCACGTACAACGCAGAAACCGCTGAACCCGCAGAGAAACATGCTTGAGGTCTTTCTGCGTGTTCTGCGAGTTCTGCGTTCAACGTCGGTATTCCTTCACAACCTCTAAAGCCGTCGCGCTACATTCGTCCGTGAAGTTTCGCGCGACGGCGATGATTCAGTGCGTGCCGCGCGTGCCGGGCGCGACGTGCTTGTAGACTTTTCCGCCTTTCATGACGAACGCGACGCGTGTCACGGCTGTGATGTCGCTGAGCGGATCGCCTTCGACGGCGACGAGATCCGCTTCGAAACCGGGCGCGAGCGTGCCGATCGTCTTGTCGAGGCGCATCGATTTCGCGGCGAGCGACGTCGCTGACACGATCGCGTCCATCGGCTTCTGATTGCCCTGGCGCACGCGCTCGACGATCTCGTCGGCGTTGTGGCCGTGCGCGCCCGCGACGGCATCGGTTCCGAGAACCATCTTGAGGTTCGGGGTCGCGACCGCCTTCTTGATCATGTCTCGATTGAGGCCGAGGCCCTTTTCCATGTACGCGAAGCCTTCCTCGTTGTAGTTGCCGATGCCGAGGAACTTCGCTTTGTTCGTGAGATAGTTCTGCAGCACCACGCCGATGTTCGGATCGAAGTACACGCCTTTGTCCGCCATCAGCTTCAGCACTTCGTCGTTGGCGAAGACGCCGTGCTCGATCTGCTGACAGCCGGCGTTCACCGACGCTTTGATCGACTCCGGGCTGTGCGCGTGGACCATCGTCCGCATGCCGATGGCGTTGGCCTCGCCGCACACCGCCTGCAGCTGCTCGTCGGTCATCGTCTGCTTGCCGCCGTCGCGAATGCTGGCCGACGCGAAGATCTTGATGACGTCGGCGCCGTCCGCTTTGAGCTGACGCACCTTCTCACGAATCTCCGCCGGCGTTCCGCTGCGTTCGTTGAGCTGACGGATGGACGTGAGAATGCGCGGACCCGGCAGCACGCCGCGCGCGATCGCGTCGCGTAGATCGACGTCGCTCGCCGACCCTGGACTTTGAATGGTCGTGAAGCCGGCCATCAACGTCGTGTACGCGTTCTCGGCGCTGTAGAGGATTTCGCTCGCCGGCGATCCCGCGCCGGCGGCATAGCGGCCGTCCTTGTCGAAGTGCCACGCGACGTGGGCGTGCACGTCGATCATGCCCGGCAGTACCGTGAGTTGTCCGAGGTTGTAACTCGCAGGACCGGCATTCCCGGTGTCGATCGACGTGATTTTGGATCCCTGCACGATGATCGTCGCGTTCCGCACCACCTTGCCGGTGCCGTCGAGGATGGTCGCGGCGCGGATGCGAATCGCTTGATCCTGTGCAGAGAGGGTCGCCGCCGCCGCTACGATCGACGCAAAGAGAACAATCTTCATTCGCATGGCGCGCATTATAATCCCCTCACTCGCGCCATGTTGAAGCCGATCACCGCCTTGCTCGTCGCGGCAGCATTCGTTTCGCTTGCGCCAGACGCGCCGATGGTCGAATGGCCATTCTACGGCGGCGATCCGGGCGGCACGAAATACTCGCCGCTGACCGACGTCAACACGTCGAACGTCTCGCGCCTCGGCGTCGCGTGGGAATGGAAGACGGGCGAGAAAGCGCTCGCCCAGTTCGGCACGCGTCCCGGCAACTTTCAGGTGACACCGCTGATGATCGACAACGTGCTGTACTTCAGCACGCCCTATAACCGCGTCGTCGCGCTCAACGCCGACACCGGCGCGGAGTTGTGGTCCTACGATCCGAAACCGTACGAGGAAGGGCAGCCGCCAAACGGCACCGGCTTCGTGCACCGCGGCGTCGCCGCGTGGCGCGATCGCACGGCGGGCAACAAGCTGCGCATCTTTATCAATAGCCGCTACCGGCTCATCTGCCTTGACGCGGCGACCGGTCAGCCCGTCGATTCGTTTGGCCGGAACGGCGTCATCGATTTGAGCGAGGGTCTCGTCTGGGCGATCAACAAACTCCACTACACCAACACGTCGCCGCCCGTCGTCTACAAAGATTTCGTGATTCTGGGCAACGGCGTTGGCGATCGACTGGTCTATCGCAACGATCCGCCCGGCGACATCCGGGCGTTCAACGCGCACACCGGCAAGCAGATCTGGACGTTCCACACGATTCCGCAGCCGGGCGAAACGGGCAACGACACGTGGCAAAACGATTCGTGGAGCTTCACCGGCCACACCAACGCGTGGCCGCCAATGTCGCTCGACGCCGAGCGCGGGCTCGTGTACGTCCCGCTCGGCACGCCGAGCAACGATTTCTTCGGCGGCCGCCGTCCCGGCGCGAATCTGTTCGCCGAATCGATCGTGTGTCTCGACGCGAACACCGGCGCGCGCAAGTGGCACTACCAGCTCGTTCATCACGGGTTGTGGGACTACGACAACCCGTCGCCGCCGAGCCTCGTCACGATCAAAGTCGACGGACGTACGATAGAAGGCGTTGTCCAGCTCACCAAGCAGGGCTTTGCGTTCGTCTTCGATCGCGTGACGGGGAAGCCGGTGTGGCCGATCGAAGAGCGTCCCGTGCCGGCGAGCGACGTCGAGGGCGAGCGCGCGTGGGCGACGCAGCCGTTTCCGACCAAACCGCCTGCGTTTACCGAGCAGGGCGTGACATCGGACGATGTGATTGATTTCACGCCGGAGCTGAAAGCGGCGGCACAAGAAGAGTTGAAGAAGTACCGCATCGGCCCACTGTTCACGCCGCCGAGCCTTCGCGGCACGGTGCAGCGTCCCGGTCTCATCGGCGGCGCGAACTGGGGAGGGTCCGCGTTCGACGCGAAGAGCGGCGTGCTGTTCTTCAAGACGACGAATCAGGCAGCGGTCACGCGCGTCGGCGCGCCCGATCGCTCCAGCGCGAACCCGCGCGCATCGGAGGTCGACGCCGAGCTCGTGCGCGTCGGCGACACGAACGCCGAGTTCATGAACGGCTTGCCGCTGCTGAAGCCCCCGTATGGTCATCTCGTCGCGCTGGATCTGAATCGCGGCGCGATCAAGTGGCGCGTGCCGTTCGGCGATACACCGTCGATTCGCCGCCATCCCGCGCTCAAGGACGTGAAGTTGCCGGCCGTCCTCGGCGCCGCGGGCGCGCCCGGCGTTCTGGCCACCGCTGGAGGACTCGTGTTTGCCGGCGGCGGCGACGTGGCCTTTCACGCGGTCGACGCGGCGACCGGCACCGAGCTGTGGCAGACACCGATGCCGCGACGCGCGAATGGGACGCCGATGACGTACCGCTCGCGCGCCGGCCGTCAGTTGGTCGTCGTCGCCACGGGCGGCGGCGAGGATGCGTCGTTGGTCGCGTTTGCGTTGCAGACGACCGGTCCGGCTGACCGCCTCCGCCAAGGCTACGGCGGTCCGCCGAAGCTTCATGCGAAGGCGGAAGCCGGACCACACCGATGAGGGGTTGGTATCCGGCGCTCGTACTTTCGGTGGCGGCCGGCTTTAGCCGGCCTCTTGGAGGCTCACATTGATTGCGTTGCTTCTTGCTCTCACGCTCGCGGCTCCCGGCTCCGTGTCCGGCGTCGTGAAGGATTCCACCGGCGCCGTCGTCACGGGCGCGTCCGTGGTCGTGAAACCGATCTCAGGGTCGGAGCATGTCGCGACGACCGGGGCCGATGGGCGATTCACCGTTGACATGCCGGTGGACGGCGACGTGACGGTCATCGTGCGGGCCGGCGGCTTCGCCGAGAAATCGCAGCGCGTCGGCAGCGGCGACCGCGGTCGTGAGATCGAGATCGTGCTGCAGCCGGCGACGCTGCTCGAGACGGTCACGGTCACGCCCACTCGCACGGAACAACGGCTGGGAGACGTGCCCGCGAGCGTCAGCGTGTTGACGAGCGAACAGATCCAGGCGTCGCCGGCACTCATGGCCGACGACGTGCTTCGCCAGAATCCGACCTTCAGCCTTTTCCGCCGGGCAAGCAGCCTCGTCGCCCAGCCGACCACGCAGGGTGTGTCGCTCCGCGGGATCGGGCCGAGCGGTCAGAGCCGGACGCTCGTGCTGCTCGACGACATTCCGTTCAACGATCCGTTCGGCGGCTGGGTGTACTGGAGTCGCGTGCCGCTTGTCAGCGTCGATCGGATCGAGATAACCGAGGGCACGAGCTCGAGCCTCTACGGAAATTACGCGATGGGCGGCGTCATCAACATCATTACGAGCCGGCCCACGCGGCGCACGATCGAGCTCAAGCCGCAGTACGGCAACCGAAACAGCCCCAAAGTCGACTTTTTCGCCAGCGACAGATGGAACAAGGTTGGCGCGGCGGTCGAAGGCAGTTTCTTGAATACGGATGGATTCCCCATCGTTGCCGCGAGAGAGCGTGGACCGATCGACAACAACGCCAACGTGAACTACAGGAACGTGAGCGTCAAACTCGAGTACACGCCGACCGACCGGATCAACGCGTTTTTCAGGACCGGATACTTCACCGAGAATCGGATCAACGGAAAGGTCGGCGAAGTCAACGACACCAGGTGGACGACGGTGAACGGCGGCGTCCGCATGCGGATGCCGGACGGCAGCGATCTTCAGGGCCGCGTGTTCGTCGACGTTCAGAAGGCGCACTTCAACTTCCTGGCGGTGACCAACGCGGCCACGACAAGAAACCTCGTCCGCCTGGCGACCGATCAACATGTGCCGACCAACGGTGTGGGCGGCATGGCGCAGTGGACCAAAGCCGGCGGCGGAGCCCATCTCTTCAGCGCAGGAACCGACTGGCGATGGGTCGACGGCGACAGCCGGGAGGATGCGTTCGTGGCCGCAGTCCCCACCGTCATCGTGCCGCCCGTCACGCAGCAGGCGACGCTGTCGGTCCAGCGTATTTCTGGAGGGACTCAGCAAAGCCTTGGAGCGTTCGTGCAGGACATTCTGACGCCGACCTCGAAGCTCGTGCTCACGCTCAGCGCGCGCGTCGATCACTGGCGGAACTACGACGGCCACAACCTGGAGACCACGGTGGCGACCGGCCTGCCGACCGCCAATCATCGTCCGTCCCTTCTGGACAGAACCGACACGGTCGTCAGCCCGCACATCGGAGCGCTCTACCACGTGTCAGATCGCGTGACCGGATGGGGCGCGGTGAATTCGGGATTCCGGGCGCCGACGCTCACCGAGCTGTACCGCCAGTTCTCGGTGGGCGCCGTCACAACGCGTCCGAACGATCAACTTGGCCCCGAGCGTCTGGTGGGAGGGGAAGCAGGAATCAATGTCGCACCGGCGCGTAACGTGTCGGTCCGCCTCACATGGTTCGACAATCGCGTCAGGAACCCGGTATCGAACGTCACGCTCACCGCGACCTTGGCGCAGAAGCAGAACCTCGGGCGGACTCGCGTCCGGGGCATTCAGAGCGACGTGGAGTACCGCCTCGGCGCATCCTGGAGATTCTCGGGCGCGTATCTGTACGACCAGGCGACGGTCACCGATGGCGGCGTCGCGAATGCCGCGCTGGTCGGAAAGTTCCTGCCGCAGGTGCCCAAGCACCGAGGATCGATGCAAGTGATCTACTCGAATCCCAGGTACGCGAGCGTGGCGCTCGGCCTCCAATTCGCCGGGCTGCAGTTCAACGACGATCTCAATTTGAATTTCATTCCGGCGGCAACGTTGACCGAAGCGGGGTACGATGCCTCCACCGGCCCGGGGTTGCCGGGATATGCCATGGTCGATGTCACGGCATCGCGCGACCTTGGACGCAACCTTCAAGTGTTCGTCGGCGTGCAGAATCTGCTCGACCAGGTGTACTTCGTCCAGACGAATCCGTCGACGATCGGCACGCCGCGGCTCGTCAACGGCGGGATCCGCGTCCGCTTTGCGGGACGCTAAAGCAGCCGCGGAACTCGCAGAGATCGCAGAGAAAGAAAGGCTTACTTTGCGTGCGTAGCGAGCTTTGCGGTTGAGCTAACGTCCCCGTCGAGATGGCCAGCAACTTGCTGGCGCGGCATATTGATGAAACTCATCATTCAACCTGATTCCGGCGTCGCGCCCATCGTCACCGCCATCAAGCAGGCGAAGAAGACGATCGATATCCTGATCTTCCGGCTCGACCGCTATGAAATCGCACGCGCACTCGGCGAGGCGGTGACCCGTGGTGTCCACGTCCGCGCTCTTACGGCACACCAGAACCGCGGCGGCACCAAAGGTCTGCGTAAGCTCGAGATGCGGTTGCTCGAAATGGGCGTGACCGTCTCCCGGACCGCGGATGACCTGATCCGGTATCACGGCAAGATGATGATTCTCGACAGTCGTGTCCTGCACGTGTACGGATTCAACTTCACCGGCCTCGACATCGAGAAGAGCCGCAGCTTCGGCCTCGTCACCAAGAACGACAAGTTAATCAAGGAGGCGATGAAGCTGTTCGAGGCCGACTTCGAGCGGCAGCCCTACATCCCCGGCTACGACCGCTTTGTGGTCAGCCCGGAGAACGCGCGCGAGCGTCTGGTCAATTTCATCAAAGGCGCGCGCAAGGAGCTGCTGATCTACGACCCGCAGGTGACCGACGATGCGATGCTGCGGCTCCTCACGGAGCGGATCAAGGCGGGCGTCGACGTGAAGATCATCGGCAAGGTCGAAGCGAAGTGGAACATCAACGGCGAGAAGTACCCGGGCAAGCGCCTGCACATCCGCGCGATGATCCGCGACGGCAAGCGCGGGTTCCTCGGCAGCCAGAGCCTGCGGCGTCTCGAGCTCGAGAAGCGCCGCGAGGTCGGCGTCGTCATCACCGACGAGAAGGTGATCGGCGAGATGCAGGCCGTGTTTGAACACGACTGGGCGCAGACCGAGAGCGGCCGCAAGGAACGGAAGAAAGAAAAGAAAGCCGAAAAGAAGGAAGTGAAGCAGCTCGCGAAAGCGTCGTGATCGCTCGGCTAAAGCCTTGTGAAAGAATCACGTTGAACGCAAAGATCGCAAAGCGCGCAAAGCATCTTGTTCGAAGAGATTCTTCTTTGCGGTCTTAGCGGCCTTTGCATTCACGTGATTTCTTCACATCCTCTAAAGCCTTCGCGCTACGGCTGGACGGGTGCGGTCTTCGTAGCGCGAAGGCTTTAGCCGAGCGTCCTGCGGCGATCTCCAGAAATCCATCGTCGACACGCGGTGCACGCAGCCGACAGTGCAGTACGGCGCGCATGACTTCGGCGTCGCGAACTCGCGGCGGATGTCGTCGATGGTGTAGGTGTCGAGCGGTACCGCGGGATAGCCGCGCTGCTGCGAGCAGTAGTGGACCAGGCCGTCCTCGCACACGTAGAGATAGCGCGCGCCCGCACGGCATCGCCAGTCGTTCGGTTTGCCGTCCGCCAGGTTGTCCTGAAAGCTGCGAATCCCCGAGTAGAGATTCTTCAAGACCTGTCCCGCGCCGNTGATGGCCGCGGAGACCTCGTCGTACACCTTGCGCTCAACGGGGCCCAGCGGTTTCAGTCGTCCCGATCCGTCGTGGATGATGCCGATCGACGTCGAGAAGCCGAGCGCGCGTGCGCGCGTGTTGATCGTCCGCGCGTCCTCGGGATTCTTGATCCCGCCGCCGAGGACCGAGTTGATGTTCACGTCGAAGGTCGCGTGCGCTTTGAGGTCCTGCAGCTTCTTGTCGAGCAGCCGCAGGCTCTTCTTCGAGACTTCGTCGGGCTCGACGTTGTCGATGCTGATCTGCAGGAAGTCGAGCCCCGCGCGATTCAGTTCCTCGATACGTTTCGGCACCAGGAAGTAGCCGTTGGTGATGAGCCCGGCCATCATGCCGCGCGCGCGGATGTGCGCGATGAGCGCGTCGAGATCCGGGTGCAGCATCGGCTCGCCGCCGCTGAACGCGACCACCGACGTCTTCAGCGCGGCGAGCGTGTCGATGCGCTGCTTCATGACGTCGAGCGGGACCGGCGCGGACACTTTGTCGTACTCGTTGCAATAGCCGCAGTCGATGTTGCAGCGGCGGATCGGGATGATCTGCACGAGCAGCGGATGCGCCGTGTGCACCAGTCCGCGGACGAACTCCCGCAGCGACCGGACCTTACGGTGTGCAGTTGTGAGCGGAGCCAATCCAAAAATTATAGCATCAGCCCGCCGACGCCTCGGCCGGCCGCAGGCGCTTCATCCGCTGACCGAGCTTCAGCGAGCCGTTGAAGATCGACCCGACCGGGATGAGCCCGAAGAGGTGATGCCGCGCGACGGCCGCGAGGCCCGCTGACGCGATGCAGCCGCAGTTGCTGCAGTCGGGATTGCCGCCGAACTGGCACGGCGTGATCCGTGTCGTGAGATCCGCCGAGATGGTCATCGTCGTGCGCGCGAACACGCACTCGTCGGGAGAATCCGGCGGATCCGCGTAGACCTCGATGAGGCCCTTCGGCAGCGCGAGCTTCGGGAAGCGCAGGCGCAGCGCGAGCAGATCCGCGACGACGCGCTCGCGATCGGCAGGTCGTAGCCGCTCGTCCGAGATCTCGCCAATCTGCGGCGTGTAGAGGCTGCACCAGATCTTCTCGACTTCGGTCCGCTCCGACCAGAAGCGCAGGAACTCTTCGATGTAGCCGGCGCGCTGCACCTGCTGTCGCGTCACCGTGCAGTGCACGGTGATTTTGTGACCGGCGATGTGCTTCAGGATGCGATCGTAGGTGGCCGGCGTCCGGCGCGCGTCGTGCTCCGGCTGCAGGCCGTCGATCGACACGACGATGGAGAAGCGCGGCAGGCCGTGCCAGTGTTTCGGAATTTCGCGCACGGCGCTCGTCACGAGCTGCGTGTAGATGCCGCGGCTTGCCAGAATCGGCAGCAGCGTGTCGAGCTCGCGGTAGCGGACCAGCGGTTCGCCGCCGACGATCGACAGGTGGAGAGGCCGGTAGCGATCGATGAGGCCGAGGACGCCGTCGACGAGCTGCTGGCCCTTGAAGTCGCGAACCTCGCGAAGCGTGATGTCGCCGCCGAGATGATCGTCGCCGTACGCGTAGCAGCCCGGGCAGTGCAGCGGGCACTCCCGGGTGATCTCGACCGACAGGGCGGGGATGTGCCCGGTGAGGATGCGTCCCCACGCAGCAATAATTCCTTCCATGGCCACACTATAGCATTAGGATTCGAGCGGGGCGCCGGGCCCCGCGCGAGAATAAAAAAAATGCAACGACGCACGCTCCTCCAATGGGTCGCATCGTGTGCAGCCGTCCTGCCGTTCCAGCGTCTTCGTCTGCTGGCGCAGCCGCGCGAGCTGACGCCTGATGCGATCGCGATGCTGCACGAAATCTCGCCGACCGTGCTGCCGGCGTCGCTTGGCGCCGAGCGCGTGCGCGCGACGGTGGACAAGTTCGTGCAGTGGACGCGCGGCTATCGCGAAGGCGTCGCGATGACGCACGGCTACGGCCATCCGCGACTCCAGAAAACGGGCGCGTCGCCGGTCGCAGGTTACGTGTCGCAGCTCGCGGCGCTCGACGCGGACGCGCGCGCCAAAGGCGGACGCTGGTCGTCGCTCGGTCTCGAGACGCGGCGCACGCTGCTCGATGCCGCGCTCACGAAGGCCAGCGTGCGCGCGCTCCCGCCGCGCCCGATGGGCCAGCACGTCGTCGCCGACCTGATGGCGTTCTATTTCCGCAGCAGCGAAGCGAACGACGTCTGCTACAGCGCGATGATTCAGCGCGAGGTGTGCCGACCGATTGCGGTCACGATTCGGAGACCGGAGCCGCTACGGTGAAACCGCTTTCTTTCTTGTATCGCGTGGGGCCCCACCCCCACGCGCTGACGCCCTCGCGCCGTAGCGCTCGGGCGTAACTTTCAATGGCCGCGGGCGCCTTCGGCGCTCACGCGGCCGGCGGTGATGAGGGATCGCAGACGTTCTGTTCTTGATACGCGCGAGCGGTTTACGCCGCGAGCGCGTCAGGCGTGGGGGTGGGGCCCCACGCCATAAGAAAAGAGACTCAGATGCCTGTCCACGAAACCGACATCTGCATCATCGGCGGCGGCATCACCTCCGCGATGCTCGCCCAGAAGCTCTCCGAGCTTCGGTCCGGCGTCCACGTCACTGTCGTCGAAGCCGGCCGATCGATTTTCGACACGCAGAACCGTGGCCGCTATCGCGAGCGCGCGAACGACTACGGCGAGCATCCGTGGCACGACGACTACATCGAGGATCAGCAGGCGGCCGGCATCATCTCCATGACGATGGCGGTCGGCGGCCTCGCGCTGCACTGGGGCGGCGCGTGCAATCGGTTTTCAGAAGAGGACCTGCGGCTCGAGTCGATGTACGGGCTCGCGTACGACTGGCCGATCGAATGGCAGGATCTCGAGCGCTACTATTGCGAGGCCGAGCGCCGTCTGAACGTGAGCGGCGAGCCGAGCGCGTACGCAGCCGATCGCCGATCGCAACCGTACCCGCAGGGACCGATCCCGCTCTCCTACAACCTGCAAATCCTGAAAGCGTGGGCGGAGAAGAGCGGCCTGAAGTTCGACGGCCTGCCGATGGCGCGCAACCTGACGCCGTTCGGCGGCCGCGGCGCCTGCTGCGTGTACGACACGTGCGGCGAGGTGTGTCCGTCGGGCGCGCGCTACTCGCCCGATTTCACGTTTCGCCAGCTGATGGAGCCGAAGAAGATCGTGTTGCACGATCGCACCCTCGTGCGGCGACTCGTGCTCGACGATCGACGGCCGACAGTCGTTGCCGCGCAGGGCTTTCATCAGGATCGCCCGACCGATCCGGTCGAGTACCGCGCGAAGACGTTCGTCATCGCGTCCGGCTATTGCTGGAGCTCGCATCTTCTTTTACTGTCGTCCAACTCCCGGTTCCCGAACGGCCTCGCGAACAGCTCCGGACTGGTCGGCCGATACATGAACGGTCACAGGTTCATCTCGGCGACCGCGAACATCGACGACCAGACATTCCCCGGCCAGAACATGACGCACAGCCTCATCTCGCGCGAGTACTTCCGGTGCCCGGCCGACAAGCCATTCGTGCGTCACGACACTCGCGTGTGGGAGAGCTCCGCCGGTCGCGATCCGCGGCTCCGTACGCCGGAGGGGAAGCTGCTGCTCGGCGACGAGCTGATGGCCGACTGGCGATCGCGGACCAAGGGGAGCTCGGTGCGCTTGCGCGCGTACGTCGACGTGCATCCGTCGGCCGACAGCCGGCTGACGCTCGACGGGTCGAAGAAGAATCGGTACGGCGATCCGATGCCGACGATCGAGCATCACTTCGACGAGGCGACGCTCGCGCGCGAGGCGGCGACGAAGGTGCACGTGTTGAATGTGTTCGGCACGCTCGCGCGTGCGAGCAACGGACGGATCGCCGGCACGAGCGAAGGCGACTACCTCGATCATCCCGGCGGCGGCTGCCGCATGGGATCCGACCCCGCGACGAGTGTGTGTGACAGCTTCGGCCGCACGCACGATCATGCCAATCTGTTCGTCGTCGGTGCGCCGACGACACCGACCGGCGGCTGCACGAACGGCACGCTGACCTTCGTCGCGCTCACGCTGCGGTCGGCAGACGAAATCGCGCGCGGGTTTCCGGCACGACGTTAAACGCAGAAACCGCTGAACACGCAGAAAATTCTTGTTCTGCGGGTTCTGCGAGTTCTGCGTCGATCGTCTTCTTCTTTTCGTTATTTCACGGCCGTCAACATGATTTCCACCGCGCCATCGGCGTTCATCAGCCCAGCGCCGACCGTTGCGCGCGCGGGAAAGTCCTTCGACAACGCCTCGCGATACGATGCGTTCATGTCGTTGAACTTCGTCAGGTCGGGCAGATANACGACGCCCTCGACGACGTGGTTCCACTCGAACCCGGCCGCCTTCATCGTGCGGCCGATGCGCGTCAGCGCTTCGGCGGTCTGCGCCTTCACGTCGCCCTTGTTGGCGGGCGTGTTCCCCAGAATGCCGGCCACATACAGGCGATTGCCGACGCGGATCGCCGAGCTGAGATTGGGGTTCTTCGTGCCGGGCTGACCATCGGCGGTTGGCGTCGTGAACGCGGTTCGGTTCGCACCCTTCACCGCGATCATCGTGACCTCGACGATGTAGTCCGGCGCGACCAACGCGGCTTTCACCGTCGCGCGCGCCGGAGGATCGGTCGGGAAGTAGGTCCGGTACACGTTGTTCATGTCCTGGAACGCCGCGCTGTCAGCGATGTACACACGCGAGCTGACGAGGTCGGCGAAGCTCATGCCGGCCGCTTTCAGCACGACGGCGCCGTTCTCCATCACCGCTTTGGTCTGCGTGGCCATGTCGCCTTTGATTGGCGAGTTGTCCTTGCCGTTCCTGGCGATGAGACCCGACACGTACACGGTGTTCCCCGTTTTGATGGCGTAGCTGTACGGATTCGGCGACGAGGCCCACTCGCTCGGGTTGACGACGACGCGCTGGCCGCCGTCCGGTACGACGACGGCGGAAATCTCGACCAATCCTTCGTTGAGCAGCGGGACGACGACCGTGGTCCGCGCCGGCGGATCTTTCGTCCAGTAGGTGCGATACACCTCGTTCATCGCCGCGAAGTCGCTCTGGTTTTTGAGATACACGGTCATGCTCGCGGCGTTGGCGAGG
>JGI25382J43887_10000416_pt1 | contig 14069 bp, 16 predicted proteins | sample GraSoi013_1_40cm_3_FD_43887 | JGI IMG/M metagenome (IMG submission 43887) | reverse complement strand
TCGCTCCCACCGGCTGGCCGTCGAGGAAGATCTCCCCCGAGGTCGGCCGGTCGAAGCCGGCGATCATGCGGAGGCTCGTGGTCTTCCCACATCCGCTCGGACCGAGCAGGGAGAGGAACTCGCCGCGCCGGACCTGGAACGTCGCATCGTCCACGGCGCGAACGTCGCCGAAGGTCTTCGTGACGTTCCGGAACTCCAGGTCGAACTCGCTCACAGGGCTCGTGCGATAGCACGCGCAATTCGCGCCTGTCAAGCGCCGCACCGACGCTTCAGGGCATGTACGAGCCTCCATTGACGTGCACCGTCTGGCCAGTGATGTAACGCGCTTCGTCGCTGGCCAGGAATACCGCCACGCTGGCGATGTCGTCGGGCTCGGCCATGCGGCCGAGCGGGACCGCCCGGGCCATGATCGCCAGCTCCTCCTCGCTGTGTCCGTAGCGCGGCTGGGCGGTGTCGGTGAGCCCCGGCGCGACGGCGTTGACTCGGATGCCGTGAGGCGCGAGCTCGAGCGCCATCGCGCGCGTCATCGCGACCACGCCGCCCTTGCTCGCCGAGTAATGCACACCCCGCGCCGCTCCCCGGATCGCCTGGGAGGCCAGGTTGATGATGGCGCCCCGCCGCTTGCCCGCCACCATCGCCCGCGCGGCCGCCTGTGCGCAGAAGAACGTCCCCTTGAGGTTCACGTCGAGCAACAGGTCCCAGTCCTGCTCGCGCATTTCAAGGAAAGGGACGCGCGGGTAGACGCCGGCGTTGTTGACGAGGATGTCCAGGCCACCCAGCGTCTGCGCCACCCGGTGCACCATCTCCTCGATCTGCTTCACGCTCGACACGTCGCCCGCGACGAGAGCTGCGCGCGTGCCCGCCTTCCGCACCTCTGCGGCGACACCCTCGGCGGCCGTCCGGTCGTCGAGATAGTTGACGCCGACGTCGGCGCCATCGCGAGCAAACGCGATCGCCATGCCGCGTCCGATCCCCTGCTGGGCACCGGTGATCAACGCCACCTTTCCGTCGAGCCGTCCTATCGAAACCTCCCCTCGGCCATCGGCAGAGGGGACGTATTGTGCCTGAGCCCGGGGCGTGTCAGGTGAACAACTCCTCCCAGGAGGCGACGCGTCGGCCGTGCCAGGTCGGGCCCTCGCGGACGAAGCGCCACTCCGGGTTGCGCGCGACGTCGCGCAGCGCCGCGCACACCTGGTGGAACGTCGGCACGTCGGCGTCGCGGCACTCGAAGTAGCTGACGAAGTCGTACTGCCCGGCCGGCGCCGGCTGGGTCAGGCTTCGGTACGTGCGGCGCAGGAGACACGGGATACCGGCGGCCGCCGAGAGGGCGTGTCCCTCGCTGGTCATCCGTCCGTGGTCGTCGTAGCGAGGCAGGAAGTACGTGTGCCGCTCCATCCAGTCCTTGCGCCACCAGTCGTCCGTCTTGCTCATTGGAACGAGGAACGCGTGGTGATCGCCTCCTGGCGTTTGGAGGCCACGTGAATCACCCAGTCCGCCTGCAAGAGGTCGTCGTCGGCGATGTCGCCCGGGGTGGCGTCGTGCCTCCGGAGGAATGCGATGGATTCACGCGAGGGCGTCCATTCCGGATCGAACTCGTTGCGCAGCTGCAGACGCTCCGCGAGCGCGGCCACCCGGGCCGCCCCCGCGCTGCCGACGTCGCCGCCGCCGAACCGGCGCAGGCAGAGATACGCTCCGTGAGCCAGGATCTCGCTCATGTGACCCTCCTCGCCGGCCACGCTAGGGCCACCGCCGCGATGTGTCCAATGCATAGATCTGATCCGTCCCATCAGTTATCTTCATGGCCGTGGAGATCGACCAGGTCGAGGCCTTCGTGACCATCATCCGGCGCGGCGGCTTCACCCGCGCGGCGACGGCGCTCCATCTCTCCCAGCCCGCGGTGAGCCGGCGGCTCGAGCTGCTCGAGCGCGAGGTGGGCCAGCCGCTCTTCGACCGCACGCGGGGCGGGGCGCGCCTGACCGAAGCCGGCCGTACCTTCCTGCCGCACGCCGAGGCGCTGCTGGCGTCGATGCGCGACGGTGTCGCGGCCGTCCAGGCGTTGAACCGGGCGGATCGCGGCACCGTCACGCTCGCGCTCGTGGGGACGCTGGCCAGCACGACGCTGACGGCGCGCCTGCAACGGTTCCGTCGCGCCCATCCACACGTGCGGCTCGCGCTCCGCACGGCTCTCAGCCGCGAGGTGACCGCGCTCGTGCGGCGGGGCGACGCCGCACTCGGCTTGCGCTATTTTCCCGATCCCGATCCCGACGTCGTCTCCCTCCCGATGTACCGGGAAGCGCTGGTCACCGTGTGCGCGCCTGGCCATCGGCTCGCCCGCGCGCGCCGGCCGAACGCGCGGATGCTGGCCGGGGAGCCGTGGGTGGCCTTCGCGGTGCGGCCCGTCGCGGCGGGCGAGTCCTACGCGCGGATGCTGACGGAGCGCCTGGCCGCGCTTGGCCTCGGCGACGCCGAGATCATCCCGATCGACAGTCTCACCGCGCAGAAGCGGCTGGTCGAGGCCGGCTTCGGCCTGGGTCTCATGCCGGCGAGCAGCGTGGAGGAAGAGCTGCGCGTCGGCACGCTGCGCGCGCTGCGCATCGCGGCCATGCGTCTGGCGGTTCCGGTCGTGCTCGTGCACCGTCGCCGCGCCTACCTGAGCGGTGCCGCGCGCGCTCTCATGACGCTCCTGGCCGAGCGGCAGGCGCGAGCCGGCACGTAAGGCGATGGCGAAGGTGTACGTCGTCACGGCGCCTGAACGGGTCCGCGGGATCTACGCGTCGTGGCCGGAGTGTCAGGCGGCGGTCAAAGGTGTATCGGGCGCCCGGTATCAGGCCGTCGCCAGCCGTGAGCAGGCCGACGCGATGCTTCGAGGCGAGGGACGAGAGCTGTCAGCCGGGCTCTATGGGTTCGTCGATGGGAACCATCTCGGCGGCGTCGGCGTCGTGCTCGTCGAGCGACGCGATGGTGACGACCCGATCGTGGTGGACGAGGTCGGCATGACGGTCGTCCAGGTCTTCCTCACCGCCGGGCTGCCGTCACTGAGCTCGGAGCACGCGATCCGTAACGCCCTGGCCAAGCTCCGCAACGTCCTGGCCGAGCTCGCGGCCCTCCATCTTCTCCTTCGCATGGCGCCCGAGGGCGCCACGCTGACCGTCGTGCACGACTACGAAGGCGTCGCCGCCTGGATGGAGGGGCGATGGCGCACCAAGGACCCCATCGTGGCCGAGGTGGTCGAGGGGTGCCGGTCACTCGTTCGCGCGAGGCGCTTGAACGTGAGCTTTCACCATCAGCGGGGCCACCAGTCGTCGTGGGCAGGACGTGACGACTTCGCTCAATTCAACGCGAAGGCCGACGCGCTGGCCACCGAGGCCGCGCTCGACCGCTGATCACGTGCGGCGACGGACCTCGGGCAGCACGTCGCGACCGAGCATCTCGATCCCGGCCAGGATGTCGTCCTGCTTCATCCCCGGCCAGCTCACTCGCATCGTCAGGTGCGTGGCCCCGGCCCGATGCTGCGCGACGAGGGCGTCGATCACCTGCGCGGGCGAGCCGACGGCGAACCGGTTCGCGGCCAGGCGGCGGAGCTGCTCCTCCGGCTTTGCCTCGGGGTCGAGCGTGATGCCCGGGATCCCCCACGACAGGTACGCCGCGTACTTCTCGAGCAGGAACGGCGCGGCCCGGCGGATCGCCGAGTCCTCGTCGCGCGCGCAGCTCACTTCGTAGAGCCGGCAGATGTGCTCGCTCGGCGGCAAGCCAGCAGCGGCTCTCGTCGCCGCGAAGCGCTTCGCCTGGGTGGCGAACTCGTCAACGGTCGGAACGGGCACCACCAGCCAGCCATCGGCGATGCGGGCGGCTCGCTCGATTCCGGCCATCACCTGCGAGCCCACGAGAATGGGGGGACGCGGCCTCTGGACCGGGCGGGGCCGGATGGTGACGTCGGCGAGCTCCCAGTGACGCCCCTTGTGCGTGACCCGATCCTCCGTCCACAGCCGGCGAATGATCTCGACACCCTCGGTGAGACGGCTCACGCGCTCGGCCATCGGCACCTTGAAGATGGCGAACTCCTCATTGCGGTAGCCGAGCCCCACGCCGAGGAGGAATCGTCCCTCGGTGATCACGTCCAGGAAGGCGCCGACCTCGGCCATCTCGACCGGGTTGTGGAGCGGAAGCAACGCGAGATTCGTTCCGAGCCACATACCCTCGGCCTCGGCCGCGAGGCGATGTAGCATCGGCAGGAGCGGGAAGTAATGGAAGCCCGGCGTGGCGTGGTGCTCGCCGCCCCAGATCGAGTCGAATCCGAGCGCGCGGATCAGTCGCACCTGTTCCACCGTCTCGGCGAAGCGTCGCGTCGGATCGTCGCCGGCCGGGTGTTGCGCGTTCACATAGATCCCGAGCTTCATCGGCGTGCCTCCCGTGTTCGGTCCCAACCTTACGGCAGTCGACTGCCGAGGGCGACCGACGGTCGGGGCCGCAGTTGCCAGCCCCGAGGCGTTCGACTACACTCGGCCGCGCTTCGACGCTCGCCAGGGCCGCCGAGCGATCATTCTCGGGTCGTGAGGAGGCATCCATGACAGAGGGCTCGACCTCAGCCGACGAAGGCCGACGCGATTTTCTCCGCACGTCCGTGGTGCTGGGCGGCCTCGGCGCCTCGATGGGCACGCTCACGAGCGCGCAGCTCGTGCAAGCTCAGGGAATGCCGCCCGGCATGGTGCCGGGAACGAGGAACCACTACTACATCCCTGCCACCGACAAGACCGTCCACTGGGGCTATTTCAGCAAGTCACTGAAGCCGCTGGCCGAGGTCAATTCCGGGGACTTCGTCACGGTCGAGACGCTCACCCATCACGCCAACGACGACGCCGAGCGCATGGTGAAGGGCGACCCCGGCGCCGAGAGTGTTTTCTACTGGGACCGCCAGCGCAAGGGTGTCGATCGCCGCGGTGCCGGTCCGATGCGGCCGACGCTGTTCGGTCGCGGCGCCGGTGAAGGCCTCGGTGTCCACGTCTGCACGGGGCCGGTGGCCGTGCGCGGCGCCGAGCCCGGCGACGTCCTCGAGGTGCGCATCATCGACGTGCGTCCGCGGCCCTGCGCCAATCCGGCGTACAGGGGCAAGAGCTTCGGGAGCAACGCCGCCGCCTGGTGGGGGTTCCACTACAAGGAGCTGCTCACCGACCCGAAGCCGCGCGAGGTCATCACGATCTACGAGATCGACTCGTCCGGTGAGCAGAACTGGGCCCGCGGCGTCTACAACTTCCGGTGGATGCCCCAGACCGATCCCTCCGGCGTCGTGCACAAGATCATCGATTACCCCGGGGTCCCCGTCGATCATGGCACCGTGCAGAAGCGGGACGGCGTGCTCAAGAACGTCCGCATCCCGATCCGTCCCCACTTCGGCGTGATGGGCCTGGCGCCGAGCGAGGCCGACATCGTCGACTCGATTCCACCGAACTACGTCGGCGGCAACATCGACAACTGGCGGATCGGCAAGGGCGCGACGATGTACTACCCGGTCGCCGTGCCCGGCGCGCTCTTTTCCGTCGGCGATCCTCACGCCGCCCAGGGCGACTCCGAGCTCGGAGGAACCGCCATCGAGTGCTCGCTCACCGGCACCTTCCAGCTCAACCTTCGCAAGAAGAACGCCCTGGCCGGCACGGCCCTGGCCGGCCTGAACTATCCGCTGCTCGAGACGCAGGACGAGTGGGTGCTCCACGGCTTCAGTTACGCGAACTATCTCGCCGAGCTCGGCGCCGACGCCCAGAGCAAGATCTACGAGAAGTCCTCGGTCGATCTCGCCATGAAGGACGCGTTCCGCAAGATGCGTCGTTTCCTGATGACGACGCGCGGCCTCAGTGAGGACGAGGCCATCTCGTTGATGTCGGTCGCCGTCGATTTTGGGATCACGCAAGTCGTGGATGGCAACTGGGGCGTGCACGCCGTCATTCGCAAGCACATCTTCGCCGGGGCCTGATCGCCCGCACGGAGGACGCTATGGGGCTGAACAGACGGCAGTTCCTCACCTCGGGAACGACGGCGGCAACCCTGGCTCTGGCCTCCCGCGCCTTTGCGCAGTGGCAGCCCAGCCAGCGCTATCCCGATCCGTCGATCCAGATCGTCGACCAGGGCTTCGCGCGGTACCGCCTCAACCTCGCCAAAGTGGAGCGGCTCGCCACCGGCTGCCGCTGGTCGGAGGGGCCGGTCTGGTTCGGCGACGGCCGGTATCTCCTCTGGAGCGACATCCCGAACAATCGCATCATGCGCTGGGACGAGGAGAGCGGCGCAGTGAGCGTGTTCCGCAAGCCGTCGAACTTCGCCAACGGCAACACGCGCGACCGTCAGGGGCGGCTGCTGAGCTGCGAGCACGGCACCCGGCGCGTCTCGCGCACCGAGTACGATGGCACCATCACGACGGTCGCCGACCGCTACGAGGGCAAGCCGCTCAATTCACCGAACGACATCGTGTGCAAGTCCGACGGCTCGATCTGGTTCACCGATCCGCCCTTCGGCATCCTCGGCTTCTACGAAGGCTACGTGGCCAAGCCGGAGCTGCCCACCAACGTGTACCGCGTGGACGGCAAGACCGGGCAGCTCGCGGTGGCCACCGGTGACGTGAATCGCCCGAACGGCCTGGCGTTCTCGCCCGACGAGTCGAAGCTCTACGTGGTCGAGGCGGGGGTCACGCCGCGCCACATCGTCGTCTTCGACGTGACCGACGGCGGCACGCGCATCCGCAACAAGCGCAACTTCATCGACGCGGGCCAGGGCACGCCCGACGGATTCCGCTGCGACGTGGACGGCAACCTGTGGTGCGGCTGGGGCATGGGGCAGGAGGGGCTCGACGGCGTATCGGTCTTCAATGCCGACGGCAAGCTCATCGGGCGCATCAACCTGCCCGAGCGCTCGGCGAACGTCTGCTTCGGCGGCACCTACCGCAACCGGCTGTTCATGGCCGGCAGCACGTCGCTCTATTCCGTCTACGTGAACACGCAGGGCGCGCCGGGAGGGTAGCGGCGATGCGCTACATGCTGCCGCCGCCGCCACCGCTCTGGTACTCGCAGAAGCCGAGCGTGGTACGCCAGACGCCGCCGCGCCGTTCGCAGTCGCTCTGCTGATTCAAGGTCCAGGCGCTCGTCTCGGCGGTGGCACAGCCGGCCAGCAGCGCGGTGACGACGACGATCGTCACCGCGCGCGCGGCCGGCCAGCGCCGCGCCGTCACGACTTCAGCGCAAACTTCTGAAACGTGTGGGATCCCGGCAGCCCGCGGCTGATCGCGAACGTGTGGGTGACCTCGCTCACGTAGATGTCGCCCCGCGAATCGACGGCGATGCCGTGCGGCGCGGCGAAGCTGCCGGCGGCCGTCGCATCGGGCGTCCCCCAGCGCGTCAGCAGGCGGCCGTCCTTGTCGAAGACGCTCACGCGGCCGTAGCGCGCCTCGGTGATCGGACCGTGGCGCTGCGACGTCTGGCCCTTGTGCCACCACAGCTCGGAGACGTAGGCACGGCCCTGACCATCGAACACGATGTGGGTGGGCCGCTGGGTGTCGGTCCACTCGGTCAGATACTCGCCGTCCGGGCTGAAGATCTGGATCCGATCGTTCTCTCGATCGCAGACGAAGATCCGTCCGTCGGCGGCCGCGGCGATCCCGTGGGGAAGATGGAACTGGCCGGGGGCCTTGCCGGGCACGCCCCAGGAGCGCTTGAGCTGGCCGGTCGGCGAGAATCGGTGGACGCGGCAATTGCCGTAGCCGTCGGAGATGTACAGGTCGCCGTTCGGGCCGACGGCCACGTTGGTCGGACGGTTGAACGGCCCGCCGGGGCGGGGAATGTTGATCGAATCCTTGCCATCGTAGCCAGTGTCCGACGGCGTGTTCATCGTCCCGAGCGTCGTGAGCAGCTTGCCGGCCGGCGTGAACTGGCGCACGGTGTGGTTGCCGTCGTCCGTGCAGAAGACCGTGCCGTCGGGGCCGATGGTGATGCCGTGGGTGCGATAGGTGAACTCGCCTTCACCCCAGGAGCTCAGGAAATTCCCCTTGCGATCGTAGACGATGACGGGATGGTCACCGCGGCAGATGAGGAACACGCGGTCCTCACCGTCCACCGCCACGCCCGCGACGTCGCGATGCACGTATCCGGAAGGAAGCTGCTCCCAGCCCTCGACCACCTCGTAGGTCCGCGCGTTTGTCGGCATCACGTCCTCCATCCGATGGGTTAGCTTCGCGTGGGCTTGCGTCGCGGGGGAAAGAACACGGGCCTCGGCATCCGGCCCACCGGGACCTCGATCAGGACCGGCCGCTCGAGCCGGAGCGCCCTCTTGACGAGCGCGCCCACGTCGGTCGGTGTGTCGGCACGCATCCCGACCACGCCGTACGCGTCGGCCAGCTTCATGAAATCGGGATTCGTGAGCTCGGCGCCGTAGCTTCCGCCCCAGGCCTCGTCGAGATCGCGCGCCACGTTGCCGTACGCGTTGTCGTTGAAGACGAGCGTGATCACGTTGATTCCGTACTGCACCGCCGTCGCCAGCTCCTGGGCGTTGTAGAGAAAGCCGCCGTCTCCCGAGATCGCGACGACGGGACGGTCCGGGCAGGCGACCTTCGCGCCGAGCGCGGTGGGGAACGCGTAGCCAAGGTTGCCCGAGTAGGACGAGGTCAGGTACGTGCGCGGCCGATACACGGGCCAGAAGGGCCGGGTGTAGTACCCGATCTGGGTCATGCCCGCGACCACGATCGCATCATCGGGCACGGCGTCGCGCAGCGACCGCGTGATCGACGCCTGCGGCTCCTGCGTCATGCTGGCGGCGATCTCCGCGCGCAGCGCTTCGCGCTCGGCCTTGCGCGACGGGCGCGGCGGGGTGGTCGCCCGCAGCCGCTCGAGGAGCTGCTCGAGGGTGGCCCGCGCGTCGCCGACCAGGCCGAACGTCTTCCGGTGATTGCGTCCGATCTCGTCGGGGTCGATGTCGATCTGGATCACTTGCTGCTCGGGCTTGAACCCCGCCAGCGCGCAGCGCGAGCCGACGGCCAGGATGAGGTCGGCCTGCTCGAGGTACTTCTTGAGCAGGCTCTGGCCATAGATGGACGCGCCGAGGGAAAGATCGTTGTGATCGCTGACGGCGCCCTTGCCTTCCGCCGACTGGGCCACGCCCGCCTGGAGGTACTCGGCGACGTCGGCCACCGCCTGGTGCGCGCCGGCGCCGTGGACGCCGCCGCCCGCGTAGATCACGGGCCGGGTCGCGGCGAGCAACAGTGAGGCCGCGTGCTCGATGTCGTGAGCGCTGGCGGCCGGGCGCGCGATGCGGAGGGGATCGAGGAGCTGGACTTCGTCCTCGTCCTCCATCGTCTCCGGCGGCATCTCGATTTCCACCGGCCGCGGCCGCCCGGTCTTGAGCTGGCGCACGGCTTCTTGCACGGCCGCCGGGACGTCGCGTATCTCGACCACCCGCTTCCGCCACTTGGTGACGGGAGCGATGGCGTCGAGCTGGTCGTTGACCTCGTGCAGCACGCCGACGTCCCTGCCGATGTTGGCGCGCGGCACCTGTCCCGAGATCATCAGCACGGGCGACGACGCCGCGTAGGCCGTGCTCAGTCCCGCAGTCGTATTCAGGAGCCCCGGGCCTGGCACCACCAGACCGACGCCGTAGCCGCCGCCGGCCCGCGCATACCCATCGGCCATGTAGCCGATCGCCTGCTCGTGACGGGTCGCGATGAAGCGGACCGCCTTCTCGTCGCGCAACGCGGCCATCACGCCGTACAGCTGAACACCGGGCAGGCCGAACACCACCCGCGTGCCTTCCCGCTCGAGCGTCTTGACGAGGGCCTGGCCCCCGGTCATTCGCGCCATGTCGGCGCTATCGTACCCGACTTGGGACGTCCGAGGGCGGGATCGTCGAGCCGCTCGGACGTCTCTCCTACCGCTACGCCACTGGGGTCGAGTTCGACTCCTGCGAAGCTTCCACCGCCGCATCGCCATTGCCGGCGGCGCGGGCGCGGCGGCGACGGCGCAGGATGAGTCCCGTCAAGCCCGAGCCCAACAGCACCAGCGTGGACACCTCCGGAGTGCTGATCTCGGTGCTTCCCGGGTTGTTGACCTCGACGATGCCCCGGTCGGCCATCCAGTCCGTACCCTGGTTCGGCAAGTCGGCCCACGCGCCCGCCGGGATAAAGCGGCTGTCCATGGCGACGTAGTCCTCTTCGTAACGGCCGAAACCGTTATTCGGCTCAACTCCAACGGTGTTGGTGGCCCAGAACGTGAAGTTCACCGGCTCGCCGTTCATCCAGACGAAGATGTTTTGACCGTGGTGACCGGAACGCTCCAGGCCGATCCAGAGTCCCTCGCCTGTGCCCAGGCTGTTCTTCCAGGAGTTCCACAGGAAGTCCTGCTCGCCCTGGTCGTTGATCGTCGCCAGGTAGCCGCCCAGCGCGAGCGACTGGGCCGCAGCCCCTTCGTAGGTGTTCTCCGAGATGAGGTAGTACGTGTGCCCGTTGTAATGCAGCGTGTCGAGAACGGCGGCACTGGCCGTTTGCGTACAGAACAGTCCCAGCGCGATCAGCATAAGAGTGAAGAAGAATGCGTACCGCGCCCGGAACCGAAGTTTCAGCGATCCTGCGATCGTTAGTTTGCTCATGGCCCCCTCCAACGTGGGGAGGACTTTAAAAGGCGCGTAGAGCAAGAGCAATATATCGGCGGATCAGAGTTCGTATATCGATCGATCTAGCGTCGGTGACATCGCGTGACGAGACTCCCTGGAAGGCAGCGATTTTCCAGGCAAGGGAGGCGATGATGAACGACCTGGCGGTGCTGGCGTCTTCGCTCGGAAGTCTGCTGAAGGAGCGCAAGGAGACGATTGCGGTGGCCGAATCGTCGGCCGGTGGCCTCATCTCGGCGGCGCTTCTGGCGGTGCCCGGGGCGTCGGCCTATTTCCAGGGGGGCGGCGTGATCTACACTGCAGCGGCGCGGCGCGCGTTGCTCGGAGTGCCGGACGCGGCGGTCGAGGGGATCCGCTCGAGCACCGAAGCCTACGCGCTCGTGAAGGCCCGCGCGGTCCGGGCTCTGCTCGGCACGACGTGGGGACTCGCGGAGACCGGCGCGACCGGACCGACGGGCAACCGTTACGGCGATGCACCCGGGCACGCGTGCATCGCCATCGCAGGACGGATGGAGCGTGCCATCACGCTGGAGACGCGGCACGGCGATCGCGAGCGCAACATGTGGAGCTTCGCCCAGGCTGCGCTGGAGCTCCTCGAGACATCACTCCGTCAACGGTAGGAGGCCAACGTGCGAATCGGATTCATCGGACTCGGAATCATGGGCAGCTCGATGGCGCTCAACGTGCGCGCGGCCGGCCACGACCTGACTGTCTACGACATCCGTCGCGAGGCCGCAGCGCCGCATCTCGCCGCGGGGGCGAAGTGGGGGGACGGTCCGCGCCACGTCGCCGAGACGGCCGAGGTGGTCTTCACCTCGTTGCCGGGACCGCGGGAGGTCGAGGCCGTCGCCCTCGGCAACGACGGACTTCTCGGGAGCATGCGCTCGGGGGCGGTCTGGTTCGATCTCACGACGAACTCTCCGTCGCTGATCCGGCGGCTGCACGAGCAGTTCGCCGCCCGCGGACTGCACCTGCTCGACGCGCCGGTGAGCGGTGGTCCAAAGGGAGCGCGCACGCGGAAGCTCGCGCTCTGGGTGGGCGGAGATCGCACCGTGTTCGAGAAGTACAAGACCGTGCTCGACGCTCTCGGCGATCAGGCGATGTACGTCGGTCCCATCGGCGCGGGTCTCGTCGCGAAGCTCGTTCACAACTGCGCCGGGTACGCCATCCAGGCCGCGCTGGCCGAGGTCTTCACGCTCGGCGTGAAGGGTGGCGTCGACCCGCTGGCCCTCTGGCAGGCCGTGCGGCAAGGCGCGCTCGGCCGTCGCCGCACGTTCGACCGCCTGGCCGACCAGTTCCTGCCCGGCACCTACGAGCCGCCGGATTTCACGCTACGCCTCGCCCACAAGGACGTGACGCTGGCCACCGAGCTGGCCCGCGAGCTCCGCGTGCCCATGCGGCTGGCCGACCTGGCGCTGGACGAGCTGACCGAGGCGCTCAATCGCGGCTGGAGCGAGCGTGACTCGCGCGTGTCGATGGTCCTGCAGCAAGAGCGGTCCGGGGTGAAGATCGCCGTGCCCAAGGAGAAGATCCAGCAGGTTCTCGACGCCGAACGATAGCGCGTGCGCGCGACGCTCGTCAGCATTCCCACCGACACGCAGCCGCTCGACGGCGTCTTCTACGAGCCGGCGAGCGGCGCGATCGCGGGCGCCGTGCTGCTGTTCCACGGCAACACGATGAACTTCTACGTCGGGGCTCCGCGCTTCCTTCCGCCGCGCCTGACGCAGATCGGCTTCGCCTGCCTCGCGTTCAACCGGCGCGGCCATGACATCCTCGGCATCCGCGACAGTCGCGCGGCGGAAGGCGCGGCCTTCCAGACGACCCGCGAGGCGATCGCCGACAATCGCACCGCGGCGGAGTGGCTGGTCGCGCGCGGCTTTCCGCACCCGGTGGTCGTCGGCCACAGCAACGGCGGGCTGCTCGCCGTCCGCCACGCCGCCGATCACTCGGCCACCCCGGCGCTCGTCCTGCTCTCCGCGCACTGCGGTGGCGCGAATCTGGTCACCCGCGCCAGCCAGGCCGGACTCCTGGCGCGCGACCGCGTCGACGAGATCACCGCGCAGGCGAGAAGGCTGGTCGCCGCCGGCCGTGGCAGTGAGCTCATGCTCCTGCCGGGCTGGTGGTACGTCACCAGCGCCGCCAGCTTTCTCGACCTGCTGACCGAGCTTCCCGACATCCTCGAGCTCGCTCCGCGGATCGTGTGCCCGGTGCTGTTCATCCGGGGTGATCGCGAGCCGCGCGATCTCTACCCGGCCGAAGACTTCAGCGCGCGCTCGGCGGGGCCGTGCACGGTCGAGATCGTTCCCGAGTGCGATCATTTTTATGTCGGGCGCGAGGACGCCGTCGCGTCGTGCGTGTCGGCCTGGCTCGCCCGGACGCTGCGGGCTGGTTGCTCGCGGTCTCGATCGTGATCACGCGATCTTTGCGCGCTCGTAATCGAACACGATCGGCCGACAGTGTCCGGCCAGCAGCTCCTTGATCCGGGCTTCGCCGACGGGGTGAGTGAACTGGGCGTTCCGCATCAGGATCCGCTGCCGGAGCTGCGCGACCGAGATGTCGGCGAGCGTGCGCCACTCCGACTCGGCGAAGCCTTGCTCGTCGAGGCCGACGATCCCCTTCAGCATGTGGCCGAATTCGTCGTCGTACACGCGAGCGCATGCCGCCGCGATGAGCCGGTCGGAGGCTTCGTGGCCCGGCGTNGGCCGATCGCGCAGTCGCATGCCCTCCGCGAACAGCGAGCAGTACCCGCCCTCGGTGAACTGGGAGGCACGGCGNCCGAGCGCGCCATGGTCCTTCATGTGCTGTCGCCGCAGCTGGGCGAGCGCGTCTTCCTCCGCCCAGCTCGCGAGCATTCGCGGATTGAGCTTGGGCTCGCCGGCCAGCGCGAGGTGGTCGTGCGCGTCGGCGAAGGCGCAGTAGTGCGAGAACTCGGCCAGGAGAGTGGCGGCGATGTCGAGCACGTCGTGGCGGTCGATCTCGACGTCGAGCCGCGGGAAGGCCTGGCGCAGCTCCTCGATCGGTCCCCGGAACAGGCCGAGGTCCTCGCCACCCACGCCGAAGCCGAGCAGCTCCTTGTAGCACTGCCGGGCCAGCCATCGCCGATCGGTCTCGCGCGTGCGCTGATGGCCCGTCCAGTACGTCCTGACCACTTCTGCCTCACCGCCCCAGTACGGCGTCGCGGCATCGATCAACCGTCGGAGATTGGCGCTGAGGCTCATGTCGGGACCTCCTCGCTCTGACCTGTCGGAGATTCGTCTAGCACAGCGCCGCCCGTCACACCAGTGCGACCGGACCGCGCTTTCTCGCGGCCGTCGGCTTGACAATCACGCGGGCGCCGTGATTACGTCGGCCCCTCGATGGCTTTCCGACCGCGACCGCCGGTGAGGGAGGGAATCATGGGCACGGGGACGACACGACGGGCATTCCTGCGCGCGCTC
>JGI25382J43887_10000413_pt1 | contig 14078 bp, 18 predicted proteins | sample GraSoi013_1_40cm_3_FD_43887 | JGI IMG/M metagenome (IMG submission 43887) | reverse complement strand
GAGGCTGAAGCTCTTAACCTGAAGAACGAGCCTACGAGTCTCGTTCGGGGAACGGTCGAGGGTTCAAATCCCTCCGGGCCCGCCACAACCCAACCAAGGACCTTCCCTCTAGGCGGGCTAGTTTCATAGGAAAGCGAACCATTACTAGACTTGGTTCACTCGAGCGCTATGAAAAGCATTCAAAAGAAACCCAAGATTGTAGAGCGTTCCTGTACGAAGCACGGCGTTTACACTGGACCGTATTGCCCTGAATGTTATGAGAAAGCGATGGGTTCCTACGAACCACCGGTCTTGGATGAGAAGTCACAGTCCGACTAAAAATAGAGAACGCCTTTGTTGTGCTAGTCAGGGTCAACTAGTGAAAATCCAATTTGAGCAGGAAGTTCTATCGCTTCGCGTGGACAAGGACTCCTTCTTCAGGAATGATATAGATTCCCCGATTCCACCAGACGAACGCCCCAACTCCAAAGGACTCAACTATTTTCCACCCAACCCTGGCTACCGAGTCACTTCGAAGCTGGAAAGATTCGACACGCCAAAGGCACATCATGATGGCCACTAGCACGGGACCGCGACAAGCCTACTTGAGGTATGGAGCGCTCGCCTTTGAGATGGAGGGACGAAGTCTGAAATTAATTGTTTACAAGTCTGCTGAGGACCCTTACGCTCGGTCGCTCTTCATACCGTTCTCCGACGAGACATCTGGTCGCGTGACGTACGCGGCCGGAAGATATCTGGACCTTGAGGAGCAAGGCGGGGACGATTACGAACTGGATTTCAACGTGGCCTACAATCCCTATTGCGCCTATAGTGAAGAATATACTTGTCCGATACCTCCGGCCGAAAACAAGCTTCACATCAAGATTCTCGCCGGAGAGAAGAATTACAAATAGGATGAGCTGACGGTAGAACCGAGAACTATGACGACCCGAATGACCGACTATTCACCGGACTTTGACACTCTGGAAAAGATGGAGTGGGCCTTTTCGAAAGGCGACGTGGCCTACATTAGCAAGGTCCTGGATAGTCGACCTAGCCTAGTCCTTAGGATCCATGGAGTCTGTATGCTGGCCGATATGAAGAGAGAGGACGCGATTCCGGCGCTGGCCCGAGCCCTCAGAGAAGACCCGAGTCCGCTGGTCAGGCACGAAGCGGCGTTCGCTATGGGACAATTAGAGTTCAAGTCGGGAGTGCCCTCGCTGCTAGAGGCCATGGCAAGAGACGAGAGCGTTCTTGTCAGACACGAGTCAGCAGTAGCACTAGGCTCGATCGGCGACGAAAGAGCTAGACCGGGACTGATGACAGCCTTGGAAGATGTCGACGAGGACGTGAGACTGTCTGCCGAGGTCGCATTGGCTGATCTAGAGTTCCTAAGGAGACTAAGAACCAGGACGGAAATTCAACCCATTGCCGAGACCGGCCAGTTGACCTCTCGGAAGACAACACCCGCCAAGCGTCAGGTTGAGAGGCCTAGCGTCCGCGTTCCTCGGTCAAAGGCCCAACCTGCCATACAGAGCTTGATTAAGACTGGAATTCTTGATAGACAATTTTCCGTAATAACAGACGATCAGACGGTCGCCCTACCGCTGATGCGCGACCCGAATGAGATTGAGATTGACGAGTTGCGGAAGCTCGTTCCAAGCGCGAGTTTGGGGGTCGAAGATTTCGAACCTCGGAAGAGGCACCCGCGAACCTTCGAAGAAGCTCTAGCAGAGCGTTTGTCGCCCGATATTCTCTCCAGATTGCCGAAGTCCTTCGATGTCGTGGGCGACATTACAATTCTTGAACTAGATTCGGGATTGGCCGTGTACGAGACAGTCATAGCTGGAGCGATAATGGAGGTTCATCCGAACGTGCGGGCGGTCTTCGCAAAGAGCGGAGAAGTCTCTGGAGCTGAGAGAATAAGGCCTCTCCGCTACATCGCCGGAGAGAACAGAACCCATACAATTCACAAAGAGTATGGGTGTCTATTCAAAGTAGATTTGTCGAAAGCCTTCTTCTCGCCACGACTCTCCACCGAGCATCAGAGGGTTGCGCAGATGGTCGAGAAGGGTGAACGAGTTATAGACATGTTTGCTGGAGTTGGACCATTCTCAATCTTGACTGCGAAAAGGCTTGACGAAGTCAGGGTGGAGGCGATCGACTCCAATCCGCAAGCGGTAGAACTACTCCAAGAAAACGTGCGAGCAAACAAGGTCGAATCGAAGGTCCACGCCCACTTCGGGGATGCACGGGAGGTCATCCGAAAGGAGCTTTTTCAAAGTGCGAGTCGGGTGATAATGAACCATCCATCCGCATCAAAGGACTTCGTCAAAGAGGCTTGTGCCGCGCTCCAGCCTTCGGGCGGCACTATCCACTACTACACTTTCGCAGGAGAAAATTGGGAAACAGATTCTCGTAACGATATCGAACATGTGGTCAAAGAGTCAGGCTACGTTGCGGAAAGAGTCTTAGGGATTCATAGGGTTCGAGAAGTGGCCCCTATGAGATGGCAGGTCGCAGTCGACCTCGAAGTCGCCCGCGGTCAATAGCAGAGATTCCAACTGTCACCCGACTAGTCGGGTCCTGAAGTAATCGGACCATGTCTCGAGGGATGTCCATCGAGGATTTGTCCGCATGGATCATCAGAGTTCGATCAGAAGTGAAGCCGCTTTTTCTGACGACTAAGTCCGTCTCGTGAGAGAAGGTTAGTCGAGGGTCTCCTTTGCCCTCCACGGTGAATTCGAAAGGCCCAACCTGCAGCCGTAGTCGGCCACGCCCGTTCGAACTCGAGAGAACTCGCTTCAAATCTACTGGTAGGTCTCGAACGGCGCTGGAGGATTTCACCGCGACTACGCAGTCTCCTCGATGAGTCAGCTCACGGCTCGTCGTTATCTCTAGTGTGGTCGGATGCGTAGAGAGGATGGCAGGATGACCGTACGCATGAAAGATCAATGCGGGACCCCGAGGAGGAGTGAACATTTCATGCTAAATATCCTTCAAAACTAGAAAGTTATCGGAGGGAGATAGCCAGGTCAGTCAACTTCGCCAATGAAAGGGAGAGAATGGTTCAGAGACTAATCAGCGAAGGACTTCTCCGATCACCCGAAGTGATCGAGGCATTAAGGAAGGTTCCGAGGGAATTGTTCGTCTCGGACGAGCTTCGCGCTTACGCCTACAACGATACTCCGCTGCCGACCGATCGAGGTCAGACCATCAGTGCGCCACACGGTACCGAAAGCCGGGCGATACATGGTGGCCATAATGAACCAAGCACTGGAACTGAGAATCGGCGACAAAGTACTGGAGGTAGGTGCGGGCAGCGGCTACCACGCCGCTACAGTTGCAGAGCAGATCGGACCCCAAGGTCGCGTCTACACGATAGAACTAGTCCCTGATCTAGTCAAGGCTGCACGGTCCAACCTAGAGAAAGCTGGCTATTCTGACCGTGTAATCTTAACCCAGGGTGATGGGTCGCTAGGGTACCCAGATCGAGCTCCCTACGACAGAATAGTCGTTACTGCGGCAGCGCCCAAGATTCCCCAACCTCTAGTTGGACAACTACGATCAGGAGGGATTCTAGTGATCCCTGTTGGCGGCCGCCTGTTTCCCCAAGAACTCGTAAAAGTCCGGAAAGATGAGAAGGGACGGATTGAACGAACCTCTCTGGGAGGAGTCGCCTTCGTCCCGTTGATCGGGCAGGAAGGATTCGACTCATAGGAGTCCACTCATCGATTCCGCATTTTTATTGTGCTGAAATGTTGAGGTTGAACTGCGGGTACGGTGCCTACCACGGCCTTGAGTCAGAGACTGATGAGGCTGAAAGAGAACCTCTCATCCAATCCCCGATCAAGCACCGATGAAAGAGTGGATGCAGTTGTAGCCATTCTTCTTTACCAGGATTCTGCTGACGAACTCAGCACTCTTCTAATTCACCGTGTTGAGAGGAGTAGCGATCCCTGGTCGGGCCAAATTGGTCTTCCTGGCGGCAGAGTTGAGAAGTTCGATGGTTCTACACAGGAAGCGTTGGAGAGAGAGGTCCGCGAGGAAGTGGGACTAGATTTAGGCAGAGAGGGAGAGCAACTGGGTGTTTTGAGTGTAGGTCATCCTGGAAGGCGTCTCGAAATGAAGGTTCAGCCATGGGTGTACGGCTTTCAACGTCGACCTGAGGTGACAACTGGACCAGAGATTCAGCAAGCGTTCTGGGTCTCGTTATCGCAGCTTCCTTCACTTAGGGGGACCTCAGAGGTCGATATCAGAGGAACACGAATGCCAGTTGATGCATTTCTGGTAGACGGAAAAGTCGTCTGGGGGTTTACGTACAGAGTACTGAACGAGATACTGGCTGTTCTTGGAGTACTGGGGTAATTACTGAGATAGACTTGCCATAGGGAGAAGCAGTGGGTCCGGCGCGGGCGTTCTTTCTTTCCCAGGGTAGCCCTTCAAGTCCAAAGTGACAGTCATGAAACCTAACTGCTTGAGCGCTCGGTCAATTTGGTCCATCACAGCTTCGTCAAAGAAAAGTCTCCTCTCTCCGGGGGCGACCTCGATTCTAGCGGAAGAGTTGCTGTAGCGGACTCGTAGATTCCTTACTCCTGTCAATTCTTTGACGTACAGTTCTGCTTGACCAATCATTCCAAGCTTGTCCGTGGTGACTTCTTCGCCATGAGTAATTCGGGAGGACAAGCAGGGCATTGCCGGTTTGTCCCAGACTGAAAGTCCTAGCATATGGGCGGTCTCTCGAACGTCTGCTTTTGAGAACGATGCTATCAGCAATGGGCTCTTCACTCCCGCTTCTTGGGCCGCTCTGAACCCGGGACGATCATCACTCAGATCATCAACTTGGGTCCCATCGAGAATCGCTTCAAGGCCTAGACTGTCCGCGAGGCTCCGTAGCTCCCGGTAGAGAGTATCTTTGCAATGGTAGCACCGGTCGGCGCGATTCGAGGTGTACTGGGGATTCTGAAGTTCGTCGGTCTGCACAACCACGTGCTTGATTCCGATTTCCTTCGCAGTCTCCTTGGCGATCTCCAATTCATGTGGAGGGAGCGATTCAGAGACTCCAGTAACTGCAACCGCATGATCGCCGAGCGCCTTACGTGCAAGGAGAGCAACAAGCGAGCTATCGACACCCGCTGACAACGCCACAACCGCTCCCTTGCTCAATCGAATCTGTGAAACAGCTGCGTCGAATTTCNGTTGAAGATCTTGCGGAAGTGATTCTCCCAAGTTCAGAGGAACATGGCCGCACATTGTAATTTAAACTGTCCATCTGAAACTTTCTCTATGGCCACTCGGGACGACTTGGCGAGATTCGACGCCGGGTTCAAGCGATTGAAAAACCAGACAAGTCTGCTCGCCATCAAGAGAGTGGCCCGTATCGCCCACTTAGACGTAGGACGAGAAATCAGGAAAGGACTGCCCGAAATAATTCTCGCCGAAGGAAAGGTTCCCCAAGAAGTCGCGGAAATCGTCGAAGCGATGGTGAAAAGGACCGGCCGGGCAATTGTTAGTCGAGCAACTAGGAAACACTTGCGCCTAATCCGCGCCAGGCGAATTCCAAAATCGAGCATTCAATTCTTTGAAAGATCAGGTATCATTCTAGCTAAGGTCAAGTCTTACCGGATCAAACAGACCGGAGGTAGAGTCGGCCTGCTTACGGCCGGTACGTCGGACATTCCAGTCGCGGAAGAAGCTAAGGTGATTGCTGAGGAGATGGGTTGCATGACCCGGGTCTACTACGATGTCGGTGTCGCAGGACTCCACAGGCTCTTCAAACCGCTCTCTGAACTGCTCAAGTGGGACTCAGACGTCATTCTCGTTGTCGCAGGGAGGGAAGGCGCTCTGCCCACAGTGGTCGCAGGACTCGTTGACGTCCCCGTCATTGGAGTTCCAACGTCCCGAAGCTATGGGTTTGGGGACAAGGGCATCGCAGCCCTTGCCGCGATGTTACAGTCTTGTTCTCTAGGAATAGCAGTCGTAAACATAGATGGCGGAGTCGGAGCAGGGTCCATCGGATCTCTGATTGCCAATAGAGCAGCGAGATACCGCGCGGGACGATCGTGAGGCTAGGTTAGGTTGGGTGTCGATCTTGGGGATCTCGTTCCGCATCGAAAGATAACTCTTGATGAGCTGTCAAGCAAGACGTTCGCTGTGGACGCNTACAATGCACTCTACCAGTTCCTCGCGATAATAAGAGGCCCGACGGGNGCCCCTTTGATGGACAGGCAGGGCCGCGTGACGAGTCATCTCAGCGGTCTTCTCTACCGGACAACAAATCTTGCNGAGCGTAGAATACGTCTCGTCTACGTTTTCGACGGGGTACCTCCAGCTCTGAAGGAGACCGAGATCAAACGGCGACGAGCCGTCAAAGAAGAGGCCACGGTAAAGTATGAAGCAGCANTTTCTCGAGGTGAGGTTGAAGAGGCCAAGAAATACGCCCAGGCTACCGCGAGTCTGAAAGACATGATGGTTGAAGACGCTCAACGACTCCTCGAATACATTGGAGTTCCATACGTGCAGGCTCCTTCCGAAGGAGAGGCGCAGGCGGCGTACATGGCCGCTCGCGGTGACGTCTCGGCCGCAGTCAGTCAAGACTACGACTCGTTATTGTTCGGCGCAACTAGACTAGTCAGGAACCTTGCAATAAGCGGAANGCGGAAGTTGCCGATGAGACAGGCGTATGTGCANGTGGATCCTGAGATCATTGAGCTAGTGGCCACGTTGGAATCGCTCGGGCTAACCAGAGAACAACTAATAGATCTCGGAATCCTGATAGGCACCGATTTCAATCCAGACGGATTCAAGGGTATCGGTCCGAAAACAGCCCTCAAGCTGCTACGGGAGAGTGGCAATATTGAGAATGTAGCCCAAAAGAATCCGNATGTCAAGCCGCCAACAAACCTGAATCGGATCAGGCAAATCTTCCTCAAACCCGAAGTCACTTCACATTACACTCTTCGTTGGAAGGAGCCTCAAACAGAGGAACTTGTCAGATTCCTCTGCGGGGAGAGGGATTTCAATGAAGAAAGAGTAAGGACCGCTGTAGAGAGAGCCAAGAGTGCTATAGCAAAGGACTCGGGAAAACAAACCCTCGAATCATTCTTTCATACATAACTGACGGCCCAAANTTGCAGAAATGAACTAAGTTGACTCGCGGAAAAATCGTTCTAGCGACCGGAGCCTTCGATCTCCTCCACCTTGGCCACGTCAGGTTCCTGGAAGCCTCCAAGAGAAAGGGGGGCCCTAGAGCCAAGTTGATCGTGGTCGTTGCTCGAGACAAAACCGTCTTTAGTCGGAAAGGACGAATGCCAATCTTGCCTGAAGATCAGAGAAGGGAGCTTGTAGGCTCCCTGCGAGTGGTCGACAAAGCGGTCCTCGGTCATGCGCATCTCGATCTCTTGGGCATATTGCGGGAGGTTAGCCCGGACATCATCTGTGTCGGATATGACCAAGAGCAGATCAAGGCCTCAGTCGAGAAGATTCTCAGAGGGCAACGTCTCCCTATTCGGGTTGTGCAGATTCCGAAGTTCGGACCTAATGGGCTGAGTAGCAGTACGGAGATCAAACAGCGGGTGGCAAGACGCTGGACAAATCGGGCTAAGCCCCGAAAAGCACCCTGATGTTGACCGAGTCACCGTCCTTCAGGTTGAAACGGGTCCTCAACTTCTCAGGCGAGATGATTTCGATGACATCTTCTCCATAGTGAGCTCTTACGGGAACGATTACTGCCCCTTGCACCTCTCCGTTGATGATGGCTCGATAACTCTTCACCCCTCCGTAGGTACGTGTCTTGTTCGCAAATCCTTCTATTTCGATGAAGGGATTACTTTCGAGTTCTCGTCGCGCGCCTAGGTCTTCTTTTCTCACTCTGAGGTTCAACGTTCCGGGAAACGGATCGAATCCTAGTTTGGACCTAAACTGCTTCCTGTATCCTTCCAAGCCCATGTAGTAGGCGCCTTCAGACAGACCGGAGAAGACGAGCGCATTAATCTCCACCTCAGCTTTCGGAGCCTCGAAAACCGATCTTAACACTCGATACATCTGGGTCAGACTGTCCAGACCCTCCTTTGTTATCCTAACTGTCTGGGTTCTTCNCTCAGCGGATCTGGTGAGAAGACCTAGCCTCTCCATCTCGATCAGTCTACGAGAAGCAGTCTGCTGAGATACGCCGATGCTCTTTGCTACGAAGCTGGTGCTGTAGGGCACATTCCGTTGATAAGCTCCCATCTCGGCAAGCTTGTACAATGCGAGGAGATGCGAAGGCTTCAGTTTGAAGCACTCTGCTTTAGGTGGATTGATTCGAGATGTGCCTGTCGAAGTGGAGACGGATGGCCATTCACGATCGACTTTTCAACCAGATTGGACGCGGTCTCAAGAGAGATTCTGTGGCCGACGCTCACGTAGAATTTTCGATTCGGCGCCGTTAGGATTGTCCCGATCACCTCACCCTCTGTGTTTAATATCTTGCTATCCTCTGCCTTTCCATACAAGCGGGACTTCGCTACTCCGATCGTAGGCGTGTCCAATGCCAATCCAACATGACACGCCAAACCGAATTTTCGGGGATGCGCGACTCCTTGTCCATCAACGAGGAACACATCGGGTTTCTGTCGGATCTTCTCCACGATCCTAACGAGAAGAGGTCCTTCTCGGAACCCAAGAAAACCAGGAACATATTTCGTCGACACACTATCGACGAAGGTCGCTGTCTCAATAATCTCCCTGTTCATGACGTCCCAGACGGAAGCAGCGACAAACGCAGTGTCGCCCTCATAGGCTGCGTCCATCCCGCACAAGAATCGAGGCTCGAAGTTAGGCTCGTCGATGCTCTTAATTCGTTTAGACAGGTCTCGCTGTAGTGATGCAGCGTGATCAGTGTCTACGAACTGGAATAGTTTTTCCGATGTCAATTCTTCGAAGAGGCACTTAGCCTCTTCTCCAATCTGTCCAGCGATTGTTCCAGAGCGAAGCGTCTTACCTCGGTGACCACATCGCCTCGAGTGGATTCAATGATGCGCCGGTCAGCATCCATCTTGACCCTGAACGTAGGAATGATCGATGTGTGTTCGAGAGTCTGAAGATCGTCGTAAATGCCCTCCATGGCTCCTAGAAGCTTTTCCGCCCCTCTCACTTCGCCCCTGCGAAGGCAATTCAGGGCCATTCTCCGAAACTCGCCCACGGCATCGAGCAATCCCAGTACATAGCTCCGATTATCCGTCTTCAATTCAGAAATTGTAGGAATCCGCTCGCGCTGCGCGAAGGATCGAAGGGTCATAGCTTCCACATATTCCTGGAATGCGACGACCACCCCTGACGAGGTCTTGAACTCAGAGAAGTCGTTTGCGAGGATCTCTATCTTGCTCAAGATCTGTTCAACCTTCCGGAGTGTATTTGACGCGGAGTCAATGTCTCCTCGATGAATCTCCAGAATCGACGACCCCGCGAGCCTCGTCGCAGTCCTCGACAGGCTCAGTACTGCTTCGCGGGCGTCGTCATAATGAACGAGCTGCTTCTGAATCGAAGCGAGGTCTCTCTTACTCAACATACGAGCTCAGCCTAGAGCCCACTCGGGCGAATGACCCTATAACAGAATTTGCCTGCGAGTCTCGTGATTAGGCGAACTTTTGGGACTCTTCCTTAATCCCGTTATGTGTAATTATCAAGAGGTCGACCCCATCGCCGCTTGAGATGTCGCGTGCTACAGCGGACTTTATCGCCCTGAGAATCAGAGGTCTACCTTCCTCCACAGATAGGCCGTCTCTGTATTCTGATTCAAGAACTCCCATGGCAATCTCTGCGCCAGTCCCGACAGCAGCAAACTTGTCTCCGAGAACCGACCCAATAGGGTCCAACACGAAGAGTTCAGGAACACCGTCATCTATACCTGCAATTATCGTCTGCGCAAGGTAAGGAAAGAGACGTCTGCTAGAGAGGATTGACGCGAAAAGTTTCGCAGTGTTCTTGACCGTGCCTGGTCTTCCCCGTTCATATCGGTATATGCTCATGTAAGCGTTCGCCTCTCGGGCAAGAACTTGCATGTCGCCAATTATTCCAGCGCAGCCTACTCCTATGTTATCTGTAATCTTGAAGACTTTCTTGGCTACCTTGCTCATCACGAAGGTTCCGTATGAATATCTCCGTTCAGACGCTAGAATAGCGCCATCTTTACAGACGAGCCCCACGGTCGTGGCTCCAGGCATGAAGCCTTCTTCGCTCATAAATCGCGCCGATCGCGGAGACCCTAGTTCTGTTGCTATAAAGGTAGCGTCGAGTGTGCGACCGCCAGTCGCAGTGGGTTGAACCTATGCAGAGATGTGGTCTCGTAGCTTTCGATCGGGACGAGCGCGAATTCCGTAGGGTACGTACGGATTGTTCCAGTCGATAGGTCCGACAGAGAATCTGTTTTGGAAACGTCCCAGCACAAGGTCCCAGTTCCAGATGGAGAAGTCAAAAAATTCGTCCCACTCTTCACCTTCTAGGAACCCCGAGTGAACTAGGTCCAATTTCACAACTCCTCCTTTTGCAACCTGGTCGAACNTCACATCGACTCTTGAGCGCAACCTTCGCACATTTGGAAACTGGGGAGGCGCGATGAATTCAAACGCGAGATGCTTTAGAGGTTCGACAGCCAAGACCTTGCACCCTTCAGTCCCCTGGAACCCTTTAGGCGCTTTCAGACTCAAGAAGAGTTCGTAGTGACCTCCAACCACCGATTCGATGTTGGCCTTCGGTACGAAGAAGCTGGTTACCCCTTCAACGGTGGTCCAAGCCTTCCAAGCATCTTCGAGCGTGGTGGTTGCGACCGTTTCTCTTCTTATGACCTTTGAAGAATTGATCAAGTTCTCACTCCTTTCAGCATTTGAAGGCGGTGGTCGACATCATCCCTTATGCGGTGACCTCGAGTTTGTCCATTGAAACGCCAACCATTTTGCAAGCCTCACAAATCTCCAACGTAGTAGGTTCGCCGCAGGATCGGCACGATCTTAGCACTGAGTCGGGAACGCCTGGCTCTGCGAGAGCTCGGAGCTTGGTCATAGCACGGTACGACGAGAACAGTACTCCCGGATGTGCGAGTTCAAGCCTATTGAGCATCGTTCTCAGTTCATTCCTCAAAGCTTCAGTCATGTAAGGGCAAGACGCCGACTGGAAGGTTAGGCCTTCCGCGTACCCATATAGCGCTACTTCTTTCTCTGGCACCTCGCAGAGCGGCTTGACCCGTGGTAAGAATCCGCCTCTAGGATCGCGGAGGACAGGATTGAACCGTGCGAATCTCTCGACATCGCCTTGAAACAGGTTCAATAAGTAGGTCTGCACGACGTCGTCCAAGTTGTGAGCCGTGGCGATCTTTGTCGCTCCGACCCTTTTGGCTCCAATGTTGATCGCCTTTCTTCTGAAGACGCCGCAGTAAGAACACGCAGTCATTCGTTCTGGCCTTCCTCTGAGAAAATCGTCCAGACCATCGCCATACAATTCTTTGAAAGAAACGATCTCGTGCTCGACGTCGAGCTTGTCACAGTATGCCTTTGCTAGATCTACAGCCTCCTCCCTGTAACCAGCGATTCCCTCATCGACGGTGACGGCAGTAATCCTAGTCTGCTTGAACTTGGCCGATAATTTTTTGAGAATCATCAACATCGTAAGGCTGTCTTTACCCCCAGACACTGCGACAGCAATGTGATCCGCGGGAGAGAACATCTTCCAGCGACTGATCGTCCTTCGAACCTTTCTCTCAACGGAGTCTTTGAAACAGCCTTTGCAGAGGTTTACGCCTTCGTTTTCACGTCTGTAGTAAGAGGTGTGCCGGTGACAAGTACTGCAAGTCAGCCCCTGCAAGCACTCATCTCTATTTGGGAAATATCGTCCCATACAGAACAAAGGAGAGAATTAGGTTAGAGCCGAGCAGTAACAACGAGGCGATGCTTGCAACAGTCCTAACATTCTTGGTGTTCTTCAGACCTAGACTCGTGAGTATTGTGTCGAAGTACCTGTCGCCATCAAATGGAAACATCGGCAGCATGTTGACCAACGCCACTCCCAAGAGTATCAGCGACATCCACGATAAGGTGTTGAAAAGCTGGAACGGGAATGCGACCGGTAGAAACGATGCGCGGGGAGAGTAGTAGTTGAAGGTGAAGATCCCAACTGTCGCCCTACTCGCGTTCTCAGGGGCAGGCTGGGTAATGATGGTGTAGTTGTTCCCATTGTTGATCGTGAGCACGAGATGGTGGCGGGGCGCAAGGGGGGCAAGATAACTCCTGAGTGCGTTCGTCGATGGAACCGCGGTGGCATTCACGTGCGTAAGCACCGACCACTGAGGAATGTTATTGGTTTGAGCAGCACCTCCATTCACCAAGCCCGTGATGAGTACCCCCGATGAATTTGACTCGTATAGCGGACTAATTGTCAANGCAAAATTTGTGAGCAACAGAACTACTAGGAACCAGCCAACGACGTTTGTGAACGATCCACCGGCAAAGACCCGAAGTTTGGTCCGCGCTTTTCTCTTTGAAAGATCCTCTTCGTCAATCTCCACGAATCCTCCGGGGAGAAATATTGCAAGGAATACTCCGGAAGACTTGATTGGAACTTTGTCCAAGACGCTCGCTATGCCATGGGCGGCTTCGTGAGGGATGAGCAGCGCCGCGATGGAGATGAGAATGTAGGGAAAAATTTCCCAGCTTATGGTCACGCCCGGAACTGGGATAATTAAGAGCGTAGGACCTGCTTGGGAGGAACGGTTGAACAGGTTTACAGCGTTCGCGACGAGGCTGAAGACTATGAATCCCAGCAGCCCGAGACCCATTGCTGCTCCAATGTCGAAGTAGGTCAGCCAGGCCCTTCGGAACTTGGATCCCAGCTTTTGCATCCAGCTGTTGAAGACGCTGGTTCTCAGCATGAGATAGTAGGGCTTGACGATAACTCCGTGTTTGTCGGCTTTCACAAGTAGGCCGATGCCGACGATTACAACCCAGACTCCCAGATATTCGAGAAGTGGAATGTAAGGGTCTAGCAGAGAACTCAAGGTGCTTCTCACTCAGCGTGAAGTTGCGAGGGCAACCGAGTGGGTTTCATATTACCCTTTCAATCTCTGTAGCTGAGTTGAGTCGTCGTCGTAAACTATAGAGTTCCNCGGAACAAGTCTTCTTCAGAATTAACTACAAGGGCCTTACTTGCTGAATGATTCTGGAATCGAACTCTCGAGAGGCCCCTTATGATCGCGACTGGAGTCCTCTCTCTACCCTGTCCCATGACAAGCTCTGCGGCGGAAGCGAGTTCGTCGGCGAGGGCGACGTTCTTGAATCGGAGCGTGTAACCGAATAGGTCCTTCTGACCCCGATAGTCAATCAAAGGATTGAGTCCCGCAACTCCGATGCTCTCTTCAACCTGACCCTTCCGGAACGGACGGCTCCGTGTGTCACAAATGACGACTGCTACCTGCATCCCTGTAATCTGCCGAATTCTCTTCCTCAGCCTTCTAGCAGATGCATCCGGATTTTGCGGTAGTAGAGCATATGTGGTGTCACCCATTACGTTGGATTTGTCCACGCCAGCGTTTAGACAAGTCGCTCCTCCCTTCGTCCTTACGATAAACGCGTCTTTGTCGGCTCTGAGCACTTTCGAGGATTCTCTCAAGACAATCTCGACGAACCCCGGGGTCTTTCCTGTTTTCTTCGCGATCTTCGCCGCTCTCTTAGAGGGGCTCACGTCACCGATATCGATGATTCTCCCCTCGACTTTGGACACTGCCTTTTGTCCCATTACTACCAGATCGCGATTCCTGATTCCAACGCCTAGTTTCTTTGCTCTCGACACTATTATTCCGGCAAGATCGTCTCCCTCTTTCAGAAGCGGAAGTTGATTCAGCGGGATAATTTCCAACGGTCGTGACATTTCGGAAAAACGCGCCATCGCTGTGCTATTCAAGCTAGTTGCCTATCGTGTGTCCCGACCCATCGTCTGGAGGTCGTAAGGCAACTTTATATCGGAAAAGTTGATTGATTCTTGTTGAAGGTTAGCTCGCCGAGGAACGTATGCTGTCCGTTACCGTAACGACCGCTGCTTTCTCCCGTAGCAACCGAAACGAGAACAGACGAAAA
>JGI25382J43887_10000412_pt1 | contig 14082 bp, 8 predicted proteins | sample GraSoi013_1_40cm_3_FD_43887 | JGI IMG/M metagenome (IMG submission 43887) | reverse complement strand
GCTATCAACAAGATTAGGTAGGGTATAGAGTCGGCTATTGATTGACCACTAAATTTCATTCCTAGAATAGCAAAGAACAGAGGAGCAAAGAAAGCAAATGTGATTCCAGAAGCAATTCCATATGCCTTATCAGTCTCTCTCTTTCCTAACAATCTTTCACTAAAGATCAAACCGGCAAAGAAAGTTCCGATAATAAAATGAAGGTCTGCCAATTCAGCCAATAGTGATATTGTGATCGCTGCAATTATCAGTATTCCAAATATCGCTTCTCTCGTCCTTGCTTTAGCAAAGAACCACTCTACCTTCTTGGGGAACCAATCGTTGAACTTGTGCACGACAAAAGCCAGGGAGCCGATTCCAACCAGAAATAATGCCATCTTCAAGCTTGAAATTCCCAACGCACCGTAGTCAATTCTTGATAAATCTGCTACACCTAGTTGGTGGACTTGAAGTATGAATGCAAAAATAATCAGGGTTATGATATCATCCACAATGGCTGCAGACATGACTGTCGTTCCAAGCTTGCTTTTCAACAAGCCAAGTTGTGAGAGTATCATTGCGCTAACCGGGACAGACGTTACTGATAGAAGCAATGCCATAAAGAGTGCGGGCAGCAATTCTATCCCAAAATAAGTAGAGATCCCGTAAGTTGCTAGAAAGGGAAGAACAAGTGATACTACNGATATAATTACAGCTGTCTTACCGGACTTTCTAATCTGTCTTATATCCATCTCAAGCCCAATAAAGAGCATGATGAAAAATATCGCCATACTCGAGATAAGGTCAAGGTTTTCACTTGGATGTACTATTCCCAATAGCGTTGGACCTAGGATCACACCTGCCAAGACCTCCCCACCCAAGGTTGGCTGGTTCATCCGTTTGAAGAGTTCGCCGAGCAGCCGAGCAAGTGCGAGAAGCAAGACTATGCTTACAAAAATTTGCTCAAGGGCCATTATTTCAGCCACGAGCTGATTAAGGAATCAATTGCAGCGGCGATTCTTTTCAACTCTATTTAATCAACTCTTGACAACGAAATTGAGGAAGAGTTACTGCGCGGGCAATGCTGCTCAATATTTCGATAATCTATCAAAGAGAAACTGGCTCCTCACGGATCTTTATAGCGGAGATTATTTTGTCTACACATTCTTCAACCGTTTCACTATCTGTGTTTACTATGACATCGGGGCTTAGTGGCTCTTCGTAAGGATCCTGCAACCCTGTAAAATTGCTTATCTCTCCGGATAGTGCCTTTTTGTAAAGTCCTTTTGGATCCCTCTTGATGCAACTTTCAAGCGAACATTTTACAAACACTTCAATAAATGGACTAACTTTTCGTATTTCTTCTCTCGCAAGGTTTCTGAGATCCCTATAAGGCGAGATGACAGAGACGATGCAAGTTATCCCATTTTTGGAAAGAAGTTTACAGAGATAGACTACTCTTCTTATCTGTTCCCTTCTGTCCTGCCTACTAAAACCTAGATCTGCGCTAAGCTCGTTTCTTATCGCATCTCCATCCAGTAATTCAACTTTGAAATCGTGCTCCCTTAACTTTGTCGCTAGCTGTAGCGATATTGTAGTTTTTCCTGAGGCCGACAACCCAGTCAGCCATATTACAAATTGTGAGCCCAATGTGAAACCTCCTTGGATATTTTTCCCGAGAAATCGTACGGTGGCTGTATTCCCATAATATCGAGGACAGTTGGGGCAATATCATAGATGCTCAACGTATCTAGTCGGCTGCTACGGCCATTTTTTCCTCTCTTGTTGTATATAACAAATATTCCCTCCTTAAGGTGCACAGAATCATCCGGGCCCGTATCATTTTCTGATAAATATAGCGCTTTATGTCCTATAGTACCTGCCGATCGCCAGAAAAGATTATCGAAATAGACTAGGAGGTCTGGTTTTGATCCATTGCATTCGCCATAGAGTTGTTCTGGATGAAATACGATGTTATCCAACTTTTCTCTGTTGGGACCGGTGATGTTTAAGATTCTTGATTTGAGTTCGTCTCTAACTTTATCATATTCGTCTGGGGCTACTATTCCGTTCGATTCTCTCCCTTTCAGATTCAAGAAGATCCTTGCATAATATCCCCCCCAGCCCCAGGCAGTAGTCTTATCCCAATCAATGTCGCACCTGTCAAGCTCCGTTACGTCACTAGGATATTTTCTTAGAACGAGATAGCCTTCATTTATAAGCCATTCATTGACGCAAAACGCGCCTTTCATACCACCGGTGCCATGGTCCGAAACTAGAATGATATAGGTGTCGTCATCGGCTTGTGATAATATTTCTCCGATCTTTCCATCAAAGTATCTATAGTAGTCTGGGATGACTTGCTCGTACTTGTTGTTTGGTGGGTATTTTGGATGAAGCTTGTCGTGATATTTCCAGAACATGTGATGCAATCTATCAAAGCCTATCTCGACAAACATGAAGTAATCCCATTGTTCTTTGCTGATCAGGTACTTGATCACCTTAAATCTCGTCTCAGTCATTTCGTATAGCTTCTTCAGGAATTCATCGCGATCATCGGTCCGTCTGACATCAAACATGTAACCATCACCTACTAGACCTTCAATTTCGTTGGCCAGCTCTGGAGGATATGCAAAATTCTTTGAGTTCTTTGGTGTTAGGTTACAACTTATGAGATTGCCTTTTACGCTAGTTGGTGGATAGGATGGGGGTATTCCTATCAAACATGCTCTCTTGTCCTCTTTTGCCAGTAAGTCCCATACCTTAGGTTCTTTTATCGATAACGAGTTTGCAATCCAAGCCTCGTTGTAGGAATAACCCGTCCGCTGTCTCCAACCATAGACGCCCAGCTCGCCTGGCGTCTTGCTCGTCATCATGACCATCCACGCCGGGATCGTTATTGGTGGATCGCAACTCGTAAGTGTCGCATAGAGGCCGTTATCCATCATCCGACGTATATTTGGCAAGCTGTTGCATAGTTCTTGAAAAAGTAAATTTGATGGTACTCCATCAAGGCCAATGACTATAACCTTTTTCTTAGCATTCATGTGTTAAAGATCCTCCAACGCTCGCTGAAACGATGAACGGAAAAAGTCTCTGTGAGTGCCATTCCTCATCGCCCTCTACATCCCAATTGGATCAACGCTTCTTTTCATTTCCCTTGCCAGCTCATCATATGCATTTTCATTATACTCCTTATGTTTGGACGACCAAGATAGTAGAATTTCCAAAGCTTGAGGCCTTACTATAGTTGATAGAACAAAACTCATTACCCTCAACATAGGGTAGTATTTGATATGACCAAGTTTCTTGAAGCGTGTAAGATTATAAGCAATAACTGCAATTTGCACTAACATTATTATTCCTTGTAACAGCGCGAATTTGTAGGCAAAACCTAGAAATGATGGTATGTCTGCTAACCAAATCAAAAGAGTACCGGTCAGAAATGACGCAGCTATGTATGGCAACACCAGGCCGTGTGCAAATGACAGACCATGTGTTAGTAAGGCGATCAGGAATACTAACGCTCTCGGAGATTTATATTCAGCAGGATTTCTTACAACGTCCAGATTTTTCCCACGTGCGTGATAAAATGCAATGCTCCATCTTGAGCGCTGATATATGAAATGAGTTAGGCTGCCGGGAACCTCGCTGTACAAGAGTGAGTCTAACTCCAGTTCATTTCGATAACCATATCTTCCCAGCCTATTAGTGATCTCCCCATCCTCTCCAAATTGCTTTACCGCCCATCCCCCTATTTTCAGAAGGGCATCCTTTCTGAAGACAGAAAAGGCACCTGCTTGAACCAGGACAGAATCAAATAATTCTTGTCCTCGTTTAATCACCGATATATAATAGACGAACAGCAAGCCAAGACTTTTTTGCCATATAGTATTTGTCTCTAATGGGAAGATCATGCCACTTACGCACCCCACCTCTGGATTTTTGAAATGGTTGATAATGGGACGAATCGCACTTTCATCCAATACAGAATCCGCATCTATTCTAAAGATGATATCTCCAGTGGTCTGTTCAAGTCCATGCTGGAGCGCATACCCTTTCCCAGATTTTGTAATATTAATGAGTTTGCCAGTTGCAAATTTGAGGTCGCGTAGGATCTCCCCTGCTATTTTCTCGGTGTCATCCGTAGAACCATCATTAACCACTACTATCTCTGTTCTGCCAGAATATTTTGAAGCTGCCGCATCGATACTCCTTAAACATCTTTCGATTATTTTTTCTTCATTGCGTGCTGGTAGTAGAAAGGAGATGGAACAAGGGGTAGCGCCATCATCTGTATTTGGGTACAAGCGAGCGCTCTTTAACCAAGTTAGCGGCCTCAAGGAATAGATAAAGAACGATAAGTAATAGCTAAATATCATTATAGTAACTATGTTGAGCGCAAAGTAAGCCGTTATCGGTGAATCCGTTGTTATGTCCAATACCTCCAACAAAGCATAAACTAACAAACTTGCACCTGCAAGGGTTACTATGAAATAAGCATATTCTCTGCCATATTTTCTTTTTATTATGGGTTTGACCCTTGTTCGACTGGGTAATTTCAGAGAGGAGAAGAGCATTAGCTCGGTAATGAGAGCTCCAGCCGTCACCGTGGCAAATATGCTAATTCGCACATAGGTTTCAGGTGATACATTCAACCCAAGTCCAAGTGTAATACCGATACCCAAGACCTGAATCAAGATAAAGCTGAACCAGCACAAGATTCCATAGACCAAGATCTTTATCCGCTTTTTGAGATTTATTCGTGAAACAAGTGCCATCGTTGGAAAGAAAATCAGAAAAAGCATCTGCGAAAAGACTGGAATTGCAAATTCGTGAGACACGTTGCCGCTGAATGAAGATAAGGCTTTCTCTGAGTAATACAAGTTCACTTGGGACAAATTATCAAATATTGTTGTAACAACATAGCCTTCGATTTGATAGATAGTATCTACGTTGGCCTGGAAAACATAAGCAAAAAAGAAAGCTGCCAATAGGTACCTTAGCGGAAAATATGCCAACAAGTGTCTTCGACTTGTGGCTGATGTTTCAATCAAGCCTTGCTCTGACCTATTATTTTTGACCACTTTGCAAGGGTGCTTGCTGCTGTCATACAAGTATTCAAAGAATGAAAAACAGGTATTCCCAGTTTTTCTATATTTTTTGAAACTCCTCTGCTAGACTTATCACTAAATGTACCGATTAGTATAGGTTTTTTCTCATTTCGAATTTTGGCCAGTATTTTGAGGATGTCGTCTTCCTCTAGCGGACCTTTCTGCAGTACAAACCATGGCACTAACCAGGCAACAATAATATCGACGTTGGGATCCTCAATTAACTTCCTAATAGCAAATTCAAAGTCAGTAGCAGTTGCAACGCAAGTAAGGTCGCAGGGATTACCATATGCGTACGTCACAGGGAAATATTCGACGTATGCTCTCTTTGTCTGCTCACTTGGTTGTGCAATAGTCAAACCGAGACTTTCAATTTGATCCAAGGCCCCTACGACTGCCCCGCCACCATTTGTTACCATAGCTATCCTATTTCCCAAAGGAACAGGCTGTCGGGAAAGGGCCTTTAGAGAGGCAATAAGCTCTTCGTAGCTATTCACCGATAGGATTCCAACCTGGTCAAAAGCACCTTTCGCAACCTCGTAGGAACCAGCAAGTGACCCGTTATGTAATGCCGATTGCTTGGCTGCATAAGNAGTCCTATTGTTCTTGTACACAACGATAGGTTTCTTGTGTTCCATGATTACTCTTTTGGCAGTATCCATGAATTTGCGTCCATCTTCGAGACCCTCAAAATACATTCCAATTACCTTCGTTTCACTATCTTGTGCAAGATACCATATCAAGTCCGCCTCATCTACATTTGTTCTATTGCCATAGGTAACCAACTTGCTCACTCCAAGCCCATCAAATGCAGACTCCAAAAATGCGGCACCAAAAGTACCACTTTGTGAAACAAAAGCTATCTGTCCTCTCGGAGGTTTTTGAATTCTTTTTCCATAACCTTGGAAAATGCAATCAAGTGGACTTTTGCTATTAAGTATTCCTATACAGTTGGGACCAATAACTCTGATGCCATAGTTACGAGCCAGCAAGCCTACTTGGTGCTCAATAATTGCACGTTCCCCACCAATTTCCTTACCGCCGCCAGACAGAATCACCATGTTATGAATACCTTTTCTGTTACAACTCTCCATAATGGCCGGAACAAATTTTAGATCTGTCGCCACGACAGCAAGATCGATTCTTTCGGGTATTTCGTAAACATGTTTGTAGGCTTTTACACCCATAATTTTGGGATATCCTTTGGCGTTAACTGGAAAGATCTTTTTTCCATGGTTTCCTAGAATGAGTTTCTGAAGAATTGCGTTGCCAACGGTGCCAAGCTGGGGAGAAGCACCAAATACGGCGACCGAAGTGGCATCAAAAAACAGGTCCATGTAACTCAAATCTGGCTTTTCTGTCGAGATTGCTTTCTGCCTTGTATTTTCTTTCAATATCATCTTGCAATCAACAGCACAATAATCATTCGAGTATGCAATTAACGGATTAAGCTCGATACTTTCGTAATGATCTGCCAGCTGAGTGCCTAGATTTCCGATTCTTAGAATCGCATCGGTCAACATAGCCAAATTGATTGGCTCAAAGCCTCTAAACCCACTTAGAAGTTTTTGACATTTCAGGTTCCCTATCATCCCTAATACGTCTTGTTTGGAAATTGGAAGAACCCTAAACTGCACATCTCTGAAGACTTCTGTGTACAGTCCCCCAATTCCAACCATTATGATGGGGCCAAATTGAGGATCATTTTGAAGTGCAACGATTAATTCAATTCCGGGAGGTACCATTTCCTCGAGAAGCACGCCTTTTACGTGATACTGGCTAGATAGCTTACGATATACGCCAGCAAACAACTGACGTACTTCAGCCTCTGAATTTAGACCCATCTTTACTGCTTTTACATCGGTCTTGTGCAAAATCTGTGGCGAAATAATCTTTCCAACGACCGGAAAACCAAGTGCTTTTGCTTTCTCTACAGCATCATCTTCATTTGCAACAAACGAATATCTTGGAACCATGATTCCATGTTGAGCTAGAATGTCCATTGTCAATTCTTCGGTAACTATTTTCGTTGTGCTGGTTGAAGAAAATTTCGTGGCTCTACCTAATTGCTCCTGCTCTGAAGTATTACTTGTTTGTGTCAACTATTGGACTATGAGATAAGAAAAGATGGTCGTATATAACGAAGTATGCAAAATAAACAAAAGATGTCGGTTCGTTGCCCTATATAACAGGGTTCTATACTGAAACTCCTGACGATCGAAATAAACATGTCATCGAGTCCATGCCATTGCGCTATTTTCTGCTTTTAGCAGAGTCTGCCTCCCCACGTCAAGGGAATTATCTTTACAATACCCATAGCAATGCTGATGTACTAGAACTATTCCCATATTATTCACTAACTAGTATCCCCATTTGTTTATTTAATTCATAGAACAAAGTAAAGCGTGAACGTACTTGCGATAGGAGCACATCCGGATGATATAGAGCTAGGATGCGGTGGACTTTTGCTCAAAGCTGCGAAACAAGGACATGATGTCCACATGTATTCTCTAACAAGGGGTTCGGCTTCAGGAGATCCTATTATGAGAACCAAAGAACTCATGTTATCTGCAAAGTTTATTGGAGCAAAGAATCTCTGGATCGATAGCTTTGAAGATACCAAGCTGACCGCTGGTCATGAATTAATCAATCACATCGAACACTTTATCAACAAAGCAAATCCAGATATTATTTTTACACATTCGAGTAGCGATGTTCATCATGACCACAGAGCCATAGCATTGTCAACCCTCGAGGCTGGAAGATTCGCATCAAACATACTTGCATATGAGATTCCTCTAACCAAGAATTTTAATCCACAGGTGTATTATGACATCTCAGATGTGATCGGGATGAAAGTTGAATTAATCAATATGTTTTGGTCTCAACAAAGCAAGCTTTACCTAAAGGCGAACGCAATAAAGGGTCTTGCGGAATATCGTGCGCTTCAGAGCAGAATGAATGGGTCTATTAAATACGTAGAAGCCTTCGAGGTACTCAGACTATGCTTTGATGCACACTTCAAATTGCTAAAAGCTCCACTGCAAGAACCTACAGCCAAACAAGAAGACCTAATTACTGGTCAAAAGGAAATCCTCCAACTTAAAACGTAGTACTATTAGTTTATTGATCGCTAGTTCGGTGAAAAGTTCTTAATTAATTCGTCTTGCGGATTGTCGGACTGGCCTCCAATGGTCATTAATTTCAAGCTGTCCGGACCAACGTTGGCCAGCATGTCAAGTATAGAAAGATCTGGAATGAACGATTTGGACAGATTCTGAGCGTATCGTTGCGGAAAATAGTTCTGATACTCTAATCGCAAATCATTCTTTTCAAACAATTTTTCATCGATGTAATTGCCGCCGCCCCTCCCTGATATGTAAGTGTCAGCGCCTACTGCTTTACAAATACTGATCAACCTTTCAGTTGCCTTTCCCATTACAGTTAGCTCAGACTCTTGAATTACCCTGATTTTTAGGCCGAGCCATTGAACTGTTTGCTTTAGTGTCTCAAAATCTAGATCAAAGAGATATTTCCAATCACGCAAATACAAACTTTTGATGTAATCCCTGTATAGATGGAAAAATTTGGCGTTTGCATATGCCGTTTGGATTTTCTTCCAGTGAATTTCCTTCCATGATGAATCGTTGTTAATCTCAACTAATCTATTTGGCAAAAACTTGTGTTCCTTGTTTATTGGAACGGTGATCCACGTCCATCCATATGTTGATATGATCTTATTTCTATTAGTAAATCTCTTGTCATATTGAGCATTGTCCATCACTACAAAGACGTCTGCCAAGCTTAATTTGTGAAAGAAGCCAGGGTAGGGAAAATATTGTGGTTGATGAATAACTGCTTTCAACTCTAGATAATAAGCACACTGAGCTATAATAGTATAGTGATATTTCATCACGGAAAATACTTATGGAATTATTGAATATCGCGTAGCAAACGGGTTCAGGGAGCGGCCCGCCATTAGAAATAGTCAGGAACGAATGAATCAGAATTTTCTATTCTTTTCATGTTAGTCATCTTTTGATAATTCGAATAAGGAACATAGACTTCGTTCCAGTATCTTAAGCATATTAACTTTTGATAGCTATCTATTTTAATATCCTCACCCAAAACTGTATTACGAAAAATAATATCTGGTTCATTTACTCCCGCGACAGCACGTAGAGGGCATGTAGCCGAGAAACGTGGATTGATCTCAAATATTTTTGATTCATCCTTAACTGATCGTGTTTGTATGTTTATCGGTCCTATACTTCCTAGTTTCAAGGCAGTTTCTTCGGCCGATTTGCGAACCTCTTTGAAATCGTCAATAAAAGCCTTGTACGTCTGACCACCCTTCAAAGTCCTTCGGATCGCAATTGAAGACATTACATGTTTTCCCGATCTATCAACTGTAACTCCGGAAGTGAACTCTGCATCTTCGCCCTCAAGATACTCCTGTACTACAGGGTGCCATCCAGCTTGTTGAATCACCGCTATCGCATGATTTATTTCATCTCTATTCTTTACGACATAGAATTGTAATGATCCATGTCCTTGCCTTGGTTTCACTATTAGAGGGAATCCAAATTCGTCAATCAATTCTTCTTGATTTGTAGGCAATGCGGATTTGGCACATGGCAAATTATTCTTGTTTAGAAACTCAAAAGTTTTCCATTTATCTGACGCGGTAGACAAGACAGTTGTAGGGTTCGTTATTGGAATAGCTCCTGTCTCACTTTCTATTAATTTTCTTTCAACTGCAATGGGCATTAGCTCCTCATCAGAGCCTACAAAAATTGCCTTGATATTTTGCTCTTTACAGATTCGCATGATTGAATCGATGTAGTCTGGAGAGGCGGCAGGTGGCACCAAAATACCAAGATCGCTTCTGTAAAGACCCGCGGCCTGTGGACTCATGTCCGCAGCAACAATTCTGTAGACAACCGAACCATTCTTCCTTCTATTTGCCAATCTTAGACATTTTGCAACGCCTTGACCGACAATGCTTCCAGCGGCCGTTACCAATACATTTACTTTAGTAGTCATATTCCGTCAACAATTCTTTCTGTGTCGAGGCCTTTTTTAGACATATCGCTATCTGAGCTTTGAGCCGAGGATGACCTTTTACTTCCTTCCCTTTTGGGCCCGTTGGCGCCATGCCAGGTATATGATAATAGATGGAATTGCAACGACAGGAATAATCATAATTGTCGGCTCGAATCCTGCAAGATCGCTAAGAATACCTCCAGTTATGTTAGACGGAAGACTTAGGATGTTGGTATCGGCACTAGAAGCTTTGCTATTATTTTCAAATGTTATTGTAATCGGAATCTTGTTCGACCATCTTACATTTCCAAAGTAATCTATAGCCTTTGCTTGTAGGTAAACAGTTCCTTGGTCTTGAATGGTCACGGTCTTTTGCCATATAGACCAATCATTAATCGCTTTTGGAGTAACCTTCTGAAATGGTTGGGAACCTGTTTTTAGTTCAATAAGTTTGATTCCACTACCGGTGTCGGAGGCTGTTCCAGTTACAATAAGTGGAATCCCGGTAGGGGGACCTTCTAACATAGTGCCAGTCCTCGGCAACGTTACAGATACTTGAGGAAAAGTGGTATCGAGGCTTAGTCCTATTGTCACATATTGATGAGTCATAGCCGTATTGCCTGNTGCATCTGTGGCGGTCCAGGTAACTAATGTAGTACCAAGAGGGAATCCATCCATGGGGGCATCATTAGTAACAGCGGGCGAGGGATCCGCATTGTCCCTGACAAGAGGTAGCCCAAGTGATACTTTGGTCAGATTACCTGTTTGCAATGCTCCGATATCTTCAGGAGCAATTATGGAAGGAGCGACTCTATCCACATACGGCGGAGTTACCAGTCCAAGTAACTTCGAATAGGTCGTAGTAAATCTTCCTTTTGCCAATTCAGTGTCGATAATGAAATTCAGGTCATCAATCTGGGATTGGGCTACTTCTCTGGTCGGCTTACCATCTACCATTTTTGCAAAATCCGGAGGATGCATCACAACAACTGCATAACCATATTTCGTTATGGCCCAATCAATATCGTTGACCACCGTCTCAACAGGTATTTTTATGCCCATACTTCTTTCCTCGGAACCATAATCTACGAAATGTGCATTATAAGGCAAATGGTATATGCCATACCCATCATGCTGGTTAGAACCATCTGATACAAATGGAGGAAAAAACTCGGTTTTGTTCTGAACGCTCAGTATTTTATAGTCCAGTTTACTCATTGCGATGAGAGTATCAGTGTCGGCAACGCCATAGGGAGGCAAGAATACTTGTGAGGTCGTACCAAACATATCTTTCAGTTTTGAATTAGAGGATTCCAACCAAGCCTTCTGCTGCTCCAGGCTATAAAGGGGAAACTTTACATGGTCCCATCCATGGATAGTCAACTCGAATAAACCTTTACTAAATCCCTCGCCAACCTTATCAACTAGATTTTGATCTTTTCCAAAATGGTTCAGTACTATAGCCAGAACAAAGTTTTGGTGTTTTGTNATGAATTGATCCATGACTGTTCTTTTAATGTCGCTATACGAATAGTCGGTGATATCATCTATTCTAAATATTACGCAATTGCAAGGCACAATGTTATTTACTTGATTCTTTATAGAAATATCCATGGTTGCAGTTTTTACTCCACCATTTCCATCATCTACGGTTAGCTCGATTGTAGCTGTTTCATCAACAGAGACTGATGGTGCTTCGAACACTGCTTTGGATGGATTTTGTGCCTCCGTGATAATTGTGCCAGGAGTTCCAGCTATCTGCCTAAACACATAAGTAATCGAGTCACCATCTGGATCAAAGCTCGCACTCGCATCGATATTTGAAATCTGGAATTCATCGACTATAGTCTGGTCTGCTGTCAGGTGTGCTATCGGGGGCCTGTTGTTTGTTGGAGGAGATTTAGCTATGGTGAATTGGTCCCTCACTGTATTGTCGTTGCCATAAAATGTTGCTCTCAATGTGGAACCACCATTTACCATATCGATATTGAGAAAGCCATAGGTGTAAAACTGAATAGCAGAAAATGAAGACTTGCCGAGAAAAAGATCAAGGCTTTGTCCACCTGTACCTACAGTGGCAAATATCTCGCCCTGAGGATCAACGTAACTGCTCGCACTTGTACTATCTGTAATTATGGGTGTGCTCGAGTATGTGCTATTGTATTTTATTGGGAACGTTCTTTCGTAAGCATGTTGGTGTGCCTGCAGCACTAAATCAACATTGTATCGGTCAAACAAGGGATGGTACGCGTCCCTCAGGTCAGATAAGGAAACATGCTCTTCATCAGCTTGGTGTGAAAGATACATTGGCGCGTGAAAAGCTACAACAATCCACCTGATGTCTGGATTTGACGCTGCAGCAGCAAGATCATTCTTAACGAACTCGTACTGTTCGGATGTCTCGTCATAATCGATTTCTGTTGACATTACGATAAAGTGAACATATTGATAGTTAAAAGAATAGAACTGTTTTTCTAACTTAAAATGGGACATGTATTGGGACAATTTCCCAGGATAATCATAATCATGATTTCCTATGACTAACTTCGTCAGATTATCTATTGGAGCGATGGCCCTAAACCAGCAATCATCTTTTGGATCGTATGAATTATCCCCAAGTGAAAGTACTAATTCTGGACTTTTCGATACTATGTTGTCAACGGTTTTTTTTGTTATGTCGCTGTGGCAACCCCAATCTCCAACAGATGCAATATTGAAATCTGGCAGAGGCTCGGCATATGCATTCTGAGAGATTGTTGGACTGGTATTAGATATCAAATTAGTAAAGTAGGGAAGTATCTGAGAAGAAAGGCCTATCAATAGGACCATCATTAGTGACATTGCCAGTTGCCCGCGGCCATTAGCTATTACCGGATTCAGAGGCATTTCTTACCTCCGAGAAATCAGTCGCACGGCACGCTGAGCCATTACCTCTTTTGCAGATTCTGTCACTACCTTTGTTATTCTGATTGTAGGAAGGTTCTCGACTCTGTCTTCTCGCTTCCTTATATCATCCGATTTGAACAATTAATTCGCTAATTGATGGCACAATCCGGTTTTATATAACAANGTATGGTAAATGGGATAGGGAATAACATATTTTACGATATATAACATACTTCTTTAACTTGTGACCAGGCTGGTAGCTATTCTACCTATTCTTACATTCTATCCGGGTAGCCTGCGGCTTTCGAGAAGTCATGATAGCGTGCAAGCACTTGATCAACGTAATCCTGCCCAGTATTCGTAAATGAACCGCACCCATACACTGTCTCCCTTGAATTTCTGTGAGCTGCTAGGGCCATCTGCAAGTATTGACTTTCAGTACAGCCTGGGAAGGTGCTTTCATAATACTTGTAGTGTCTACTCATAACATACATCCCAAAGTGTATGTTGAAATCACCATTGTAGAAGCTTTCGGACCAATAAGGATCGCTCTTGCTGCTAACCAGTATCGGGTGTCCTGCAAGTGGAGTGCCTGCTGGATAAAGGCCCATGTCATCCTCATCGCCCCCACACGCAGGCGTGAGCTGGAAGAGGCCAAATGATTGGGACTCGCTCTCAGTCCAACCTGACTTTACACCGCATGGAGACGCCCACTGAGTCCCAAGCGTATTTGCGAGTGGATCAAAGTTACTCTCTTGAGAAATTTGTGCTTTGATAAGCATTGGATCAGGCCATCCAACTGCAGAAGATTCGCGAAGTATTACTGAATCAAACGCGTCTTTTCTGATATCGCCAATTCTAAGCATGTCTTGTACTCCTGTTGGTGGCGGCTGTGGAACAGTTACATTAGAAGACTTGTCAATTGTAAATGTGTCTAATGCGATGTTGTCATTTGCGTAGAAAGTACCTTTCATAATCTTACCACCATTCATGATATCAACATCGATGAAGCCATAGTTATTGTCGTCCTGTGTTTCTACGAATGGTTCTTGATTCT
>JGI25382J43887_10000411_pt1 | contig 14083 bp, 16 predicted proteins | sample GraSoi013_1_40cm_3_FD_43887 | JGI IMG/M metagenome (IMG submission 43887) | reverse complement strand
ACATGCAAGTATTTTGATGCGGTCGATCTGTTCACTCTTAGATCTTTTGCGATTTCGCTGATCGAACTGTTCGGCTTGTCTCCCAGTGAACTAATTATCCTCTCTTCAATAACCTCGAGCAACGTGCCATTCGTGGAATTGTTGATGTTCAACAATGACTTCCGGGTCAAATCAGCACTAGTGCTAATCATAAGTCGGATGTTACCTTTGAACCGTCTTCAAAGTCACCCCGAAGCCGCTAAAAGCAAGCTTCGCTCGAGATGCGTTGAATGGATAGAGTTACGATCCTGAAACTTGGAGGGTCTGCAATTACTGACAAGGCTAAGGACTGCACTCCTGATATTCCCGTGATTCGACACGCCGCTGATCAGCTTGCAGACTACCGGCTTCATCTCGTTCTGATTCATGGCGGAGGTTCTTACGCGCATCCCTTTGTCACTAGGTCTGGTGTAGGTGGAGGTCTCCGGGATCGATCTCAGCTTCGTTCCATTTCAGAGACTGAGTTCTATCTGGGCCAGCTTACGAGGATAATTTACGCGTCCCTGCTGTTGAGAAANATNAATCCTGTTCCGCTTCATCCGATGAGTTTCGCGACTCTTGACAAGGGAGAAGTGAAGAAGTTCCTGTTAGATCCGATACGAAAGTCGTTGGATGCCGGGCTCACACCGTTGTTGCATGGTGATCTGGTGTTCGACGAATCTCGGGGGATCGGCGTCCTATCGGGGGATCGCATTGCCTCCCTGATTGGATCGAAGATGGGAGCTTTCAGAGTATTGTTCGGGTGTGATGTCGATGGTGTTTACTCCGCGAATCCGAAGANTTTTCCGAATGCCACTCTCATTCCTGAAGTGAACTCCGAAAACTTTCGCTCGGTATTGAGCGCCTCACGAAGCCCTTCCACCGATGCTACCGGCAGCATGGGCGAGAAGGTGAAACAGGCCATTTGGCTTGCCAAGAACGGATGCGAGTGCTACATTTTCAACCTAAGGGAGAAGAACGCGCTTAGAATGATCCTCGACCAAACCGGGTCGATCGGGACCAGATTCGTTCCTTGGAAGAAGTCTAGAAAGTCCGTGAAACAATCGCCTCAGAGAGCGTAGCCAGTCCATCTCTATANGCGGACTTTCCTAGAACGGATAGGTGAGCTTTAGCTTCCTGCAAGTACTTTCCGGCGATTTCTCTGCAATCCTTCTCTGCAGGCGTCTCCATAACTAGTTGTCTCGCCCTCATGAGCATGGCTTGCGACACCTTTTCTGACCTTAATGTACTAAGAATCTCTGACTTCTTAGGACGGGGCAGGTATCTGAGGGCGGTCAATATCACCGCGTTTCCTAGCTTGTGTTCGACAATGTCTTTACCGATCTGTTTCCCTGTCTCTTCTCCGCATATGTCCAGAACATCATCCATTATCTGAAATGCAAGGCCCGCCTTCCATCCGAATTCCCCCAAGGATCGCGCAATTCTAGCGTTCGCTCGCCCGGAGTATGCTCCTATCTGGGAGGCAGCTTTGAAGAGAGCCGCGGTCTTCTTTCCTATCATCTCAATGTAGAGGGCGAAGCTCGGGTTGAGAGTGCGATGGGCTTTGAGATAGGGGTCCTCTCTCCCGGCTTGTTCGAACATGATGTCAAGCCTCTCTCCTTCAATGATGTCCTTCATTGCCTGCACCGCGACCACTCTTGTCTTGTCGGGTGAGACGCATTTCTCAATCAGATCGTCGAGAGCTTCACGGTAAAGCATCGCAATCAATAATGCGACTGAGTCTCCGAACTTGACTCTCACGGTTGGTTTCCCTCTTCTCACGAGGCCTCGATCTATGAGATCGTCCATTACTAGCGAATAATTGTGAATCATCTCGACCAGGGCCGCAGGATTCATTCCATCTTCAATTCTTCCGCCACAGGCCGCGCATGCTAGAAGAACGAGTGTGGCTCGCATTCTTTTGCCGCCGGTTTTGAAATGGTAAGTTACGGGGGATTGAAAAGTGGAAGAGGAGGCCTCGGCCAATGTCTTGAAAATGACAGGGTCTACTTTACGCCCGATCATGGCTATCCTGTTCAGCGGGTCCGGATTCATCTGCTCTCCTTGGGCTTACGATGCGCCGATTGGGTGCTGGTCTCATAGAATTTCATGTGTTTGCGACCGGCAGTATCGGTGATTCTGACGATGGACTGAACTTCTCTCTGTGCTAATCAGCGAGAGCAGGGTGATTCTTGTCAGCAAGTATTACTTCGTACCAGTGGTGAATGCCGTCTGAATACAAGTAGTACGAGTGTAGGACTGTAAGGTTGACGTATTTTCTGTTGGCGCGTTTTTCCGCTATTCTTTGAAGAGAGAGGCTTCTGGTGAATTTCGAGACACCCATTGCCTTCTGTCGTCTTCCGGAGATGGGACGGGGTTTCTTTGCGCCGCCTCTCCTGACTCGGACCCGGACGAGGACGATCCCCTGTTTCGCTTTGTATCCCAGGCTCCGTGCTCGATCTAGTCTTGTGGGATACTCAATCCGTTTGACGACGGGTTCCTTTCTCCAACCAACTACTGAGAGCCGCAGCCATTCCTTGAGCTCGGGTGTTTTCTCTCTCCATTGGTTTGCAAGGTGGGAATACGACAAGTCTTGTCCGCAGTCGCATCCACTGCCGAATCCCTGATAAGGATTACTGGCGGTTTTGCTTTCAACAGCGTTAAATCAGGCCGGTTTGCGAACCAGCTTTCCCGTAGAAGTGACAGGCCAGGATTGGCTCAAGACACAGCGTTGCTGAAACGAGCTTATGCTCCTGCTAAGCTCTCGATGAAGTATCACCCTTTCTATCAAGGGAAGATAGAGATCGTTTCGAAGGTTCCGGTTGATTCCTACGATGACTTTGCAATCTGGTATACGCCAGGTGTCGCGGACCCTTGCAAGGAGATTCAGAAAAGCCCGGACAAGGTGTATGATTACACTAACAAGTGGAACAGCATCGCGATAGTTACTGACGGCACTCGTGTGCTTGGTCTAGGAGACATCGGCCCAGAGGCCGGGCTTCCCGTGATGGAGGGAAAGAGCCTATTGTTCAAGTATTTGGGAGGAGTCGACGCTTACCCTATTTGTCTCGGCACCAAAAAGCCTGACGAGATTGAGAACGCGGTCCGATGGTTGCAACCATCTTTCGGTGGGATAAATCTGGAAGACATATCGCAGCCGAAGTGTTTTGACGTTCTGGATGCTCTGAAACAGGACCTTCGAATACCAGTGTGGCATGACGATCAACAGGGGACGGGAACGGTCGTCTGTGCCGGTCTCATCAACGCGCTGAAAGTTGTGGGTAAGAAGATCGGAAACGCGTCGATTTGTATGCTTGGGGCAGGGGCGGCGAACATAGCAGTCGCGCGGATAATCATTGAGGCCGGAGTTTCGCCCGGGAACATCATCATGGTGGACCATACAGGAATCCTCAATCTGCAACGGACAGAACTGGAGAAGGAGTACCACGCGAAATGGCAAATGTGCTNGAAGACAAACTCACAAGGGCGCACTGGAGGCTTCTCGGAAGCGCTAAAAGGAGCAGACGTCTTGATTGCAATGTCAACACCGGGCCCTGGAGTGGTTCCGAAAGGAATGATCTCGACGATGGCGGATGACTCGATTATTTTCGCTTGCGCTAATCCTATTCCTGAAGTTTGGCCCTGGGAAGCAAAAGAGGCCGGCGCAAAGATTGTTGCAACGGGCAGATCGGATTTTCCCAACCAGGTCAACAACTCTCTTGGATTTCCGGGAATCTTCAGGGGTACGCTAGATGTTAGAGCAAAGATGATCAGCGACGAGATGTGCATAGCCGCCGCTAACGAGTTGGCGAAGATTGCGGAAGAGATGGGAATAGATGAGGACAAGATTCTGCCCAGCATGAGTCACTGGGAAGTATTTCCTCGGGAGGCTGCCGCAGTCGGAGCTGAAGCGGTCAGACAGGGATTGGCGAGACTCAAGCTCACCCGAAAAGAACTCTATGAAAGAGCTACCACGATCATAAGCCATGCTCGAAAGTCAACGGAACTGCTCATGCGAAAGGGATTGATCAAACCTCTTCCTGGTAAGTCGGTAGGGCGGAGAACAAAACGGAGAATCGCAAGATAGCNGTGCTAGGCGGAGCCGGAGANGAGGGTTTCGGGCTCGCGCTCCGATGGGCAATCACNGGACACCAAGTANTCGTGGGTTCCAGAAGTCCTGATAGGGCGGCCGAGGCTGCAAAGACGATTATCCNAACCGCTGGACGCCCAGTTCGGGTGTCGGGAGTTAGCAACGAGGACGCTGTCTCACAGGGTGACGTGATAGTTGTAACAGTGCCTTTTGCAGCGTTGATCGATACGCTTCGTACGGTCAAGCCAAAATTCAGATCGGGCCAAGTCTTGGTCAATGTGTCTGTTCCCCTTGAGACAGCGATCGGTGGCCGGGCTACTCGCACAGTGGGAGTCTGGCCGGGGTCCGCGGGAGAACTCGCAGCCTCGGTTGTGCCAAACACGGTCAGCGTTGTCACAGCATTCAACAACGTGAGCGCGGAACTCCTCAAAGATCCTTCGAAACCTGTCGACTGCGATGTCCTCGTATGCTCTGATGATGAGAATGCGAAGAAGATTGTTCTGGATCTCGTAAAGGGGATTGCAGGGGCGCGTGGCTTTGATGCGGGCCGGCTGGAAAACTCGCGGACTGTCGAACAGTTGACGGCGCTCTTGGTATCGCTGAATATCCGTTACAAGGTCAAGAGTGCTGGCCTGAGAATCACCGGCATCTCTCACGTATCATGATTCGTGGTCCAGTGTGCAGGTCGGTATTGTAGGAAAGCCCAACGCGGGAAAAAGCACATTCTTCAGCGCCGCAACTCTGACACTGGTGCCAATCGCAAACTATCCGTTCACTACTATCAAGCCGAACCATGGAATTTCGTATCTTAGAACAGAGTGTGTCTGCAAAGACCTTGGACTAGAGGATGAGCCTCAGAACTCACGATGCATCGACGGAGAACGATTCATACCGATCGACATCATCGATCTTCCCGGATTGGTGCCTGGCGCGTCGGAGGGAAGAGGGCTTGGAAACCAGTTCCTTGACGAGCTGCGAAAAGCTGATTCGCTGATTCACGTAGTTGACGCGTCAGGGTCTACTGACTCCGAGGGAAAGCTGACTCAGCCTGGTGCCCACAACCCGGTTGACGATGTCGCTTTTCTCGAAACTGAGCTGAAGCTGTGGATGCTCCGGATAGTAGGTAAGGACTGGGAGAAGACAGCGCGGAAGATGGAGATGGCTGGAGAAGATCCGGCGTCTTTGGTTTCTGACCGTCTCAGCGGGCTTGGGGTGAGCAAGAGCCAGGCCGAGAACGGGATCAAACGCGCAGGCCTGAAGGGAAAACCAAGTGGATGGACCAGGGAGAACCTGCTAGGTCTGGTTGACATTATCAGGAAGGAAGCGAAACCCTTGTTGCTCGCCGCCAACAAGATAGACTTGCCAACATCGACGGGAAATGTCAGTCGACTGAAACAGACTGGAGAGCTGACGATTCCGGTTTCTGCAGAGGCGGAGCTAGCGTTGCGGAGGGCGGCGGAAAAACGATTGATAGAATACAAACCGGGAGACGCTGACTTTCGTCTCCTTGATCCAAGAGCGGTTAGCCCTGAGCAGAAGGCTGCTCTAGAGATGATTCGAGAAAAAGTCCTGAAACCGATTGGATCAACTGGGGTTCAGGCGTGTATCAACTCAGCTTTTCTCAATCTCTTGAATATGATTGTGGTTTATCCGGTTGAGAATCCTGAAAAGTTCACGGATCATGCGGGAAACGTTCTTCCAGACGCGTATCTGGTTCCTAATGGGACGACTCTCAAGGAGCTGGCGTTGAGGATTCACACGGAGATCGGAGAGCAAATGCTGTATGGAATCAATGCTCGAAATGGTATGCGTCTCTCCGACAACTACGTGCTCAAAGCGCGAGATATTGTGAGCGTAGTCAGCTCGGCTCACAGGGCATGAATCGAAAACTAGACCGATCGATCCTTCAGATCAATTCGGTTCCGTATCCTGTCTGGACTGTCCAGTTGTGTGTCGCGAGGTCGGGTCGCTAAGACCCCCTCCCCCAGGAGAACATTTGCTGACTGGGCAGGTATTATAAGCGAGAAGAACGATTCAGGGCGCGGTCCACGCTTAGATGGCAGGGCGAAACTTGAGGTTTCGTCGTCCCGTCACGAACGTTTTCTTGGGCTGCGTAGGGAGGGGCTGTTAGAATCGAGATCAGGGCTGATAATAGCCGATTTCTGAGCTCCGAATTTCCGGGACAACCGCTTCATGTGAGGCTATTGGGCCATTTCCGTCCGATAGTCTTCCTGGAAGGCAACCGTCTAGGCTTTCGGTTTGCTGTCCGGTTTTGCTGCTGGCTTTGCAGCGGGCTTCGCGTCAGGTTTCGCCGAAGGCTTTGTCTCGAGTTTCGTTGAAGGCTTTGTTTCGGCGGCCGCTGGCTTTGACTCTTTTGCCGGGGCGGCTGGTTTTGCGGGCTCAGCCTTCTTTTCAGGAGTTGCAGCCTTTGGCGCGGGAGCAGCAGGTTTCTCGTCTTCAGGTCCCTTCTTCCGAGAAACNCTCTGTCCAGGTGGAAGATTTCGATTCTTCACATAAGCAGGAACAATTTGCCCGGCAACTTTCGAATCGCCATACACTTCGACCTGGCAGACTGCTGAAGACCCACCTGTCCTCGTCCGGACGCTTCGAACAAAGACCTTTTCCTGCGGCGTCTTGAAGTGATCAGAGGCAATCTTTCTGATGGCTAAACGATCGGGAGTCCCGGTTCCCTCGTGATGGACAATCAACTTCGCATCCTTTCTGCCCAGCAAAGCGTTGACGTGCTCAGAGACTATTTCCACGCTCAACCCTTAGCCTCCAGTGGCCTCTGAGCTGGCTTAGCTGGCTCAGCCTTCTTCTCTGGAGCTGAAGTCTTTGGCGTTGCAGGAGCTGCCTCTGCCATAACCACGCTATTGACTTGCAAGGTATCCTCGCCAACTACCCGTCCGCGAACTAACTTTCTCCTTCTTTCGCCACGGTCGTTTGGCTTGAAGCCTACTCCACCTGAAAGAATCGCTCGCTTCTTAGCTCCACCTTGAATATCGAAACGCATCGGAATTCCATCCTTATCGGTGCCACCGGTAATTTTGAGCCTCATGTTTCCGATCCCGAGAAGTTTCCCATCGACCTCATCCCCGATCGACTTTCCTACAAGCGCCTGAGCCTTGGCCCCTTCAATAGTCGCGGCCTTAGAGGTCTTGCTCACGGGATCGGATACTATGAGCTGGAATTTCGCCATTTTCTCTAGATTGACTCCNGATGGAACCGGAGTCCTCCGAGGCCGTTAATAAATGTCCTTCGAGGTCACGCCATCGGTCCCGAAGGATTTTTCGCGGCAATATTGGCCAGCTCGTCCAACAGTGCAAGTTCTGCNGGGGAAAGATAGTCTCTGAACTTTGAAGANAGCGTCTTCGCATGCTTCGTGGGGACGTCGATGTAGAGAACGTCTCCTTCGAAGATGTGTCTGCCTACGATTGGTTTGTCGATGGAAACGGCAACTTGCTTCCCCGCTCCGACCTCTGGGACATCTTTTCCTTGGTCTTGGACTCTTAGGACTACGCCGATGCGTTTTCCGCTGCTGTTGATCACTGGATACTTCGGTTTGATTGTTCCTTCCAGCACTTCGACTCCGACTATTGCTGGATCGTTTCTGCGGAAGACGAATCCTTTCAGAATCTTCATCTTGCCAGGCCGAATCAGGAGCTCCATTTCGGCCTTAACACCGGCGCTCCTTTGAGCCTCGACCCATCTAGAGTAATCTTCCAAGACCCGATAAATTATGTCGGCTCTGAATACAGGTATTCCTGTTTCTTTGATCTCTTCTTCGGCGTCGGGCAATAGTTTGACGTTGAATCCGAGAATCGCGGCAAGGTAGGGGTCTTTTGCTCGAACGGCCTTAGCCTCGACCACGTCTCGCCTAGATATTTCGCCCACGTCTGCGAGACGGATGGGTACCTTGGAAACCGTAAGGGATGTTGTGAGCGCCTCCAGCGAGCCTAGCGCATCTGCTTTCACGATGACACCGCTTCGATCGGTGCTGACCTTGACTGATTCCACTTCGCTAAGCACCTTCTTCTCTAGTTCTGCTCGCCGCGACGGAGTATCTACACCGTAGATGGGGGACCCGGCGATTGCGTCATCGAGGCCTTGGGCGGCAACCTTGATTCCCGCGGCGGCGTCGACATGTTCTACATGGCTGAACTTGTCCCTGGGGTCCCGGATCTCGTCGAGAGGCTTTGGCACCAGTAGAGCCCGAACTCGCGTCCGTATGACTCCGTTTCGTCCTGCCAACACGATCTCGTCATCCACCTTGATGGTTCCGTCAAAGATCATAGCGTCAATAGTGACTCCCAGCCCAGGTTCTTCTTTCACCTCTAGAACGGTTCCTTCCGCCGGACCCGCAGTGGTGGTTAGTTCTCCTTTCATGTAAATCTGGGTGAGTCCCACAAGCATGGCCATGAGCTCTGGCAATCCCTCACCTGTCTTGGCGCTTGAGGGTACGAGGGCGATGGTCTTGGAGAAGTCCTTGATCCTGTCGAACCGATCAGCGCGGAACTGGTATCTTGAGAGGGTTCCCATCATCGTGTAGAGTCGGTTATCGAGATCGGTCAAGACTTCCGGACGCTGGTTTTCTGTGTTAGCAAGAAACGAGCCGTCGGGTGAAGATTTCCATCCGGGTATAGCGTCGATCTTGTTGCAACAGACGAGAAACGGGGTCTTGCGAGCCTTCAGAATGTTCAAGGACTCCACGGTTTGAGGCTCGATTCCCTTCGTGAGATCGATGACGAGCACGGCGACGTCTGCAGCTGATCCTCCCCGCTTCCGTAAGTTGCTGAACGTTTCATGGCCTGGGGTGTCGATAAACAGTATTCCTGGAACTTCGATTTTGAGGTTAAATCTGATGAGAAGGGGTCCACAGATTTTGACTATGGTCTGAGCCGGGATGAGACTCGCTCCAATCCACTGAGTGATCTTGCCTGGTTCTCGGGCGGCTACGGAAGTGCCTCTGATCTTGTCTAGGAGCGTGGTTTTCCCATGGTCCACGTGGCCGAGAACGACTGCAATGGGTGAGCGAATGGGCATATCTGGGAGGGCTCCATATTGCCTCTCAGTTTTCTGATGTCAGTATTAAACCATGATTTTCAGGAGGGCAATATCAAACGATGAAACCCAATCGAACGATTTCGAAGGGATNAACCAAGCCAAGTCGCAATCTGAAGTGAAAGCTTCTTACGGAGTGAAGAATTGATAATGAGACGGTTGAGAGTCCATAGCGAAAAAAAGTAGTTGAGGAATGAGCCATCAGAAAAATTGTTGTGTTATCATTTGTAACGCTTGATGGAATTATGCAGGCCCCAGGCGGACCCGACGAGGATACAAGTGGCAATTTCAAGCATGGAGGATGGTCCGTGGGCTACTGGGATGATTTCATGGGAAAGGTAATGGGTGAGCAAATGGGAAATCCATACGATCTCTTGCTTGGCCGAAAGACCTATGAGATATTCGCAGCTTATTGGCCGAAGGCAAAAGACAACCCAGGCGCGGACGGACTAAACAACGCGAGAAAGTACGTCGTCTCCAGAACCCTTAGGAAGCTTGATTGGAACAATTCTACGCTCGTGACGGGTAACATCCCCGAAGAGATTAGGAAACTTAAGAGAGGGGATGGGCATGAATTGCAGGTTCACGGTAGTTCTAACCTTATTCAAACTCTTCTAAAACACGATCTCGTTGATGAGTTCCGTTTGAAAATATACCCGGTTACGGTAGGACATGGCAAGCGACTGTTTGGCGACGGCACCATGCCTGCCTCGTTCAAGCTTCTTGAAAGTAAGACCTCAACCACAGGTGTTGTCGTAGCCACATATCGTCGAGACGGAGAGATCAAAACAGGATCTTTTGACTCAGGCAATCGTGCATGACGCTCCTCAGGCCTACGAGAGCTCTCAGTAAGTCGAAGTCTTCAAGGGCCCCATCGGGAAGGGGAAACCCTTGGACCAGAGACTTCTAGATCGAAGCTCCTCGAAAGAAGCTGAGTGCTAGATTCCGTCGTGGAAGAATATCGCAGATTCTTTCTTCGCGTTCTCGAGGCTGTCAGACGCGTGTATCATGTTGGCGGTTATTGATAGCGAGAGATCGCCTCTGATGGTGCCAGGATCAGCGCTCTGCGGATTAGTGGCGCCAATGATTCGACGCAGAACCTCAACTGCGTTCGAGCCTTCAAGGATCATTAGCACGACGGGTCCGCTCGTCACGTGATCGACGAGTTCTTGAAAGAACGGTTTTCCTCTGTGAACGGCGTATAGCGTCTCGGCTTCCTTTTTGGATATGTTGTAAAGGCGCAATTGTTTGATGGTGAAGCCTTTCTTTTCCAGCCTGGAGAGGACTTCCCCAGCGACTCTCGATTGAAGGGCTTCAGGTTTGAGGAACGCGAATGTCTTAGTGTTGGACTGGGTGCTCAGCGTCCTTTCTCTCTCTTTCCGTAGTAAGCAGTCCACTTTAGCTTACGAGAGTCTCTCTTGAAGGAGAGAGTGCTGACTCTGCATCTGCGCGAGCAAAAGTAGAGTATTGTCCCATCGTTCTTCACGTGCATTATGCCTGTGGAGTTTGGAAAATTCTTTCCGCAGAAAGAACATTTGAACGTCTTTGGCGTCGCTTACGCCTCTACCTGATCTTTTTCGCTTCTCTCTCAGTTTCTCGAAGCATGAGAACGTCGTTAAGTCTGATAGGGCCTTTCACGTTTCTAGTGATAATTCGTCCTTTGTCGCGGCCTTCTAACACTCTTACTCGGACTTGGATAACTTCTCCCGTGACTCCAGTCCGTCCGATAACTTGTGTGACTTCGGCCGGGATGAGTGGTTCGTCGGACCTGTCTTTGCCCTTACTCACTTCCCTGCACCGGTCTTCCTGATATTCTCAACTATCTTCAAGAGATCCTTGAGAGACTGCGCACCATCACCGGGCTCAACCACGGAGATTGCAGCAGAACCTACGTCTAGTCCTGCGGACTTGCCTAGCTCGAGCTTACTAGGGACGTAAAGGTACGCGATCTTTCTCTCTTCGCATAGGATTGGTAGGTGGGCAACTACTTGTGGGGGCTCAACATCCTCTGCGATGATTACTAGCTTGGCGATTCCTCGCTCGATTGCCTTGGTCGACTCGTTTGTGCCCTTTCGGAGTTTTCCTGTGTCCTTTGCAACCTGGAGAAGTGAATAGGCCTTGTCAACGGCTTCTTTGGGAACTTGGAATCGTACGTAAACGGATTTTTGTGCCATCCAGACTCACTCTCATCGGCCGCCAGCCGAGCGGTGCCCGGCTTTTATGAACGTTTCGACTAGCAACGGAAACAACACTAAATATGACGCGGGGCTGATGCGTCGAAGATATGTCTCAAGCACCGGCACAAGCAAAGCCTCCAGCACCGGAGAAGGGAAAGTCGCAAGCACCCGCGCCGGCGAAGCCGAAACAGAAGAAGCGTCGGATGAGGAGTGAGCTCTACGAGATCTCCGGCTCAGTGACGAAGCTGAGGAACAGAAAGTGTCCGAGGTGTGGATCCGTGATGGCGTCTCACAAACAGCCTACCGAGAGATGGGTTTGCGGGGCCTGCAGCTTCACAGATTACGCGCCAAAATGAGATAGGTTTCATCTTCGCAATGAGTGATGGGGTCAGAAACCCCCAGCCCAGTCGGCTTCTATCTAACTCTGATCGCGAACTTTCCAGGGACTTTGATCTGCATCAAGTGGGCTACCTCAGAGTTTGCCGGTTCCAATACAACTACGAAACCGGTCCAGTCATCGCTCAAGTTGGTGGACTTGCAGTTGGGACATACTGGTCCGGCACTTATCATGCGGCAGTTCTTGCATGCTTTGTCTGTCAAGCCTTATGCTCCAGCTTCGGAGGCTTCCCTTTGAGGTCCTCTTGAATCCATTCGATCCTTCCCAGAAACGGTTGGCGCAGTGTGATTCCGATTTTTCCTCCCGAGCCGCCGCGCGGGAAGCTGACGGCGATTATTCGTCCTCTGACCATGTTCCCTTTTCCTAAGTTTCGATGACTTTCACGCCCAGCGAGTACCCCGTGTTTCTCGTCGTAGGTTATGAAATCGTCCATGATCTGGGATACATGTAGAAGCGCGTCTTCAGGGCCTATTCTCACGAATGCTCCAAAGTCGGTGACCTCGACGATCTCTCCCTCTACAACCTCATGGAGCTCTGGGAAGAAGGTGAGTAGTTTGAAGAGGGCTTTGTGATGGGTTGAGCCATCGCCGGGGAGAATTTTTCCGGTTGTCTCAACATCGACGTCTGTTACAAGGATGACATAGCCTAGTTCTTCGTCCACATAGTTCTCGTACTTTAGTTTGATCTGTTCACGGGCGACTTCGTCGATGGGGTGTCCGAACTTTTGTGGCGGAATCCGTACTACGTCCTCGACTGTCACTATACGGAACATATTCACGGAACACGGCTGAGGGCGTTATTTTAGGGCTCCGCTGTGTGCTAGACACGATTATGGGTTTAGACCTTGGTTTTGACGTACCAGAGTGCAAGCTTTCTGAAGGCTATAGCCCGGTGTGAATATCTATCCTTGAATAGGCTTCCACCCTGGGCGAACGTCTTTCGTNTGCCCTTTGGAATGAAAATTGGGTCAAATCCAAAGCCCTGTTTTCCGGCAGGCTTGTGCGATATGGTGCCGTATGCTCTTCCTGAGAACTCTTGACTGGCGCCTCTTGGCGATGCGATAGCCAGGGACGCCTGAAAATATGCCTCTCGCCGCAGCTTTTGGTTCATCAAGCGCACGAGGCCTTGAACGCCGATGGTTGCGTGGACGTATGATGAGTATGGGCCAGGAAAGCCGTTCAAAGCATTAACGAAGAGCCCGGAGTCTTCGACCAGGACAGTACGGTTGTATTTTTCCGCCGCTTCTTCTGCTGCAAACTTGGCTATATCACCAAGATCCACGCTCTGAATCTCGGTCTTCGGAATTGAGAGCTTTCGAATCCTGATTCCAAATGGGTCAAGAGTTCTGCGGGCTTCCTGGTACTTGTGAGCGTTCTGAGTTACGAACCATAATGTTCGCTTATCGGATTGCGAAGTATCTTCCTCTCCGTGCAATTTCCGCGGCTTTGCGAAGACTTGATCTCGTAGTCTCTTCGCCAGCAGCCTCTCGATAGCCTTTCGCGACCCGTTTGAACGAACTTGTTGCATCTAGAGCATGAGTAGCGATCAGCGACCTTTGGAGCAGATGGAGGTCTGTTCCACGATCCTCGGGCTCGGAGGATTTCGTGGCCATTCCGAAATCTATGATGAACGGCTTGCCGCCATCCGGTAGGATAATGTTTGACGTTGTCAAGTCGCCGTGAACAATTCCCGCTGAATGGAGAAAGCCGACCTGTCTTCCAAGCTCCTCGAGGAGAGGAAGTCGACGCGAATTGCCCATTGTATCGATAGCATCCCTGGCGACCATTCCATCTATGAATGTCATGATTATGGAATACCGTTCGAGGTCGAGTCCGAGAATGCTTGGGGTTCTCGCTCCAGCGATCTTTGCGTCATGGATTGCAGATGACTCTCTGACCGTTCTCTCCTTTCTGATCTTTGCGTCTAGCTCTTCGTGGCGGTAGGCTTTTCGAACTCTTCTCTTAACAACCGCCTTCCAAGGTGGCAACTCGGAGAGAAAGAGATCTGCTTCTGCGCCTCTGTGTAGAGGATGGAGGTCTAAGGTCGAGGAATCCATGGCACATCAATCTCGTCTAGACGCCATCGCGGATTGACAAAGCTTTCCGGGACGGGAATAGTGATACCCGACTCGAACGCGAGCCGTCCCGAGCAAGCGATCTGAGCACCGCAATCACCCGAGTATTGGACTGGAACGGGATGAAAGGTCGCGCCGTGATCCTCTGCCACCATCTGGATCATTTCTCGAAGACGCTGATTGGCGGCCACACCGCCTGCGATTAGAACCTCCTTCTTCCTAGTCTGAACAAGGCTCCTTTCAACTGCCTCGGCTAGCATTGCGAA
>JGI25382J43887_10000410_pt1 | contig 14085 bp, 11 predicted proteins | sample GraSoi013_1_40cm_3_FD_43887 | JGI IMG/M metagenome (IMG submission 43887) | reverse complement strand
CGGGCGTGTCTCCTTCTGCAGCGCGCCGACGAGGAAGGTGGTGACGACCGCCAGCATCCCGGCCTTGCCCGCCTCCCAGTTCGAGAGCATCAGCGTGTAGANCAGCACGAGCAGCGGGACGAGGAAGACCCAGCCCCGTCGCATCAGCTGGCGCAGCCGGGGNATCTCCGCNGGCGCGCGCCCGGCCAGGCCGAGCTTGGCCGCCTCCAGGTCCACCTGGACGAAGAGCGCCAGGTAGTAGAGGCACGCCGGAATCGCCGCCGCCAGCGCCACCTCGCCGTAGGAGATCGAGAGGTACTCGGCGATGAGGAAGGCCGCGGCGCCCATCACCGGCGGCATGATCTGGCCACCGTTGGAGGACACGGCCTCGATCGCCGCGGCCAGGTGCGCCGGATAGCCCGCGCGCTTCATCATGGGGATGGTGATGGCGCCATCCACCACGACGTTGGCCACCGCGCTGCCCGAGACCANCCCGTAGAGGCTGGAGGANACGACCGCCATCTTGGCGGGGCCGCCGCGATAGCGCCCCATGGCCACCAGCGCCAGATCGCTGAGGAACTTGTCGCCGCCGACCGCCGCCAGTGCGGCGCCGAAGAAGATGTAGGCGACGACGATGCTCGCCGTCACGGCCAGCGGCACGCCGAAGATCCCGCTGGAGTCGAGATAGAGGTAGACGGCGATCCGTCCCCACATCGAGCCTTTGGCGTAGAGGACGCCGGGCAGGAGCCAGGCGAACTTCGCGTAGAGAATGCAAGCCAGCGCGATCCACATCAGCGCCCAGCCGGCCAGCCGNCGAACGGACTCCAGCACGAGGAAGACCGCCAGGCCGCCCAGGATCAGCTTGTCCCACGTCAGGATGCCCAGCGAGTAGGCGATCGTCGGATAGAAGATCGTCACGTAGCCACCCACCACCAGGGCGCCGAGCGCCGCCAGCCAGTCGTACCACGGCACGCGGTCGACCGGAGCNCGCGGCGAGGCGCGCACGCAGAGGAACACGGGGGAGAGCCCCAGCGCCAGGAAGAGGCCGAGGTACTGCTCGTTGAAGAACGCCCAGGGCAGGTAGTGCTGGACCTGCGTGGCCCACACGGCGCCGACCAGGGTCAGGGCCATGAGGAGGACGCGCTCGATCGTCCGGGCGGGGCCGTCGAGCGTCCGAAACCTCGCGATGATCTCGGTCAAGGGGTGGCCAGGAGCCGCTGCTGCGCTTGCTCCATGTCGGCCGTCCACACGCCGCGCTCGCGGAAGAACCGGACGGCCGTGGGGTGATAGGGAATCGTGACGTCGGCGCTGGCCAGGCGGTCCCGCGTCCACTCGCGGAAGATGGGGTGCACCGGGACCAGCTTGTCGCCGTGCTCCCAGACCGCNCGCAGCAGGCCGTCGACCACGCCGTCGGCGACGCGGTGGCCGGCCACGACGTAGATGTCATAGGCGACGACGCAGATGTCCTCCACCACNGCGAACGCCTCGCCCTTCTTCACCCGGCGCGGATAGTAGCCGGGCACGGCCCGCAAGCGCCGCTCGCCCTCAGGCGAGCAGTCGATGGAGAGGTGGCGCACGCCGACGGCGGCGTCCGCCTCCCGCACTTTCGCACCGTTCAGGGCGTACGACGTCATGTCGGCCCGCCCCTGCATCAGGGCGTCGACGCCGTCGTTGAGGGACGGCACCGGGACCACCCGCACGTCGCTCCACGTCAGGCCGGCGCTGGCCAGCTCGCCGAAGGTGTTGTACCAGATGGCCAGGTTGGCGGGGTACTCGCCGGTCACCCGCTTGCCCTTGACGTCGTACATGGTCTTGATCGGCGAGTCGCGCCGGACGANCGGCGAGATCAGCAGCGGCGCNCCCCGCATNACCACCCGGAGCCCGGGAGCGTGCGGGAACGGGTTCCGGCCGCCGATCTTGAAGTTCGGCCCGCGGTAGGCCAGACCCATGTCCACCGCGTTGTTGACGCCGAACTCGAGCTCGCCGGACTCCAGCAGCGGGATGAACGTGCTGGTGCCGGAGTAGGGTTGTACGTTGAGCCGCAGGGTGCCCGCGTCCGCCGCCACCTTGGCGAGCCCGCTGCCCACGGCGTAGAAAACGCTCCCGGGCGGGTTGGTGCCGATGCTCGCCAGCGTCTGGGCGGCGGCCGGCCCGGCGGCCCCCGCCAGCGCCGCGGCGACGGCGAGGACGCACAGGCGCGAGGAAATCGTCACAGGAGCTTCTGCTGCACCTGATCCGCCTCCGGCGTCCAGGCGCCCCGCTCCTTGTAGAAGCGGATCGCGGCGGNGTGATACGGGAGCGTCACATCGGTGCCGACCGCCCGGTCTCGCGTCCACTCCTTGAGCATGGGGTGGATGGGCCCGAGCTGGCTCTCGTTGTCCCAGAGCGCCTTGAGCCCGGCCTCGACCACCGGGTCGGGAAGGCTCTTGGCGACGACCAGGTAGCTGTCGTAGGCGATGAAGCACGTGTCCTCCACGACCCCCGTCGCCGCGCCGGCCTTCACCCAGCGCGGGTAGTAGCCCGGCACCGCCGTCCGCAGGCGCTTTTCGCCCTGGGGTGAGCAGTCGATGGAGAGGTAGCGCACGCCGACGGCAGAATCGGCCTCCTTGACCTTGGCCGAGCCGAAGGCGTGCTGGCTCACGTCGGCCCGCCCCTGCACGAGCGCGTCCACGCCGTCGTTGACGGCAGGCACCGGAACGACCTTCACGTCGTTCCAGGTGAGCCCGGCACTGGAGAGNTGGCCGAACATGTTGTACCAGACGGCCAGGTGGGCCGGGTACTCGCCGGTCATGCGCTTGCCCTTGATCTCGTGCACGCTCCGGATGGGCGAGTCCTTGCGCACGAGCAGTCCCACCATGAGCGGCGAGCCGCGCATGGCCAATCGCAGGTTGGGAGCGTGGGGGTAGGGATTGCGGCCGCCGATCTTGAAGCCGGCGCCGCGGTAGGCGAGCCCCAAGTCCACGGCGTTGACGAGGCCGAAGTCGACCTCGCCGCTGTTGAGCAGCGGCAGCATCGTGCTGGTGCCGGTGTAGGGCTGGACGACCATCTGGAATCCGGCGGCGCCGCTGACGACCTTGGCCAGCCCGCTGGCCACCGCGTAGTACGTGGTGCCGGGCGGGTTGGTGGCGAGCGTGACCTGCTTGGGGAGCTGTGCCTCCGCGACGAGGACNCTGGCGAGCAGCGCGACACCAAGGATGAGAAGGTGGATCATTCGTGGACCTCCTCGTCGTCGAGGGCCCAGAGCTTCGGCGCCTCGCCCGTGAAGCCGAGCCGGGACCACTTGGCGGCGACCGCCTCGTAGACCGACCGGCGGACCTTGGTGCGCTTGGAGAACTGCTTGAGGTAGCGGTGCTCCATGCACGCGTTGACCAGGGCCTTGGAGCCGTACGGTCGCTCTTCGGGCGGGTTCTGGGTGGGATCGAGCCAGGTAGACCAGGTCTGGCGCAGGATGTCGAGATCCTCCACCGGGTTGCAGCGCGTGGCCATCGCCCAGATCACCTGGTTCATGTTCGNGGGATCCACGTCCTCGTCTACCGCGATGATCCACTTCGTGAAGTACGCCCCGCCCGGAACCTGCGCCGCCAGCGCCAGAGCCTGGGGCGCGTGCCCGGCATAGCGCTGCTCCAGCGACACCACGGTCATGCCGAACCCNCCGGCCGCCGCCGGATGCGCGTACACGCCCTTGATGCCGGGCACGCCGAGCCGGTCGAGGTCCGTCCAGATGCGCGCCGAGCGCGCCACCGCGAAGAACATTCCCTGCTCGGAGGCCGGATAATCCGCCATCAGGGCGTTGGTGAGAATCGGATCGTCGCGGTAGTGAATCGCCTTCACCTCGACGAGGAAGGCCAGATCCTCGGGCCGGCCGTAGTAGCCGGTGAACTCGCCGAACGGCCCCTCCAGCTTCTGGGAATTCGGGGGAATGACGCCTTCCATGACGATCTCGGCGCGGGCCGGATAGGGCAGGCTCACCACCTGGCCCTTCACCAGCTCGACGGGATGGCCGACGAGGCCGCCGATGAAGTCGATCTCCGAGACGTTTTTGGGGAAGGTCTGGGAGCCGGCCATCAACATGGCGGGATCGACGCCCCAGACGGCGACGACCTCGCAGGGCTCGTTGCGGGCCCAGTACCGCTCGATGTGCAGCCGCGCGTCCTTGCCGGGCGAGAGATAGAGGCCGACCTGGGCCCGGCCCTGCACCATCTGGCGGTAGGTGCCGACGTTGAGCCAGCCGCCGTCGGGATCGCGGGTGATGACGGCGTCGGCGGTGCCGATGTACCGCCCGCCGTCGCCGGGCCAGTGGCGCGGCGCGGGGAAGCGGGCGAGGTCGACCTCGGCGCCCATCATGTGGTTCGCGTTCACGGGCGCCTCGGTGGCGTCGATCAGCACGGGGGGAATCGAGCGCGCGAGCTTGGTCCTCACGCGCTGGACGAGGTCGACGACCCCGAGGTCGGGCGCTTCGCCCAGAGCGATCGCCGTCCGGGCCACGCTGGAGCCGAGCAGGTTCCAGAGCGCGCGGAACCCGCGCGGGTACCCCTTGATCCGCTCGAAGAGCAGCGCGGGGGCGTCGACCGACTGGCCGGCCAGGTACGTGATCGCGCTCATCTCCTCGTCGCGGTCGACTTCGCCGGCGACGCGGTGGAGCATGCCCAGCCGCTCCACCCGCTCCAGCCACTCTCTCAGATCACGCATGCCCGCCCCACCTACTCGAGGAACGCCACCCGCTCCATCGGGACCGTCTGCTTCACCCAGCCCATCCGGTGGAAGAACTCCTGGAAGGTCGCCAGATCCTGGATGCGGGGTCTCACGCTGGGATCGATGTACAGCGCCACCAGCAGGATCGCGGCGAGAGCGCCCCTCAGTCTTCGAGCGCCCATAGCTTGGGTGGCAGGCCCTTGAAGCCCAGGCTGGCCCACTGAGCCGCCACTTTCTCGTAGACCGCNCGCCGGACCTTGGTGCGCTTGGAGAACTGCTTGAGGTAGCGGTGCTCCATGCACGCGTTGACCAGGGCCTTCGACCCGTACGGCCGCTCCTCGGGCGGGTTCTGCGNGGGGTCCAGCCACGTGGACCACGTCTGGCGCAAAATATCGATGTCCTCGATCGGATTGCACCGCGTGGCCATCGCCCAGATCACCTGGTTCGTGTTCGAGGGATCCACGTCCTCGTCCACCGCGATGATCCACTTCGCGAAGTACGCGCCGCCGGGACACTGGGCCGCGACCGCCAGAGCCTGGGGCGCGTGGCCCGCGTAGCGCTGTTCCAGCGACACCACGGTCATGCCGAACCCGCCGGCCGCCGCCGGGTGCGCGTACACGCCCTTGATGCCGGGGACGCCGAGCTTGTCGAGGTCGCTCCAGATGCGCGCCGAGCGGGCCACCGCGTAGAGGAGCGCGCACTCGTTGGCTGGATAGTCGGCCATGAGCGCGTGGGTCAGAATGGGGTTGTCGCGGTAGTGCACCGCCTCGATCTCCACGAGAAACGCGTAGTCCTCCGGTCGCCCGTAGTAACCGGTGAACTCGCCGAACGGACCCTCGAGCTTCTGGGAGTTCGGCGGGAGGACCCCCTCGGCCACGATCTCCGCGCGCGCGGGGTAGTAGAGGCTCGTGGCCTCGCCCTTCACCAGCTCCACCGGCCGCCCCATGATGCCCCCGATGTAGTCCAGCTCCGAGACCGTCTTGGGGAAGGTCTGGGAAGCGGCGATGAACATGGCGGGGTCGATCCCCCAGCACATCACCACCTCGCACGGCTCGTTGCGGCTCCAGTAGCGCTCAATGTGCAGCCGCGCGTCCTTGCCCGGCGACAGGTAGAGCCCGACCTGGTTCTTGCCCTGCACCATCTGGCGATAGGTGCCGACGTTCAGCCAGCCGCCGTCGGGGTCGCGGGTGATGACGGCGTCGCAGGTGCCGATGTACTCGCCGCCGTCGCCCGCCCAGTGGCGCGCGGCCGGGAACGCGCGGATGTCCACCTTGTCGTCACGCAGGTGGTTCTCGTTGACGCAGGCGCCGTCGCCCTCGACGACGACGGGCGGGATCGGGCTGGCGAACTTGAGCTTGCAGCGCTGGATCAGCTCCATCACGCTGAGCCCCGGCGGCTCGCCCATCGCCAGCGCGAAGCGNTCGACGCTGGAGCCGATCGGGTTCCACAGCGCGCGGAAGCCCTTCGGCGACTCCTTGATCCGCTCGAACAGCAGCGCCGGGGCGCCGATCTCCTGGTGGGCCATGTAGGTGATGGCCCCCATCTCCTCGTTGCGGCTCACCTCTTCAGTGATTCTCTTGAGCTGGCCGATCTTGTCCACCGCGGCGATCCACTCGCGCAGGTCGCGCGGCGCCNGCGCTGCCGTCGTCGGGCCTGCGGCGCGCCGCGTGGTCACCGGCCCCACCGCCATCTCTTCCATCACGTCTCCTCCAACCAACGCCCGGCCGCTAAATATCGACCGCGTCCGACACGTCTCACTCTGTGTAGGTCAGGAAGCGCCATTGTAGGCCAGGAGGTAGGGGATGAAAACGACTCACTTCGTCTCGCCCGAGACCGGCGGGGCCCGGCCCGTGGGGGCCCTGCGGCTTGTACTATTGACGACCGCGTTCGCTCTCGCAATGGTCCTGACGCTGGGGGCAGGCGCCCCGGCGTGGTCGAGCGACGGGAAACCCATCGACCCCTGGCGCGCGTGGGGTCTGCGGAATAGCCCGAACCACATTCACCCACACGCGGCGCCGCCGGCCGTCATCGTGGTGCCGCAATCGCCGGTCGTCGTCCCGAGGGCGGTCTGGATGCCAGGGTCCTGGGNGTGGAGCTGGGCGGGGTGGGTCTGGGTCCCCGGCCACTGGGCCTGGGATTAGTCCAGAACCACCAGCGCGCGGGCGCGCAGCCGAACGTCCACATCGGCGCGGATCCGCCGCTCCGCCAGCCGCCGCTCCCTCAGGTGTCCATCCGGAACCTGCCGCCGCTCGCCCCGACGGCGATCCAGCACGATCCGAATCGCTTCGTCTCCCGTGAACGCCTGTTCCAGGTAGGCGTGCAGTGCCNGATGATCCCGGGCGACGATGAACAAGCGTCCCACCGCTCGGAGCGAGTCCTCAGACTCCTTCAGCCACCGACTCATGCCCATCTCGCAGAACAGCTCGGTGGCGGACGCCAGGTGCTCCTCGGCGCGCACGGCGTTACCCGTCCGCCGATAGAGCTGACCGAGCGCGAGATGGCAGCGGCCCACCAGGGGACGCATCTCCAGCGTCCTGGCCAGGGCGAGCGCCTGCGCCTGTGAGGTCTCCGCCCGGTCGAGGTCGACCGCCTCAGGGTGCGCCGCGATCTCGCCCAGCACATGGAGGGCCCACGCCTGATGGCCCCGCTCGCGGTGAGCGATCGCCAGCTCGAGCGCGTGCTCGGCGGTGGCCAGAGCTTGGTCGAGCCGTCCCGCGGCCAGCAGCCCCTCGGCGAGATGAGCGGTCCAGAGGGCGAGGTACGACTTGACCCCGAGCTCCCCGGTGAGCGCCACACCACTTTCCAGCAGATGGAGACCCTCGTCCGGCCGGCCGAGGGTGGCCAGGGTCAGCCCCAGCAGCGAGGACGGGATCGGTTGCCAGATCGCGAGCTGGCGCTCCCGGCACGCCTCGAGACTGCGCTCGAGCGGCGGGAGCGCTTCTTCGAACCGGCCCTGACGCGCGCGGACGAGCCCCGTCAGCGTCCAGGCGATCGCCTGGCTGTAGGCGTGACCGTCGGCGTTGGCGGCCTTCTCCGCCCGGGCGAGGTAGGCGTCGGCGAACTCGAACTCGCCGAGCTCGGCCAGCGTNAAGGCGAGCCAGGCCGTCGAGGCCGCGTANGAGACCGACGGTGGCGCCGCCTCCCCCGCAAGCGGCGCGGCNTCCAACNGTTCGACGTTCTCCGTGAAGATCTGCTGCGCCCGCCGGTACTGGCCGAGCGTGTGGGAAATGTGCCCCATGTAGCGCCCGGCCAGCGCCCGGAGCGTCTCGTCGTCGGTGGCCTCGGCGATGGCCAGGCAGCGCTCGCCGTACTCGATCGCCAGGTCCGGCTCCNCCTTGAGGTAGTGGTAGTTGATCAGGTACGTGTAGACGTTCGCCAGCCGTCGATCGTCTCCGAGGCGACTGGCCAGCCGCTCGGCCTCCAGCGATCGGGAAAGCACCTCGTTGAGGCGCCCGAGCTGCAGCAGCGGCGGGCGCAGGTCCAGCCGCAGGTCGGTCGCCTGCGCCAGCGTCTCGGCGCTGCTACTGTCGGGCAGGTGCTCGAGCGCGGCCAGGGCTTGCTCGAAACACGCGACGGCCTCCACGTTGGCGGCGCGCGCGACGGCCCGGGCGCCGGCCAGCCGACTGTACGTCACAGCCTTCTCCCACACCTCACCGCGAAATGCGTGGTAGGCGAGCCGCTCGACCGTGTCGGCCCGGCGGTCCCCCGCGCGCTGCTCGATCACCTCCGCGACGTGGGCGTGAAGCACGCGGCGGCGCTCGTGGAGCACCCCGGCGTACGCCACCTCGTGCGTGAGCGCGTGGATGAACGTGAACTCCGGATCGGGCAGGAGCCCGCGCTCGTGCAGGAACCCCGCCGCCTGAAGGCGGGCCAGGGTGGGGCGCAGCGCGGGCGCCGGCAGCTCGGCGATCGGCTCCAGCAGCCCGAGGGGCACGTCCTTGCCGATGATGGAGGCGGCCTGGAGGAGGCGCTTGTCGTCCTGAGCGAGCCGGTCGATGCGCGAAGCCACGATCGCCCGGATCGTGGCCGGGATCTCCACCGCCGGGGAACGGTCGCTCCGCCGGTAGGCGCCCGGTGCGCCCTCGAGCACGCCGGTTTCCGCCAGGCTCCGGACGCTCTCTTCGAGGAAGAAGGGATTGCCCCCGATCCGGTCGATCAGCGCCCGCACGAGCGATGTCAGCCTAGAGTCGTCGCCCATCAACACCCGCAACAGCTCCNTGGCCTCGGCGGACGCCAGCGGATCCACGCGCAACCGGGCGTGCTGGGGCAGGCCCGCCCAGCCCGTNTCGTACTCAGGGCGATAGCTCACGAGCAGGAGGATCGGCAGGGTGGGCAGGCTCTCGACCAGCGCGTCGAGGAAGGCCCGCGTCTGCGAGTCCACCCACTGGAGATTTTCCACGACGAGCAGCAGAGGGCGCGCGCAGGTTTCGGCGATCATCAGGCGCTTGAGACCCACCAGCGTTTGCCGACGGCGCTCCGACGGATCGAGCGCACGGAACGGGCTCGCCTCGGGCAGCGCGTCTAGCAGCGAGAGCAGAGCNGGAATCGTCTCCCCCAGCGTCGTGTCCAGGGCCGACAGCCGGGCGGCGATCTTCTCGTGGATCGTGGCGGCCTCGTCGCGGCTNTCGATCTGGAAGGCGCTCCGGAGCAGGTCCACCACCGGCAGGTACGCTGTCGCCTTGCCATAGGGGACGGCGACGCTTTCCAGCACCGACCAGCCGTCGACCGCAGGCGAATGTGCGAGCTCGTAGAGCAGGCGCGACTTGCCGACGCCGGGCTCCCCCGTCACCGCCACCACCTGACCGCGCCCCGCGCGCGCGCTGGCGAGGGCGGCGCGGAGCCGCGCCATCTCGTCCCGGCGGCCCACCAGAGGCGTGAGGCCAGCCGGGCCGGCCGCCTGCAGCCGCGAGCGCGCCCGCGTGGTGCCGATGATCTCGTAGACAGGGACCGGTGTCTCGAGCCCCTTCACCTGGACGGGCCCGAGCGGCTGAGCCTGCACGTAGCCTCTGGCGAGATTCAGCGTGGACGCCGTGGCCAGCACGGAGCCCGGCGNCGCCATCTGCTCCATGCGCGCCGCCAGGTGGGTCGTCTGGCCGAGCGCCGTGTAGTCCATGTGGAGATCGTTGCCGATGGCGCGCACGACGACCTCGCCGGAGTTCAGGCCCACGCGGATCAGCACCGGGGCCTGGGCCAAGCCCAGCACCTCCCGGCCGTAGCGCTGGACCGACGCCTGCATCCGGAGCGCCGCGTAGCAGGCCCGCACCGCGTGGTCTTCGTGGGCCAGCGGCGCACCGAAGAGGGCCATGATGCCGTCGCCCAANACCTGGTTGACGGTGCCCTCGTAGTAATGGACGGCCTCCATCATGCCGGAGAGGATCGGATCGAGNAGGGCGCGCGCCTCCTCGGGGTCGCGGTCCGCCACCAGCTCCATCGAGCCCTTGATGTCGGCGAAGAGCACGGTCACCTGCTTGCGCTCGCCTTCGAGCGCGCTGCGCGAAGTCAGGATCTTCTCGGCCAGATGGGGAGGCGTGTAGGTCTCGGGCGCGGGGGCGGCCAGCGGTCGGCCGCACTTCTTGCAGAACTTCGCGCCCGCTCGATTCCGGTCGCCGCAGGTGGCGCAGGCCGCTTCGAGCGGGCTGCCGCACTCATCGCAGAAGACGGCCTCAGGAGTGTTCGGGGCGGTGCACTTGGGGCACTGCACGCTGGGGAATCTAGGCGGATTGCCCCCGGCTGTCAACCGTCAGCGCGGCTTGTCACCAACACCGTCAGCGCGGCTTGAGCTCGATGACGTAATCGTCGGGATCACGGATGTAGAGGGAGGGCCCGCGACCGTAGGCGCCGCGCCGATCCACGACCTCGCCCTCCAGCTTCACGCCGCGTCGGCTCAGCGCCTCGGCGGCCTTCCCCAGATCGTCGCAGCGGATCGACAGGCAGAAGTGGTCGAGCCCGCTGCGCGGCACACCCGGGGTCGGGCCAGCGGGCAACAGATCGATGAGGTGCTCGCCGAAACGCAGCTGGACGAGCGAGAGCTTCTCGTTGACGTGGTCCACCGTGCAGCCGAGCNCCTCAACGTAGAAGCGCCGGGAGACCGCCTGATCGCGGACCCGGAGCACGATGTGGTCGAGCCCGAGCGGAGTGAACATGGCGAATCCTCCCTTTCTCTACTCCTGGAGGCCCGTCGCCCCCCGGAGTGTCGCACAACCCGCCCCCCTCGGGCACCCCCATGAGGAACTAAATACAACAGGGGGGCCCTTCCGTCTTATAGGGCGAAAGGAGGGCGTGACTATGCGTCGCATCGTCGCCTGNACCGTCCTCGCCGCCCTGCTCCTGACGGCCTGGGCGCCGGCCGCTTACGCGGGCAGATCGACCGATATCGCGCTCGGCCTGGCGTCATTTGCCGTCTTTAATCAGGTCGTTGGGCCCTTCCTGAGACCGCGGTTCGCAGACGCCGGCTTCCACCGTCGGGAGGTCGTCTACAGGACGGTGGTGACGCAGCCCGCCGTCGTCTACCAGACACCGGTGGTCTACTCGACACCGGCGGTGGTGGCGGCGCCCGTCGCGCCCACGGTGATCCAGTATCCGAACGGCCGTTACGAGCTCCAACTCTACGGCCAGCAGTACGTGTGGGTCTGGATCCCGGCGATTCCGCCCCCGCCGCCGCCTCCGGCCGCCGCGCCGGCNCTCCCGCCGCCCGCGCCCTAGAAGAGGCCGGCCTCAGGCGCTGATCGCGCGCCGCCGCTGGTGGTCCAGCGGCGGCGCGGCCCAATCCGTCGCCGTCCTTTTCTTTGCGCGATTGCGCGAGCGCTCTCGGTAGCATGGCCTGGTATGCGTCCGCCGGTCGTGCTCGTGGGCGCGCTCGCTCTCGCCTGCTCGGCGTGCGCCGCGTTCNNGCCCTCGGTCCCTGGCGGCGCGTACTACCCGAACCCGGCTGCGCCGCCGACGCGGGTGCTCTCGCACGCACTTTATCGTGCCACGCAGGCCGCGGGCGACGACCCGACCCGCTGCTCCTTCGCACTGATCGGCACGCGCCGGGTGATCGCACTGAGCGCGCCGGACGCCATCTTCTACTTCTCCGACGGGCTGGCCGGCCAGCCGCCGGCCCATGTGGACGCCCTGGTCGCCCTAGCGGTGGCGCACGAGGTTCTCGGTCACGACGGGCAGCGCCGCGCGCTCTCGCTGGGCGTGACCGCCGGCTTCGCAGCACTGGGCTTCGTGGTGCCCGGGCTCAGCTTCGCCGACCTCCTCGTCAACCCACTGATCGTCCGCGCCTTCACGCGCGAGCAGGAGATCTCCGCCGATCGCAAGGCCGTGCTGATACTCGGTGCGATGGGCCACGAGAGGCCGAGGCGGACACTCGCCAGCGCGCTGCGCGCCGCGGCCGCAGTGAATGGTCCGGACAAGGGCGGCGCGTTCGCGAAGGAACCCGATCTGGAGGCGCGGCTGGGCGCGCTCGAGCCGCTCGAGCGCTTCGGAGTCGCCGTGAAGAGCTCCGCGCCCCTTAGGCGCTGACCGGTTGCGCGCGGGGCATGAAGATGATCTCCACGACCCCCGAGTCGATCGTGCGCTTCTGGACGCGGGTGAAGCGGGCCAGCATGTCGAGCATCCGGGAGTTGTCCGCCAGCACGAAGGCGCAGAACAGGTGGATCCCGCGGGCCTCGGCCGCGGCGAGCAGGTCACCGAGGAGCATCACGCCCAGCCCCCGGCCCTGCCAGCCGTCCTGAACGACGACCGCGACTTCGACCGTTCCCGGCTCGTCGGAGGGCTCATAGCGCGCCACCCCCACCAGCTCCGGGCCGTGAGGCGCGTCGTGCTGGGCCACCAGGGCCAGGCGGCCGTGATAGTCCACGTTCGCGAACAGGCGGGCCCATTCGGGCGGCAGCCGCTTGAGTACCCTGAAGAAGCGCTGGTAGGCGGTCGTGTAGCTCAGGCGGTCGTAGAGCTCGATCAGGCGCTCGGCGTCGTCGGGACGGANCGGGCGGATCTGCGCCGCNGCGCCGTCCTGGAGGCGGATCTCACGCTCGAGCTCGCGCGGATATCCCGCCGGGATCGCCGCGGTCGGGGCCGCATCGATCAGCGTCGCCATGGCTCGGCCCCTCGCGCATCGTCAAGAGCGGAGCAGGAGGACGGGCAGGGGCGCCTTGCGAGCGATCCGCTCGGCCGCGCCCGGCGCCAGCAGGCGCCGCAGCGGACCGCGGTTCGCGGTGGCCAGCGCGATCAAGTCCGCCCCGAAGGCCTCGGCCTCGAGCAGGGTTTCCTCGACCCGATCCCCGAAGCGAACGACGCTCTCGACGGGAACGCCGTCGAGCGGGGCCTCGAACCGGCGCAGGTCATCCAGCCCCTCCGCGGTCAGGCGCGCCATCTCCTGATCGACGTAGGCGACGGTGCGTCCGTGCGCGCCCACCACCGTTTCCGGGACCGGGAAGACCCGGAGCAGACGAACGCTCGATCCAACCTCGCGGGCCAAGGCGCCGACGAGCGGTACGAGGNCCTCGGCCGCCCCCTCACCGTCGAGCGGCAGGAGAATTCGCTTCGCCATCATTTGCAGTCCTCCTCTTCTACGACGCGCCCAGGAGCCGGCGAGATTCCGAAAAAGAGGGCTGACGGCCGAGTGAACGGAGGGGCGATGAGCGAACTGTGCGTTTAGATGCGTCCTCCCGAGCAAGAGATTCCGAAAGGACGCGCTACGACCCGCCGTAGATCCGGCGGTATTCCTCCCAGTAGAACATCACGCGCTTGACGTAGTGGCGTGTCTCGTCGATGGGGATCCGCTCCACGAACGCCTCCAGGTCGTTCGTGCGCCGCGTCTGCCACCACTGGCGCATCCGGTTGGGCCCCGCGTTGTAGGCGGCCAGGGCCAGCCGCGGGTCGGCCCATTCGCGCATACGGTCGGCCAGGAAGCACGTGCCGAGCTGCAGATTGGCGGCCGGATCGTCGAGCAGCTCGTCGCGGAAGGTCAGGCCGCAGCTCTCGGCCACGATCTGNGCGGTGCCGGGCATGAGCTGCATGAGCCCGCGGGCCCCGGCGGGGGAGACGGCCCGTGGGTCGTAGCTCGACTCCTGCCGCACGACCGCGGCGACGAAGTATGGGTCGAGTCCGGCGCGCTGGGAGGCCTCGGTGAGCTTCTGGCGCCACCCGAGCGGGTAGAGCATTTCCCAGAAGGCGCGCGGCAGCGCCGAATGGCCGCTCTCCGCCACGGCGACGAAGTTCCGGCGGAGGACCCGGAGGGCGAGGTGATAGCGCTCCTCCCGGACGTACACCCCCGAGAGACCGTAGAGGCGTACGGGGTCGCCGACCGCGCGAGCCACGACGTCCTCCAGCTCCTGGAGCGCGAACTCGACGAGGCCGATGCGGCGGAGCAGATCCGCGCGGGCGAAGCCGGGATCGTCGCCGATCGCCTCCTGGGGATCGGCGGGG
>JGI25382J43887_10000408_pt1 | contig 14098 bp, 13 predicted proteins | sample GraSoi013_1_40cm_3_FD_43887 | JGI IMG/M metagenome (IMG submission 43887) | reverse complement strand
CTGGGTTTGGTGCTGGGCAGATTTCCGCTACTGCGCTATGTCTTGGACCCGCCGATCATGGCGATTTACGCAACGCCTCATCTTGCTCTACTGCCCATCATTGTGGTCTGGCTTGGAATTGGGATGCAGTCCAAGATCGCAGTTGCCTTCGTTAGTGGAGTGATTCCAATCCTNGTGAACGCCATGGCAGGCGTTCGCGGAGTCGATGGTTCGTGGATCGTGGCGGCGCGATCGTTCTCNGCCAGGGAATGGGACGTGTTTGTGAAGGTCATCCTTCCCGCATCGCTTCCGAGTGTAATCCTCGGCATCCGGTTGGGATTGAGTCGCGCCGTATTGGGTGTTGTCGTCGCGGAGATGTATCAGTCACAGGCGGGCGTGGGGAATGAGATTATGCGTTACGGTTCGGAATTCCGAACCGACTACTTGCTCTTCGACGTTTTGCTGGTTTCTCTATTCGGACTTACGGCGACGTCGGCCGTGCGAGCGCTGGAAGAAAGATTATGGACAGCGGGAGAATGAAAACGGCTCCCGCACTTGTAGGGATCACGTCATTCGCGGTCATCCTATTGGTATGGGAATCCGCGGTGCGATTCGGTTTTATCAACCCGTTCTTCGTGTCCGAACCCTCTGCGATTGCACTAAGTTTGAGCCGGGCCGCGCGTTCCGGCGAGTTATGGCATAACGTGACGGTGAGTCTCCGCGAATTTGCGATTGGCTATGGCCTGTCTGTTGTCATTGGGGTTCTAGCAGGGGCTCTGGCCGGCCGATTTCGCACCGTCGAATATGCGCTGGATCCGTTTTTGTGGTTCCTATATTCGGCGCCTTTGATCGCTTTCTATCCAATCTTCGTGCTCTGGTTTGGCCTCGGAGTTCCCACAGTCATCGCAATGACTTTCTTGCTGTCGGTCACTCAAATTGCTACAAGCACTTTGAAAGGAATTCAGAGCGTCAACCCCGGACTGCTCCGCGCCGCGCGATCTTTCGGAGCGACCGATCGCGACTTGTTGTGGAAAGTCGTCCTGCCGGCTACGGTGCCGATGATGACGGCAGGTCTTCGTCTGGGCATCGGTCGCGCGCTCATGGGTGTCGTCGTCGGGGAACTGTTCGGCGCTACAGCGGGTCTGGGCTACAGCATCTCGTACTATGGCGCGTTGTTGAAAACCACCGATATGATCGCTTCTTTGATCGTGGTTGTCGTTCTCGGCGTTCTCTGCACCCAGGGATTGACCGCCGTGGAAGAGCGGTTTGATTCATGGAGAACCTTTTGAAATCGGTTTTATGTTGATTGTTGCTGTTGATATTGGGGGAACATTCACCGATTTGCTTGGCTATGATACCGCCACCGGCCAACTGATGAGTTCCAAAAGCCCAAGCACTCCCGCCGGCCTGGAACAGGGAATTCACGACTGTCTTAAAAAGGCCGGAGTCCGCATAAATGGAATCGATGGCTTCGTGCACGGGTCAACCATTGCGATCAACACCGTTCTAGAACGTCGCGGCGCCCGCACCGCGCTGATCGTCACCAAGGGAACACGGGACGTATACAAGATTGGCCGTGGAAATCGGCCCGATGCGTACGATATCTGGTTCAAGCGTGCTGAGCCTCTAGTGCCGCGGCATCTCACCTTCGAAGTCGAGGAGCGGCTGTTCGCGACCGGAGAGGTACACACTCCGCTGAATGTCGTTCAGGCAGAAACCATCGCCAGGCAAGTGAACGCAAGCGGTGCGGAATCCGTGGCCGTTTGTTTCCTGCACTCGTGGAACAATCCGATTCATGAACAACAGATGGCGCAATTGTTGAACTCGAAAACCTATCGCAGCGTCTCGCATGAAATTCTTCGAGAGTATGGGGAATACGAACGGATATCGACCACAGTTCTAAACTCGTATATCGGTCCCAAAGTCAACGCCTACCTCGCAGAGTTGGAACGAATGCTTGGGGAGCAGGGTTTCAGAGGGAATCTTTCGGTCATGCAATCCAATGGTGGACTCATGTCCTCGCCGGTGGCCCGGCAGCTGCCGGTCGCGATGCTCGAGTCCGGTCCTGTAGGTGGATTCATCGCCGCGGCACGAACAGGAGCCGCGCTCGGATATACCAACGTTATCGGTTTCGACATGGGGGGCACGACCGCGAAAGCGAATCTTGCGCGCGACGGTGAGCCGCAAATGTCGCACGGNTACCACATTGGCGGATACGCTTCAGGCCAGCCGATGATGCTTCCCGTNGTCGATACTGTGGAAGTCGGTTCCGGCGGCGGCAGTATCGCCAAGGTCGACCAGACGGGGTCACTCAAGGTCGGTCCCGTGAGCGCCGGCGCGGATCCGGGGCCTGCGTGCTATGGCAAAGGCGGAACGGATCCCACCGTTACAGACGCCAATCTTCTGTTGGGGCGTCTTGACCCGAATCATTTTTTGGGTGGAGAAATGGCGCTGAATATCGAAGCNGCGCGCGAAGCCATCAACCGGTGTATTGCGCGTCCACTTGGGCTTTCGGAAACCGAAGCTGCCCGAGCCATCGTTAAAATTGCCGTAATGAACATGTCGCTCGCCGTGCGTCAAGTGTCGGTCGAACGCGGATACGATCCGCGCGATTTCGTCATCATTGGGTTCGGCGGCGCCGGTCCGCTTCACGCGGCGGAAGTTGCACGGTCGCTTCACATCCCGCTTCTGGTAATTCCGAATTTCCCGGGACAGTTTTCCGCAAGCGGAATGCTCCTGGCCGAGCCTCGGCACGATTTTGTGCGTACATACTATCGGCCGCTGGATCAGACCGATTTCACCGAACTCGGAGGGATCGCCGCCGACATGGAATCGCAGGCACGGGAACGGATAGGAGCTGCGGATATCCGTATGCGTCATTTTCTGGAGGTGCGCTATACGGGACAGGACTTCTCATTACCGATTTCTGTCGATCCTAAATGTTATGCNCAGGATTACCGGGCCACCGTCGGCAATGCGTTTCATGAACTCCATCAAACGCGATTTGGCTATCACGATCCGGATCTGGCGCTGGAAGTCGTGAACGCACATCTTACCGCTTTGGCGCCCTCGAAGCTTTGTGCTCTGCCCCCGCCCTCTCGACGCGAGGAACACGCGTTGATGGGAAGACGCCCCGTCATTTTCGACAGCCATGCGATTGATTGTCCCGTCTACCGGAGAGAATCGCTGGCGCCGGGTGAACAAATCGATGGACCCGCTATCATTCAGGAGTATGCCAGCACGACGGTACTCTTCCCCGACGATCGGGCCGAAGTCACGGTCTCCGGCGAGTTGCTGATCCGCTGTAGCAGCGGTGTCTCCTGTAGCGGCGCTCTATGAGCGCCGGTTTTTCGCAGAATCAGCGAAATACCGGCGGTCCGCGAAGCGCAAGCGCAATAGCGCGCAGCCTCAAGAAATAGACCGCCGCTACAAAACCTGTTCAGGCCAAAGCTTTTCCGTACAGCACGAGCAAACGGCTCCATGCCTTCTCGGCCTGTGGCTCGTTGTAGACCTGCGAATCCGGAGGGCACCAGCCGTGTGCGGCGCCGGCGTAGACTTCGATCTCCGCGGGCATTTTCGCCTTGGCGAACGTCTCTTTCAGAACGTTCTTTTCCTCGGGCGAGCGCATGTCGTCGTTTGCCGCGATCGCAATGAGGAGCTGCGCCTTGGTCTTCGCGACCTGAAGATGCGGGCTGTTCGGCATATCGGTCACGAGTCCGCCGCCATGGAATGAGGCAGCCGCGCCGACGCGATCGGCCATTGCGGCCGCAGTGCGAAGCGCAATCGGGCCGCCCATGCAATAACCCTGCGTCCCCATCTTCCGGTTCTTCGCAACCGACGCCTGCCGGTCCAGCCAACCAATGAACGCCTTCGCATCGGTCATCTGCACGGTTTCGGTCAGGGCCTGCGCGAGCGGCAACAGCTGCGGAATTGGGGTTGCCGAGCCCTTGTCCGCGGTCGGGGCTTTCTTGACGCGATAGAACGGATTCACCACGAGCACGGAATATCCTGATTCGGCGAGCCGTTTACCCATCTGACGGAACGCCGGCCGCAGCCCGAAGATGTCCGGCCACACCAGAACGCCTGGAGCCGTGCCGCTCGCCGGATGCACGAAGTAGCAGTCGGCCGCGCCATCCGGTGTCATCACGCTCACCTCCGATTCGGTCACCGTGGCCGCGTTCGCGACCTGCGGCAGCATCATGGCCATGCCCGCACCCAACATGACTCCGAATTGCCGCCGAGTTATTACCAAACCGAGAGCTTCGTAGTCCTGCCGATCTTTCTCAAAATGATCCTGATCACACATATTCGCTCCTTATCGCCTGATTGCGCGGTAGACCGCACGCGTACCGCGACATTCTATACCCGATTGGTCTCGTGTGGGTGCATTTGACGCTGTCGACCTCTCACGAACGTGCTTCGTTGGATCCGCTGGAAGTTCTTTTCGTGCGTCAAGTCATGCGCAGGAGTGTTCTCACTCTTCAGCAGGGCTCAAACCTTCAGGGTCTTCTCCAAACAGTGGATCAAGCAGGCTCCACGCAACGTCTGTTTCCCGTTATTGACGCAAGAGGGAGCCTTATAGGGGTGTTGACCCGCAAAGACCTTCGCAATATTGAAGGCCGTGCGGTGACGCTTGCCGAAGTCATCAGGAGACACGCCGTGACAGCCTTTCCGGATGAACCGTTACGCGTTGTCGTTTATCGAATGGCGGAGACCGGGTTTACGCAAATGCCCGTCGTCGAGAGGCAGGATTCTCGCAAGGTAGTGGGAATCGTTTCGCTCGCGGATTTGCTACAGGCCAGAGCACGAGACCTTGAGCAAGAACGCAGAAGGCAGCGGGTCCTAAAGCTGAGCCTTCCATTCGGCGTTACCCCCGGTCCAATAGCGCCGAATCGCTTCGACGGTTCTACCTAGAAGCCGAGCGGGGTAATTTACTTGGCGGCGGGAGTTGAGATACCCGGAACGGTGTGGGGACGCGGCTTGTGGATTGCGAGTTCATTTCTCTTCTTCCGGATCCAGGCCCGTTGCGAAATTATCGATATCGACGTCCCGGTCGTCCCCTTCATCATCGACACCGAAGATCTGACCCGTGAACTTTTCTTTGAATGCTTTTTTTCCACCTTCCGGCTTGAAGCGTTGGGGGCGGNTCCGGGCGGGTTTAGCATCGGGACCAAAATTCTTCCGGCGGTCGACGCGAGGTTCTCCGGCTGGGGGTTCAGAAAAATCTGACGGGCCGCGCAGTGGAGCGGGGCCGGAACGAAGGCCCGGGTTTGGACGGAATCCAGTTGCAGGACGCGCGCCGGCTTCCTTCGCCCGCGCTTCGTTTACGGCAAGCGGCCGTCCTTTAAAAGGTTGATTGTTGAATTGGCGGATTGCGGCCTCTGCCTGGCTGGCCTCGGCGAATTCGACGAATGCGAATCCCCGTTTTTTTCCCGTTTCCCGGTCCAGCGGAATTGAAACATAGGACAACTGGCCGACAGGCGAAAAATGACCGCGAATCTCATCTTCGGTCGTGTCGTACGGGAGATTTCCGACAAAAAGGCGAAANCCCATCGTCACCTCATCGAACCCCTTAAGATACTGTTCATAAGACTTTGATACGGAGAGGTGTCACCGAGTTAGCAAGGTGTGGACTATTGGGGAAACCAGTTTTGGCATATAGCGAGGAGCATCTTACCCTTTTGTCGTCGCGATTTCAATGCTACGAACATGCTATGGCATCTTTGTAATCAGCACCGCCGGAGCGAACGTAAAATCGGCACGAAGCTGTTTGATACCTTGAGCACTGCCATATCATAGTGGGGATTCACAGCAACGATCGGCTTGGAGTAGTCGAAAACAACCGCTTGCGCAAAAACGCCGGACGAAAAAACGCAGACCACAAGCAACAGATGGGCAACCCTGTTCATGGTGACCTTTCCTACTCCTTGTCGAGCAAGAGGGTTGCCAAATCTTTATTTACCTGTGTGATCGTCGGGCCGAAACTTTCGACGATTTCAAAGAGCTCTTGAGAGCGGATAGGCTTACAAATATATCCATCCACGCCGGCATCAAAACATCGCTGCCGATCGCCTTTCATCGCATAACCGGTCATCGCGATGATCGGTACATGAATNCCGGTGGTCTTTTCCTTCTCTCGAATGGCAGCCGTCGCTTGGAAACCATCCATGTGGGGCATCTGAAGATCCATCAGGACGACGTCGAATCGGAGCGACGCGAGTGCCTGCAGGACCTCTTTACCATCGCTTGCAACTCGGACCTGATGCCCCCGAAGCTCCAAAAATTCGACGGCGACCTGCTGGTTGATTTCATTGTCTTCCGCAAGTAGAACGCGCAACGGATAAGCCGCTTTCTTGAAAACTTCGTCCGCCTGTTTTTGCGCATCCGTTGTTGGTTGATCTGCGCACAACTGAACAGTGAAATGAAAGGAACTGCCCCGTTCGACCTGGCTTTCGACCCAGATACGCCCTCCCATTAACTTTACGAGTTGTGAACAGATGGCCAATCCCAGGCCGGTGCCGCCGTATCGCCGGGTCGTCGATCCGTCGGCCTGGACAAAAGACTCGAAGATAATCTGTTGTTTCTCCTTAGGAATCCCGATGCCCGTGTCCCTGACAACAAAATGCAATTCAAGAAAACCCTCTCCCTCCGGGAGAGAGTTGGGTGAGGGTTTCTCGTATACCGAAAAGTTGGGTACAGGTCTATCACTTGCCACAGCGTCAACGCGCACAAATACCTCACCTCTGTCGGTAAACTTGATGGCATTTCCGACAAGGTTCATCAGAACCTGTCGTAGACGTGTTTCATCGCCGATAAGGAAATCAGGCACGCGATTCGAAACCTGACACGCCAGTTCGAGGTCTTTTTGAGCGGCCCGCGCGGCGAGTACTTCAAGCGTATCGTTTAGCGTATCGCGAAGCCGAAAGGCGACGGGATGGAGTTCCAGCTTGCGGGCTTCGATTTTGGAAAAATCGAGAATGTCGTCGATGATCTGCAGCAGAGCATCGGCGGAAGACTTGACGGTTGCAAGATACCGTTTTTGTTCGGCCGTGGGATCGGAGGTCATGGCTAACTCAGCCATGCCGAGAATGGCGTTCATCGGCGTGCGGATCTCATGACTCATATTGGCAAGAAATTCGCTCTTCGCCTGGTTCGCCGCTTCTGCCTTCAGTTTCGCTTCTTCCAGTTGTTTGGACTTCTTGACTAACTGCCAGTTCAGACGCGTCGCCTCTCGCGTGATCTCAGCACTGCGTTTCCGCAAAGCCTCACCGGGCCGCCATGTGAGAGCGAGGTAGAGATTTGCACCGTACATGTAAGCAATCTTGAGGACTTCGATTCGCCAATCGATCTGGCGGCCTTCGATTACAGCGAGGTACAACATCAGCAAGAGATATGACCCGACCGTCAGGTGTGCGAAGATCAAAATGCGTTTGAAGGTTGTGTAGGCCTGATGAGACACCAACACCACGCCGACGAAGAACAATAAGCTTTTCTCGGCTCCCGTGCGATGCACGACGAGCAGCCAGAGAAAAAGATCGGCCACGAGAAGCATGAGAGAAAAATCGACGGGCTTGATCTTCCTATATCCCTTCCGCAAGGCGAGCCAAGACGCCAGACAATAGACCGCGAAGATCGCGACAAAGGCGAGATATCCGGCCAAAGAAAAGGGCGGATCAATCAACAGATCATACAGAAGGACGTAGACACACAAGACCGCCAGTCCCAATGCGCGTAACATTGGAATCTGGACAACATTCAACCAATAGTTATCTGCCGGCCTGCGGCGCTGCGTTTCAGTACGCCCTTCCATGGGACAAATGCCGCTAGAGTCTACCATCGGGCCAATAAGCGGATAGCCACAAAAAACCACAGCGCGGCACAACCGCAATCTTCCCCTTGTCGCAGAGAAGCGGAATGTGCTCGGCCTAAGATTTTTCTCATTGGTCCGGTTTCCGGCCTTTGCCGAGCGCCATAAGAAAGATCGCGCTCTTTCCCGCAGCATGAGGTGAGAAGAATTCGGTCACGTCATCATCAAAAAACGTCAATCCTGTTGCCCCCAAGTGCAANGCGTATGCAGCGAGGTACATCTTGCCGCCAAGGATGCCGGCCTCGAGCTGCGCCGCGCGGTAGCCGCGGTTGCCGAATGTGTTGAGAATCGGATCGAGACTTGCAAGGAAAAACACGTCGGCTGCTGCGTGACCGGGAAGATCTTGTTGAAGCCCNAGATAACTCGCTTTATTCCGAAAGTTGCCTTCTTTGAGGAGCTCCAGATCCGCGGTCGCTACGTGATAGTAATATGCCCCCGGGGCAAGACCGTCGACGGCATTGACGATGAGATAAAGATTATTCAACAGAGAGAAGCCGGGCCAGATTGGTTGTGTGGACGTTGTAAGAATTGTCAGAAGCTGATCGAGCGTGATGGACAGGCGCTCGAACTTGCGGCTTGATCCGCGGCGCAAGATGACTTGCTCGATGGGATCCGTCGAACCTGAGAGCCTCACCCGGCGGCCTTCGGTTTCCGCCTCCCCCCGTTGGGAGAGGGCGCTTCGCCATTCGGCAACTTCTTCGCGATTTTCGAGCGACGACGCTTCGTGGATCTCGCGAAGCTCAGGATAATCGACCTCACTGGGCGAAAGAGGAACCGTCGGGAGATTTAGTTTCGGCAGTTCACGCGCCGCCGCCGGTGTTTCGCCACTCNACCGGCCGANGCTAACCACTGAAAAGGCGACCTCACGGCTGGTGTCCAAGTCGAGCAGCGCATTGACTTCGGAATCGACAAATCCCAACACAATTTTTGCCGGCATCTGGAGCGCAGCGCTCATAGCAAGCATGTTGGCGAGTATCGTCCCGTTATCCCATCCGAAGTGGCGATATGTGCGCGTCCTGTACTTCCACGCATTACGCCAGTACGTTCCCGCGCAAACGATAATGGCCGGCGCGTGCACGATGCTCGGTTCCCCGGCCGTCGCATGCACCAATACGCCACGATGGTCTCCAACTCTCAGCAAGCGAAGCGCAAAATCTCCCGGGCCAAAGTGATAGACGCCTGCTTTCAATTCCGGAAGATCGCTACACACCAGATACAGCTCGAATTCATACAATGCGCCTGTACAAGAAGCAGCCCGGAAGTAAATTTCGCCACCCGTGTATATTTTCTTTTTCGTAATACCGGCGGAAAAATAAAGGACTCGTGCGAGGTCTTCGAGCCTTGGAATGCGTTCTATATCGGTGGCGGCGCTGCTGGCCGCGATCGCCGAAAGGGCGGCAATTCCCGTTTGCTCCGCATCTCGCGGCAAGGGAATCGCTTCAATCGTCGTGTAAATCTTCAGCGGCATGGGCTGGTTCGACCAATCCAGATAATGCGGGCTTGCGCGGAGGCTCCACTCCGAATGTTTCGTAGCATTGTGGTATGTCCACGTTCGCGCAATGTCGCGGTTGGCCGACGCCGGCGTCATAGGTTCAAGTATAATGAAAACCGCGGCTATGAAAGATGCGAAGCAGAACATCCGGTATCTCGGCTTTGAAAGCATCGAAGATGGGGCGCGGTGCTTTGATTTTGCGATCACGGCGGCCGGTCAGGAAGCGACACGCGTTTCCCTGGTCATACCTGCCCTCATGTTCACTGGCGCTGACAAAATCACGTTCCAGGAGAGCGCGAAAATTTGCTACGAGAAACTCCGCGTCCTGCTGGAGCGGGAAAAGATCGAGACGCCTGTCCGCATCCGCCTTACGGGCGATGACATTGCCCAATTCCGTCACGTCCCGCGCGGGCGGCAACGGTTCCCTAAAGCGTAAACTCCCAGGACTTGAGCGCGCGAACCCCAGGGCAGGCCACAACCGATGAAAGCCGCCGCGAACCCGCAAGCGCGCCTAGCGTGGGCGCACTACGCGAAATCTTAAGAAAATCGCCCAGCCTCAAGAGGCGGCGCAGCCATCAATGATTATCGATCCTTCGGCTTTTCGCCAATTTGAGCACAAAGGATGGCAGGAAATTGCGTCACGATATGACCGCGGCTTTGCGAGCGTAACAACGCAATCGGTGACGCCGTTGCTCGACGCCGCACGAGTGGCCAAGGGCGCGCGTGTGCTTGACGTCGCCTGCGGTCCAGGCTATGCGGCGGCAGCGGCGGCTGCACGCGGAGCCATCGCCACCGGCGTGGATTTTTCATCCGAAATGGTTGCGGAAGCGCGAGGCCGGTATCCGGGGATCGAATTCCTGGAAGGCGACGCAGAGCAACTTGCATTTTCAAATTCGAACTTCGATGCCGTCGTGCTGAACTTCGGAATGCTGCACCTTGCCCGGCCCGAGCAAGCGCTCGCTGAAGCGTACCGGTTATTGCGCCCTGGTGGCCGTGTGGCATTTACTGTTTGGGATACNCCCGACAAGGCGATTGGATTTGGCATCGTTCTTTCAGCCATCCAGAAATATGGCGATCTCAATGTGGTTATTCCCCCGGGGCCTCCATTTTTCCGGTTTAGTNATGACGAAGAATCGAGACGTTCTTTGAGCGCAGCCGGTTTTGTAAATATTGCGGTCACTCGTATTCCGCAGATATGGCATTTACCTTCGCCCGAGACGCTCTTTGACGTGATGTACAACGGGTCGGTTCGCAATGCCGCGCTGCTGCGCGCTCAAAAACCCGATGCCCTGGAGGCTATCCGACTCGCCATCCGGCAGGCCGTCATTGAATACGGCAACACGCTTCCCATGCCCGCCGTCCTGGCCGCAGGAGAAAGACATTAATCATTATTCATTACTCAATTTTTCAATTCTCATTTGGAATTAGTCATGACAGCGGAATTTACATCCGGCGTCCCGGGAGGGGGCAAGCGGTCTCGTGATTGCTACCTTGTTTTTCCGTCACTTTTTCTATACATGGAATTATGGTCAATAAGCTGGAGTCTCCGGCCCATGCCTTTTATGCAGAGGTTTTAAAGACTTTAAAAGAGTCGAAATTCACGTTTATGGTGGCCGGTGGGTTTGCTGTAAACGCCTACACCGGTTTGCGCCGTCCGACGAAAGATATCGATATCTTCGTCAAAGCCGGAGACTATCCGAAGATTCTGAATAAGTTCACATCATTGGGATACAAGACGCAGGTTTCGGACGAACGGTGGATTGCGAAGATTTTCCACGGAAAGGTTTATGTCGACCTGATATTCGGCTCCTCCAATCTCGTCGCGCCGGTTACCGACGATTGGTTCAAGGATTCGAAGACAGCAAGATTCTTTAATTGTGAAGTTAAGATCCCTTCCGTGACGGATCTGATCTGGTCGAAAGTTTTTATCCAAAACCGCGAACGCTACGATGGAGCCGATGTTGCTCATCTCATACTGTTAAGACACCAAGAAATTAATTGGGAGCGGTTGCTTTGTTCGATGGAGCAATACTGGGAAGTCTTGTTGATTCACCTTTTGAACTTCCGGTTCATCTATCCCTCCGAACGAGAAAAAATCCCGAGCTGGCTCATGCTCGAGCTGCTTTCCCGCTTGAAACATCAGTTCGAGCTGCCTACGCCGAAAATGAAGGTGTGCCGTGGCAGGATGTTTTCCGTTGCCGATTACACTCTCGACGTGACCGAGCTTGGATTCGCAGATGTCGTGGGAGGGGAAAATGAGCGCAAAGCAGGATAGCCTTCGCGTTGCCGCTATTGGCGACCTCCACGTCCATCAGAATTCACCGGAAACCTTCCAGGGGCTTTTCGAAAAGATCTCTCAATCCGCGGATGTTCTTGCCTTGTGTGGAGACCTCACGCACCTTGGGCTGCCGCAGGAAGCCGATAAGCTTGTGAAAGATCTGCGCGCCTGCCGCATTCCTGTCGTTGCCGTACTTGGCAATCACGATTATCAAAGCGGGCATCAAGAACAGGTCAAGAAAGTATTGCGGACGGCCAAAGTGGTGATGCTCGAGGAGACCGAGACGTTTCGGCTGAAAGATGTCGGATTTGCGGGTACCAAGGGCTTCGGCGGCGGTTTTGATAAACACATGCTGACGCCATTTGGGGAAGAGCCGATCAAACACTTCGTCACTGAAGCAGTGAATGAATCGCTCCGGCTCGAGGTGGCTTTGAATAGCCTGCGCACCGAAAAAACTGTAGTGCTGCTCCATTACTCTCCAATTGCCGCTACGGTGACGGGAGAACCGCCGGAAATTTTCCCGTTTCTCGGGTCGTCACGCCTGGCCGAAACCATCGACCATTTTGACGTGAACGCTGTTTTTCATGGGCACGCGCACAACGGCAGTTGCGAAGGAAAAACCGTAAAGGGAACGCCTGTTTATAACTGTTGCATGCAACTGATGGAAAGGGTACATCCGGAGCAGCCCTACGCCCTGGTAGAGGTGTGAAGGGCCTCTCCCAGAAGGAGAGGCCCTTCACTCTTCATCCGCCGGTGCGCCCGCGATTGATGCGAGATCCTGAGGCCGGATCTTCTCGACGTTGAACTTTGTGGCGCGGTCCCGCATCGTCTTCAAAACGTCTTCCACCGCCGGCGGCTCATCTTTAATCCAGCGCAGTGGGTTGATTCGTGCGACGACAAATGTTCGTAGAATTATCCTCGTCGATCAGCCCCCGGTAAATGCGCGCGACCTCGAGCGAACGCTCCTTCAAGTTGTGTGCTTTTTCGGTATTCAAAGCCAGGATCTGCCAGGCAAGCTCGGTATTGGGCGCGATTAATGTAGTGATGGCTTTGGCTCCGAGCCGCCGCATGGCCTCAAGCCGGTGGCGGCCATTGGGCGTCCAAAACCCGCCGTTCGGTGCCGGGACACTGATTATCGGATCCAGGTATGTTCCGGTTTTCTCGATGACACCGGCGAGTTTTTTGTGGTGAGCTTCGGACAGATCGCGTTGAAAAGGTGTCGGTTCGATCGAATCCACAGGAAGCACGGCAATCGCGAGCGGCGATCCGCCCAGTGGATCCCTGCAAGATCCGACAATTGCTCCACCTTGCTTCTGGACACGCGTGACCACTTCACGAAGGGGTTCGGCTGAAATCTCCAGCTTGCAATCCAGTGCCTCCAGCCCTTTGGTCTTTGGTTTCGCCTTGCGCGATGCCCGCTTGCGTTTCGTGGCCGTCTTTGGGGGCATACACGTATTTTACGCTCCCCATAGGCCCCCACCCTGCCTTCTTCCATGGGGAGAGGGTATACTTGATGGCGTGACAGCCCGAAAACGAAAAATTCTCATCGTGGACGACGATCCCGGCATCAGAGCTTCCTTGGCAGTTATTTTGCAAAGTTGGGGATTCGAACCCCTGCAGGCCTCTAACGCTCCGGAAGCGACGGCGATGGTCGAGCGCCAGGATCCGGACATCGTCATCAGTGACGTCGTGATGCCGGAAACTTCCGGTTTGGAGCTCTTAAGCCATTTGAAATCCGGCGATCCGCACCGGCCCGTCTTGCTGATCACCGCTCAGGGTAGCATCGATATGGCGGTGGAAGCCATGAAGCAAGGGGCGCGCGATTTTCTCACAAAGCCTCTGACCGACCTTCCTAAACTGAAGTCGCTGCTCGACGACGCCGAACGCGAGATCGAGTTGAGACGGAAGGCGAAGAGACTGACGACGCGAATAGAAACCGAAGGGGTCTCGAGCGATTTTGTCGGTACCAGCAAAGCGATGCGCGAAGTGTTTGCGCTCATTGAAGGCGTCGCCCAACGCGATGTTTCCGTGATGATCACCGGAGAGAGCGGTACGGGCAAAGAGGTCGTCGCACGAAGCATCCACCGCTTGAGCCGGCGCGAANCTAAACCGTTCGTCGCGATCAATGCCGCCGCCATTCCCGAATCCCTCATCGAAAGCGAATTGTTCGGACACGAACGAGGCTCTTTCACCGGAGCTGTGGCGACGCGGTCCGGAGTGTTTGAACAGGCGAACGGCGGTACGCTGTTGATCGATGAAATCGCTGAAATGCCGATGTCGCTGCAGCCGAAACTGCTGCGGGTTCTCGCCGACGGCCGGGTGCGCAGGCTTGGCGGCAACTACGAATTCGAGTTTGATGTCCGCGTTCTCGCCTCAACTAATCGCGATCCGTTGAAAGCGCTCGAGGAAGGAAGGCTGCGCGAGGATCTATACTACAGACTGAATGTGGTTCCTTTATCGCTGCCGCCATTGCGCGCGCGGG